>JAAUYK010120076.1_pt1 | contig 12866 bp, 14 predicted proteins | sample 7278021 | NCBI WGS metagenome assembly JAAUYK01 (sample SAMN14350223, study PRJNA611818) | marine sediment metagenome | isolation source: surface marine sediment (1.8m) | place: French Polynesia: Moorea | collected 2018-08
CATTTGACCAAGAATTCACAAGGAAGGGCTCTGAAAATGTAAATAACCGCCTGCCTGCGGTTGCATTGCAATCAATGTACAGTACAGTACAAATTTAGGGTAGTCACAGTGGCATTTCAAGAGGACCTAGTATTTAGCTACTCTTCTTGGTCAATTTTATCATGATAAAAAAGTTTTCTACTTTATAAGCGAGTCTCTAAAGTTCATGGTGTAGGAGCTATTTGGGGGTTCCAAATAGCAAAATTCCACTTTAGGGGATTTCACAGTCGCTGCTTTATGTAATTTTCGTCAAAAATAAACACTTTTCTACTTTATAAGAAAATCTCTAAAGTTATTGGTTTAGGTGGTATTTAGGGTTCAAAATAGCAAAATCCCACTTTTGGGCGTTTCACAGTGGCTTCTCAAGGGGAATTTAGTTGAGTTTCTTGATCAACATGGGTCAATTTCATGGAGATAAACACCTTTGTACTTCATAAGAAAGTGCTTTAAGAGGTCTGCTCCAAAAATACAAGAGGAAATTGAGAGGAAATTTAAACAGATTTTATAATAAAAATATGCTTTAACAATGCCATAAGTAATTCTGCTATGTCAAGAAATGGGAAGAAGCAGCCAAAAGAGCTCATTTTACATAAAATAGGGGTAAAATAGCCTTTTAGAAAATTACATATTTCACCAAAATTACAACATATTCCGGCAAAAAATCACCTAAAAATTTAATATTTGGGTCCGAAAAAACAACATTTTTTCCGATGCCTGGTAATTACCCAAAACCGTACTTATGTGTAGTGCTTGCGGTCTGCATGCATCGATCATGACCTATTGTAGGCCGCTTCGTGATCTCCATCCACGACGAAATCCGTTACTTGGTTCGCTACGATGACCGCTACCGCGCCGCCCTTGCCCTCCACGTGTCCAACCTGCTCGTGAGGAGCATGTTCTGCGCGAGGATCGGAATGACCAACCTGCCCGCGGGGGTCGCCTTCTTCTCAGCCGTCGACGTCGACACTGTGATGAGGAAAGAACCGACGTCAGGTAAGTTGACGGACTAGCTATATTACCGCATTTATACTGTACACGCATTAATACAGAGAAATAGGACCCATTTGCAGTACTCTTATATGGATCGAGTCTGCATTCGGCAGTCAACACGTTGGCAATTCCTCTACTGTTATTTCAGAGTGCGTGACCCCCAGCAACCCCGAGGGCCTCCTTCACGGGTGCGGGGTGCCGCCCGGTGAGACCGTATCCATCGACGATCTAATAAAGAAGGGCGTCAAACTGACCAAATCGTAGTGCACGTACTAAATATGGGCAAGATTAAACATTCCCTACATATATGTCACTTCCGGAGGTACGCTTACTTCGCATGGTCATCTCATTTGTGCCGAGCGCGCTCTCCAGTGAGACAATTGGGTTCTTTAGTAGGTCGGACCCAAAAGCAGCCTTCCTTTGATGCTACGTACGTTCAAGTTCATGGCGAGAAAAGAGAGTGTGAAGTGTGATGTTGCTCTGCGCAACATGTCTAGCATAAGTAGTACGTACTCGTATATTTCATGATGGATGGATTGATTAAGCTGCGTGTGCGTGTGTACCTGCATTGGCGGGTGCAGATTCAACGCAATATCTTGTTAGTGGCCGTAATTGACCGATCTGGGTACTTATGGCTGTCTCTTTGGAGACCCTAGAAGCAGGGAGAGAGAGAGAGAGGACAGGACGTCTTCTTTCCTCCTCATCCTCCAAGTGAGAGAGCGAGTGAGAGAGAAGGCGTGCCAGCGAGCGAGCGAGCGAACTGCGCGCGATCAACGGACACCAACCGCCGCAGTGCTTTCTCCTCTGGACGCTGTACATACATGAACACGGCTCCCTTTCGAGAGGAAGCTTTGCCTGGTGGGTGGAAACGAGATTGGCGTGTCCGTAATATTAGGGGTATGCGTTAGATCTTGTCATCATCATACGGCACATTATTCCCCCTACACCTGTAGTGTATGGAAGAGCGCGCTGTCGACTTAAGGCCTGGAATGGCGCACGTCTTTGGAGGCATCGGCGAGGCGAGGCGAGGCAAGGCCGACCGAGCCCTTCCGCCCTCGCGTACTACGGACACTACTACGGTATGAGGGAGCTGAGGGCAGGCCAACCCGGCGGCCTCAATTTTCTTTGCAGCCGCAGACTGGACGGACTTGGCTGACTGGCTCTCTCTGTATCTGTGACCTTGCCTTTAGGGGGGAGCATCCAAGGAAGAGATCGTACGCTAGCTGAAGGGAAAATCGCAGCTAGCTTCCTTCCGCGTTCGACTTCGGACGTAATTAAGTCAGCGATGATGGCGGGCCCTTCGAGGAGATATAGTAGTGCCATTCTGTATATAGTGCTGTGCAGTAGTTGGGGTGCTCTGGCAGCGATGCAAGACTGCTGGGACAACGACAAGCTGGCCAGGATGAACTTCAAGCAGACTGCAGGTAATTGCATGAGGCTGGCTGTCGACTTGGAAGTTGCTGCTATACATGTACCTATTTACACAATATACATTTTACCAGCTGAGGCTCGCGACCCAGGCTTGAATCAGTTCTCCAAGATGGTCAAGTGTCTGGAGATGCAGGGCGGCGGCGGCGCAGGTAAAAATGCATCTATCTCGACGTAGGGACGGGGTTGAAATTGAGTACTGTACATACCAACAGGGAGTCAGCTACAGTCAGATTGGAACCGCTGGTCCAACGTGGGCAAGAACACGTTCTACAACGCCAAGTCCGGCGATCCGAACAGCTACAATTACAACAAGCCTGGGATGAACACCAACTGGAACAACGCCGGAGTGAACAGTCGACAGCCGTACCCGCCGCCGAATCAACCGATGGGCGGACCCGGCGGCGGAGGCCAGAATCAACCAATGGGGGGAAGAAACGACGACTGGCTGAGAACTAATCAGGGCGGACCGGGTCAGGGAGTCGGCGGCCTCGGGGGGATGGGACCTGGCGGCGGTGGGCGCGGGCGGAACACCGACTTTGGCCAGCAGCCCAAACCCGGCGTGCACCCGGACGACTGGGGACGGGTCAACACCAACCAGGGCGATGGCGACGACGACGGCTGGGCGAAGTAAGTTGATTCTCACGAAAACTCAATTACTCTAAAAACGCATCATTTTCATACATTTATGTAGAGACAGTGTAGGAGTTCAAGTCATAAATACGTAATGTAGAAAATCATATTTATTGCTTCAAACCTCACCTCATAATTACATCTTCTATTCTTTTCTTAGCCGCCACGGTACCGGCGACGACCCGCCTCCCGGCTGGAGCAAGGACCTCTCCAAGGAGGAGCGCCGGCGGCTGCGCAAGGAGCGCAAGAAGCAGATGGAGCTGGAGCGGATGAGGCAGGAGCAGGAGAGGAACCAGCAGCTTGGCGGCGGCGGCGGCATCGGCGTCATCCCCTCGCCCCCGACGAACGGGGGCATGATGGGACCGGGCATGAACAACGACGGGCTCGGCCCCGGCGGCGGCATCCTGCCCGGAGACGGCCACGGCGGACAGATGATGCTGGACGGGGAGGAGTCGACGGCGGTGACGCTGAGCAGGAAGTACGGCTACGCCATCATGGCGCTCTCCGTGGTTGTGCTCGCAGTGCTCATGGTAGGCATCGATCATACTTCGAATGACGATCGAAGTGGTCCGCAATTGAGACGGCGTTACTTGTTGCAGGTCGCCACCATTTTCTGCTGCAACTCTTCCAACTCGACGATGAGCCAGGCGGCGACCGCGTCCGCGGCGGCTGGCGCGGCTGGCGCCGGCCTGCCCGGCCAGCAGTACGACACCTACTCCATATACTCTTACAAGGGGGGCGCGGCGATCGTGGGTCCCGGCGGCCACCACGGGGGCGTGGGGACCCTCGGCGGGATGGACACGCTGGGCGGGGCCTCCCTGCGCACCGAGACTCTGAAGAGCACGCGGTCGATGGCGAGCAGGGCGTCGCCGCAGTACAGGGTCTCAGACATCGATCCCGAGTTCGCCAGGCGATTCGACCGGGACGCGCACCACCAGTATTAGCCGCGTGCTAAATCAAACAAAAAGTAATTAGGGGATCGATCGATCGTTTTCGAATGGAGTGCGTTTGTGTTAAAACCGCGTACGTACGTACGTCGTCGACGCTGTGCTTAAGTCGGATCTATACGTATGCATATATATACGTATATGTATAGTGCATACATACTACTATATACTATACTAATTAGTATAATACTGCCATCTAAAACAGACGTAATAACTTGTTCCTTAAAGAGATATCGTCCCACATTCTGTTATTAGCTGCTGATCCGACCCATCTTTGTAACCACGGTACAAGGTACTGTAAGTAGCTGCATGTCCCAACCCCATTCCACGTCGTACATACCGGTCTGTAGCGAATTTCTAGATTATTTCTACGTACATACAACTACAATACATAAGTATTTAGAGCGGAATACAATATAATACTTGCGTAGGTGTCCCCCATACTACGTATGTGTATTATGCCCCAATGATCAGTCCCACCCAGCTTAATTCAGTCGATCACCGTACGTACGTGTTTCGGGCCTTTTATACTCCGGATGAATGTACTTCGTACGTACCTCTGCTCAAGATATACAGCGTATGCTTCAGAACTACATATAACATTGTGTTTGACCACCAAGATAAGTGTTTAGGGACTAAAATGCTATTGAAATACACGAATGCGCGATGTTTATGTAAATGCGTCATAAACTGTCCTCATACGTACGTAAGTATATTCCTATTATCGGTACAAGCTCTCTCGATCGTGCTTTCGATCGTCATTCAGACCATAGCTAGCTAGAGGAGAGTGGGCCGGGAAGGATATAGCGAGCGACAGCAGCGGCCGTAGACGTTCAATCCAGCAGCAACGGCAGCAGCTAGCAGCAGCAGCAAATGCAACGCACAGCAGCAACAACAACTAATCTGATATATAGCAAGAGCGATCGAGTCTGCCATCCCACATCCACATCCTGGTCGTCGTTGTCCAGCACTCCAGCTCCAGTCCTATCTAGTATAATAGGTATCGTTGGTGCATGATGGACCCGCGGTTTGTGCAGCCGCTGTCCCGCGAGCAGCTGGCAGCCATCATCAGACAGAGGGCAGCGAGGAACAGAGCTGACGTAGGTCAACTAGCTACATAGTATAGTCTACTACAAGAGCATTGCGTAGTTCATTTGTTCCATGTGCTAGGCCGCCGCCGCCCTTTTCGCCGTCGCTCGAGGGGACCCACCTCCGCCGCTGCCCCCGCCTCCCGCACCTATTGGCGGCGGCCCCGGCGGCGCTCCCGACTTCGCCCCAATGGCGGCTGCCGCCGTTGGTGGCGAGCCGCGCCCGGTGCCGATCATGGCGCCGCCGCCACCCCATATGCAAATTCCCCGTCCCCCCGGCGACCCCGGCAGTCCTCTACCCGCTGTCCCTCCGCCCGGACCGGGGATGATGGGCCCTGGCGGCCCCCTGATGGTTCTTCGGGGTCCGATCGGCGTCGGGGCAGCCGCGCCTCCTCCGCCGCCCCCGCTCGCTTATCAAATCGCCGTCCGGGGTCGACATGTCGGCGGAGGAGGTCCACCCCGACACCCCCTCTACCGCCAGGCGTCCGTCGCCTCATCTGCTTCCGAGGACGAGCTCGGCAGCGGAGCCAGTCTCGGCTCAGAACCCACGGTATGCATACGTATTTAGAACTACGTACACATTATAACTTAAATTCTTTATATTTTCTCTTCATAAAAAATTAATGCGAGAATGCATCGTAACAATTCGACAGTCCCATTTCAAAGCAATTAGACCATTGTACTATGAGTACTATTATGCGTACACGTGTCAGACTTTCAGTGTGTGCCTATACGTACAAGTTACTTATCCTTCCTTCCCTTAGCGTGATGTTCCCCGCTCCGTGAACGTCTCCGTCGACGGCGACCTCATCTCATACGCGTCGAGCAACGACGACGGCGACCCGCATCAGGCGCTAGACGCGGCCTCCTTCCCCGGCCTCTACATCGGGGGCAAGCCCGTCCCCGTCGACCGCGGCCTGGCCTTCGAGGTGGAGATCCTGGACAAGGGCTCCGCGGCGGCCTCGTGGGACGGCTGCGGCATCAGCGTCGGCGTCTGCTCCAAGCGACACCCGCTCGACTTCCACCCCGGCTTCTCCAGCGAGTCCGTGGCCTTCCGGATCGGGGACAGATCGCTGTTCAAGGGCAACGGCGGCATGCAGCGCGGATTCGGCCCCAAGGTCGAGGTGGGGGACAAGATCGGCGTCGGGGTGAGATCCGTGCCGAAGCAGGAGCAAGTCAGGCTCGGAGGAGGCGCCGGCAGCGGGGGCGGAAATCAAGCACTGGTCTACTTTACGCGCAACGGCAAGGAGTTTGGCAGCACCAAATTTCAGTGTGCGTACCTCATGTAGTACAGTACATGTGTTGAACAACGTTGCTAATATCGATCTTGTAATAGTTCAAGCATCCGGTGGCTATTTCCCGATCATAGGACTGCAATATCCCGGCGAAGAAATCTGCCTGAAATTAAGTACGTACTGAGACAAACGGTAGTGTACGAATATTAGCTACGACCTTTGCCTACCTCCATTTAGGCAACCGGCCATCTCCCGAGGAGGACATGATGCTTGTTGACGGCGGCGAGGACGAGTGGCTGCGGCTGCACGACATCCGGATCAACGGCCAGATCCTCGAGTACGTCGGCAGGGGAAAGTCGCTCGTCGACGTCGGCCTCGCGCAGGCAAAGAGCCCCATATGCACGAGGTAGGAAGGAGGGAAGGCCTATAACTGAATTGCGAACTTTATTAACAGTCCTCTACATTGTTCTACGTAGAAACCACTACTTCGAGATCGAGATCGTGGACCCCGGCGTCAACTGCTACATCGCGATCGGCCTCGCGCGCAAGGACTACCCAAAGAACCGGCACCCCGGCTGGAACAAGGGCTCCATCGCCTACCACGCGGACGACGGCAAGGTGTTCATGGGGAGCGGCGTCGGCGCGCCGTTCGGACCCCGATGCCACAAGGGAGACATCATGGGATGCGGCGTCCTCTTCCCCAGGAACTACCAATGCAAGAGCGACAGCGAGGAGGAGCTCGAGCAGCAGAGCGGCGGCGGAGGCAAGAAGGCCGGCGAGCTGGACGATGGGGTTGTCCCCGTGGTGATCGACGGAGACGTCATCGATCCCGCCGGAGCCGCCGACGAGGACAACCTCCACCTCGAGGATGTGATATCCGACTCGGAGGAGGAATGGTGGAACGACCAAGCTGTGATCCAGTCTGGAGTCAAAGTTCAGGTAAAAGATCGAGGTGTTGCTTGAAATGGGTATCTAAATTTAACTAACCCCTAAACGTCCCCTTTGTTGCAGATATTTTTTACCCGTAATTCGAAAGGTAAGGCGACTAAGCTTGTAGTCCCCTAAAGTTGTGAACGTTGATTAGTCCTCTTACCTTTCAGTCATTGGCAAGAAGGATACGCGGATTCCAAGAGGGGGCTTCTACCCAACGGTAATCAATTAAATTTAGGTGTCCGCAGTTGGCATGACACTACCTTTTTATCCAACCCAGGTTGGAATGATGAGCTGCCAAGAGCGCGTCCGCGTCGACCTTCGTCCACTCTCGGGATAATTAAGTAGCGTAGGTTAAATTCGCTTGTGGCACTATATAGCGAAGAAAATTTGTTTATGTAGGCTACAAAACGTACATTGGAATACATTTAATATGGGCATTGTTACACGCTTTAGTAGTAGTACGTACGTACATGGTACATGGATGACTTAATTAACACAGTGACTCCTCTTCTTCGTCGACATTGACCGACTGCATGGCGCGCGCCATCTCCTCCGTCTCCGCGATGGACTCCTGCAGGTCCGCGACGAACCGCTGCTGGTCAGCCTGGCTCCTCGCGTTCAACGTCAGCACCGTCTTGCCCGTCCGACGCTCCTGAAGCTGGAGGCCGAACTGGTACTGGGATATGCTGAACACGTTGACGCGGAGGTCGGCGAGGCCGAGTGCGAGACGGAACTGGTGACTCGTCTTGTTCTTCTTCGACGTCGCCGTCTTCGTGACCAGGATCAGGTCGTTGAATAGGAAGACGCCGCGCTGGTGCGCGTCCGCCTTCTTCTTCTCGCGCTTGTTGAGGTCGGGCACCTCGCTCAGGCGGCAGAAGCAGACGAGTCTCCGGTCGGGCGTCGAAAGAGGCTTTGCCCTGCTGCCCCGGCCCACGATGGTCTCGTCGACCTTGGCGACCTGGGTGACGTGGTCGGCGCCGGGACGGAACTCGCTCGCCTGGATGCGGTCGTAGATCCCGTTGAGCATCTCCTCGTCGAGGTCGGAGCCGGCGTCGACGCCGCGCAGGTTCCGCACAAAGTCCGTCCTGCGCATGCGCTTGTTCGGCCTCACCGCTGGCGAGTGCAGGTCCGTGTTGAGCAGGACGACGGCGTAAGCCAGGACGAAGATGGTGTCGGGGCTGCGGAAGCCGGCGACGAACATCTGGTTGCACTGGATGTACTTGCGTGCGAACACCTCCACCATCTTCTCTATCTTCTGCGCCTCCCCGGGGAAGGAGACCTGCTGCTGCAGCTGCCGGAGCGCGATGTCCAAATGGAGGCCGGAGAAGTCCATCGCCTCGTGCATGAAGCAGTGAAGCACAGACTGGTTGAACGGACGGCGCAGGTCGGTCAGGTACTCGCCCACCTTGGCCTTGCTCAATCCCTTGCGGCCGTGGAGGAACTTGGCCGCCGCCGACGGGGAGAAGTCTAGGAAGCCCCTCTTGATCAGGTACTCCATGCCCACTTCGGGAGACCTGTTGAAGAGGTTCAGCCCCACCCTGTACTGGCGCCGGCGGAGCATGTTCGTGTCGCATGGAGGGAGTGGATCTAACGGAGGCGGGGGAGAGGTCGGGGTCGTGGAGGGCGTCTGTATTCGGACAGTTTTCTTCACCTTGTTCGTCATCGGAGGAGGCATTTCCTGCTGGTGAGCGTAATTTGCGGGCGCCCCCAAAATGGCCGGCTTTCTGTACGCCTGAATTTGCTGCTGATGCTGCTGAGCGAGATCTGGCAGCAGTGGAGGGTTCAGGTGTGCCAGTGGCGCCACGGCCCACGACGCGTCCATTCGGTGGCGCGTGTCCGACCTGGCGTAGCCGCTGTCCACGCTCGACGACGACGAGACCGACTCGCATTGCGTCGGCGACGACGGCTGCTCAGGTTGGAGGGGCGGCGGCGGTGGCGGCAGCGGGAGATCGTCGTCCGTGCTCCGAGTTGCGCTCTTCTGGCCGCCGCTGCTGCGATGCGGCGGCGGCGAGATGTAGGGCGGGGGAGGCAGGGGCGAGTCGGTGCGGAGATCAACCTGAACCTCTAGCCTAGCAGGGGGATTCGGGAGCGGCGCCGGACTCGAGTTGCTGCGGTTGTGCTGCGACGACAACTCCGCTGTGGGCAGGTACGCCGTGCCGTACAAGTTGGAGTCTGAGTAGACGCTTTGGAATTGCTGATGCTGTGGTTGCGCATCAAGGTGAGCCAGGTCGATCTGGCCGACTTTTCTCGGCAGGGTGTCTCCGGCGAGGAAGGAGACGGTTCTCTGCGGCGGCCGGGGCGGCGGGTTCGCCCTCCTCCGCCAGTCGGGAGGCGCAGCCGCCGACGTGTAGAGCGGCTCCTGATGCCAGAAGGTGGCCTCGCCCGCGGCGGGCGCCATGATGCTCTGCGGGTAGAATCCCTCCCCACGGAGCGGCGGACACGGACCGGGAGGGGCGACGACCTCGCTCACGAGCGACGAAGACGAGGGCAAGTCGAGGTCATCCTGGCTCGTCGTCTCCATAACGGCGCACACCCTCTTCTCCGTCGCCCGTCCTTTCATCGACACCGACCTCCGAAGTCTGACGCCGACGCCGCCTCGCCGACGATGGTGAATCACCCGCGCGCCCTCCCCATTCGACTGTGTTAGTGGCGCTGACTGGGTTGGACTTGATGCAGTCGACGAGGATGAGTCATTAGCGGCGGCGACGGCGGCACCTCTGGAATTTCTAGCGGGAGCGGCCAGTTGGCCATAGGCGGCCTCCGAAGCCGGAGTCGAAGCCGAGGCAGAGTCCATATCGAAAACGTCGGCATCTAAATAAATTGTGTTATAGTGTGTATTGCATTTCTTTAATTCCACGGCAGATATAGTATAGACTCACCGGGTCCGAGGAGTGAGAGCCTTCTGTCGAGCCTGTCCGCGCTCATGGCGAGCGCCATCAGCTTGGCGAACTGCCTCTGCAGCCTGTAGGCCCTGAACGCGCGCTGAATCACCAGCGCCGCCGAGTTGGCCCGGCCGCCGTACGCCAACTGCAGGAGGTACGACGCCGACGTCCTGCTGGCCTGGTTCCCATCTCTCCGTCGCTGGACCTGTGCGTACAATGGCTCCGGATGGAGGAAGGCGTTCGCGTTCTTGGCGTACTCCCCGCTCAAGGAGGAGGACATCCTCGCTGCTGTCTCCCTTTTGCTTTTGTTGTGTGCGGCGGCGGCGGCGTTGGAGAAGCTCGGCGGCGGCAGAATTACAGCGCCCGCCATCGCGCGTGTGTGCGTGAGTGCGCGTTCCTTGTCCGTCCGTCCGTTCAATGGGGAAGCGACGCCGCGACGCCCGACCGACCGACCGACCCCAGTAGTATATGATGTAGGACGCGCGCAGTTGAATCTAGGCGACAGATGGAGGGCGGGAGGAAGCGTGAGATTATCCAACCGTCGCTCGGCTCCGCCGGGTGCAATGCAATGCGAGTGAGGCGGGCGGGCGTCCCTCTGGACGATTCACACGTAGCCTAGAAAACCAAAGGGAGGGACAACGTATTACGTACGTCTGACTCGCTCGGACGCCGGAGACGGACTGATGTTTTTCATTGTCGAGACGGACGGACGGACGGAGAGCTCGTCGCTAGGTCGGAGCCCCAAAATTTGCCCCGTGCGGTCGGTCGGTCGGTCGAAAGGACGGTTTCGGGAAAGGCAGGTGTTGCATCTAAAGGGTTCGGTCGGGCAGGAAGAGGTACTATACTCTTAATCGAAAGAGTTACGTAGACATAATGCTTATCTCCGTAATAACATGCAGTAGACGTTTTAATTCATATACGTATATAATTGCGCAAGCATAATTGTAGAATAGTTATTGCCTTGGCCTTCCTAAAAAAATTGAACTATAATCAACGCTGCAGAGTTAGAAATTTATACATGCTTAAATATAACGCGTCTTCGGCCCAAATGGCAACGGCAACCCTGGCGGGACAGGTGGTGGAAATAATGGGCGCCTCCTCGACCGCGCTCGAAGCATTGACCGACCGGCTGACGCGAACGCGAACGGGCAACGCCGATCAGGTATAGCCGCCGATCGGCGGGCGAAGGAGCTGGCTGCTAAAACGCCGACACAAATCCTTTCTCTAAATAAAGAGCGGATGAGGGACATCTGCTCAGACTACCGGCTAGGTACAGCAAGAAAACAAATCCTGGTAGCTGCGAAATCGAGCACATAATCTCGTGAATTATCATCTTCCACTTTTAGCTCGATCCCGATGGCACGCTTACTTTTTAGCAGGCGCAAGTTGAATGTGAAATGAATCAAGGTCCAGAGTTGATTTCAGATCATGTAACAAGTTCGTTTTGAGGTCTATTTTTCGATGGCTCCTTGCAACGGCCGACCGCGCGTCATTTGCGCTCCTCTCGCTCGCTCGCATTGTATTTGCCGGTCGGTCGGTCGGTCGGTCGATCGCCGTCGTGACCAATGAGAGGCGCCCGTCGAGCCAGGTGCACACGAGACAGACGGACTCCAGTAGAGGAATCTAGTCCTGGGCGAGCGAGCGATACCCTCCAAAGATTGTCGTTCAACTTTGAAACTATGAATTAGTGGATGACTTCAGTTTGGATAGAATATACTACGTGCCTCCGATTTGTTATACTTGCTGTAACGTCTAATGTCCATTTGACTCACTTACCGGTATATTAAAATTCTGCCGTACTACGTACATTCGAGACGATGCTCAAGAGGTGAAATTAATCATTCTGACATTAGCCCGGCTTTTGCCGCCTCGCGCAAGTCTCTTCTGAGGAGCTTTCCTATCGTCGTTCGGGGCAGGCTGTCCCGCACGGAGACGCCGCCGCGCAGCTTCTTGAAATCGGCGACCTGGCTATCCACGAACTCTTGGATGTCGGTCGGCGAGGTTTTCTGTAAAATACATACGTACATGTACGTAATGGAGCTATACCATAGCTACTGTTACTATACCTCGAATCCTGGCTTTAGGACCACTATGGCCGCGACCTGTTCCTGCGTTTGCGGATGCGGTCGGCCAAACACCAGGCTCTCCAAGACCGACGGGTGGTCTTGCAACAATGACTCGATCTCAGTCGGCGACACGTGGTGGTTGTTGTACCTGGTATACATACCACGGTAGACTTCTTTGCCACTTTTGTTAGAAAAGCTACCCTCACTTAATGATCTCCTTAATCCTGTCCACGAAGTAAAGGTTGCCCTCCTCGCTGTAGCGCCCAAGATCTCCACTGCGTCCGTAGACAAGGCCGTCGTTGTCCGGATCGAGGAAGAAACTCCGGTTCTCCGCCGCGTCCAAGTAGCCCAGCATGGTGGTCGCGGCGTGCACGCAGATCTCGCCAACTTCGCCGGGGCCGCACAGGCGACCGCTTTCGACATCAAGGATCTGAAACACGTACATCCGGTACATTTTTCATAATGTTGGTGGGCGAATGTGCTATGAATCAACTCGCCTTTATCCTGACGTGAGGCAAAAGCGTGCCCAGGTGCACATTGCTGAAGCCGAAAGTCAACGGGCCCAGCTCAGTTTGCCCCAGGCCGTTGAGGATTCCCTGGAGATCAAGTCGACCAATCTTTGTAC
>JAAUYK010230514.1_pt1 | contig 12849 bp, 9 predicted proteins | sample 7278021 | NCBI WGS metagenome assembly JAAUYK01 (sample SAMN14350223, study PRJNA611818) | marine sediment metagenome | isolation source: surface marine sediment (1.8m) | place: French Polynesia: Moorea | collected 2018-08
AGCTACTTCCAGCATCCACTTCCATTCTTTTTAACGAGGTCGCGATGGGCGCACCGCAACAATGTTTGATTTAGATGGCGAGCACTTTGGGGATTAGCTGTCGCGTTCGGTGGCACTAATTGACGGGACAAAGTGCGTTATTAGATGAGGCCCACTACGCTACGTACTCCGGAGTCTCCTCCAACCGACACGGACACGTACAAAGATTGACGGCTGGGGTTGCTAAGAACTGGATCGCCGAGCAGTCGAAGTGTCCCCTTCCTTATACATAGATTGCGTTCGATTTCCTATATCTTTCGTCTAGCTGGCGTCACGTGCACGCTCGATCGGAGCTCGTGTTCTCTCTCTCTCTTGCTGTGCTGTCGCTGTCTCGCTCGATCGCGAACATATAGCGCCTGTCAAGAGGCCATGAACGACACTGACACGCTGATCACTCGATCTCCTCCTAGGGAGAGAGGCCCAGCAGGCCACCATGCCGGATCAAATGTAAGAGGGTCGGCCTTGCTTGCCAACCAGCTTTTCTCATAGCAGCATCATTAGGTCGCCGCCTCGCGTCCAATTTTAAGCAAGAAAAATGAGTCTTCCCTCCTTGCTTTCGACCGACCGACCGCGGACGACGTTGGTTGGCAAACTCCGCTTCCTGTGCTCCGTGGCTCTCTCGTCCCATTATGCACGCGTCGACCGTAGGAAGGAAAGAAGGAAGGTTGGAGCCAGAAGCCGTCGTCTCTCCATCCTTGCTTACACGGACTCCTCCTTTTGAGTGGGATGAATGATGAATGACTAATTTTGTTCTCTTCTCTCTCCTTTTCAGGCGATGTGCAGGATGAAGACAAACTCATGCGGTCGCAGTCGCAGGCGTCGACAAACCTTTACCTCTATCAGGTAAGAAACAGGCTGCGCACTGTAATCAGCCTTTATTTACCCCCTCTCTCATTCTCTCCGGCCAACCTCACATTAAGTGAGCGGTCGGTCGGTCGGTCGGCCGGTCTCTTTTTCCCGCTAATATGCCGAGGAGAAAGGAGGTGAGATTAGGTGACGGAAGGCGTGACAAATGGGTCCGTGTCACGGCTATGACACGCGAACTACTTCATACTTACAGAACTCGGCTACGGGAAAGTCATTCGGACAAGGCTTCCGAATTCAACGTACTCGATCAAAAACTGATTTCGACGATGTTGACGTCCAGCCCCGACACGGTCATACTTGGCCGGCCGGATCAGAAAGTGTGAACGTGAAGATGCATGGAGGAAGGAGGAGAGGGCCCTCCGCGCTCTCTCTCCCGTTCGCTTTCTCCCGCCACCGGACGATCAATTTTCCTTACTTTGACAAGCTCCGAAGGAGAGAGAGCGACGAGAGATGCTGCTGCTGCTGCTGCTGGCTGCTCCATTATTCAAGGCCTGCGTGTGAGGCAGCTAGTCGATGCGCGTCCGTAGCTGAAAAGAATCACTATCATTCCACAACACGCTGCTATGAGAACTTTTTGCCTTGCGTGAATGCAACCGAGTTGTAGCTAGGATCATCCTTGTAAGATGTACTTGTACAATACATCCAATAGTATGCGTAGCTACAATTGTACGCACTCGTATATCGCATCTGGAAGTGTCAGCAGTAGCAGCTGCCATGCTACGTATACATAAGGATACATACTAGCTCGCTTGCTGCCAACTGAGGCCGGCCGCGTAAAAGAGAACGCGCTGCAAGTGCTGCCCCAATATACTGTATCTGGCTGCTATAATCTCTTTCGCGTAAATCCTCCCCGATTAGCAGCTAGATCGGCTTCGAATTATCTGCACCAAAAGCGAGTGGAGTGGAGACGGGAGGGGATCGAAGGCGCTCGTTGGTTCCGTCCATTCGTCCGAGCCATTGTCAACGCTAGTACGTTAATGGGACGCGACGACCGAGAAAGCCGCTCTCCTCTCGCTCGCTCTTAGGCCCCGATCACGCACGCCATCTCTTCCGTCTCCCGGTCAACGTCGAGCGCAGATGAAAACAGAATTACAAAGACTACGCACTTGCAGTCGGGTCCCGTACTTAAGCGTTCATGCGATACCTTTTCCTTCTCATTCACATAAATTGTCCAATGCGGTAATGAGTCCGACGATCCCTTCTGCAGTTTCGCTTGTTCGTGCGCGTAGCACTTCCGAGCCGTACCGCCCGTACGTACGTATATTGGAAACGTCAATGCGCCGACACTGATTATTATGACGTACGCGACTATAGCTAGCGAGCTGCCTGCTGGCGTGTTCGTGTAATCAACGAATGTTGCACGACGTGCTCACGCGCGCAATGTGCGGACGCCAGCCAGCCAGGCCGGGCGGGCTTCATCCTTCATGCGCTCATTGTCGTTTCGACCGCTGCTTTTCGCCATCATCCCACCGGCCATCTCTCTTTCTCTCTGTCTGTCTCTCTGTCCCCGTCCCCGTCCCGTATAGCTCCTCTTCCATTCACTTCATTCATTATTCATGACTTTGTATGTCATTTGTGGCCGAGCGAGCGAGCGACTGGCTGGCTAGAATAAAGCAGAGGCGGTGATGGCGTATCTCTCAATGTCGTCGTCTTCCCGATCCTGGCTTCCCCGTGCACGTAGCGCACGTCGCTCGCTTGCGTCGTCGATGCTTCTGCCTGCCTAGCTCCCTCTCCCTAGGGGAGGAAAAGCCCAACTATTGCCGCTGCCTATGGCATCAGACCGTGACGGGGGCAGGTGAACGAACGAACGAAAGAGCGAAAGCTCTGGGACTCGCTATACTACGATTGTACGTAGTTGGTTGTAGCAGCAGGATGGCAAGAATGGAAAGACGGGAGAAAAAAGAAGAACGAAGAAAAAGAAAGAATTTGTGCTAGCTAGAGCTAGGCGCATGCATAAATTTCCTAGTCTGTCTCTCGCTCCTTGCTTCGATGCGGCCTAGCCGCCGCCGCCTTTTCTCTTTTGCTGCCTAGCTAGGCTCTGCTCGCTCGGTCTCCGTCTCCGAGCCGGAGTTAATCAAAACTGGCTTTTTGTATTCTCTTTGGATGGCCGCACAAAAGATAAATTAATTGTCTACTCAGCTTCTTTCCTGCCAGCTGTGTGCCTCCCCCCTCCCTTTCAAACTTGATTGCTTAGCTGACGAGGCTGACTTCCAGTTTCATTCAGTTTGGGTAATCTCCCCAACCCGGCCTCCCCTCCTCCTTCTCACTGGGTGAAAGCTGTCCAATAAATTTAAACTTTCAGATATCTTTTTTGGCCTCGGCCTTGGCAGACTCGAGAGAATTGCCGCCGCCGCTGGACGAGAGACGTTTTAGGCAGATAGTTACTGGCTGACGAATCGGGATTGCCATTGTCAAGTTCTCAAGGTTTATGAGAAAATGAAGTTTTCAGGTTTGCTTAAATGATCGTGCGGGTTAACAGAAATTTTCAACATATTTACGAATCCTACAAGGCACAAGATATGGAAGTTCTGGCATCCGCTTTCTCTGAGCGAAGCTCTGAGGAAGTCGCTTTTTGTCCCTTTGAGAGGCGTTCACTTAATGGATTCTGGCCTTGCCAACGGATATACTCGTACGTACACGTACACGCACCAGACTGAAGCGTACAGAGAGAGAGAGAGGACAAAAAGGGCCTTCTAGTTCAGCTCGCCAAGAAGTCAGATTTTTTTACCCACGAGTATAACGCATGTTCGTCTGTCTATTCCAGGATGACATATCTGAGCGTCCGCAAGTGGCCAGCAAGATCGGCTCGCTGGCCAACTACTCCGCGGTCATCCCCGCCGGCCCCGCGGACCCCGACTCGAAGCCGGTGGAGAAGGCCAACCTGGGCACGCTCATGGGAGTGTATCTGCCGTGCATACAGAACATCTTCGGCGTCATCCTCTTCATCAGGATGACGTGGATCGTGGGCACGGCGGGCGCCGTCGAGGGCTTCTTCGTCGTGTTCCTCGGCTGCTGTGTCACCATGACCACTGCCATCTCCATGGCGGCCATCGCGACCAACGGCGTCGTGCCGGGCGGAGGCTCATACTTCATGATCAGCCGAGCCCTAGGGCCGGAGTTCGGAGGCGCCGTGGGCATCCTATTCTACCTGGCCACCACCGTCGCCGGGGCCATGTACATTATAGGCGCCGTGGAAATCTTGATAGTAAGTGCTGTCCTATGCATGTCTAACGCTTTCTCGCTACCAAATAACCTTCCTTACAGACATATCTAATTGGTCCGCCGATGAGTCTGTTCGGTCCGGACATCACGGACGACTTTGTCAAGTTCAACAACTTCCGCGTGTACGGCACCGTCCTGCTCATCATGATGGGCTCCATCGTCTTCATCGGCGTCAAGTTCGTCAACAAGTTCGCCAGCGTGGCCCTCGCCTGCGTCTTGCTCACCATCCTCTCCATCTACGTGGGACTCGCCGTCAACGTCAACGGGAACAACAGCTCAGAGTACGTAGTGATCTAACTCTGTCTACTCTCCACTGATGCCACATTATATTCGCCATATTTTGCCACGCCGCACTGCTTCCTCCTTCCTTCCTTTCTTGTCCTTGGCTGGCTGCGCAGACAGTACAGGACGGACAGCTCGGGCCTGGGCCCGGCCTGATTCGGCCGACAGACAGAGAGAGAAGAGAGGCCTGCGCGCACGCAAAAGTTTCTGGATGTCTTTCCGCTTGAGTTGGCGGGGGTAATTGAGTGTTGGAAGATCGCCAAGCGAGAGTGGCCACTGACGCACAACGAAAATTTTAAGCAAGTTTAAGGCCTATGATGGCAGAAGACATCCGTTTATTGTCTAACACTACTTTGGGTGTTGGGATTATATTTTTACACTTTTGTAAGGCTATAATTGGTCTCGAGGCTGCGGGCTCGCGAGATGCCGGGAAAGTTTCTTCGGCTAGCTGCCTGCGTCAGTCGGACAGACAGACGAACAGGGGCCTTGTCCTCCTTAGCAAGCAAGCTAGCTAGCCTCTGGCTGGTCGTCTAGCTACGTGTTCCTCCTCTCTCTCTCTCTCTTTCTCTGGCTGCCCAGCCATCCCTCACACCTAACTCGCTCTCTCTTCTCTTCCGTTCTCTCTTCCTTCCTTCCTTCCTTCCTCCCACCGTCGCTGTCTCGACCGTCAGAAGTTTTATCCCATCCTCCACGCCTCCTTCGTAGCTAACGAACCGTTCCTCTGCCGGCCAGCCTAGGAGGCCTAACTGCCTTCCCCTCCCTTCTTCCCTCCGGCAAACCCACGTGATGGCCAGTATACTATATGGTTGAAGAGCGGCGAGAAAATAGACTTGTCATGTGCAGTAGCGTGGCTAGCGATATTTTCTTCTTTTCAACGATATGTGCAGCGCAGTTGGGCGATGTTAGAGAAAACCATGATACTTTAACGTTCTTTCCTTTCAGCTTCTGCGTTGTGGGCACGAGGATCGTCCGGAAGGCCGAGAACTGCACCAAGGACTTCGGCAGCGACCTCTACTTCCAGTTCTGCAAGCTGAACGAGACAGTGGTGGCGAACGACACGGTGGCGGTGCCCGCCGTCGCGACCACAATGGCGACCCCGACCACAGCCAAACCGCTCTACACGGAGTCCGACTACGTCTGCGACGAGTACTTTAAGAACGAGAACAATAAGGCGGAGTTGAAGCAGGGCATCCGCGGCATGAAGAGCGGCGTCTTCCACGAGAACGTCAAGGCGAAGTACCACGACGCTGGCGACGCCATCTCGAGCAACGAGGAGAGCGAGCCGGAGTACAACCTCGGCGGGAAGGAGAAGTTCGGCTACATCACCACGGACATCTACACCTCGTTCACGCTACTCGTCGGCATCTTCTTCCCGTCTTGCACAGGTAGGCACGTCGTATATACAGTATGTAGGAACTTTGGCCGCGGGCGTCGTTATCCGCCATCATCGATCATCTTTCCGCGTGTTTCAGGCATAATGGCTGGGTCGAACCGCTCTGGCGACTTGGCCGACCCACAGAAGTCCATTCCCATCGGAACGATAATGGCCATCTTGACCACGTCCACAGTCTATTTATCGAGCGTGCTCCTATTCGCCGGAACGGTCGACCCCTTGCTGCTCAGAGACAAGTAAGTCACAGAATCACAGTTCATTCACTTCAGTTCCGGAGAGAAACCCATCAAAATACGAGTACGATATGCTACGAACTGCCAGAGCTCGCTGTCTTCGTAATGCAGGAAGCACATCCTATTCTCTTCACTCTCCTCTCAGCCAGCTAGCTATATCTCGTTCGTCCGTCTGACGTTGTGGCGGCGGCGCAGAGGCGGCAGCCGTATTAGTGCTCAATAGCGAGGAAAATCTGAGCTGACGTACGTATGGATGAGCGAGCGAGGGAGAGCTGGCTGTTGGGCTCAAAATAAACGCATCTCTTCCATCAACCTGTCTTCTATATCTGTATTACACTCGCTAGGGCTCCACTCCGCTGACGTGGTAATAGTACTCGTAGTAGCGTGCCGTATTTTCTGACAGCGGCTACGCACCCGCCCGCAGAGAGTAATGCAGCCAATTCATGCTTGGGTCTTGTTTCCCCCCTCTCCAGGGAATACATATCAAACAATGTTGGCACGCACCAGTCGAGCTTGTTCAAGCCACGGGCGGACGGGGAAATTTTCTCGGCGGCGGCGAACCAGAAAAACTTTCTCTCTCGCGCGGCGTTTTTTACGCGCCGTCTGCCCCTAGAAGCAACTTCTCCCTAGCTGTTGCTGCTGTCGCGGCCTCCTGTCGCGTTTTCTGAATTAAGTTACTTGTCGATGTGGTAATTCTCCCTTCCTTCTCAGATTCGGCGAGAGCATCGGCGGCAGCCTGGTGGTTGGCAACATCGCCTGGCCCCACCCCAAGGTCGTCGAGATCGGCTCCCTGCTGTCGACCATCGGCGCCGGCCTCCAGTCCTTGACTGGCGCTCCGAGGCTGCTGCAGGCCATCTCCAAGGACGGCATCATCCCCTTCCTGGCGCCGTTCGAGCCGCTTTCGGCCAGGGGCGAGCCGGTCAGGGCGCTCGCCGTCACCATCACCATATGTCAGATCGCGGTGCTCATCGGTAAGCGATGGCGGACGGATCGATAATTGCCAGACGGCGCCGTATATCTATCGATTCATTCATTTTTCCATCTGTGAGCTTCTTATACGTATGCATCGAATCTAATTCTATTTCAGGCAACGTCGACGAGATCGCGCCTCTCCTCTCAATGTTCTTCCTGATGTGCTACGGCTTCGTCAACCTGGCCTGCGCCTTGCAAACACTGCTTAAGACTCCCAACTGGAGACCGAGATTCAAATACTACCACTGGTAAGTGATGGAAAAAAATTCACGTGGCACCACGAGCAGCAGGTGACTTGCTCACCAACTTTGGCTGCCAATTTCCTGTTCCTCGAGCGAGCCCAGCCCCTTTCTTCCCTTCCTTTTCCATCTCTCGCGATCAAGGTTTCTTTCCGTTCGCAGGAGGAGGAGGAGGAGGAGAGTGTTAGCACAATGTCAATTCCTGATATATCCCAGCCCGACTGGAAATTAGATCTCGCTACTGAAGGACGATTGAAGTAGGCGGCGACTGTACGTAGGTATTACTCGTACCTTTCCTTGCTCTTTGAACTCCCGGGCCGAATAAAGAATATAGCGAGGCGTGCGCGGGGGGGGGGGGGGAGGGGGGCCGGAAATTCTTAAAAGGCCGTTTACCTCCTCTGAAGAGGGTCTTCGAAGGCGGCCTTGCTTTGCTGCTGCTGCTGGCTGGTTTGCTGAGCTAGACGGCGGCGGCGTCTTTGCTCGCTCGCTCGCTCGCTCTCGCTCTCGCTTCCAGAAAAGCCGTTACTGACTGGCGCGCGGTTGCAGCGGCGGCGGGGAAGAAAGAACGGACGAAAGCAAAGCCAAGGGAACGAAAGCACCTCCAATTAGGAAGGATTTCTGGGAAACGCAGCCTTTGGAAGCTGGAACCAAATAATGGTCATTAATGATTTCCGGCAGTACACACTAAGCAAATTTGCCCCTTTCGCCATCCTCCCTCTACGTACAGTGACTAAAGCAACTCCTAGCTCTACGTATATCTTGCTCCTCTTTCCGCAATCTTTCTCACTGCTGCTGCTCTATTACAACTTGCCTCTCGTTTCCTTCGCCGCTCCATTATTACTTTTTCTTCTTCTTTCTCTCCGCATTCGCCGCCGGCCACCGCCTCCGACCTTTTTCGTAACTTTGCTGCTTAGGACCTATCCGACCGAGGAGCGAGCGGAGACAACGCGGGTGACGACGCCATTCGTTAGAACAGTTGGGATGGACTAGCTAGGCTGCGTATACTGCATTACCGACCGACCTGGCGTTGTTGTCGCCGTCGATCCAGTTTACTTGCCGGAGTTGACGTAACTGGCGGCGCAGCGGCTGCTATGGCCAAGGCCACTCATAGTACGACCGACAGGCTGGCCAGGAGGCAAGATGGTAACTTTTCCGGCTTATAACTGAGCCTCTCCCCAGCCGTAAACGATGTGCGAAAACTTCTCCTTGCGCGTCTAGGAGAAAGGAGACTGTCTTGGAGACATAATACCAGTCCTGATTTCGTGTCTTTTTTCTTCATTTCAGGAGCCTGTCCCTGTTCGGCGTTCTCCTCTGCATCGCGGTCATGTTCATGAGCAGCTGGTACTACGCCCTGCTCGCGATGGGCATCGCTGGCATCATCTACAAATACATCGAGTACAGAGGGTGAGTACTGCACCGACCTAGTCGCATGTACTATATGCAGACGCTAGTATTGGAACTCTTGACACGCTCACCTGGTAAGGTAAAGAGTGTTTGATTGTGTGGCCGACCGGCCCGAGGCGCATTTTCTCGCCCGCCGCCTCCTTACTTCTTTACTTTCTCCGCCGCTGCTTTCTTTCTCCTTTTCTTGCTCGAACGCCGCCACCGCCTCGCCTTCCCTTCGCTCGAGGCGATATGCGTGAAACTCTAAGGCTAAAGGTTAATGCGTTCGCCGGGCGGGCCCGAGGCAAATAATACAGTACGTACGCATGTAAGTAGTAGTAGTAGTAGTAGTACGTACTGCGTGGCGGCGAATGGGATGACTATTCCTGGAACACGTACGCGTACGTATTCTTCTCCATGCATATTGAGGCAGCTGGCAGGGATAATACGTACGGAACGGACGCGGAAGGACGCATGATTGCCGGAAAATTGAATGTCGTATGAGGTATGCACGTTATGCAGCAGCTCGACGGAGAAGAAGAAGGGAAAGGAAAAGGATGGATATGCGTGCGTTCGTTCGTACGTCTTCTTCTATCACTCCTGTCCCTGAGAGAATACGTAGTCGAGGTTTTCAGCTGTCGCTGGTATCAAAGTCAAAACTTGCACCGACGCCAACTTTCTCTCTCCCTTCTTCTGCCTTTCTTTCGGAGAATTTCGCCGGTACCCTGCCCCATTCTTTTTGCACCCGCACGTCCGCGTCAGTCGGCTCTCTCACGTTCGTTCAATTAATCTGAGTGCCTCGGGCTGGTTGTGGCTAGTGGAGAGAATCGCATCCTGCATTTTAGCCTCCTTTCCGAATTGCCCCGAATTTTTTTCCTCTCCTCGTTCGGCAGAGTCGACGCCGTAAGAAACGCGTTCTCCGTTGCTCCAGATGCCCCGCTGCCACTGGCATCCGGTCCCTTTTTGATACGTTGAACGAGCGCCGCTGCGATCGAATGCCGTCCGTCGGTACACTTTGCGGATCAATGCCGTTCTCTTTCCGGTCGCTTCGAAGGCCGGACGGACCTTCGATGGAGGCCGAGAGAGAGAGAGCGTCTGTTCCCGACCGACCGAACTGCTGCCAAAGGGCAAACAGCGTCGTAAATCTTTTCCTTGCTGTCGTTCCCTCCCCTTTTCCGCTGCTGCTGCTGCTGCATTGGACCATCTCGCCCGGAGGCCAAGTTACACACACGTAGCAGACACTGTTATGATGCCCGGACGATGGCGGACATGATAAGATCTAAACTCGGCAGCCAGCCCCATACTATTTTCGATCTATTCCGTTTCAGAGCCGAGAAGGAGTGGGGCGACGGCCTCCGCGGTCTTGCACTCTCCGCCGCCCGCTTCAGCCTGCTCCGACTGGAGGAGGGCCCGCCGCACACCAAGAACTGGCGCCCGCAGATCATCGTGCTCTCCAAGCTCGACCACAGGCTGAACGTGAAGTACAAGAGGCTGTTCTCGCTCGCCTCGCAGCTCAAGGCCGGAAAGGGTATGTGTTCGAGCGCGCTATCCTAATCCGCCCACCGATTTCTCAAAGGAGCAGAGAGAAACTTTTCATCCTTTCTTTCTTTCTTTCCTTCAGGTCTCTGCATAGGCGTGAGCGTGCTTGAGGGGAACTTCACCTCCATGTACGGCGAGGCTCAGGGCGCCAAGCTGAGCATCCAGAAGACGATCAAGGAGGAGGGCGTCAAGGGATTCGCCGACGTCGCAGTCTCCAAGAACGTCTCTGACGGCGTCTGCCATCTGTGAGTAGATCCGTATTCCCTTTCACTGCCGGCGGCCGGCCGACTCGCGGACTCCATCTGACGACGTTGATGGATGGAGAGCGAGAGCGAGCTAGCGAACGGGGAAACCTGGGGGGACAGACCGACCGACCGGCTCGGCCGGCAGAGCTAGCTAGATAGATAGACCGAGTGAGACAGACGAGGATGGCAAGTTTTTTTCACTCCTTCTTCTTCTTCCCACTCACTAGGGTCCAGACGGCCGGCCTGGGCGGCATGAAGCCGAACACCATCATCCTCGGCTGGCCGAACAGCTGGCGCAAGAAGCAGGAGTGCAGCTGGCGCGTGTTCGTCGACTCGATCCGGTACGCGGGGGCGGCGCACATGGCGCTGATCGTGCCCAAGGGCATCCAGCGCTACCCCGAGTCCGGCGACAAGGTGAAGGGCAACATCGACATCTGGTGGATCGTCCACGACGGCGGCCTCCTCATGCTGCTGCCCTTCCTGCTCAAGCAGCACCGCACCTGGAAGAACTGCAAGATGAGGATCTTCAGCATCGCGCAGCCAGAGGACAACTCGATCCAGATGAAGAAGGACCTCAAGACCTTCCTCTACCACCTCAGGTACGTAAACACTGATGAAGGTTTAGGTATTTGAATTAACGTTTTAAATCCCCTTCAGGATCGAGGCCGACGTCGAGGTTGTGGAGATGGCCGACTCCGACATCTCCGAGTACACGTACGAGCGGACGCTCATCATGGAGCAGAGGAACGAAATGCTCAAAGAGATGAAGGTCTCGGAAAAGAAGGCCAAGAAGATGGTGAGTCCGTTGTAAACGTCGCCCGCGCGCCCGCCGCGAACAATAGCCCTTGGAAATTGGGATCAGACAACTACTACTACCGCTACCACCCATTCGCACTACAGCAGCTATTACGGCCGTTCCTCTGGCTGCCTCCTCCTCTCCTATAAAGGAACCAACTAACTCCCAGCGGTACACTGGCCGGCCGTGACCTTGAAACTTGCCTTTCTTGGCGCGCGCGCTCGTTCCCTCTCTCCCTTCTCCCTCCTTGCGACTACTACTAGTATACTTCTCTCGTTGGCAGCCGAACAAACGTCGGAACGTGCTCTACGTAGCTAGTCGGCACCGACCGACTCAACTTTTGAATCAATCCAATTCAATACGGCCAAATTTCGACACAATGGATAAAAGCCGCGTTAGATTTTCGCGACGGCCTCTCCTCGATCTACCGCGAACTAAGGCAGACCAACCTCACGTCAACATTGCCGACAAAGGAGGAGCTGTGGAAGCCAGCGAGCCAGGACGCCGCCGCCGTTACGGCCAATCCACAAGAGAGAGCGCGAGGGAAGAAAAGCAATCCTAATGGATTCCAGAGGAAAAAATTGAATAGATGGAGCCGCTGCTGCTGCCTCCGTCCGTCCGTTGGAGGGAAGGGCAGAAGGAAAGATTAGGGAGAGCAATAGCAAGCAAGCGGTCTGATTAAGCGCCTGGCCGCGAAGCTTCGTGTCAGGAAGTCGTTTCCGCCGCGCCGAGCCGCGGCAGGGAGACGGGGACAAAAAGCAGCGAGCGAACGAACAAACGGACGGACGGACGGAGGGACTTCGCCGGAAATCTCGCTCTAGGAAGCCAGTTTTTTCAGCTTAAGCTTCTCTTAGATCGATATATAGCTACTGCCTAGCCATATAGCTGTGTCTTCTGGCTGCGGCGGGGTGCTATGTTGATGCGCAGTATTGAGTATTGACTGGGGCAAAAAGTAGTTCCCTGGCGCGAGGAGGTGAGCACTGCTAGCTGCGTTCCCTTTTCCTCCCGATATTTCCGATATTTGCGTGCGGATTCGTTCCCCTAGCGAGCTGCTTTTCCGAACGCTTTCTTCGTCGCCTAGCTTCGTGCGTCCTGATTCTCACTGATCTCTTTCTCCCCTCCTTCCTCCAACCTACCTCCGCACTTCCTCAACAACTACTGCGATCTCTCTCTCTCTCTCTCGAACCCGCCGACCGTGCAGACCCGCCGCCTGTCTCTGGCGTCCGCGCCGAAAGACCAGTTCAAGGTTTGTTGCCAAAAAGCGAGTGCATTCTCCTTTCGTTCCATCCTTCCATCTCATCTTGACACATATACCCACCATGCAGAGTGTGTTCTAGAAGTGATGTTCGCCCCCCATACGCTCAATCCAATCCCCATCTCGCCGTTTTCAATTAACTCTCCGTACTTCTAACGTTGACGAACTAAGAGGACGGGGTCAACTCGGATGCCCTTTCATCCCAACTGAATAATTCACTACTACCACATGCGTTTCTCAGCTGGGTGTGCGTGCATTTCTCTATCGCGAGCCTCTTTTTGCCGCTGCTGTTGTCGCTGTCTGACCTTTTGTTCCTGCGGAAGCCGATGCCTTGCGCAGACTTCAAGTGAATTAGAAATGCCTTTGAGGGCTTTCCACTCAAAT
>JAAUYK010241586.1_pt1 | contig 12836 bp, 8 predicted proteins | sample 7278021 | NCBI WGS metagenome assembly JAAUYK01 (sample SAMN14350223, study PRJNA611818) | marine sediment metagenome | isolation source: surface marine sediment (1.8m) | place: French Polynesia: Moorea | collected 2018-08
CATAAAATTCGGGCGGCCACCGCCCGCCAGGGTTGCCATTGGGCGGCAATGGCGGCCATCTCCGCTTCGGTCGGTCGGCCCTCGAGTTTTTTAATGGCCTTCAGGGCCGTGTTCAACGCCAGATCGCCGCGTGGCCAGATGTCCGGGCGCCGCAGGGCCATCAGCAGGTAGATGTCGGCCGTCCAGGGGCCGATCCCCTTGATCTGCATCAGCGCCTGCCGAGCTTTCTCATCGGTCATGTTCGGGAGGTCCTTGAGCCGCAGGCGGCCGGTGGCGATGGCCTCGGCCAGGGCCAGGAGGTAGGCGCGTTTCTGGCGCGTGAGACCGGCCTTCCGCAATGAGCGTCCGTCAAGCCGCCGGAAGCGTGCGGCGGAAAAGGGAACGACCCTGGCGGCCAGGCGGTTGTAGACCGCACGGGCCGAGGCCAGCGAAACCTGCTGCTCGAGAATGATCCGGACCAGGGCGGCAAAGCAGGGCCGGCGCCGCCACAGCGGCGGGGGACCATAGCGTGCGAGCACCCGCGCCAGATCAACGTCACGCGCCGCGAGGGCCTTCAGGGCGGTGTCAAAACTCTCGGGTCCCAGGGGCGCCGGGATGGTTCGCCTGTGCTTCAGGCCACCGGTTTGCCCGGGTAGGGTTGTAATGGCGGTTTGCGTTTTCAAGGCTCGAACGCGTCCAATCACTTTGCCGGCCTGACACCCGGACGGCCTGCGATCATGGACGGTCCGAATCGGGCGGCTTGGCGATTATGATAACGTCCCGGTCGCAAATGTCCAGTCGGGCCCCCCAGCGGGCGGCCAGCCAGGTGAAGGTGGACCGGGAGAAAAAACAGACATGGGTCGGGTCGCGGATGTAATGCCAGCGGGCAAACCGCTCACGGTCGATGACGCGCTTGGTCATGATGCCCAGCAGCCCGCCCGGTTTTAGAAGACGGTAGAGGCGGTCGAGCTCCGGACCGGGGCGGCGCAGGTGCTCGACAACTTCCGAGGCGGTGATGAAATCATAGCGCGCATCGAGCACGGTCGGGTCGGGCGCGTAGAACGGATCATAGATGGCGACATCGTGACCGGCCTCGCGCAGCATGTCCGCCAGCGCCGGACCGGGCCCGGCGCCGAAATCAAGTCCCCGGCTGCCCGGCGCCAGACGCGCCTGCAGTGGACGCACAAGGCGGGAGAGAAATTGCCGGTAGCCGGGGTCGTCCGGACGGTTCTGATGTCGATCGTATTCGGCCTTTTCTGCTTCCCGCGAAAGCTGGAAGCGGGGGGGGACGAACGTCAAGCGGCAGCACCGGCATTGAAAATAGGGGCGGTGCCGATCCTGATGGTAGGCATCGGCCGATCGGCTGCGACATAAGGGACATACCGGAATGGCGTTCACCGTTTGCAAGGCTTAGGCCTTCCTTCCCGGGCTTCCGACCATCAGAGGTTTCCGATCAGGTTGCGGAGAAGGTCCAAGCTGGTCTTTTCGCTGCGCCGATCCGGGTCCAGCTCGGGATTCCAGGTGGATACGGAGACGGCCGCCAGGCGCCCGCTTGCCGCCAGCGCTGCGAAGACCGGTTGCAACGCAGCGGCGGGCGGCCCGCCCTCGGCCGGATAATTCTGGGCCGGGGAATCCGCCAGCGCGACCACGTCGACGTCGAAGTGGACCCAGAGCGGATCCTCGCCCAGGGTGTATCCCATCAAGTCGGCCGGATTCCTCAGGTGTGTAACTTCCGAGTGCTTCAGCATCTCTGCTTCCTGTGGATCCAGATCGCGGCCGTCGGTCAGGATGATTCTGTTCTCGGGCAGCGGTGTGAGGCCAACCGCCGCGGGCATGCTCAGGTCCCCGCGGCCGGCCAGCATGGCCAGCGGCATGCCGCCCAGAAAACCGCTGGGGGTCGTCTCCGGGGTGTTGAAATCGCCATGGGCGTCGAACCAGATCAGTCGGCAGTCGAGACCGGCGCGCTGCAGGCCGGCGGCCACACCGATGGCCGTGCAGCAGTCCCCGGCGATGCTCACCGGCCGCCGGCCGGCCCCGAGGCTGGCCGCCACCAGGTCGGCAAGGGCGCGGTGCACGATGCCCATGCGGGAGGGCGGGTCCCCGGCAGGCAAGGGCGGGTTGTTCAGCACCCACCCCGGTCGTGCCAGGGCTTCCAGGCCGGGCACGCGGGTGTCCAGAAACAGGGGTGTCAACAGGGTTTGGTTCTGCGGCATGCGTGTCCTTTCCCGCGGGAATAGGCCATGGGCGGCGCCGGCGCGGTGTTCGGCCGGCAGCCCTGACAGCCCGCGGTCAGTTCATGGGTCGGGCGAACGCGATGATCTGCCACCGGTCGTTCTCCCGGGTCAGGTGAAAGAAGTTTTCGTCCAGGAAAATACCGGCATGAAATTTAAATTGCACGAAAGCCCGGTCTTCCGCGATCTCAAACTGGGGATTGATGAGCATACCGGTGCGGTAATAGTTCTCGTTCCAGCATTCCCAGGCCATGCACTTTTCAAACGCCGCGCGGCCGTCATCGTTCTGCATCCACAAACCCGGCAACATGCCCCGGAGCTTCTCCTTGGAGACCGTCAGGTCTTTGTCGACCATGTATTGGCAATCCTCGTGCAGCGTGGATAAAAAGCGATCGACTTCGCGGTTGTTGCGCGCGCTGATATAGGTGACGAACAGCCGCTTCAGCGCCGATTCGTCCTCACTGCGCGGCTGATAGGCCGTGATCGGCGTGCGCCACACAAACGCCCCGAGCGCCACAACGAACAGGCTGAACATGATACCGATGAGGGGCTTGGCTTTCATGGCCGGGGATTGACTCCATTCAGGGCCGCTTTGGCGGAAATCTCCGCCGGATGGTATCCGGCCGTGGGCATGTGATGGCAGCGGTTATAAAACCTGGGGGTCAGGCAAGATCCTGATTTGCCGCCTTCGGGCCGCATGTGACAAGATGACGGCTGCCGGCCGGTGACTCGGGGCATATCATATATTGCGGCCCGGGGCATGTGTTTCCTGATGGGGGCCTTCCCAAGCGAGGCGTTCGGTGCTACGGAGAGGCATTCGCGTTGGTCCTTTGAATTTAATCTGATCAAGTGCAACAAGGAGTTTCCACCATGGCGTTCAAGGACGTGGCCGCAACTCGCCGGGCGCTGGAAGCGGCGGGTTATGTCAGCACCACCGAAATCGCTACCGTGGTTTTTCTGGCGGCCGCCGCCGAAAAACCCGTCCTGGTGGAGGGGCCTGCCGGGGTGGGTAAAACCGAGCTGGCCAAAGCCCTGGCTGAAGGGTTGGGACGCGCGCTTATCCGCCTGCAGTGCTATGAGGGGCTCGACGAGGCCAAGGCGCTCTATGAATGGGAATACGCCAAGCAGCTGCTCTATATGCAGATCGTACGTGACAAGGTTGGCGATGTGGTGGCCGGCGCCGCCTCCCTGAGCGAGGCCGTGGACGCCATCGCCGCCCAGGCCGACGCTTTTTTTTCGGAACGCTTTCTATTGCCGCGGCCCCTGCTGCAGGCCATCAGCGCGCCGTCACCGACGGTGCTCCTGATCGACGAGGTGGACAAGGCCGATCCCGAGTTCGAGGCTTTTCTGCTGGAGCTGCTGAGCGATTTTCAGGTGACCATACCGGAGCTGGGCACCCGCCGGGCCGTTCACAAACCCTTCGTGCTGCTCACCTCCAACAGTTTCCGCGACATGAGCGACGCCCTCAAACGCCGCTGCCTGCACCTCTACATCGACTATCCCGGACCGGAAACCGAACGCGCCATCGTGCGCCGCCGCACACCGCAGCTTCCCGACCGCCTGGCCGCGCAGATGATTGACGCCATGGGGCGGATCCGCAAGCTGGACCTGAAGAAAAAGCCGAGCATTTCCGAAACCCTCGACTGGGCCCAGGCCCTGATCAGCCTGCAGATGGAGGATCTTTCCCGGGAGGCGGTTCTGGCCACCCTCAACGTGATCTGCAAATACCGCGAAGATGCCGAACGGGTGCGCCGGGATGTCGATCGGGTGGTGAACCTTTCCTGACGTTTTCCGCTATGCGGCCCGGCACCAGGTGAAACCACCATGGAAGCAATGATTCTCAAGTTCGTGGCTTCGGCCCGTGCGGCGGGCATGCGGATCGCCACAGCCGAGGTGCAGGACTGCCTGGCCCAGCTGCCCCGGGTGGATATCCTCGACGAGGCCCAGTTCGCCACCCTGCTGCGTTCCCATTTCGCCAAAAGCCGGCTGGAGCAGGCCCGCTTCGAGCACCTCTACCGGCTTTTCTTTCATGAACTGCGCGAAGATCTCGATGCTGCGGCCATGGCCCTGACCGATCAAATCGAAACCCTGCGGCGGGAATTGCAGGATATTGAACCGCAGATGCCGGCCCTGGCCGCCGTCGCCGATTTTCTGGCCGCTGATCCCGCGGCCTACCTGCAACTGCTGCACGCCATCCAGTCCGAAGGCCAGGGGGAAGGTGCGGGTCCCCGCGGGGCCGGCGCCAACCTGGGCAGCCTGGTCCGGCGGCTGCCGGTGTTGAGGGCCCTGCAGCGGGCCCGCGAGACCCTCAATGACTACCTGGAAGCCAATTTGCGCACGGTCCACTGGGAGACCCGCCGGGCACTCAAGCAGCATGTGGAGCATCGGCTGGAAACCGCCCGCCGGCTTCTGGCAGACACCGGCCCCCCGTCGCTGGCCCCGCCGCAAAGGAAGGGCGCCGCCGACAATGCTTACGGAGAGCTGGGCCAGACGCCATTTGCCAACCTCTCTCCCGGCGAGATGATCCGCCTGCGGGATGTGATCGCGCAACTGGTGCGCAAACTGCGCGACATGGTCGGCCGGCGCCACACGGCCCGGGCCCGGGGCATACCGGACATCAAGCGAACCCTGCGTGCCGCCACACGCACCCAGGGCATACCGCTGGCGCTTAAATTCCGCCGTAAACCGCTGCGTAAAGGGCGCATCGTGGTGCTCTGCGACGTCTCCGGATCAGTCTGGGCCTCGGCGCGATTCATGCTCACCATGCTTTACGCCCTACAGGACTGCTTCGAGCGGGTGCGCAGTTTTGTCTTCGTGGATGCCCCCGTGGACGTCACACCGCTTTTCGATGCTTACGACATCGACCGGGCTTTGGCGGAAATTCTGCGGTCAGAGGATATCGCCTATGGTGCGCCCACCGATTATGGCCGGATGCTGCGCCTGTTTAAAAACCGCTACCTGGATACGATCGACAAGAAGACCACGGTGATCGTGATTGGCGACGGCCGCACCAACTACGGCAACCCCGAGGAGGGCATCCTCGAAGCGATGCGCGACCGCTGCCGGCGCCTGCTCTGGCTCAACCCGGAAGCCGAGCCCTTCTGGAACTCGGGTGACAGCGAGATGCGCACTTACGAAGTCTTCTGCAACGAGGTGCGCAACTGCCGCAACCTCAATCAGCTGGCGGCCTTTATCCAGGCGCTCGTGCTGTGAGCCCTGCCGCAGCGTGCGCTGCGTATGCGGCGCGCCGATTGAATCCCGCATGGCCTCGCGGGACCCGGTGCGTGGCCCCAAGGCTTGGCAGCCTGGATCGGCACCCCGTCGAAATTGCTCTGCCGTCCGAGGCGGCCGCCGCCATCCTCTTCCCCAAGCCGCCACCGGGGGCGTATTCCGGCCGGGGGCAGACAAGCCGGTCCCGGCCGGTTGCATCGAAAAGGGCCGCTAATCACCCGGCCGGGGCAAAGGGTGGGGGCATCAGGCTATTCGCTGAATCTGAACTTGGATGGTGCCCATGTTGTTGCCATAGCGGCTGTCGAGGTCATTGGCATAGAAGAAAAGCTCGCCACTGCGGGAGGCGCGGATGGGCAGCTTGTCGCGCGCATATTGGAGCACGCGGACGGGATTCGGATCGTCGCGCCCGATGGTGGCAATCAGTTCGAACCAGTTGGCTTCCGGAACGCGGCGGTCGCTTTCCTTGGCCCAGATGAAGAATTCTTTGGGCCCCAGTTCGACTTGCGCGCGCGTCCAGCCGTCGGGCCCGCAGGGTATGCCCCCATCGACCCAGCGCTGCGTTTCATCGACTTGGATGAGGTATTCCTGTCCCGCCTCCACACGGAAACCTGTCGGCGAGAATTTCAGGCGGGCATGCACCGTTGCCGTCCGGGTGTCGCCCACCGCCAGGTCGATGCCCGGAAAGCGTCCCCGGACGAGATGATCCCTCAAGCCGTCAGCGCTGACCGGCTCTGTGTTGGGGTAGCAGACCAGATGCGGGCTGAGCTTGAGCGATTCGGGCCGGTAGTCGGGGTCGTCATGGATCCGGTCGATGACCGCATGGTGGACCAGAGGCCGAATAGGGCTGGCCTGATCTTCGACATTGACCCGCAGCTCGCGGGAGTTCAGGGTGATGAGCGAAGTGATCGGCGGGCGGTGCTGCTCGTGGCTCAGCCCGAGATGGCTGGGCTGGATCAGGATGTCGTCGAGGTCGATGCGGAAGTTGTCCTCATCGCTGCTGACCCGTTCGAAATCGATTTCATGCGGGGCCAGGAGTTTCAATCCCAGCCCGCGACGCTCGAATTCCTCCAGCATCATGTGCAGGGCCAGGTCGGAAAGGCCGTCATAGCGAAACCCGCCGCCCACATCGGAATGGGCGCCGGGCATCCAGATTTCGGTGACGCGCTTATCCTGATTCATGAGGGTTGGCATGAAGGCGATGCGTTTGTCATCCATGGATACGAGGTGGAGCGCTTCGTCGATGCCAGGCGAGATGGTGCCGTTCTCGAATACGACGTCGGAAACCGGTTTGTCGCTGCGCTCGAGGTTGGGTCCATCCATCGAGGCGACGGTATCGAATACGCCCAGAAACCGCACCCGGGGCGGATTGTCCTCGAAATAGACCGGCAGGCGTGAAGCGAAGATGCGGGCGATGGCGGCCCCGCGGCTGAAGCCGAAAACGAACAGCTGGTCCCCATTCTCGTAATGGGTACGGAGGTCTTTAATGCCATCTTTGATGATGCGTCCCACGTCGCCGTTGGAGGGGGCCAGGGCGGCGTTGAAGATGCGTTTGATTTTTTTCCCGTGGGTGCCCACACCGGAATAGTAGAGGCTCAACTGATCATCGAATACCCGGCCGTCCTCGAGATCACCCCCGAAGAGCAGGTGCAGCTTGAATATATTGGTGACGTTGTCATCCTCGACGGCGCCGGTTCTTCGGGACACGTCTTGAACCGCATCCCCGGGCTGATTGGATGTGCCGTCAAAACAGAAGATCAAGTTCTTGGACATGGTATACCTCCTTTGGTGGGAATGGCCCCCGGCCTTTGTCAGCCACGAGAGGTGGGCTCATGTCGATTGGAAGATGCAGGCAGATGTCTAAAGTGTTCTAGCGCGGCAGCGGTGTAGGCGATACAATTCGATCCCGCGATACGACGTCGCTCCTAAGCGGCGGAAAAGCCGTTGTTGGCTGTCTGGCCCGTGGGTCCAATACACGATCAATGGAATAGCCGGACGGCTGCGGCCGTATGTGGCCTGGCGCCCGGGCACGTCTGGGAGCTGATTTGAATGCCGTATGGCGCTCTGGTCGCCATGCGCATCCGGAATTCAGCGCCCCAATCATAAAAAGCATGATTCATACCAATCGCAAGGTGGTTTCTCCCCGGATTTCAACCCACCGGAAAGAAACGCGAAAAGGCTTCCCCTGCGATGCGGGACAATCGGTCCGCCGTCCTGCCATTATCAATCCGGTTGGCATCGATCGTCCTCTTTTCCAACTTATTTGACGGTGGCGTCCGGACACAGGCGGACGGTTACGCTGGTGCTTAGGCCACCGAATGGGGTGAGGTCAGCACCCGTCGGATCTCAACCCGCTGATCACCGTTTTTCAGCCACTCATGCTGTGAGCGCCGGCGCCGAAGGATTTGCGGAGGCGGTGCAGCATGAGTTTCTGCAGGGCGGCTTCGCAAAGCCGCGCCACGCCCTCTTCCCACAGGTCAAAGACTTCGCGGGCGCTCAGATGCCGGGTGGACGCCAGCGGAACCGAGGGGGCCGTGATCATGTGGCCCGGATCAGTGCAGGCGACGTCGATGCCGTAGCGTTCCGGACTGCTGCCCAGGGCCGTGCCCGGCCAGGGCACGCAAAGAAAATAATGCACCAATCGCAGACGGTCGTCTTCGAAAAGCCGGATGGCGGCGTCGGTGGTCCCTCGGATCGCCGCGGCGCTGTCCGCCGGCAGACCGATCATGACCGTGGCCTCGACGGCGATACCGATCTGGATGGCGTTTTCTAAAGCTTCCTCGAGATGTCGGGCGCCATAGCCCTTATCCACGGCGGCCAGGCTGCCCGGATCCAGGGACTCGATCCCGACAAAAGCGCTGCGGCAGCCCGCCCGGTGGATGGCCTCCAGAAAAGGCCTGTCCAGCATTTGGTCGACCCGCAGTTCGCATCCCCAGATTAGCCCCAGATCCGCGTTGACAATGCCGTCCGCAATCGCCAGCGCCCAGCGCCGGTCGTGACCGAAGTTCATGTCATACAGAAATACCACCCGCCCGCCCGTATTCGCGATATGGGTCAGCTCCTGGACAACATGGTCGGGTCGGCGGCCACGCCAATGGCCTTTCCAGAATGCAGGACCGTGGCAGAACAAGCATTGGTGCGGGCAGCCGCGGCTGCCGTAGACGGCATCCACCCCACCGTTGAGGGCGTAAATTTGCTCCAGGGGGTAGAGGTCGCGGGCCGGCAGGGGCAGGGTGGCAAGATCGAGCAGGGGCCGATCCGGATTGCGAACCACCCGTTCCCCCTGGCGCCAGGACAAGCCGGCCACCCCCGCCAGGGAGCGCTGCTTCAAAACGGCCTGGCAAAGATCGGCCAGGGTGGCTTCCCCCTCGCCGCGCACCACCGCATCCACTTTCCCCGTTTGCAGAATATGGGCATCGATGGCCGTGGCGTTGACTCCGCCCTGGACGATAAACAAATCAGGGGCGACCTGCCGGGCGGCGTGGACCAGGCGCAGGGCTGCATCCAAGAGATAGGATTCCATGGCGCTGATCCCCAGGATACGGGGCTTGGTGCTCGTCAGGCGATCGATGAGCTCGTCCTCGGGTTCCTTTTCAGTTGCCAGATATTGTAGATTCAGGTCGGCCACGGCGACGCTGACATGCCGGGCGCGCAGGTAGGCGGCCAGCGACAGCAGGTGGGTCGGTGGTGAAGGCACCCCGCGGGTTACCAGGCTGTAAAAGCCTGTTTCCGCTGCCAGTCGCTGCATGCTGTGGAAATAGCGGTTGAAGGCCGGGCTGTGCAGATGGGCCTCGCGCGGGTGCCGGATGACGGGCTGGACCAGAAGGACATCCCGCGGGTCTTGATCTGAGAACAGCGGCCTGGCCATCAGAGCCGTCCTTGGTCGCGACCGGATGCTGGCATTTCGTTGTCCATATGGCGGGTGCTTTCAGGTCGACGGTTCACCGCTGTGGTCAGGCAACCGGGTCTTTCTCAGGAAACCTGACGGTTGCGATCCAGTTCGGTGCGGATGGATCGCCCCAGCTTTTCAAAGGTGTAGGGTTTCTGGATATAGTGCCCGACCCCCAGGGTCTGTGCCTCCCGGACGCGATCCGTTGCGGAAAAACCCGTGGCGATAATGGCTTTCTGCCCGGGCCGCCGGTCGACCATGCGACGGTAGGTTTCCAGGCCGTCGATACCCGGATCCATGATCATGTCAAGCAGGACCAGATCACAGGATGCGTTTTCCAGGAAGGCCAGCGCGTCTTCACCGCTGGCCGCCACCGCCACCCGGTAGCCCATGGCCTCGAGCATCTGACGGGCGATTGTCCGCTGTTCAGGCACATCATCGACCACCAGCACCGTCTCACCGCGGCCCTTGAACTGGTCGAAACTCACCGGCCGGGCCGGTGCTTTCGCCAGGGCTTCGCGCGTGGTCGGGAAGAACAGCTGTATGACCGTGCCCGCGCCGATCTCACTCTCGAGGCGAATAAAGCCGGAATAGTCCTGGACCGTTCCCCAGACCACCGCCATTCCCAGGCCGGTGCCACTGCGCCCCATCTTCTTTTTGGTGTAAAAGGGCTCGAAAATTTTATCGCGATCCTCGCGGGAGATGCCAACCCCGGTATCGCGGACGGTCAAAACGCAGTAGTCGCCGGCGGGCATTTCCTCAAAACCCGGCACTTGGGGGTCGACCGTGTGATTCTCCGTCTCGATCGTGATCCGGCCGCCCGCGGGCATGGCTTCGGCCGCATTGGAGACGAGGTTCATCAGCGTCTTGGCCAGATGAACAGGGGAGCCGCTGACGTTCAGCAGATCGGGGTTCAGCCGTGTCGTGACCTGGACTCCCGGATGGAAGGACAGCATGCGGCGGTATTCCGGACTCTCGGTATACTGGGCGATAACGGCGTTGAGATTGACGATTTCCCGGATGGACACGCCCCGTCGGGCCAGGGTCAGCAGGTCTTCGACGATGGCGGCGGCCTTTTTCCCTGATTCCTGGATGGTCTGCAGCGGTTCGGCCAGCGGGCTGTCGCTGGGAATCTGCATCAGGAGCAATTCGGGGTAGCCGACGACTCCGGAGAGGATGTTGTTGAGGTCATGGGCCACACCGCCGGCCAGGGCGGCCACGGCTTCCATTTTCTCGGCGCGCTGAAGACGGGCCTCGAGCTGCAGTCGGTTTTCCTCTGCCTGCTTCCAGGCGGTAATGTCCTTCACCGCCGCCAGAATCGAGCGTTTGCCGGCATATTCGATCCGGCTGGAATGGACCTCCACATCGACAATGTCGCCGATGGCGGTGATGTCCCGCATACGAACGACCTCGGCGTGCTCGGGCGCCCATTTGGCGCGGCGTGCGGCCAATATCCGGCGATCTTCGGGATGGATGAAATCCATAACGTCGCGACCGATCACCTCTGATTTGCGGGAATACCCGTGCAGCGCCAGCCAGGCGGGATTGACCTCCACCAGACGACCTTCACGGGTGAGGCTCATGGCCTGCAGGGAGTCTTCGAAGAGGGTGCGGTACTTGTTCTCGGAGGCGGCCAGTTTGTCGAAGAGCGATTTCCGCTCTTCGATCGTGTTCTCGTAGTCGGCAACCAGGTCCTGGACGCACCAGCGGATGATCGGGGTCAGGGTGCCGCGCGTCAGACGCGAAAGCAGCCGACGGTTTTTCCAGGTGATGTGCAGGCGGCAATGGGGCGCCCCGTCGAGCACGCAGGCCGTTTCCCGGCCCTCGACACCGGACACCCCGGTCAGGGAGGCGATACCGCTGTAGATGCCGAGATTCCAGTTGCAGACATCTTTGGTGACCTTGTAGCCGGAGCGGTAATTGAGCTCGAAGGTCTGTGAGGTTTCGGTGATTTCGGCCAGATGCACGTCCTTGGTGCGGTTGAAGCGGGCGTTGATGCGGGCGGCGCGTCGGGCCAGACGCCGGGTACCGGCCAGTTTGGCCGCAAACAGGGTCGTGCGCGACAGGCTCTCCCGGACCATGTCGTAGCCGGCCGTGTAAAGCGGATTCGGACCGGGCACCAGTTTTCTGACGTTGCCCAGCAGGGCCAGAGAAAAGGCATTGGACACCCAGTAGGCCGGGTCGGTCAGGTGATCCAGGCGGATGGGGATGATTTGATCGGGGCTGAACTTATCCCGCACGCAATAGGCGCCGTCCACCAGGCCTTCGGTGAGCTGGTGAACGCCGTTTTCGCCATAGTGGCTCTCGATATATGCCAGGAGACCCTTGAAATTTTCACAGCAGATGTCCTTGGGCATGGGGGCGGGCTGCATGGCGGCGGCGCTCCTTGGCGCTGGGGTGCGTTAGCAAAAATATAACATTCCAATATTAGTAACGATATGTCTTAACTCGAATCTTAAATTGATTTTCACCTATCGTCCAGCTGTCAAGGATGGGCACGCCAAATTCAGAGCAACCAATAAATGATCGAGAAAATAGCAGTGTCAGCTTCATTGCAATGGGAAGCCAACCGGGACGCCGTTATGGCCAAGGGCAACGTCAGCAGTGCCCCCGTGTATATCGACCGCGCCGCAGGGGCGCGGCGCGGGGATGTAGAGGGGCGTGAGCACATCAGGTATACTGCTGTTCGTAGGCCGCCAGCTCCCTGGCCACCGCCTGCCATTGATACCACTGCTCGGGGAAGCGCCGGATATAGCCTTCCAGGAGTCCCCATGAACGCTCGGCCAGCCGGATGGGCTGGCCGCTGTCAACGATCGGTTCGATCTGCAGGGCGAATCCGTTCCGGGTGCGCTGCACCAGACCCAGGCAGGCCGCAGGCCGGCTGCGCCGGTGCAGCACATCCAGGGTCCGGTCGGCCCGCACCCGGCGGCCCAGGACGGAGACATAACGATCGCGGTGCGGCCGCCAGTGGGTGAACTCATCGCAGAGCGTCACCAGTACGCGCCCCTCCTTGACGGCCCGCAGCGCCTTCAGGGCCGCATTGGGCTGATCGGCATCTATGGCGCGGACATTGAACTGCCGGCAGCGAAAATTGCATTCCCGCTGCAGGCGTTCGGTTTTAAACCGCATGATCATGGCCGGCGCATACCCCTTCAAGGCCAGAAAGAGGGGCAGATATTCCACCGCCCCGAAATGGCCGCTCACCATGAGGAGTCCCTGCTGCTCCCGGCAGGCCCGGACCAGCCATTCCTCATTGCGGATCGTAACCTGCTCGGAAAGATAGCGCTCCAGGCGCTCGGTAGGGTGGTAGGCGTTGACCAGCTTCTCAAAATAGTGCTCGAAGATGCCCAGATAGGTTTTCCAAAGAAGATAATCACTGGGGGGGGAGGCCTTGGTCAGGCGGGGCAGATTGGCGAGTACACCGGCGGCCACCTGCTGGCGCTCATCGGCACGTACGGTCAGGTAGGACAACCCTACAATGTAGCAGTAAAACCGGAACAGCGGCAGGG
>JAAUYK010035728.1_pt1 | contig 12835 bp, 12 predicted proteins | sample 7278021 | NCBI WGS metagenome assembly JAAUYK01 (sample SAMN14350223, study PRJNA611818) | marine sediment metagenome | isolation source: surface marine sediment (1.8m) | place: French Polynesia: Moorea | collected 2018-08
ATAGTCCACAACTAAGTTAAGTCAAGTGATTTTAGGTTACTGCTATAAGCTTCGTCCAAATGTTGGTCAGTCAAACAAGATTGACAGATGGATAGATATGCTTAGGGCTACCTATAATTGGTCATTGGCAGATCGCATAAATACCTATTATCAAAGATATATTTGTGGAGACTATTGCGACTTAAGAACAAAAGTAGTTATTACTCCTTTAGCTTGTTTATTAGGAGGAGCAACTGGTAATCCTTGGTCTAATAAAGGCAAGAAAAAAAGCCCCGTCAATATACAAATAACTGAACTTCCTTTCCTAAAAAAAGCCAGACCTTGGTATGACGAAATAGATTCTACTGTCCTACAACAAAATCTCAGACGGTTAGATAAAGCCTATAACAACTTTTTTCAGCAGAAAAAAGGATTTCCTAAATTTAAGAACAAGAGTAAATATCGTTCTTTTACTTATGCCACTGGAGTAAAAATAAAGGGAAATAAAATCTATTTACCTAAATTGGGATGGGTAAAATTTTACAATTCTCGTCCTATTCCTGATGGGTTTAAGATTAAGTCAGTTACAGTTAGAAAAAAGAGTAACGGTTATTACATTTCTCTCAGAATAGAAGATAAATCAGTCCCTACTTTCCCTGTAAAAAACCTAGAAGAGATTACAACAGTAACGGGGTTAGATATGGGTTTAGGTAAGTTGATTTATTGTTCAGACTATTCAGCTATTGACAATCCTAAGTTCGCTACAAATAAGACAACTAAAAGATTACAGAGAATTCGTCAAAGGAGAGTTAGTCGTAAAAAGAAAAGGTCTAATAATAGACAAAAAGTGGGGAGAAGACTTTCTCGGTTTCAACATCGAATTGCTGTTAAGCGAGAATCTTATCAATGGCAAACAGCTAAAAAAATTGTCTCAAAATCTGATGGCATAGCGGTAGAGGATTTGCAGATTTCTAACATGATTAAGAGGTGCAAACCTAAATATGATCAAAACACAGGAAGGTTTCTGAAAAATGGACAAAGTGCTAAAAGGGCTTTAAACAGATTAATTGCTGATGCTTCGTGGTATTCATTGACCCAAAAAATTGAGTACATGGCTGCTAAGTCAGGAAAGATTGTTTTAAGGGTTAATCCCCGCCATACTTCGCAAGAATGTTCGGTTTGTCATCATATAGATCCCGATAATAGAGAAGGAGAAAAATTCCTTTGTACTAACTGTGGTCATGTTGATGATGCCAATTTTCAAGCGAGTATTAATATCAAGAATAAGGCAATTAATCACTATAGCTTAAACATAGTTAAAAAGTTTAGCCAAAAGGTACGGAGGGACTTGCCGGAACCGAAACAATTAAATTTGTTTCAAACGCCCACCGTTGAACTAACAACGGGTAAAAGGAAATATCATTACGCCAGCAATGGCAAACGTAATGAGCCTGGGAACTTGAAAGAATATGCTTTTCAATTAAGTCTATTCAATCAAGAAAATAACCATCCCGACAGGGATTCGTTATGAATCTCCTGCGCTTCAGCCAGGAGAGCGTCAATTGCTTTCATTTGCATAGATTAAACATTAAAATCTCAATAGTCCCCACACTTCCCACCCCTCCCCACCCCTCCCAAACTCCCCACACTCACTCAACCGAAAAGTAATATAAGTTCTATTGCTAAAATTAGGGATCGCTCATAGACTAAAATAAGGATAATTTTTATCCTCTACTTATTTTTTAGCTAATTTCGATTACTTACTGTATGATTTATCCCCAAGCTTTTCTTTCTGAAGTCCAACAACAAAGACAAGAGTTTCCTGGACTAAATAATAAAGTTTATTTTAATTTTGGGGGACAAGGTACTTTACCTCGTGCCGGTTTAGAAGCGATTATTGATGCTCATAATTTTCTACAACAACAGGGTCCTTTTTCTTTAAAAGTTTATGATTGGATTACACAAAAAACGGAATTATTACGAGCAGCGATCGCTCAAGAGTTAAGTGTTGAACCTTCAACAATTACTTTAACAGAAAATGTTACTTATGGCTGTAATATTGCTCTTTGGGGACTTGATTGGCAGCAGGGTGATCGCATTTTAATGACTGATTGTGAACATCATGGAATCATTGCTACAGCGCAAGAAATATCTAAAAGGTTTGGGGTAGAAATTGATGTTTGTCCTATTTTAAATACTTTAAATGAAGGTGATCCAGTTGAGGTTATTAAACAATACTTAAAACCACAAACAAAACTGTTGGTTTTTAGTCATTTATTATGGAATACTGGACAGATTTTGCCATTGAAAGAAATTAGCTCTCTTTGTCATAATTATTCGGGGAGCGATCGCCCTATTTTAGTTTTAGCTGATGCTGCGCAATCTGCTGGTTCTTTACCTTTAAAATTAGCAGAAACTGAGGTTGATTTTTATGCTTTTACTGGTCATAAATGGTTCTGTGGACCGGCTGGTGTTGGGGGACTTTATATCCGTCCAGAAATTTTTGATTTAGTTAGTCCTACTTTTATTGGTTGGCGAAGCATTAATATTGATGAAAAAGGTCAACCTATTGATTTTAAAAGTAATGGAGAAAAGTTTGAGGTTGCTACATCATCATATCCTCAATATGAAGGTTTAAGGGCGGCTATTTCTGTTCATAATAATTGGGGAAATTCAGAACAACGTTATCAACAAATTTGTCGATTGAGTGAATATCTATGGCAAGGTTTATCCAATATTTCTGCTATTAACTGTTTAAAAAATTCTCCTCCAGAATCTGGCTTGGTTTCGTTTACGGTTGATAGTAATATGAGTCATCAAACTATTGTTCAGAAGTTAGAAAAGCAAGGATTTTTATTAAGAACACTGCGTGATCCTGACAGTATCCGTGCTTGTGTTCATTACTTTACTTTGCCAGATGAAATTGAACAATTAATTAAGGCTATTTCGTTGATGTTTTAATTAATTAGAAACAGAACAATTATCGTTTTCATGACAACCAAAGGGATAAGGAGACTGATAAGTATTGTCTCTTTTTCCAAACCAATTATAACGGTTATCTCTCACTTGTTCATAGGTTTTATCCCCTAACCATTTCATTCCTGGTAAAGCACGATAAGCGAGGATAAATGCTTGTCCTAATGGCAATAAATTAACGATTTCTTCTGCTGCATTACTCCCTTGCCAACGTTTTTTTGTGTTATTACCATCGATTAAAATCATCCCCATTTCGCAATCTTTTGGAGTGATATTAAACTTTCGTAATGTTGTTTGATCTTGCATGGGAATATAATCAAAAATATTTCCTTGATCAAACTGTGCTAAAAGTTGGGTAAATGTTACACAAAGATTGCAGTTTCCGTCGTAAATAATATGATAAACCATGATGTTTTAAAATAATTTTTTTTATAGCTTAACATATTTTTAGTGAACAGTGAACAGTTATCAGTTATCAGTTATCAATTATTGGTTTTTAATTAATAGCTGATCTTATCCAGTTACGAAACTGTTTTAAAGTTTGGGTTGTTCCTATGCTTTGACTCATTTTTAAAAACCTTATCATAGCTTCTTGTATAGGAAAATCAGGAAAAATTATACTATTTTGAGAAAGTATATATTGTTCATTTTGTAAACAATAAATTTCAAGTTTACTTTCGTCATATATCCAAATCTCAGGAACTTTTAGAGATTGATAAGCGTTAATTTGAGTTTTGGATGTTAGATCAATTTCTAATACTAAATCTGGAGGTGAATCAATAGTTAAATCAATTCTATTTTTACCGATTACTTGTTCATAATTTTGAATATAAAAACAGTCATCAGGTTCAACTCCTGCTTGCATATCTTCTCGTTTAAAAGTTGTTGATCCCAGTGATTCCCAGTTCATGTTTAATTCATCTAATAAGACTTTAATTAAGTCTGATAAAATAACTTTTATTCGTTCATGTTCTGGTAATGGTGTCATAAGTTCTAAAGTTTCTTGATAATAATATATTCGAGATGATCGACTTTCTCCTAATTCTAGAAGAATGTTCTCAAATTTTTGCCAATTGATATTTTTTAAGACAATATGTTGTCCTGGGGGAATAGAAATTTGTTGTAATTGTACTGCTATCATAGGTATTTTTAAGTTAATTTTTAATCTGTTTCAGAAAACTAAAAACATTATACAATTAATTTTGACGAGGTAATAAAGAGAAGATTCTAGAAATATCATATTCTGCTGTTTCTTGTTTACTCAGTTTTAATAATATAAATTCTCCTCCATTGCTAACTAATCCAAAAATAGGTTTTTCAATATTAGAATGACCCATCATATAAGCTAAACATTGAGGAATAGCTAATTCAGCAGTTAATTGTGTATTTTTTGCTTCAACTATTAATATCCATAACTTATCTTTAATTACTAAAACATCGATACACCCTCTTAAAATTTCTTCTTGGTTTTGTAATTCAATTTCTAGAGATTCCTCTGCTTTAATCATAAAGGGTGGATCATAAAAACCAGCTAATTCTAATAGAGGTGCAATCACTAAAATAATTACAGTTGATTCTGTTAGTAGTCCTTTTTCCCTATGATTAATATATCTCTGTCTGATTTTGTCTAAAGTTGATTTTTCATACTCGGTTAATTCTGGTATATTTTCAAACCATTCTAAAAAAAATTGTTCTTTTTCAGTTCTTTTCAGATTGAACTTTTGATGAACATCTTCATAACTATTGATTGATTTAGTAATTGATACAACTTGATTCATAAGTAACCTCAAGTAAACCTCTACATTTATTATATATTGTAGGGGCATAATACTATTATGCCCAAATTATTGATTGAGAGGAATAATGTTGTTTAAAGTTTCTCCTAATGTTCTTTTTGCTTCCATGATTTCATAATCATTCTGGAGTCTTAAAAAATAACCGTCTGATAAATTAAAATAGCGACATAACCGTAAGTCAATTTCAGCAGTAACAGGAGTTTCAGCATTAATAATTTTGTTGATGATTAAATTAGAAACATGAATAACTTTTGCTAAGTCATCGTTACTCATATTTAATTCATCTAGAAATTCATATTTCAAAATTTCACCTGCATGGGGATTAGATAATAAAACATTCTTCATGGTTAAATTAGATAATAATCAGGTTTCGGTTATTAGAAAATTAGCTTTCTGGGTTTAACACTGTTAAACCCCTACAATAATGTATTCGTAGGGGCATAATATTATTATGCCCAAACTTGTAATATATTGCTTAGTCTAGATTAAAAAAAGATCAATGATAGATGATCACTTAATTGTCAATTTTGGGAATATTATAACTAGACTTATTTAGGAGTATCTATAAAAATGACTGATGATCAAGCATACACTTTAAAGATTATCAAAAAAGTTATCTCATCTTATTTAGATGACAATATACCTAACAATGAAATAGGGTTAAATATGCTTGTTGATCAATGTGATGATCTAGTTTATAAAATAGCATCAAAAATTTATACTGAAAGTGGATATAAAATTGAATTATCAATTATTTGTAATGTCATCAATGAACGAATTGAAACTTTAAATAGACATTTTGCTAAGATTAACGCTGAAAAAAAAGAAAAATCTATGAAGAAAAAACCAAATATGCTGCTAAAAAATCTCTCATAAAACAGATTGATGAATCACGATTAAGTGATTTATCAAAAAAATTAAACTAATCAGAACGAAGTGAAAATGTAGCCTATATTTTTTCTCAAGTTCAGTATATAGTTAGTGAGCAATTAGAAATTGAATTGGATAAAATTACCATAGACAGTAATATTGAAGATTTAGGAGCAGATTCTTTGGATTCGGTTGAGCTTATAATGGAAATCGAAGAACATTTTAATATTGAAGTTCCAGATGATTTTTTTGATAGAAGAGGCGTTATAAGTTTATATGGCCAACAGACGGAAATATATAGTTTTACTGTTGGTCAAATGTTAGATGGGATTGTTCAAATTATGGCAGAAAATCAATAACTTGACTAGCTAATAACAATAAAAAGTATGATATTTTTGAGGTGGGCAAAGGAGCATCAATATTAATAATTATTTGCTCATTTTTATCTTGCTAACCTTCTATTTTTTATAGACAAAAAAATAATCTTAATCAAAATATTGAATAAACATTGCAGATTAATGTTACAAAAGATTACAATAAGTATCCAGGACGCTCATTTGTGACACTCTAACATAAGAAAACCATCATCATTGATATGCCTAACCTGGATATTACTGCTAATCAAACCAAAACAAACGACAATAAAACTTATAATCTTGAAAATAAGCTTGCTCCTACTGATAGCTTTATCAATCGACACATTGGGCCCAATAGCCAAGAAGTTGATAAAATGCTCAAGGTGCTAGGATTTTCCACCCTAGATCAACTCATTGATGCTACAGTACCCCAAGCCATCCGCCTCAGTAAACCACTGAATTTACCCGAAGCACAGAGCGAATACGGTGCATTAGCTCAATTAAAGTCTATTGCTTCCAAAAATGAGATATTTCGCTCCTATATCGGCATGGGTTATCATGACTGTATCACTCCCCCAGTCATTCAACGCAACATCCTAGAAAATCCAGGTTGGTATACTGCTTACACCCCATATCAGGCAGAAATTGCTCAAGGAAGACTAGAAGCACTGTTAAACTATCAAACTATGATAGTAGAGTTAACTGGACTCGAAATTGCTAACTCTTCCTTACTGGATGAAGGGACAGCAGCAGCAGAAGCCATGAGCATGAGTTATGGTCTATGTAAGAACAAAAATGCTAATGCTTTCTTTGTGGACTCCCATTGTCATCCCCAAACCATTGAAGTCATTAAAACAAGGGCGTATCCATTAGGTATTGAGTTAATTATTGCCGATCATCGCTTCTTTGAGTTTGATAAAGAAATTTTTGGCGCATTATTACAATATCCTGCTACCGATGGCACTATCTACGACTATCGCACCTTTATCGAAAGCGCACATAGTAAGGGTGCATTAGTTACCGTTGCGGCTGACCCCTTGAGCTTAGCACTATTAACACCCCCCGGAGAATTTGGCGCAGATATCGCCGTAGGCAGCACTCAACGCTTTGGTGTACCCTTGGGGTATGGTGGACCTCATGCAGCCTATTTCGCCACCCGAGAAGCCTATCAACGGAAGATTCCAGGCCGTATTGTGGGAGTATCTAAGGATGCACAAGGAAACCCTGCTTTAAGATTAGCACTGCAAACCAGAGAACAACATATCCGTAGAGACAAAGCTACCAGTAACATCTGTACAGCGCAGGTATTACTAGCAGTTATTGCCGGAATGTATGGTGTGTATCATGGTCCAGAGGGTATTAAAAATATTGCTCAGAGAATACATCAATTAACGGTAATTTTAGCTAAAGGATTACAAACTTTAAGCTACACAGTTAATGAGGAACCCTTCTTTGACACGGTTAAAGTTGGGGTAGGTGATGCCAGTGTAAAAGCTGTGATTGCAGCAGCAGCAGAACGGAAAATTAATATCAGGTTATACGAAGAAGGTGTCTTATGTATTAGCTTAGATGAAACTACTACAGTTCATGATGTGGTTGAGTTGTGGCAAATTTTTGCAGCTAAAGATGATTTACCTTTCACCGTTGAAGAGATAGCAGAACAAGTTAATTTTGAATTCCCTATCTTTTTTAAACGTACTTCAGAATATTTAACTTATCCTGTTTTCAATCAGTATCATTCTGAAAGTAAATTACTGCGTTATTTACACCAGTTAGAAAGCAAAGACTTAGCTTTGAATACTTCCATGATTCCCTTGGGATCATGTACTATGAAATTGAACGCATCAGCCGAAATGATGCCAGTAACTTGGCCAGAGTTTGGTAAACTCCATCCTTTTGCCCCCTTATCCCAAACCGAAGGTTATCAAATTCTTTTCCAACAGTTAGAAGTATGGTTAGGCGAGATAACAGGATTTGATGGTATTTCTTTACAACCTAACGCTGGTTCTCAAGGTGAATATGCAGGTTTACAAGTAATTCGTCAATATCATGAAAATCGTGGCGAAACTAACCGAAATATCTGCTTAATTCCCACATCTGCACACGGCACAAACCCTGCTAGTGCAGTCATGTGTGGGATGAAAGTGGTTCCCGTGAAATGTGATAAAGAGGGTAACATTGACATTGCAGACTTGCAGACAAAAGTCGAAAAACACTCCGAAAATTTAGGAGCGTTAATGGTAACATATCCTTCCACTCACGGTGTATTTGAAGAAGAAATTATTAACATCTGTGATATCGTTCATCGTCACGGTGGACAAGTATATATGGATGGGGCTAATATGAACGCCCAAGTAGGGGTATGTCGTCCCGCTGACTTTGGGGCCGATGTTTGTCACCTCAACCTGCACAAAACCTTCTGTATCCCTCACGGTGGTGGTGGTCCGGGAATGGGTCCCATCGGTGTTAAAGAACATTTGATCCCCTTCTTACCCACAACCAACCTGGATAAATTCACCAACCCCAACAGTAATGGTAAAGTAGACACATCCATAGGAGCCATTTCCGCAGCCCCTTGGGGTAGTGCTAGTATCCTGGTCATTTCTTGGATGTACATCGCTATGATGGGGGAAAAAGGGCTGACTGAGGCGACAAAAGTGGCTATCCTCAACGCCAACTATATGGCCTCTCGTTTAGCTGACTATTATCCCATCTTGTTCAAAGGTGCATCCGGTTGTGTCGCTCATGAATGTATCATTGATCTGCGTCCCCTGAAAAACCAAGCAGAGGTAGGGGTGGATGATATTGCTAAACGGTTGATGGACTTTGGTTTCCATGCACCTACCGTATCTTGGCCTGTTGGTGGGACCATGATGGTTGAACCCACGGAAAGCGAAGACTTAGCGGAGTTAGATCGTTTCTGTGATGCGATGATAACTATCCACCAAGAGGCTCAAGCGATCGCAGATGGTACAATTGATCCTAAAAACAATCCTTTGAAAAATGCGCCCCATACCGCAGAAACGGTAATTTGTCAAGAGTGGGATCGTCCTTATTCCCGTGAAAAGGCAGCTTATCCGGCTTCTTGGAGTAAAGAACATAAGTTCTGGCCAACCGTAGGACGTATTGATAACGCTTATGGTGACAGAAACTTCACTCCTTCAATTTGTCCTTGCGACGGAATGGACGCTTATAAAGAAGACTAACACATTGTAGGGTGGGCAATGCCCACCTTACTTTAATTTTCTTATTCGTCAAAGATTGTACAATACGAATGATATTTGACAATTAAAGAGGTAAATATTGTACTTTATTGGCAAATTCTTCTAATTTTCCTAACTTAGCAATTAACTCTAAATCTCGAATACAATCACCGATAGATATCATTAGTTGATGACCATAAATAACTCCGACAAATTCCATACCTTGTACTTGACGATTATTCGCTTCTATTAAAAAGTCTTTATCTTGACTAAAAATAAGTCTTTTTAGGGTAGTTGCACGGTCTAAAATTATGATATCATCTACACCAGAATAACCATCTTCTTGAACAGTTAAAACATCGATTTCTCGCAAACGTAAGCCTATGGTAATTGCACCATGTACATTTTCATCCATATAAAGGGGTAAAGTCAATTAGAGAACTCCTTCAGCTTTGAGTCGGGTTACAAAGGGAGAGTCTCCTGCTTGGGAACGCAACTTTTTAACGTATTCAACCTCTTGTTGAATTTCTTGATCTAATTGTTCTTTATATTCCCAATAATAAGCGAATGCGGAATGAATTTGACTCATGGTTAAATGACGATGATTAACCTGTATTTCTTCAGGTGTCCAACCATAAGCCATTTTTGCTATTACAAGATCAATGACTTTGAGGGTTGAACCTATAATTATTGCTGTACCTTGTTCATTCAGGTGAATGTGTTTATAATCTGTGGAAATTGAAGCCATTGTTATTAATTTGTCTTTAACCTAATTATACAATAAATAAACTGATTTCCTGTAGAGATGTTTCATGAAACGTCTCTACAAATGTGGGATATTAATAATTAACTGTCGCTAAACCCTTCACCAAAACCCACTACTGCTTTACAAAATACGTTATTTTCGCTGTAATGTTCACCGACTTTTATAAATGCTGTTTTCCCTCCATTTAACCAGCGTTTTCCATCAAATATATGTTTGATAATTGCCCATTTTTCGGGTTGGTTATTTTGAATATGTGTAAACTCTGCATTAATAATTTCTGTTGCTGTTGTTTCGCTAACATTGGAATATTTATTATTTAATTTATTTAGGATATTTTTAATTTCATCTATTGCATTGTTGATAGACGCATGGGAAGCATAGTTATTAAAGTTTGCTTCACCTTCGTTTTGTTGATGAATTTGAGTAGAACCGTTAATATGAAAAGTATTATTTATGGTTTTATTTGACATTTCATTTTCCTCGTTATTTTTTAATAAAGTCGATTAAGAAGGATCGATATTGAATTGTCCTTCACCTTGATTTTGTTGATGAATTTGAGCGGAACCATTTACATTAATTGTGTTATTTATATATTGGTTTGATATTTCACTTTCCTCGTTATTTATAGATGGAGTTCGGTCGGGTGAAATAATATCATTGACTAAACCCTGTACATTCACCATATCATAACTAATTGGACATTGAATTGTAGGTTGTTTATCATCAATAAATTTATTAAGCACATCCCAAGGATAAAAATGGGGTGACTGACTACCTTTACATTTTGAACAGTTACAGGGGACTAATGTTTTATATTTAAGACGTTCATAAGAATTATGAATTTTGTCTAATTCATATCTAATAGTGGTTAATAAATCTCGTTTACGGGTTCCTGAGACTCGTATACGAATTTCTCCTTTATGATAGCGATAACGTTCAATAATTTCTGCTCTTGCACCATCTTTAGTTAAGACCACTCCTTCTTTCCAAACACAAGTTTCATTCTCAATGATAGCATGGGTTTCTACAATAAAACGGGTTAAAATTCCTTTAGGCATAAATTCATATTCATAGCGCAAAAGTAGGTTATTTTCTTCATACCAATCATACTCTGGTTGTTCTGCATTTAATAATTGAGGTGTAATATAATTTCCTGGTTGACTAGGTATTTCATAACATAGTTTAAAGTTCATCATTAACTTTAAAAGTTCGCTACGCATGGTAATATATTTTTCCTCATTCCAGATATTGTTTAAATCATTTTTATTAAATTTACCTAAATTTGCCCTAACATTTTCATTATCTAAGACTTTATAAACTGCATCAGTTCCCCAAGCAGTATTAAGAATAATAGTTTTCTGTAAAAGATCATCATTTTGAAAGTGTAGAAATACCCCTAAGTCATGAAAATAACCGCTTAAAACTAACATATCTTCTAACTCTTTAAATCCTTTGTCTTTACAGATGTTTAAATATTCTTCAAAAGTAATATAATCACGGGTATCTTGTTCTAAAACTTCTCGAACTTTGACCCAATATGCCGGTAATTCTTCACCAATATGAGGTAAGTTACTGATATAGTGTTGAATCTTATTTAAAATTTCAGGTAAACCTCTATTAGTTGCGAAGTTAGTGGCTAAAGTTTCTTTAAAATTAGTAAATTCTCCTCTTAATTGTCGTTCGTTAATGTCTCTTTTGCGTTCTTGCTTTTCATTTTTAATGACTAAAATAGGACTACTATTACTCAATAATTCAACCACGTTTAACCAGTAATAAAAGTCTGTGTTTTCTTTACGAGTATCAGCAACTAATGTATAAAGTGATCTTTCGGTGAGAAAAAATTGATGGGTTTCTTTATAAATTTCTTGTCCCCCAAAGTCCCAAATATTAACTCTAAAGTTTTTCCCGTTATCTAGGGGAAAAGACCATTGAATGACATCTATTCCTTCCGTAGATTCTTCATAGGTTTTGAGTTGATAATTATTATTTTTTATTTTTTGCGCTAAGGTAGTTTTTCCTGCACCTGGTTCTCCAACAATTAATAATTTTGCTTCATAAAGATGCTCAATTTTTTGTTCTAATTGTTGTTTTAAATAGTTTCTTATTGCTGCAACCCCTTTTTTTCTAATTGAAGTTGGAGGAGATTGTAAGGGATTATTTCCATAGGTTAATCTTTGTAATGCCAATAGTCCAATTTCAGCAGGAAGCTTTGTAAATTGATTATCTCGTAATGCTAAATTTCTTAAGTTATATAATTTACTAATTTCTTTTGGTAATGTATTTAATTTATTTTTGCTAAGATCGAGAATTTCTAAATTAGATAGTTGACCAATTTCAGAGGGAATAGTATTTAGTTGGTTGTTAGATAAATCAAGTGCAGTTAATTGAGTTATTTTGAAAATATCATAAGGAATATTAATGAGTTTTTTAAATGATATAGAAAGTCTATCAATTTTATTTGTATTAGTTAGGTCAATTATTATATTAAGATCACTGGATAAACTATTTGATTGAGATAAACCTACAGATAATCTATATAGATTAGTTAATCTACTAATTTCAGGAGGAAGATTTATTAATTGATTATTTAACAAAGAAAGAACTTGTAAATTAGTCAGTTGACCAATTTCAGCAGGAATATTTGTTAGTTGGTTATTCGACAGATAAAGTGAAGTGAGATTAGTTAGTTGACCAATTTCAGCAGGAATATTTGTTAGTTGGTTATTCGACAGAGAAAGTGAAGTGAGATTAGTTAGTTGACCAATTTCAGCAGGAATATTTGTTAGTTGGTTATTCCACAGAGAAAGTGAAGTGAGATTAGTTAGTTTACAAATTTCAGAGGGAAGGTTTGTTAGTTGGTTATTCCACAGAGAAAGTGAAGTGAGATTA
>JAAUYK010040641.1_pt1 | contig 12822 bp, 9 predicted proteins | sample 7278021 | NCBI WGS metagenome assembly JAAUYK01 (sample SAMN14350223, study PRJNA611818) | marine sediment metagenome | isolation source: surface marine sediment (1.8m) | place: French Polynesia: Moorea | collected 2018-08
CTCTATTTTACGCGTATTTCTTGCATAGCGGAACACCTTTCGCTAAATTTACAAGAAATTTCCGGAGTCTACGTACTTTCATTATCCATTCATAATTGTTTTGCCTATCTGTTACTATTTAATTCTTCAATCCACGTCCCGTATATATTTTTGTTACAAATATGTTACACACAAGTGTCATTTTAGTGGAATATAGCAGTGGCAATTATTAAATAAAGTACATATCGTGAATGGATCACACGAAGAAAATTTAAATTTAGTCAGAAAGTTATAAACCTTGCGCATGTGATCTGAAATTGTAAGCATAGTACACAAGATATATTTTTAAGTTCAGATTAAGAAAAAACGATATACGTAATACAAAGTAGTAAGTTTTAATTAGACCCGCTTTGGAACCTCATTTGTACGTACCGCAGTTCTTCCAAAATAACCATCAGACGAAAGATACTGTTAAGAGAACGCTTTCTTATAAAATAATTTAACTTGATCCATTTCTGGAGCATGCATTAATTAATACATTGATGCATTGATGAGACATTGATTAATTACGCATGAATTTATGAGTTCGAAATGATAACTAATTAAAACTTTGTCGAACAGCGTAAATTTTGCACTTTTTGTCCAACAATTCCTCTTCTTGTCTTTCGGCCTCCCTCAAGGTTCGCTTATGATTTTAGGCGATGAAATTTTATTGGTCAAAAGTTTCTTGTTCTGGAATCTTATACGCCTTTCTCTTTCTTGAGTTCATTTCTAATTTGTGAATTATTTTGCACTTTTAGCCCAATAGTCGGGGCCCATTCTGCAGATTTTGGAGGACACCAAGTTCAAGATGGTCAGCAGAAACCGGTTCGCCAATGGTGGCCACCGGCCGGAGAAAGTATACGCGGAAAGTGCAAATATACGTACAGTATGCACTTTCTCACTATCGTCACACTCTCTGCACTAGGTATGTACGCGAAATTTTTTATGTGATAAATTTTAGACCACTAGCCAATGTTGCAGTGTCCGGAGGCAGCGCGAAATGGCCGGTGATCATCAACAATGGAGAGATTAAGGACATCTGTGAGTATATGTTGAAAATATACTACGTATATTTTTTTTATAATTTTGTCCTAAATTTATCAGACCACTGCATCTACATCTTCTTCATCTGCACCGACTACGTGGGCCAGTGGCCTTCGAATCAGCAGAGCTGCATCGAATATTACAGAAGATGCGCCGATTTGATAAAAACGGACGAATACATAAGTCCGACAGATAATGGTGGTGGTGGTGATTCGGGCTCTTCAGAAGATGACACCAATGGTGATGGTGACGGTGGGAGTGGTGAGGGCGGCGGTGGTGACGACGGCGGCGGCGGCGGTGGGGATGACGATGGCGATGGCGATGGCGATTCCCAGACTGACGATGATGGGCTGGACACCAAATTTGGTGAGTTGGATTTGCGCAATTACGTAAATGGTATTCGAACCCATCCCTGGTGATATTGGGTCCCGTAGGCATGGTGGGTTTTTCACATTATCTTATATGGTATAAGTACCTATGGTGGGCTTTACCCATTTTCTTACATGGTGAATCCTACTAGCGGTCATAGTACCTATTAGATTCGCCTTTTTACCCGCGGCGAACTCCGTACCCTAATGAATATGGCCATGGTGTACCGTAATCCGTACCCACAGTGGAACCCGTCTCCATGGTCGACTCATTGTCCAATTAATATTGTGTAAAATCCTTCATAGTCACCCCTTTAATGTATAGCCCGCTCCTGCAAGGAGCTCTTGAAGAATGGGACCCGCGAGTCGGGCGTCTACAAGCTCCAGTTGGGTCCGGACGTGAAGGACGTCTACTGTGATATGAACACCAGGGGCGGCGGGTGGACCGTCATACAGAGGAGGGGGGACTTCGGAAGGCCGAAGGGATACTTCCTCAGGAACTGGACAGACTATAGGTGCGTGCAGTGAGAAGTCATGTTAATATTTTTGTGTAATCAAGTGAGAGATTCCCTGTACCCAAATAGGGAGGGCTTCGGCGATCCGTCTGAGGACGTGTGGCTCGGCCTCGAGTCCATCCACCAGCTGGGCGTGGGAAAGGTTCAGCAGCTGCTCGTCGTCCTCGAAGACTTCGACGGTAACAAGACCGCGCTGATGGTCAACAACTTCACGGTGGGCAACGAGGAGTCGGGCTACGCCCTGTCCTACAAGAACTACAACTCCAAGATCGGGAACAGCCTTCCGGCGCGCGGGACCAAGTTCAGCACTGTGGATCGGGACAACGACGCGTGGAGCAAGAACTGCGCGAAGCGATTCTCCGGCGCGTGGTGGTACAGCGCATGCCACAACTCAAACTTGAACGGGCTCTACCTGAAGGGCGAGCACGAGAGCTTCGGAAACGGGGTCAATTGGTACCACTGGAAGGGATATCATTATTCGCTAAAACATACAGAGATGAAGATCAGGGCGAAGCGATCGAGTACGAGTTCATCAGCTACGAGTTCAACGACAAGCCCAAGTACGAGTTCGACTACGAGCTCGAGTACGAGTTAAAAATAAACGATATCAGTGGAATGTGATATATAAAACTTTTTCATTAATTGCGCTCCACCTCCTACAAGAACTACGTACAACTCAAAGATCAGCCATCTACTTATACCTAGAAATGAAAATAAGATCCTAGCGCGCGTAAGAATTTTCATTGAACTGGATGTCGAGAATTAAATAATAAATATGTATGTATTGTCATTTTCTGCGCATATAGTAAGCCTAATTCGCTATATCAAGGACGTTTGCAGAGTTTCGAATAATGTTGATATCACATTAATGACCTGGAGAATATAACATACATAAGTTATTCCTATTTAGATATTGCAGTTTACGTATATTCACCTCTGTTGCTTGCTTTGCCATTTTTGCAACTTCTTTGGGATTCGTGCTGCCTGTCATTGCACTAATGACCGTGCCTAAAACCGCCTGGAGAAAAAATAAAAGTAAGAAAAACAGTTTATGGCATACGTACGTATATTATACAATTTACGCTTTTACTTACCTGTGTGGGAAATGAGTCTGCCTTCTCTAATGCCTGGTCCGGATTTGAGAGCAGGGCCAATATTAGCTTGATTCCCATCGAAAGCAGGTTCTGATACGAGAAGGCCTCCTGAGAATAAAGTTAAAATGTAATAAAATGGCGTTGAGGCAATATCGAATTATACCTACGAGGTAAATGCAGCATGTTCTTAGATCTTACTTACCGTTTCCTCCAGGTCGTTTCTTTCACTTATTTCCTCTCCGGTGACGGTGCTGAGGAAGAACGGCATCAGCTTCGCGAGGAAGGCCAACGAGGTCTGCAGCTGGCGGCCATCGCGACGCTGCAAATACTTAATCTTAATACTCCGATTTGACACAGAAATAGTATAGTTATATTCGAAAATAACAAGTTGGCTTTTTTGGCGCTTGGGGTTGAAACACGCTGGGTCCATTTTACGTGCTTTCTGAATTCGGTATTACCCGAGCTGGAGCGATTAAGTTATTTCTTCAACCATCCATCCCTGCAGCCCAATCCAACTTCCCTCCTTGGATGTCCCTCCCCACTTTCAGACATTATAACGTACAAGCACTCCAGCACTCAGACTTTTTTTATTAGACTCCTCCCGGTGCATCTCGAAGACAAAATCTTACCCTGCCGTGGCATGGTGTGGTTAGGAGGATGCAAAACAGGACGACTGTGATCCATTTTTCGTTCATTTTCTTCTCTTCATAACACGTACGTACGTCGAAACACAACACAGGTAAAATCCGCTGCTGCCAAAGCTGCCTTGAAATTGTAGGTCGGTGATGCAAGCGAAGCAGGATCCTGGCTGCCATGTGAAATTTCTAACTGTAAGGACGAGAGGCTGCCTGACTGCCTGGGAAGAAAAAGGCATAGGGGGCATGAATTCACAGCGGCGAAACCATATATAAGTCTAAGCGCGCAATGAATGCTTCATGCCAACGTTTAAATCTGATTAGTGGAGGGTGCAAGTCAGTAAACATCGAGAGCTGGAGGGAGCGAGCGGGAAAGGTAACTTCCTTCTATACACGCACTTGTAATGGCACGCAAATGTTTAAAGTTTACACTTTAATATGAGGTTGTCTTGGATTTATGTAGCTTGATTCGAAACCATATTCTTGACGACGTCGAAATCTGATTAGCGCAGCATTCAGAGTAAATATTCTTCAGAGACTTCAGAGACTCGTTATTATTTCTTGTACGTATGACTGAAAACTTAAACTTCCGTCGTCTAAAGGGAAAGTAAAAAAGTGCTCTCTTTCTTTCTTTCTTTACTAGTTATGTTTTTTCGCACGCACTAAAATCACTTAATATATGTACGTATAAGTGTGCAAAATTGCATATCCGTACATACATGTTTGCATGCGCATGCTCTACCGCGTGTATATGTGTTCGTACGCATAATTATTTTTCCGCATATAGTACTATTTGCAAACAGTGTGCCATCTCAAATGTAGATAAATATATACTTTTATCCGTATAAATCCTTTTCTTTAGCATTCAGGTAAAATTAAATAATATTATTTCAGGTCTAACAATTTTTGACGCCTTTGATTATTCCTGCAATTAAGCGAAGTATCATCTCAAGTGGTTGAAGATATCAGTCATATACGTACGAGTACAATTTCAATCACTATTTTTACCCGAGCAGTTGCGGTAAAATATAAAAGCAGAAGGAATGCTAAGGAATTTCTACTATGTATGTGTACGTAGTCTAAAGCGCTCAAAAATATATACTCAATTGTAAAAAAATGCGCTTAGAATCTAAGTGCGAAGAATAAACAGATACAACCATGCATTCAAACGGTGAAAAAAAGCCCAGAACTAGAAGAAGATGAGAGGATGGGGGGAAGCAATAAAATTGCAATATAAACACATTGGCCAAGTTGAGTGTGACCATTATTTGTGAGTAGTTTAGTACTATATATATCTTGGCCTGGATTTGGCGCACTTGGCAAAAATATTGAATCAAAATGTACGCTATTTAATTTCACAACCTAATTAAATTATCGCGTCTATGACGGATTTGCTCATAGTACGCCGCACATGAACCGCCATACAATTATTGATGACAATTTAATTTTAATTTTCCCCTCCCTCTACTTTCTCTTGTTTCAGTAAGATGAAATTTCCTCCCCTGCTCATTCTTGCAACAACCGTGTTCATCGTCGTCGACAGTTACCACGAGTTCAACCCTTTGCCCGGGACGATCGTGTGCGCGCACTGCAGATGGGAGGTCAAGCTGGACACCATGTTCAACCGGATACCATCGACAATCACGGAGGTACTCTGTCGGAACCCGAACTCCACCTGCGGCGGAGGACTAAACTTCCAGGTAGAGCTAATACTAGGTGTCATCTGTCAATAAGAGATAATTGACTGTCAATACCGTGCCTTGAAAAACAAAGATTTATGCAATACATACTATAACTTCGTTTATACAGTACGATTAATCTTGTGTCTGTAAATATCACGGAAAAAAATTAAGTGCATGCTACATCTAACAATTTGAGGAGTTTAGTAGAAATTTGAACTAAATGTAGCTTTCAATAGTAGTTCTGAAAATAAAACAAATGTGCACACAACTGCCAGACAATATAAGCAATATACATACTATACTGTGTATATTTATGTTATGTATTTTAGTGCAGGCAGATTCGGGCTAAGATGATCGTTGCGTACGCGGACCGTAACAACGACGAGGTGTCCATGATGCACAAGCAGAACAAGACGATCTCGATCGGGTGCTCGTGCGTCAGGCACAGATCGAGGAACGCGCAGATGAGGAACAACCTGATCGAGAAACGAGGAGGAGGATTTTTTAGGAATCACTGAATGTACATACACGTATACGTATAGTGCACAAAAATGATATAATTTCTTACATGCAATGTCGAGTACTGTGACCAAATAGAAACGCAGCTCACGATCGAATCACTCGTGTTGTTTTACTGCACGAGAGAGAACTGACTTCTCAATTAATTACATTTTTGCTACAGGCTGTACTATATTCTACGTATTCACGTGACACTTACGTATAGTTTGCGCAGTAGTTAACACTGTTGGGCAGGAGTTGATGGCTCCATAGACAGCGTCGGAGGCTAATGCTCAATGCACAATTGAAATTGATTGATGTCCAACAAGAGGAAATAGCTCTATAGACCGGCATCAATGGCAAATGCTCAATACCCAATGGGACTGGCCCAAATGGGTATTTCATCCACCATAGGTATGGGGTCCATCATGGCAATGGGGTCTTCCATAGGTATGGGGTCCATCATGGGTATGGGGTCCCCCTTGGGTATGAAGTCCACCAAAGCAAGTGCTATATTTTGAGCCAGACCTAATGTCCTCTGAAGAAGAAGGAGAAAAAAGTTCACTTATAGATCTGTGTCTTCGACACCGATAAAAATTTGATTATGGGTATAGGGTCAGCCATGGGCATAATCAAGCGCATGTCCGCGGGCCCTATTTTTACTGGCGGCAAAGCCGCTGGTCTACAATTGACACTATATGAAATGGTGGCACAGGTTGACAATTGATGGTACGGGTTCAGATTTGATGGCACGGGTTCGGATTTGGTAGCATGGGTTCAAATTTGGTGGCACGGGTTCATACCCAAATTTTTCCAGTTAAATTCTAGTTAATTTTAAACCCGTGCCATCACAGAAAAACCCGTGCCATCACTCAGAAACCTGTGTCATTGTCTATAAACCCGTGCCATCAATGAGAAACCGGTTTATCCAGTGACATCATAGATAAACCCGTGCCATCAAATATCTGCAAAAAGGGACATAGCCAAATTTCCATTGCATCTTATACGAATAGCTTTTGCCGCCGGCCTATGGAGCCATCAAATCTTGTTTTCTTTTTGTGTAGATAGTAGAAGCTATGAAATACTAAAACGCTCGAGATATCTAAGTTCACGTTCATTTTCCTTCGTGTTGTTTATTGACTTAATTAATTAAATTTCGGCTACAGACTAGATTCTAGGTAGACACGCACGGTACTTACAATAGTAGTTAACATTTTCCTAGCTGCTATTGGTTGGACAGTGATAGAAAACGTGCCGCTGCGGCGGTGACGGCCGCCGAGGCCGCCGCGTGAGGGTTTGAGTATTGGTGGGCTGCCGAGGCCGCTGCCGCCGCTGCCGCCGCCGCCGCCGCCGAATTGTGGTGCGGAAACGGAACCAGGAGGGCCTGCAAACTGTGGTTGTGGTCCACGCCGACGCCGGAGATGTGGTGGTGGTTTTGATTCAGCCAGTTGGCGACGGTGGCGTGCGGCCGCTTCACCGGCGTCGACGGCGTCGCCACCGAAGAGGAGATGTCGTCGTCGGGGTTCCGGTCGCTGATAGGCTCCTGAGGAAGAAAGATCTCATGTTATACATATATCGTAGTATTGTCTATGCTATAACCTTGTCTGACTGTGTTTGTTACTATAGAAAAGTTTTGCTTGCGTAGGGAACTTTCAGTAGGGCTCACTAACTTCTAGTGATGGGAAGTTTGGGTTTTAAGGGATTGTGTTTACAGGGTGGAATGGTTTGTGCATGGTTAATGCATGACCATTACCTTCCCGCTTAATTGGCAACTCTATAACTCGCAATAACTTACTATAAATTTTTATGCGTACTACCCAAACACTCCTACAGCTACGAGCCTGTGAATTTCATCCTAGGCGACCCCAACCTCCCTGTTGGCAACCCCCCAACCCCGACTGTGTGCATTTACCTGTTCCTCCTGAAATGACTCCGATATTGACGTCGTCTCGATGTCCAGCTCCGAGTCGCTGTCGGCGTCCGAGTCGTTGCCGACGCGGCCGGTGTCGTCAGGGGTGGAGCCGCGGTCGTTCGGGTGCAGGTTGTATCTGGAAAAAGGAAAGGAGCAGGTTAAGGTCAGAATTCAAGGTCTTCAACAAGCAGGAGCAGCGATCGAGAAACGCATTCAAGTTTTATCCAATGTACTAGTATACACGTGCTTCTAGAAAGTGAACTTTGTCCGGCTGCTTTAATTCTTTTAAGTATTGATATTGTTGGTCGGAATAGTTTGCGAGCGGAGCTTTTCTTATTCACCGTATCATCAAACTATTTCACGCTATATTTTATGTATGCAGTATCATATACAGTAGTCGGCAAGCGCATCTGCGGCGCGGCGATCGATGGCTTTGGCGGCGAATTGGCGCAGGTATGCAAGTCATGGCGCCCGTATTGGACGTTAAACAGCTACAGTCACGTGACTATCTACACGAATGTGTTAGAAACAACTGCAATCAATATACTTATATGAAATCTAAGTCTATATATAAACGTAAACATATTTAGCTCTCCCAGTACGTTGAAAGCATAAGTTTGCGAAAAATACGTAGAATGTGCTCTAGGAGCAGAGCTGATATTGCGATAGTAGGTTATGCATGTAATATAGCTATAGAAAGAAACTAATTTCGCTTCCTAACCTCTAGTACTTGTAGCCCCGTGACTTTCTATAGCTTATAACTTATTGTTTATAATTCTAACTCTTATACATGGTGTGGTCAGTTAATAATGCGACAAGAAATTTAGCTCCAAAATGAGGCATTCTAGCCGAATTGTTATGAAGTAAAGAAATCAAGAGGAGACAATTTTGGACTGAGTAAGTACTCAAAGTTGAAGCTTAGGAATCACCAGATTCATGTCTTTGATGATTTACAATTTGCACTTTGGCTCCACGTTCCAAATTTAGGCGATAATAAACACCCTGAGTCCTACAAAAACCTCATAAAATGCATCAATCGTTTAAGAAATGAGGGCAGAACGAGGGACCACAGCCAACTTTACCATTAAGATTATTTCTCTGATTGTTCTTGAGATAATTATGTTTTGAAATTTTGTAATACAGTGATATAGTATGTACGTAGATTTGCTATACGTAGGTATATATTCTGTTAAAAATTCATGGCTCCCATTAAGAAAGGGCAGATTTAGAGCCTCTGTCGCATTCATTATTAGCTAACCATATACCTTAATTGTAGCTTGCTTACCTGTTTTTCGCCGCCGCCGCCCTGTCCCTCTGCCTCCTGTTCTTGAACCAGTTTCCCACCTGCGTGGGGGTCAGCCCCGTGGCCTGGGCCAGCTCGCGCTTCTTGCTCGGGTTCGGGTAGGGGTCCTGCAGGTACCACTCCCTCAGCAGGCTCCGAGTCCGCTCCTTGAAGCAGTGCGTCTTCTGCTCGCCGTCCCAGATCGTGCGAGGCAGCGGGTACTTCTTACGAACCCTGCACGCAAAATCAGACAGTGCATGAATTCAGAAGCCGGTCTGGTTCTTAACCCCCTGCTTTTGTATAGTGTTTTACCCCTCTGGGGAGTGATTGCATGGGTTGTAGGGCTTGTGGTTAAAGTTCGTTGCTCCTCAGAGGAGGCCAAACCTAAACCTTGCCTAGCTCAAGTTCTAGGTTTGTAGAACTCTCCTATTATGTCTTAACCTGACATCTAACCTTCTATTCTACTTACCTGAAATATAACCGTGACTAGTTTAAAAGGCCTTAGACCCCAACCCAGCTATTCCAGCCTCCATTCTTTGTACTAACCTAGCAAGTTAGAGCTATGACTATTTTGGCCAAATACGGCAACTTTACCTCTAAACAGTAACTTCCATGGACTCTAGCCTAATCTGCCTTACCCCCCGGGGAATTGTGGCTTCACCCCACTTACTCTAACCTAACCTGCTTTACCCCGAGCCCCTTAAAATCTAACTCATCCTAACCAAATCCATCTTGTCTTTAAAATACGTAGAAAGCGGTTTAATTGCATTAGTACCGACTTCTGAATGTATTAAGCATTCCTGTATTTGTCCACAGGTCCCAGTGGCCTGCCTCTCAGCTTTTCAGCCTCCTGGTAGTGGGCCTCCAGCCACAGGGTCTGCAGCTTCAGGTGAGACTCCTTTGACGTGAACTTGGAAGACTCCAGTATCCTGTACAGTTCCTTGAAGTTGCCCAGGTGGAAGGCGACGATGGCGCGAGCGCGCTGAACAGACTCGTTCTTGTTCAACTCGTCGATGTTGGGGTGGGCTACGGGCAGCGACCAGAGGAAGCGGCCGAGGCGCTCGATGTCGCCGCTCTCCTCCAGTGTCTCGCACACCGTCGCCACCTGGGAGACTGTGAAGTTCAGCGTGGGCAGGGGAAGCAGGTTGGCTGCTGCGGAGGGCGGCTGAGGGGGAACGTCGGGCGACGAGGATGACGAAGACCCGACGGCCAGAGATGGGATGCACGAGTAGGAGACGAAGGGGGAGGCGGGGTGGCCCGAGACGATGAGGCCGCCGGGTGGCGTTGAGTGGGGGCCGCAGAGTGCCGCCGCAGCTGCTGCAGCCGCAGCCGCAGCCGCTGCCGCAGCTGTGGCTGAGCTTGGCAGCGACGGCGACGGCACTCCCGGGATTCTCTGTGGTGGTGGTGGCGGCGGAGACTCCGTGCCCGCTGCCGCTGCAGTGTTCTCTCCAAGCTTGTCGCTGCTCGTATTATTGGATGGATTGGAAGCATCGTTGTTCATGTTGTTGTTGTTCGTCACGGAGGAGGCCTCCGTCTTGCTGCCGGGGAGGACGGAAGAGGAGGAGAAGAGGGAAGAGGAGGAGGAAGAAGCGGGAGACGAAGAGTTGGACATTTCGGCAGCTTGGGGAAACGTTGCCGACGTCGATGTTCAAGCAACGCCTTGGCGGCGTCGCGACGTTACACTTTAGCGGTGTACGGATGTACCGACCGACCGACCGACCTCACAGTGCAATGCTCACCTAGCTCAAACGATGTCACAGCTAGAGTAACACTTTTGGCGGCGACGTAACGCCTTAATCCGCTCACTCACACTCACACACTACGTTGTTTACCGTCGTGCACATTGAGACAATGGATGGGCATCAGTTCACTCTCTGACCAATATCAGATTAGCCAGCCATCATCCAGCCGGAGAAATTGAGCCCCCTCAGCCAGCAGCTGCATTACAGCCCCGATCGACATATACCGTACGTTGGATTGGCCTAGCTGCGTGCACGTTCCCTGGCCTAGCTCCTCGGGTTGCGGCTTGCGGCGAATGGCGGCGCGCAATCCGGAGAGGCCGACGCCCACAACACGGGGATCGCTTTCCGCGGCAGCCAATGAAAACGAGGCGCACCCGCACGGAGTTTGCAGGTGGCCAATGGGAGATGGGGAGTGTCATCGACTGCGTAGGAAAGTTTTACACGTAGGAATGTGTATGATATATACAAAATCATGAGTACATACTATAGTTTATTAACGTATTGTCGCAAATACTTTCTTTCATAGTATGGGGTTTAGTTAGTCTGTGTTTTTGTCACAATAGGGTGGTGTTAAACTACACATATAGGCATGAATGCGGGTCATGCCCAACACATGTGTCTATGATACATAGTCATAAGTATAATTTATCAACGTTTGCTGCGCATTAGGTGTCCGTATCATGAAGCTTTGTAATTGCAAAGCTAAGTCAATTTACTTTCTCCACTCCCTGGCCGACTGTACTGAATGCTTTGGATGCTAAGGAAACACTAGTCTTCTTCACGTCTAGCAGCGAATTTATGGCGACAAGAATTTGCACGACAACAATGCTTTTTTGGATGTGTAAAGTATGTTTAGGAAGGTTCCTTGCAATACGAGTCTCTAGCTTGTACTGTAGAAGAACTTTTCCTAATAATACCTTGATAAGTGACTGATAACTACATATAGAGCACCTAACATCAAACGACATCATACGTGGGTCACTATATAATCTGTATACAATAATGAGACTTGTACTCTGAAAGCACCATTTCTTGCATTGGAGTGTCTACATGAAACTTTAGCCCAAATTAGTTCAGTCAATACATACGTACACACTACCTTTGTTGCTTATTTCGTGTGTGTGCTGTATACGTGTAATGAAAATCTGTAGCGCATGTGTGTATGAGCACAGATGGCATATACTACGTAGTTGTACGCACGTACACCTATGTGCATAGACTGTACACCTTCCTTCACCTGAGATCGATTAGAACGCAGGAAAGAAGGCTGCTCTGTCGTAATATCCACACATTAAATTTTAGATCCGAGCATCAGTGTGTGTCTGACATGCCAGCCAGCGATTCACAGACGTGACAATTCGCGAAAATGGATGGCTGAGAGGAGAACTAGGAATCGGCGGAGGCACCCTTATACTGTATAAACGAGTAAGGTGTACGGCGACGCAACGATCATCTCTTCGAACCAACATGAAATGGATTTCAAGCCGCGCACGTTTCAACATTCGAGAAACATTAGTGCTTGTAACACATATGGTAGTCTCCTGGGTTGATAGGTTTATCCTTTTTACCAACGGCGCGAAGCCCGGCCCTTAGGTTATAGACTCGACATTTTCTCCTTCTTCTTGCTCCTGTTTTCGTTGTGTCATTTTCATGTTTAACAGTAATGCTACATAGTGAACCCCATACAAATGGTGTACCCTATACCCATGGTGGACTCCATACCCATGGCATGACAGGCCTTATATTTGGGACCACATGCCTCATTCCTTTTGCCACTGCTTTCGCCGTGGGTCTATAGAGCCATTTCCTCTTTTTAGCGGTGTCGAAGATACCGTCCTACAAGAGCTCATTTTATTCATCATCTTCTTCAACCACCACGCACCTACATACGTTTGTTTCTAAAGACGTTACTTGTCGTGAACCCCTACCCAGGGTTGACCCCATTCACATGGTGGACCCTATAATCATAGTGGACCCCATACCCATGGTGGACCCTATACTCATAGTCGACCCCATACCCATAGTGGAC
>JAAUYK010047506.1_pt1 | contig 12822 bp, 14 predicted proteins | sample 7278021 | NCBI WGS metagenome assembly JAAUYK01 (sample SAMN14350223, study PRJNA611818) | marine sediment metagenome | isolation source: surface marine sediment (1.8m) | place: French Polynesia: Moorea | collected 2018-08
GGCCCGCTGCCGCGTTGCTCCCAGAGACTGAGACTGGGGTCGAATATGCTCGGCATGTCCTTCCTCCTCGCGCCTAACAGCAGGCCGATTTCACTCGGACCAGGAGCGCGACGTGAGTGTCAACAGGCCCTAGCGCTCAGGTGTCTCGGGACGCCGTTTCGGCGCGCAGCTCCCACCAGCTCACCAGGCACTGATAGACGCCGGGCTCGGCCACGCCGTCGAGCAGGAACTCGGCCCGGATCTTGGTCCGCGCGATAAGCCGCGGCACTTCCCACTGGTTGGCCAAATCCTGTTCCATCCAGTCGCAGGGGTGGAGGCTCTGATAGCGCACGAAGGTGGCAATCGACGCGGCAACGGTGAGGGCGACGATGAGCAAGGCGTATCGCATGTCCGTCATCTCCGCGGTGTCGGCCGAACACCGGCTTTCGGCATTGCGGCAGGCGGGCTCACACGACGCAGGTTCCGATAAAACGTCACGGCCTTCAAGACCTCTAGAGCAGATCCGGGTTTGACGGAATTGCCAGAGGCGATCCACCAAACCCGGTGAATCCGCCTTAACAAATTGATGTCGAGCGGATCCGGCCAGCTTCGCACGCACCGGGTGCCGGCCCTAACGCGGATCGAGATGCCGGCTCAGGCGTTCTGCGGCGACCAGGCCGAAACTGAGGCTGAGTGCCTTGCGCCGCGCCGCGTTGAGTCTGCGCTCGGGCGCCTCGCGCAGGATCGCCGCCTCGTAGCCGTCGGCGACCATGAGGCCACAATCGCCGGGCAGTACCTCCCGTGGAAACCCTGTGGGCACCGCGAAGTAGAAGCGGTCGCAGTAGGCCAGGTATTCCGGCCACTTCCTGTCGCCGCGGAAGTCCTCAACGCTGGTCTTGATCTCGACGATGGTCGTCCGGCCGGCCCGATCGAAGCCGATCAGGTCCACCCGGCGCCCAGAACCCAGGGTGAACTCGGTCAGGGTCACTACGCCGAGATCGGATAGGGTACGCGCGACACCGCGCGCCAAGGCGAGCGCGGTGCTTCGCCCGGTCAAGGTGGTCTCGCGCGGCTCGCCTTGTTGCCCTGTAGTCATCTCGGTCTCGACACGCGGGTTCCCGAGCGAAAATCATAGGATGATTCGCGGCCCCGCGGGTATCCCGAGATCGAAGTGCCGGCAGCCGGCGCGCGGTCCTCAGATCTGCAGAAAGCCCAGCAGCTCGGTTCCGGCCCGCCCGAGGGTCTCGGCGTGGTCGACCAGGTAGAGCGCGCCAAGCAACATCACCAGGGCCCAGGGTATCCATCCCCCGGTCTTCGCTCTCCGCTTTCCCGGCTCTGCCCTTCGGATCAGGTTCCTGTGCTCCCGGCCCATGAAGAGCGCCGCGTAGTAGCGGGCGCCGCCCAGCGAGAAGCTTCGGCGAAAGTCGATCGCATGCCGCCGGATCCGCCTGAGATCGAGCATGACCTCGAGCGCGCGCAGCTGGTCCGCGTCGAAGGATCGTGCCACGCTCGGGTCGACCCGGCTGAGGCAGGCCTCGAGCGCGCTCTCTGCTCTGAGGCGGTCGCCGCCTCCGGTATCCTGCGTGCCTTGCCATGCAACGTCGCTCGCCATGGCGGCTCCCGCCGCCGCGGCCGTCCGCTTGATGCGGTCTTCGGTCAGCCTTCCTGGCATGCCGTCCCCCTGTTCCCCGTCAACGCGCCCCGTTACTCCGGGCGTCGGGCGCTATTTTAGCGCGCGGGCGGAAGGAGACAAGAAATACTCTGTTAATTCAATCTGTTAATGATATCTCCGCGGCGGCGCTGAGAAGGCACCTGTGCGAGGTCCTCGGCGATGCGCTCCAGATCGAGCGCCAACTGCCGCAGTTCGTCGTTGGCGGCCGCGTCGTCGGTCTCCAGGGAACGGACAAAGCTCGCCGCCAGGGCGACGTCCCTGGCGGTCTGGCCGCGGTTCCGACCGCCGCGTCTGGTCCGGGTCACGATCTTTCCCCAGATACTCAAGCCTGAGCTCCTCTTGCAGTGGCGAGACCGCGTGGAATCGCGGGCGCACAGTCCCCTCGGCTCCGACGACAGGGACTCCAGGTTCCAGACGCTAGTGCCAAAATCTTTACAGTGTATTAACCTTGACGTTGAGCAGCCCAAGCCGAACGGTCGGGCGCTCGCCACGTTCTCGGAGGCCGAAAGCTCGCCATGACCTGGCCCCTCGTATCTGTCGAGACCGACCCGGCCCGGCCCGCGCACGACACGACCCCCGGGGCGCGCTAGCATGTTCTCGAAGGCGGAGAAGCAGGAGCTCGACTGGGTGGCGCAGATCGAATCCCTGCGCCGGACGGTCGAAGAAGGCCGAGGCCTCTCGGTCATCGGCGCCCAGGACTTCGTGGTCGGCGACATAGATACCCCGGGCACGCTCCAGGTCTTCGGCCGGGTCAAGGGCGACATTCGAGGGCATACCGTGGTGGTCGAGCCTGGCAGTCAAGTGGAGGGCGGCATCACGGCGCAGCGCACCTTGATCTGCGGCCAGGTGACCGGCCAGATCTGCGCCACGGAAGTCGGCATCGAGGGCACGGCCGTGGTCGTCGGCAGCATTATCCATCATCATCTGGCAATCGAACCGGGCGCACTGCTGGAAGGGCGCCGTCCCTGGCGCCCACGCGCCGACTTTGACTGAACCGCAAGAAACTCGAGAAGGAGGCAGGCAAGATGTTTTCGAAGAGCGGCGACAAACCGAAGGCGGCGCCCGCGCCGTCGGCTCCGACCCTGAACCGCAGCACCTCGAGCGCCGCGGTATCGCGGATCAGTGGGGACATGCAGGTGGTCGGCGATGTCCTGGGCAGCGGCGACCTCGAGATCGACGGCAGCGTCAAGGGCGACGTCAAGAGCCGGGGCGTGACGATCAACCCAGGCGGCACGGTGACCGGGGACGTCGAGGCCGAGGTCGTCCGCGTTCAGGGTTCGTTGACGGGGCGGATCAGGGCGGAGTCGATCACGGTGTCGGCAACGGCAAGGATCAAGGGTGAACTGGCCTCGCGGAACCTCGCCATCGAGTCGGGTGCGGTCTTCGAGGGCCAGGTGCGGCAACTGGGCGAAGACAAACCCCAGAGCGGCGCCATGACCAGCAAGATGGAAACAAAGCCGAAGACGGGAGAAGCGACGAATGTGCCCAAGATGGCTGCGGCGGCGGGCCAGGGCGCCGGAAGCCCCGGCAAGGTGTCACCGACCTAGAGCGGATCATGTTTTGCCGGAAACGCTTCGCGGTTCCGGCAAAACATGTGAATCCGCCCGATATCAACTTGATAAAGCAGATTCACCGGCTTCGATGGATCGCCTGCGGCGATCCAGCCAAACCCGGATCTGCTCTAGTGGCCCGGCCGCGTCCGGTCCGGCGCTCGGGGCAGCGCTGGGGCCCGGGGCCTCGCCCGGCCCGCGCGCGTTGCTTGCGCGCCTGGCCGCCGGTCTGATCCTGCTTCTCGCCGCGCCGCCGGCCGGCGCGGAGGCCCCCGATTACCCGAAGCTGCGGGAGGAGATGGTCCGCCGGGTCGAGTTGGTGGCGCGAATCACCGGCAGCAACATCGGTATCTCGGAACTCGACAGTCGGGTGCTCGATGCCATGCGCAGCGTGCCCCGTCATCTCTTCGTTCCGGCACCGCTGCGCGGCCTGGCCTACAACAGCCATCCCTTGCCTCTGGGCCACGATCAGAACCTGGCGTCGCCCTATCTTGTCGCCCTGATGACCCACCTGGCGGAACTGAAGCGCGGCGACGTGGTCTACGAGACCGGCACCGGCGCCGGCTATCACGCGGCCGTCTTGTCGAAGCTGGTGGCACGGGTCTACAGCGTGGAGGTCGTCGAGCCCCTGGCCCGGCAGGCCGCGGACAACCTCAGCGCCTTGAAGGTGGCGAACGCCCACACCCGCCACGGCGACGGCTACTACGGCTGGGAGGCCAAGGGGCCGTTCGACGCGATCATCATCAAGGAAGCCGTGGACCACCTGCCGGTGCCCCTGGTCAATCAGTTGAAGCCGGGCGGCCGGATGGTCGTCCCGCTCAGCAACGGTGGCGAGGGCCAGTACCTGACCGTGGTGCGCAAGCGGTTCGACGGCAGCTTGAGCCGGACCCGCGTTCTGCCGGTCATCTTCTCGCCGCTCCAGGGCGGCGAGCGAACCTGAGCCCGCGCCGCCGGCTCAGCCCGTCTCGGGCCGGTCGTCCGGCCCTTCGTCGCCCGCGGCCGCCTCCTCCGGAAGGTGGTGACGCTGCATCAGCGGGGCCTGGCAGACCGCGAAAACCATGGTCAGCGCGAGGATGCCGAAGACCTTGAAGGTCACCCAGAAGTCCGTGCTCTGAGTCCGCCAGACCGCCTCGTTGAGCGCGGCCATGGCCAGAAAGAAGCAGGCGAAGCGGAAGGTCAGCTTGCGCCAACCGTCCTGATCCATCGGCCAGGCATGGCCCATGAGCGGGCTGAGCAGCGGCCTGCCGAAGGCCAGACCCCCGAACAGCACCACGGCGAACAGCAGTTGAACGATGGTCGGCTTCATCTTCACGAAGCGCGGGTCGTCGAGCCAGAGGGTCAAGCCGCCGAAAACGCAGACCACGACCGCCGTGACCAGGGGCATGACGGGAACCCGCCGCTCGATCGCGAGGGAGAGCAGCACGCCGAGCACGGTGGCCACGACCAGGACAGCGGTGGCGGGCATCAGGCCCCAGCCGAGATACCCGGCGAAGAAGGCCGCCAGGGGGCCGTAGTCGACCGTGGGCCGCAGCCACTTCGGGGCGTCGGTGCTCGCGTTGGCCATGAAGCGCAGTCCTGGATTGTTCCGTCGGGCTGCACTAGGTAGCAGACTCGAGAGCGGATCGAAATGTCGTGTCGGAAGCCTCGATGAATTCCCGATTGCGAAACGGCGCGGGTCCCGCCGGCTTGCGCGCCCTGGCCGCCGCCCTGGCGCTGGCGCTCGGCGGCTGCGCACTGGCCGGGCCGGGGCCGGTGACCGGCCCGGCGCCCCAGGGGCCGGCCGACGAGCAGCAGTCGGCGGCGCGGGACTACGAGGCGGAGACCTGGATCGAGGGCCTCGAGGTTCCCTGGTCCTTGATCTTCCTGCCGGACGGCCGCGCGCTGGTCAGCGAACGCCCGGGACGCATCCGCCTGATCCGGCGGAACGGCGTGCTGGCCGAGACACCCTACGCGACGCTCGACTCGGCGGAGGGGGCGAGCGGCAGCCTGGCCGGCGGTCTGATCACGCTCTTCATCAGCGGCGAAGGGGGGCTCATGGGGCTGGCCGCCCACCCCGACTTCCCGGAACGGCCCTTCATCTACGCCATGCACACCTACGAAACGCCTGACGGCAAGGTCGCGAACCGCGTGGTCCGGCTGCGCGACCGGGGCGACAGCGGCGACTTCGACCGGGTCATTCTCGACGGCATCCCCGGCTGGGTGTTCCACAACGGCGGCCGGATCGGCTTCGGGCCCGACGGCATGCTCTACATCGCCACCGGCGAGGTCTTCGAGAACGAGCAGGCCCAGGACGGCGCCTCTCTGGCCGGCAAGATTCTCAGACTGACGCCGGACGGGGCGGTGCCCCCGGACAACCCCTTTCCAGGCTCGCCGGTCTATTCCCTCGGCCACCGCAACCCCCAGGGCCTGGCCTGGCATCCGGTCAGCGGGACGCTCTTCGCTTCCGATCACGGCCCGTCCGGCGAATTCGGGCTGGGCGCCCACGACGAGATCAACGTCATCCGACCCGGCGGCAACTACGGCTGGCCCCGCGCCGTCGGTGCGCCGGGACTGGCGGGACTGGCCGACCCGCTGGTCGCCTGGACCGAGGAAACCACGCCGCCGGGCGGTCTGGCATTCCACGACCGGGCGCTGTTCCTGGCGGTTCTGGGCGAGGGCGCGCTGATCAGGATCACGCTCGACGAGAGCGCGGGACGCTACCGCGCGGTCCGGATCGAACGCCTCTTCGGCGCCGGCGTCCCCGGCGCCTCCCCCGGCCGGCTTCGCGACGTGGTCTCCGGGCCCGATGGCAAGCTCTACATCCTGACCTCGAACCGCGACGGCCGGGCCAACCCCGAGCCGGGCGACGACAAGATCATTCGGCTGATCGGAAAGCGATAGTTCCGGAAAGGCGCCGCTTCGTCAGAGGGCCTCGCCGGGCGCGCTCCAGTCGACCTCCTGTTCCGGCTTGGCGACCCGGTGCGTGGGCAAAGTGACGGTGACCGTCGTTCCGCGGCCCACTGCGCTCTCGATTTCGAGCGTGCCGCCGTGGGCCTCGGTGAGCGACTTGGCCAGCGGCAGGCCGAGCCCGGTGCCCTGATGGCGCCGCGACAGGCTGCTGTCGACCTGAACGAAGGGCGTGAGCGCCCGGGGAATATCCTCGGCGGTCATGCCGATGCCGCTATCGCGGATCTGGAAATGGCAGCCGGTCGGCGCGTCGTGCCAGACCCGCGCGACGATCTCGCCGCCCGGCGGCGTGAACTTGATGGCGTTGGTCAGAAGGTTGGACAGGATCTGCTTCATCTTGCAGGCGTCCGCGACCAGAGGCGGCAGGTCGTCCGGCACCTCGGTCCTGAGTTCCGCGCCCGAATTTTCCGCCCGCAGCCGGACCAGCGAGACGACCGCATTCATCAGCTCGCTGGGATCGATCAGAGATTCCTGCAGCTCCTCCCGGCCCGACTCGATCTTCGATACGTCCAGGATGTCGCTGATCATCTCCAGCAGGTGAAGGCCCGACTGGTGGATGTCCTTGGCGAAGATCTTGCGCTGCTTGGCCCATTCGATCCGCGGGCTGTCGCGTTGCAGCAGTTCGGAAAAGCCGATGATCGCGTTGAGTGGCGTGCGCAGCTCGTGGCTCATGTTGGCGAGGAACTCGCTCTTGGCGCGGTTGGCGATCTCGGCGTCCTCCTTCGCAGCGCGCAGGTCCGTTTCGAAGCTCTTCTGACGGGTCACGTCGACCATGATGCCGCGCGCCGTTCCGGGCCCGCCGTCGAGCGGGAGGGTTAGGATGTCGCGGATCCACCTCACGTCGCCGTCGGCCGCGATCATGCGGTACTCGATCTCGTGCGCGCCGCCCGTGGTCGCGGCGGCGGCGTAGAGCCCCGCCACCCGCTCCCGGTCCTCCGGATGGAGACGGTTGCGCCAGAACGCCTGATCCGAGACCCACTGCTCGGCGGGATAGCCGAGCAGGCGCTCCGCCTGCTGGCTGACGAAGCCGAAGCGGAGAGCCGCAATATCGCCCTCCCAGACGATTCCCTCGAGGCTGTTGATCAGGTGTGTCTTGCTGGTCTCGCTCTGCTCCAGCTCCGCGGTCCTCTGCTTGACCATCCGATGGACCCGCGCGTTCTGGTTCAACAGGAAGCCGAGCACGGCCGCAATCAGCAGTGTGAGGGAAATGCCGCTGACCTCGAATGCCGTCGCCTGGGCGAAGTCGGGCCCCATCTCGTAGGCCGGCATCACGTCCCAATAGAGCTCCCAGTTGGCCTTGCCGTGAGACATGCGGATTGGGATGGTCTTGCGCGCCTGCGGCGGCGGGGACAAGGCGCCGATGACCGGGTTGATCACGGTCGAGGCGCGGGATTCCGTGTCGCGCTCGGCGAGGCGCAGGACGAGTCCGCGCGGTGCGTGGGCAGCCACGGCCTCTTCGAGGAACTCGCCGAGGTCGAGCCGCGCGGCGAGAACCCCCAGGGCCTCGCCGTTCGGGGCGGAGAAGGCCAGCATGATGCCGCGACCGCCCTGCCCGGTCTCGAAGCTTGGCCCCACAACGACCTGGCTGGGCGCCCGGAAGGCGGTCAAGACGGCGGCTTCGATCTCGGGCACGCTGGTCAGATCGTCGCCGACCTTGAGGTATCCCTCAGGGTCCGAAAGGAGGGTGACCGGGAAGTGGGCATAGCGGTCCGCGGCCGGTGCGGCTTCGCCGACCACGGTCAAAGGTCCGCCGAGGCGCGACTCCAGGGCCGCACGCCCGGCGCGTGCTGTCCGCTCGGCGTAGGCGACCGCGGAGAAGGGGAACTCGAAGATCCAGGGCTCCAGCGTCTCGACCGCCCGTTCGAACTTTTGGCTGTCGACCGGATATCGGCTGTGGAAAAGGGCGGAAAACGACCGCAGGCTTACCATAGACTTTTCCAGGGAAATCCGTATCGCGTCGCTCGAACGCGCGGCGTCAGCCTCGGCCCTGAGCAGCCACTGCTTTTCTGCCTGAGCACGCATCTGACGGCCGACGACGAGGCAGGCGGTCAGAGCGACGATTGCTGCGAGGCAGACTAGAAAGAGCAGGGCGAGCCGGCGCTTGGCCACTATCATGATCCCGGACCGCGGTGATACAACTCAGAAGAGAACCAGAACAGTCTAAGGTTTGCACCCTAAAATTGAGTTATTCAATCCTTATCGGAATCGCGATCGACGCCGCCCGAAAAGGCCGCCATCAAATGGGATCGCCCGAGGCGATTGGGGACGCCTAGACACCGCGCCCGTGGCATGATCGGGTATCGAGTAGGGAGACGCACCATGAAGAACACTCTCAGCCTCGCCGCCTCGATGGTGATGCTCGTCCTGCTGTCCGCCTGTCAGAACGCCCCGATCGAGGACTACGAGAATTTGTCGCTCCGCGCCAAGGGCAACCCCACCGTCCAGCAGGTCGGCGACTTCATCCAGGCCATGGCCGAGGGGAGGGGCTGGAAAGTCAAGCGCACCAGTCCCGGCGTGATCGACGCCACTCTGGTGCGTCGTGAGGGCAAGCACACCGTGGACATCACGATCACCTACGACACCGATTCCTTCTCGATCTACTACGTAACCAGCTCGAACATGAACTACAGCGAGCGCGACGGGGTTCGGCGGATCCACCCCAACTACAACAGGTGGATCGGCTTTCTTCGCGGGGACATCGAGTTCAGATCCGACATTCTCTAGCGCCGGCGGAGGGCTGGCGGAGCATGACGGAAACCTTCGAGCATCTGCTCTCGCCGCTGACGGTCGGCGCCAAACGCCTGCGCAACCGGGTGCTGATCTCGGCCCACGTGCCGCGCCTCGCCGAGGACAACCTGCCGGGGGCGGCCTACGTCGCCTATCACCGGGCCCGGGCGCGCGGCGGCGCCGGGCTGCAGATCACCGGGGCGACCGCGGTCCACCCGAGCGGCACCCTGGGCACAGCCTACAGCCTGCAGAACCTGGACGAGCGGATCGTGCCAGGCTACGCCAGCCTGGCGGAGGCGGTTCACGCCGAGGGCGGCACCATCCTGGCGCAGCTCGCCCACTCGGCCGCGACCCTGAACGTCTCGGCCCCGGGCCGACCGCTCTGGGCGCCCTCGCCGGTGCAGTCGGAGCTGGCCCGCGAGACGCCGCTCGCCATGACCTCCGGCCAGATCGCCGAGATGGTCGAGGCCCACCGCGCGGCGGCGGACCGGGTGCGCCGGGGCGGGCTCGACGGGGTCGAACTGCTCGGCGCCTTCGGCTTCCTGATCGGTGCTTTCCTCTCACCACTGTCCAACACGCGCCAGGACGACTTCGGCGGCAGCCTGGAGAACCGGCTGCGCTTCGCGCGCGCGGTGATCGGCGCGGTGCGCGACGCGCTCGGTGCGGATCTGATCTTGGGTCTGCGCATTCCCGGCGACGAGGGCGTGGAGGGCGGGCTGACGCCCGCCGATCTCCGCGAGATCGCCCGCCGGCTCGCTTCGGACGGGCAGCTCGACTACCTCAACGTCATCTACGGCACCAACTACAACCGGATGGGCCGCATGCGCCACTGGGGGCCGACCCCCCTGCCCCAGGGCGTCTTCGTACCTTTGGCGGCCAATATCAAGCAGGCGGTCGACATCCCCGTGTTCGTCGCCGGGCGCGTCACTGACCCGGCCTTCGCAGAAGCCGTGATTCGCGACGGCAAGGCCGACATGGTGGCCATGACCCGGGCGCACATCGCCGATCCCGAGATCGTCGCCAAGATCCGCGACGGGCGCGCAGGGGACATCCGCCCCTGCGTCGGGGCCAATGTCTGCATCAACTTGACCGGCGGTCCGCTGCGCTGCTTCCACCACGCAGAGCCCGCGCGGGACCGGACGGCGGCCCCGGCGCCGCGGCCGGCCCGAAGCAAGAGAGTCGCGGTGATCGGCGGCGGCATCGCCGGCCTCGAGACGGCGCGCGCCGCGGCGAAGCGGGGCCACCGAGTGACGCTCTACGACGCGGCGGACGAAGTCGGCGGACGGCTCGGCCTCTGGGCGACGGCGCCGCTCAGCCGTGAGTTCGAGAAGGCGGTCGCGTGGCGGCGGCGGCAGCTCGAGCAGCTGCAGGTCCGCGTCGAGCGCAGGCGCCGGATCGCGCCGGCCGACCTGCCTGGACTCGAGGCCGAGGTCATCGTGCTGGCCACGGGTTCGCGTCCGAGCGACGCCGTGCCGCCCGACGGCGCCGAGGACTCGGTGATCCGCATTGCCACGCCGGACGAGGTGCTGGGCGCGCCCGGCGCCTTCTCCGGCCACACGGTGCTGCGCGACGGTGGCGGCGGGCGAACCGGCCTCGCCGCGGCCGAGGCGCTAGCCGCGCGCGAGCTGCCGCTGACCATCGTGACCACCGACTTCCTGGTCGGCGAAGGCATCGACCCGGTGGTCCGCACACCGATCTACGAGCACCTGCTGGGCGCCGGCGCGGTCTTCCGCCCGGGCGAGAAAATCGAGCGGCTGGCGGGCGACCGAATCGTTCTCAGCAACCTCTTTTCCCGCGCCCGCACCGAGCTCGCAGACGTGGCGACGCTGATCGATTGGCGCGGCCGGGATTCCGAGCAGGCGCTCCTGGCCGCGGCCGAACAGAGCGGGGCGGAGGTCCACGTCGTCGGCGACGCGCTCGCGCCGCGCAGCGTCGCCTTCGCTGTCGCCGAGGCGACGAAGGTCGGAGAGGCCATCTGATCAGCTAGTAGCGCGCGAAGCCTGATTTCAGCGCGCCCACGATGCTGCCCTCGACCAGGTACTTCAGGCCCAGATAGGCACCGGCGAAGATCGCCACGAGCGCGAGCGGAGCACCGAGCGAAAGGGTGGAGATCCCGGAAACGCCCTGACCGATGGTGCAGCCGAGGGCCGTCACGCCGCCAAAGCCCATAAGCGCGGCGCCGCTCAGGTGGCGAATCATCTCCTTGGGGTCGTCGAAGGCTTCGAGGCGAAAGTCGCCCTTTGCCCTGCTCGCCATAAACGCGCCGAGGATCACGCCGGCGACCGAGCCGATGCCGAAGTCGATGACCGAGCCCGTGTAGGTCATGAGGTAGACCAGGGCGTTTCCCAAGGGCGCGACGAAGGTGAAGGATTCCAGCGGCAACGGGTCGAAGTCGTCGGCCGCCAGGACTCCGGTCGAGAGCCAGCCGAAGCCGATCACGGCGCCGATCACCAGGCCGCCGAACAGGTCCTCGCGGCTCGTACGAAACTTGGGGTCCTTGAAGCAGTAGGCGGCCATGGCCAGGACGATCAGGCCGGCGACGAAGGGGCGGAGCACTGCTTCATCGCCGCCGGTCATCCAGCCGACGACCGCGACCAGGTCCTGGCCGCCCACCGCCGAGAGGTCGGCGTTGGCAGGCTCTATGAAAAGCACCCGGCCGAGGCCGGTCAGGCCGCGCAGCGTCATGTAAGCGACGATGCCGAGGACCAGGAAATCCACCAGAGACCTGAGATCGCCCCCGCCGAGGCGCAGAAGGGTCCCGTATCCGCAGGTACCCGCCAGAGCCATGCCGAAGCCGAAGCAGAGGCCGCCCAGGATCATCCCGAGCCAGCCGAGACCGGACCCTAGGTAGATCGAATCGTGCAGATCGATCGCGCCGACGACATGGAGGCCCTGCGCCAGGAGGATCGCGGTCGCCATGGCGAGGACCCAGGCCCGCATCCGCCGGGTGTTGCCGGTCAGAAAAGCGTCGGCAATGGCGCCCAGCGTGCAGAACTGGACGGCGCGGCCGGTCGCGCCGAGGACCAACCCGCCGGCGAAGCCGAGGATTGAGACCAGTGTGGTCGGGGAAATCTCGTCCATGATTTGGCCCGCCGCCTTGCTCCGCGACGCCAGGCGCCAAGTTCTACCGCGCTGCGGTCTTTCGACCGGTCTTGCCGCCCTAGGACGCGCAGTACATGTCGTAAAGCAGGTCGATGACCCGGCGCGCCTCGTCGCTTGCGATGGAATAGTAGATCGCCTTTCCGTCGCGGCGGCAACTGACCAGGTTGTCGGCGCGGAGCCGGGCCAGCTGCTGGGAGACCGTCGGCTGGCGCAAAGCCAGCATCTCCTCCAGCTCGGTCACGGAATGTTCGCCCTGGGTCAGGACGCAGAGGATCAGCAGGCGATTCTCGTTCGCCAGGGCCTTCAGCAGGTTGCTGGCCGCTTCCGCGCTCTCCGCCATGGCGTCCATGTCGTCCAAGGTCTCTGCCGATGCTTCCATCACCAAGATCCGTTCTGCTCACCGTGCGGCCCGCTCGTCCGCCCCGGCCTCGCATGCCGCGAGATATGCATTTTCCTCCAGCGAATCAAGGCACATGCCCATGATGCCGGGCCGATCCGGCGGAGACTCAGAACGCGATCTTGTCGGCAATCGCCTCGATTCCGGCCCGCGCGCAGGCGTCGTCTTGTTGCCCGCCCGGCGCGCCGGAAATCCCGACGCCTCCGACGATCGAACCGGCCGCCTCGATCATGACCCCACCGCCCAGCATCAGCGCGTCCTCGACGAAGCGAACGCCGGATTGGGCCTCGCCCGCCTGCGTCACCTTGGAGAGCTCCAGCGTGTCGGTGCGGAAGCTCACCGCGGTCCAGGCCTTTCGGCGCGCGGTCTCGGGCGTGTGCGGTCCGGCGTAGCGATCGCGGAGGAGCACTTGGGGATTGCCGAAGCGATCGACCACGGAGACCGCGACC
>JAAUYK010040433.1_pt1 | contig 12819 bp, 12 predicted proteins | sample 7278021 | NCBI WGS metagenome assembly JAAUYK01 (sample SAMN14350223, study PRJNA611818) | marine sediment metagenome | isolation source: surface marine sediment (1.8m) | place: French Polynesia: Moorea | collected 2018-08
AGATCCGGCGTCGCCTCCTCGTAGCCGGGCAGCCCGGCGATCTCGCCGAGACCGACGATCTCGTTGAGGACGAAACGCATATCGGCGATGGGGGCGGCGTAGTCGCTCATGTCTTTCCTTCGGATAGAGGGAACCTCTGCCGGAAGATAGTCCCGGGCCCGGTGGCCTGCAATCGAAGGCGTGGCCCCGAAAGCCGTTGGATCGGATCTCCGCCCGATGGGGCGGCACCGGTCATCACTGGTATCGCAGGTTCAAGGTGCCGCCGCCCGGGCCGCAGACCGCCTAGAGTTCGACCACCTTGCCGGGATTCATCAGGTTGTGGGGGTCCAGCGCCCGCTTGACCGCCCGCATCATGGCGATCTCCACCGCCGGCTTGCGCTCGGCTGCCTCGTCGCGCTTCATGCGGCCCAGGCCGTGCTCGGCGCTGATCGAGCCGCCCAGGGCGGCGACCAGGTCGTGGACCGCATGGTTGACCTCGTCCCAGCGGGCCAGGAAGGCCTCGCGGTCGCCGTCCTCTGGCTGGCTCAGGTTGAGGTGGATGTTGCCGTCGCCGACATGGCCGAAGGGGATCGGCCGGACGCCGGGCAGCATCTTCTCGACCAAGGGCAGGGCCTCGGCGAGCAGGGCCGGGACTGCCGAGACCGGCACCGAGACGTCGTGCTTGATGGATCCGCCCTCGTGCTTCTGAGCCTCGACGATGGCCTCGCGGATGTGCCAGAAGCTCTTTGCCTGGGCCTCGTTGCGGGCGACGGTGGCATCCTGGGCCAGACCGTCCTCGATGGCGGTCATCAGGACGTCTTCCATTGCGCCCCTTAGGTCGTCGTCATCACGGCCGCTCGCCGCCTCGATCAGCAGGTACCAGGGATGCTCCCCGGCCAGCGGGTCGACGGTGCGGGCAACGTGCTTCAATGCGAAGTCCAGGCCCAGCCGCGGGATCAGTTCGAAGGCGGTCAAGGCATCGCCACTGGCCTCGCGGCAGCGTCCCAGCAGGGCCAAGGCCGCCTCGACCTCGGCCAGGCCGACGAAGGCGACCGCGGTCCGACGGGGCCGGGGAAAGAGCTTCAGGACGGCGGCGGTGATGATCCCCAGGGTACCCTCGCCGCCGACGAAGAGCTGCTTCAGGTCGTAGCCGGTGTTGTCCTTACGTAGGCCTCGCAGGCCGTCCCAGACCTGGCCGTCGGGCAGAACCACTTCTAGGCCAAGGGTCAGGTCGCGGGTGTTGCCGTAACGCAGGACGTGGACCCCGCCGGCGTTGGTCGAGAGGTTTCCGCCGATCTGGCAGGTCCCTTCGGCCCCGAGGCTGAGCGGGAAGAGCCGGTCGGCCGCCTCGGCCGTGGCCTGGACCTGCTGCAGGATGCAGCCGGCCTCCACCGTGATGGTGAAGTTCGCGGCGTCGAGCGCGCGGACCTGGTTCATCCGGCCAAGGCTGATCACGACCTCCTCGCCGGCCTCGAAAGGAATGCTGCCGCCGACCAGGCCGGTGTTGCCGCCCTGAGGGACCATGGGCACCCGGGCAGCCACGCAGAGCCGGACCACCTCGGCGACCTCGGCGGTGTCGGCCGGTCGCACTACGAAGGGCGTGCGGCCGAGATAGCGGCCGCGCTGATCGGCCACGAAGGGGGCGAGCGCATCCTCGCCCTGGATCAGGCCCCTGTCGCCGACCACCGCGGCGATGCGCTCGCGCAGCTGCGCGTGGTCTTGGGGCGTCGGCCTCACGTCGTCCATGGAGGGGAGTCTAGGGCCTGGGGCGCCGCGGTGCCAGGGCCGAGAACCCGGAGCTAGGACCGCGGTGCGGCGGCGCGGCGCAGGCGGTCGTTGATCGCCCGGCCGAGGCCGTCCTCGGGAATCGGCATCACCGCGATCGCCTCTAGATCCGGCCGGTCGAGCTCGTGCAGGGCGGCGAAGAGCCGAGCGGCGGCTTCCGTCAAATCACCGCGCGGGCTCAGGTTCACCGCGGCGGCGGCGCCTGCAGGCGCGCTGGGGCCGAAGGCGAGCAGGGCTTCGCGCGGACCGACGCTCGTGGCCTCCAATCGCAGCGGTCGGCTCGGCGCGTAGTGGCTTTCCAGCTGGCCGGGCGAGCGGGGCCGTTCGGGTGCGGACTCCTCGGCACTGTCCAGTGGGCCGACCACCGCCTCGATCTCAGCCTCGGTGATCCCGCCGGGTCGCAACAGCAAGGGCCGCGGGCCGGTCAGGTCCAGCACCGTGGACTCCAGGCCGAGCGCGCAGGGCCCGCCGTCGAGAATCAAGGGCACGCGCCCGCCCAGCGACTCGGCGACATGGGCGGCGGTGGTCGGGCTAATCCGGCCGGAGCGGTTGGCGCTGGGTGCGGCCAGGGGCCGTTCGCAGGCAGCGAGCAGGCGCTGCGCCACCGGATGCGCCGGCGCCCGCACGCCGAGGCTGTCGAGCCCGGCGCTGCAGAGCAGGGAGATGCCGCAGTCAGGTCGACGCGGCAGGACCAGGGTCAAGGCACCGGGCCAGAAGGCCGCGGCCAGCGTCTTTGCAACCGGTGTGAAGGCGACCAGCGCCGCGGCGGCCGCGGCATCGGCGACATGTACGATCAGCGGGTTGAAGCTCGGCCGGTCCTTGGCGGCGAAGATGCCGGCAACCGCCTCGTCGTTGCTCGCGTCCGCGCCCAGGCCGTAGACGGTCTCGGTGGGAAAGGCGACCAAGCCGCCGGCGCACAGAATCTCGGCGGCTTCCGAGATCGCCGAGTCGTCGGCGCGCAGGATCCGCGCGGCCCCGGTCATGGCGTCGCTCCAGACATGGCGGCGAGTTTACCCGAGGCGCCAATTTGGGAAAGCATGGCCTTGAAGAAGAGAGGGGCAAACGGAAAGCGGGAGCCGACGGACCCTGTCTGCGGCTCCCGCATTACTCTTTGATATGCCCGGACGATCCCCACCCGCGGTTGTGAGGCGCTCCGGAGTCACCGCACGGGTATTGCGGCGGCTAAAGCGTCACCGGCTGGACCGGCCACGTCGCAAGATTCTGCGCCTCCCGGTTGCAGAAATCAAGGTCCCGGGCTTGCAAATTGGTGGAAAACATTTGGCCTCAGGCCATTGGATTTGGCGACCGTCTAGGTGCGGTCGAACTCACCGCCGAATCGGGCCTGCGGCGGGCCGCAGGTCCAGCGTTTGACCGCCCGGTCTTCGTGGGTTTCGGCCCGGTTCGCCGCCTGCAGGGGCCCGTTTATCAGGCATTGCACCATGCTGCCGACCGCCCCGGCATCGCTGGCGCGTTATTTCTTGGGCAGGGGCACGCCGTGCTCGGCGAAGGCTTCCTTCAGGTCCCGTAGCTCTTCACAGCCGGACTTCCAGCCCTGGTTGTCGAAGGCCATGACCACGTAGTCGCAGACCTTGGCCAAGCGCAGCAAGATCACCTTTGCCTCATCGGTCCGGCCGAGTTCGAGGTAGGCCTCGCCCAGATACTCCAGGGCGCCGCGGTGGCGCGGGTTGAGGCTGAGCGCCTTGTCGTAGTGGGCGAAGGCGCGCTCGTAGTCGCCGAGCTTGCGCCAGGAGAAGCCCAGCATGTTGTGCGCGTTGTCGTGCCAGGGGCGCCGCGCCACGACCTTGTCGAGCGCTTCGATCGCCGCCGGCCAGTCCTCGGCCAGGAATGCCTCCTTGCCGTCTGCATAGTCGCTGTCGCCCGACCGCACCGTGTTGCTTTCTTCGCCACTCATGACTGCCAGAGCCGGCGAGGCGGCCAGACCCAGGCACAGCAAGAAGAAACCGAACTTCGATAACAAATGGCGCATGTCGAGGTTTACGAATTCGACGACGAGTTGGATGAACTTGGGTTCTTCGACTTTCTCCCGCCTAACCAGGGCAGCCGCCTTGCCGGTTCTCTCTCGCGCGTTCTAAGCTTGATGGGCGCAGGCGACCGATTCGTGGAACCAGGGGGACAGTTCGCCGTGGCAGGAACCATCATCACCGTGGCACAGCAGAAGGGCGGTGCCGGCAAGACGACCTTGACCGCACACCTAGCGGTCGCCTTCAAGGACGCCGGCAAGAGCGTCGCGCTGGTCGACATCGACCCGCAGCAGTCGCTGTCCAACTGGTTCCGATTGCGCCAGGAACTCTACGAGGATGCGGAAGACGGCATGGTCCTGAGCCGCACCGAGGGCTGGCGCAGCCGCAGCGAAGTCGACAAGCTAGCCCGCGAATTCGACATCGTCATGGTCGACACTCCGCCTCACGCCGAGACCGAGACCCGGGTGGCGGTCCGCGGCGCGCAGATCGCCGTGGTGCCCTGCCAGCCCTCGCCGATGGACGTCTGGGCGACCTATCCGGTGCTGGAGCTGGCCCAGAAGGAGGGGACGCCGGCGCTGATGGTGCTCAACCGGGTGCCGGCGCGCGCCAACCTGACCGACCAGATGCTGGCCGAGGTCAAGCAGCTGGGCGCCAGCATCGCGCGGGCCCGTCTGGGCAACCGCATCCTCTTCGCCTCCGCCCTCGCCGAGGGTCGGGGCGCCGCCGAGGCCAGGCCGCTCTCCATCGCCACCCAGGAGATCAAGCGCCTATCGAAGGAGATCCTGCGCAAGGCGGGATGAGGGCTTTCCTTCTTGGCTGTCATGCCTGGACGTGACCCGGGTTTCCATTCGATGGTCACACGCCGACCGCGAGGGATCTCCGGGTCGGACCCCATGGTGACATTGGGGGGCGCTGGAAGATCGGTTGGTCGCTGGCAGGCACTCGGCTTGTTTACCTCGCCGTCGGATCTGCGTCCTCGCCGAAGCAGAGGACGTTGCCATCCGGATCGGTAACCTCGAACTCGCGCATTCCGTAGACGGTGTCCTCGATGGGCCGGGAGATCGGAGCGCCGCGGGCTTCCAGCTCAGCGAAGAGCGCCGCCAGGTTGGAGACGTGGATGTAGGCGTCCCAGGTGCCGGCGACGGGTTGCGGCGCGCCGTGCCAGGCATCAACGAAAAGCACGCTCTCGCCGCGCTTGAAGATGCCGAAGCGTGGCGGGTCGCCGCCCTCCTCGGCCACGCCGTAGCCCAAGACTTCGACGTAGAAGGCCCGAGACCTGGGATAGTCCTCCGACTTGAGGACCGGCGTGGCGCGCTGGAAAGCGATCTCCGGCATGCCCAGGCGCGGACCGGCTAGGCCGCGCCCTTCCAGCCGCGGGCGACGAAGTGCGGGTTCTCGAAGCCGGGCTTGCCATAGGTGAAGGGCCGGCCGTCGAGCAAGATGACCTCGCCGCCGGCGGCCATCAGCACAGCTTGGCCGGCCGCCGTGTCCCACTCCATGGTGCGGCCGAAGCGCGGGTAGAGGTCGGCCTCGCCGCAGGCCACCAGGCAGAACTTGATCGAGCTGCCTGCCGAGACCTCCGAGGCGACCGCGCGGCCGCCGAGGAAGGGGCCCAGGTCCTGAGCCGCGCCGTGGCGCCGGCTGGCCACCACCGTCGCGCCGGTGGCCGGGGTCGAGCGGACCGATATGGCCTTCGGCGCTTCCTTGCCCTCGATTTCGAGCGCCTTGCCCTCACCGCCCTGACCGGCCGCGCCGAGCCAGGTGCGGCTCAAGGCGGGGGCGTGGACCACCCCGGCGACCGGCAGGCCGCCGGAGATCAGCGCAATGTTGACGGTGAACTCGCCGTTGCGCGACAGGAACTCCTTGGTGCCGTCCAGGGGATCGACGAGCCAGAATGGCTGGTCGCCGACCTCGGGGATCTTGCCGGCCTCGAAGGCTTCTTCCGAGACCACCGGGATCTCCGGCGTCAGCGCCGCCAGGGCGTCCAGGATCACCGCCTCGGCCGCCTCGTCGGCGGCGGTGACGGGAGAGGAGTCCGCCTTCTCGCGGACCTCGACCGCCTCGCTCTGGGCGTAGATCTCGAGGATCACCGCGCCCGCGCGTTCGGCGATGCTGCGCAGCTGGCTCAGAAGGGTGTCGTCGACTGCAATCATGCCGCGGCCTTTCCATTTGCGCCGGCGTTGCGGATCGCTTGCCAAACCCGCTCCGGCGTGGCCGGCATGTCGATGTGGGTGACCCCGAGCGGACGCAGCGCGTCAACCAGGGCGTTCATGATCGCCGGCGGCGCACCGATCGCCCCGGCCTCGCCGGCGCCCTTGACCCCCAAGGGATTGGTCGTGCAGGGGACCTCGTAGAGGTGCAGCTCGATCTCCGGTAGATCGTCGGCGCGCGGCAGGCAGTAGTCCATCAGCGAGCCACTCAAGAGCTGGCCGCTCTCGGCATCGTAAACCGTGCGCTCCAGCAAGGCCTGGCCGAGGCCCTGGGCGGTTCCGCCGTGGACCTGGCCCGCGACCAGCCGCGGGTTGACCAACTTGCCGAAGTCGTCGGCGATGACGTAGCGCAGGATCCGGATCACGCCGGTCTCGGGATCGACCTCCAGCTCGCACGCGTGGCAGCCGTTGGGATAGGTCATCGGCGGGGTGTCGACGTGGTGGTGCTCGTCGATCGGTCCGGCCAGCTCGGGCGGCAGGCCATCGCCGCCGTGGCTGGCGCCGGCGACGTCCTTGAGCGAGATCCGGCGGTCGGTGCCGACGATGCGGAATTCGCCGGCGTCGAACTCGATGTCCGCCGGGGCGGCTTCCAGCAGGTGGCCCGCCAGGGCCTTCATCCGCTCGACCGCCTTATCGGCGGCGCCCTGGATCGCCATGCCGCCCATCAGCAGCGAGCGGGAGCCCCCGGTCCCGCCAGCTTCCGGCAGGTCCTCGCTGTCGCCCTGGCTGGTGCGGATCATCTCCGGTTCGAGGCCGAAGCGATCGGCGAGCAGCTGGGCATAGGCCGTGGCATGGCCCTGGCCGTTGGTCTGGGTGCCGACGATCAAGGTCAGGCCGCCGTCGGCGTCGAGGCGCACGCGGGCATCCTCCATGCCGATACCGCCGCAGCACTCGGCGTAGCTGGCGATTCCCATGCCCCGCAGGCGGCCGCGGGCATGGGCCTCGGCCTGGCGCGCCGGGAAGCCAGCCTGGTCGGACAGGCGCAAGACCTCGTCCATCATCCGCTCGAACTCGCCGGAATCGTACACGAAGCCGGTCACGGTCTCGTAGGGCAAGGCCGAGGACGGGATGAAGTTCCGACGGCGCAGTTCCTCCGGCGCCATCCCCAGTTCCTGCGCCGCCGCGTCGACCAGGCGTTCGACGACGTAGGCCGCTTCGGGCCGTCCGGCACCGCGGTAGGCATCGACGGGCACGGTGTTGGTGAAAACGCAGGCGACCCGGTTGTAGACCTGCTTCAAGGTGTAGAGGCCGCAAAGCATCGACGCGCCGGCACTGGTCGGGATGAAGGTCGAGAAGTTCGAGAGATAGGCGCCCAGGTTGGCCGTGGTCAGGACCCGGATCGCCAGCATCTTTCCGTCTGCGTCGAGCGCCAGCTCGGCCTCGGTCACGTGGTCGCGGGCCTGGGTGTCGCTGAGAAAGGCCTCGCTGCGGTCCGATGTCCAGCGGACCGGCCGGCCAAGCTTGCGTGCGGCGTACATGACCATGACCTGCTCGGTGTAGAGGAAGATCTTCATGCCGAAGCCGCCGCCGACCTCCGGCGTCAGGATACGGATCTGCTCCGGTGCGACCTTGAAGACCTGCTCGGCCAGCTGCCCGCGCAGGCGCCCCCAGCCCTGGCTGGGCGTGGTCAGGGTGAAGCGCTGGGTCTCGGGGTCGTACTCGGCGAGGGCGACGCGCGGCTCCATGGAGTTGACGACCACCCGGTTGTTGACCAGTCGCAGGCGGGTGACGTGCGCGGCCTCCTGAAAGACCGCCTCGGTGCCCTCGGCGTCACCCATCTCCCAGTCCAGGCAGAGATTCCCCGGCGCGTCCTCCCAGATCTGGGGTGCGTCCGGAGTCTGCGCCTCCGCGGTGTCGATCACGGCAGGGAGCTCCCGGTAGTCGACCAGGACCTGCTCGGCCGCATCGCGGGCTTGGTGCGGGGTTTCGGCGACGATGAAGGCCACCGGGTCGCCGACGTGACGGACCCGATCGCGGGCCAACGCCGGGTTCGGCGGTGTCGGCCCGACCTTGCCGTCGCGCCCGGGAATCGGCGTCATCAGCGGGATATCGCCAATGCCGTCTGCGCTGAGGTCCGTCGCCGTGTAGACCGCGAGCACGCCGGGCGCAGCCTTGGCTGCCTCACAGTCGATGGACAGGATCTCGGCGTGGGCGTGGGGGCTGCGCACCACGGCGCCATAGGCTTGACCGGGGGTGAATAGATCGTCGCTATAACTGCCCTGACCGGTCAGCAGCGGGACATCTTCAAGCCGCCGCAAGCCCTGGCCGACGCCGAACTGTCCCATGGCTGCTCCTTCGGATTGGGTGTGTTTGCGGATCGGGATATCTGGACGGCGCGATCCTAGCGAAGCGCTCCTGGTAGGACCAGAGCCGAAATCCCCCGCAGCGCCCCGAGGCCGGCGCAGGCCCAGGGCGCAAGATAGGATTGATTTGGATATCGGCGTTGCAACTGCGCTAGAGTGCCGCCGGCGACATGCAGCCACAGCGGGGCGCTGTTCGCGAACGGCCCTTTCGAGAAGGAAGCGAGCATGATCGACCAGGTCACGGCCGTCTTCGACGCCACTGACGGGCGTCGCTCGATAGGACTGGGCTACGACGGTCGAGCCGGCGAGGTTGGCAAGATCGCCTTGTCCAACAGCGTCTTGGGGCTGGTCACACTCGGGATCTACCGGTTCTGGGCCAAGACCCGGCTGCGCCGTTATCTGTGGAGCCATGTTTCGATGGAAGGCGACCGCTTCGAGTACACGGGCCGTGGGATCGAGCTCTTCATCGGATTTCTGATCGCGGGCGTCTTCCTTGCCCTGCTCTACGTAGCGCTCATGACCGGCAGTCTTCTGCTCGACTCCAGACCGGATCAGCTCAATCCGCTGGATACCATCTACCTGCTGCTCATCCTCTTTCTGATCCCCTTCGCGCTCTACCGTGCCCGGCGTTACCGGCTGTCGCGGACCCAGTGGCGTGGGATCAGGGCCGGCCAGACCGGGTCGGCGGTCAAGTACGCCTTCATGACCCTGGGGCTGCAGCTGCTCGTCTTGCTCACCTTGGCCCTCGCCTATCCCGTCTATCGCACCGCGCTGCAGCGGTATCGCACGACCAACACCTGGTTCGGCGATCAGCGCCTGAGGTTCAGCGGCCGTGCCAACGCAATGTTCGGCAAGTGGCTGATCACGCTGCTACTCTACATTCCCACCTTGGGCTTCAGCTACGTCTGGTACCGGACGGTCGAGTTCCGCTACTACGCGAGCGAGACCCGCTACGGCACGCTGCGGCTCAGCTCGAACCTGGAGGCTGGTCGGGTGATCGGCATCTTCCTGCTGTCGAGCATCGCTTCCTTGTTCTTCGCGGGGCTGGTCTTTGGGGTCTTCTCAATCGTCTTGGTGGCTGTCGGACCTGAGGTGATACAGAACTTGGGCGAGGCTAGCCCCATCGATCCCATGGCAAGCCTGCCCCCAGCATATATTGCCGCCTACATCGCGTTGGCGATCTTCATCATCGCCGGCGTGAGTGTGATCCAAACGATATTGCTGATACATCCCTTGACAGAGGCGATCGTCGAGAGTCTGAAATTGGAGGGTACGATCGACTTCGAGGCCCTGCGTCAGCGCGCCGGTCAGGGGCCGAGGCACGGCGAGGGCCTGGCCGACGCTTTCGATCTCAGTCCAATCTGAGGCCAGGGGCGACGTCTCGTGACCGAGTATCGCGGCAACTTCCACGACGGCGAGCGGGCCGCTAGCCATCCGGTCGTCGTCCGGCTGCAAATGCGCGAGCTCTGGATCGAGGACGGGTCGGGCAAGCTGCTGGCCATCTGGCCCTATGAAAAGCTTCGTGCCGTCGACGAGATGGCAACCGCCAAGACCGCGCGATTGTCCTGCGCCGAATCGCCTCAGGCCAGGCTGGTCGTCGAGGGAGAGGTTTTCCTGGGAGACCTCGCCGAGGCAGCACCGCAATTCCATCCCCGCGCCCGCACCCTCAGGCGGCTGATGCGGCGCGGCCTCTGGGCTGCGGCGGGCATTGCTGCCGCGGTCGCCGTCTTCTGGGTCGCACTGCCCCACGGGGTGCCCTATCTGGCGCGCACGATCCCGGTCTCTTGGGAAGAGGCCCTCGGAGAGTCGGTGCTGGATGACCTGCTGGCTTTCTTCGCAGCTTTAGAGGACCAGGACCAGGTCAGGACCTGCGAGGCGGCGGCCGGCCGGGCGGCGCTCGATCGGCTGGTCGCGCGGCTCGGCAGCGCCATGGACTCGCCCTATGACTACAAGGTCGTCGTCGTCGACCTCGATGTCACCAATGCCTTCGCCCTGCCCGGCGGCTACATCGTGCTCTTCGACGGCCTCCTCGACTTCGTCAAGGCGCCCGAGGAGGTCGCGGGCGTTCTGGCGCACGAGATGGGACACGTGATCCATCGCCACGGCACCCAGGCACTGCTGCGCCAGATGGGCCTGACGGTGATCTTCGATTTCCTGATGGGCGGTGGCGGGTCAATCGGCGCCGAGCTCGGTAGCCTGGTGCTCGCCCTGTCCTACAGCCGCGAGGCCGAGCTGCAGGCCGACGGGACGGGGATCGAGATCCTGCGGGAGGCCGGTTTGCGGCCAATCGGTCTGGCGGCCTTCTTCAAGCGCTTGCAAGGCGAGGCCGGCGACGTCACCGGGCCCTTCCAGATTCTCTCGACACACCCCAGCTTCGCGGCCCGTCTGGACCGCCTCAAGGATGTCGAAGACGATGGCGAAGCCGCCATGAGCCCGGGCGAATGGGCCGCCCTCAAGGCGATCTGCGGGCGACAGAAGAACGACCCTGACAAGGCGGACGACGACCTGACCGACACCTGATCGGACCTGGCCACTTTTGCCAAGCTATTCACGCCAGGGCAGACGCCTATGCCTCTCGGTCGACCTCTGCGCTATCCTAGGCCTCAGGCGGCCGCCGAAGCGTTCTTGCCGCGCCGGCGTCCCCACTCTGCGAGTGGCGTTCGGTTCTGAATTGCCGCCTCTACCTTGTTCCTGTTGTTGTAGTCGGGCTCGCCGCCTTCTTCGCTGAAGTGTGAAAGCACGCTGCCATGAATGGCCTCTCTGCCGTGATCGACGCTGCCGATTTGTCGGTCGAGCTTTTTCTTCAGCCTGTATACCAGGGGGGCTGCGGTATCGACCGGCCGGCCGCCGCTTTCGTCGAAGACGAACTCCTTGAAGTACTCGTCGTCGAAGGCCAGACCTTGCGCCTCGGCCTGCTCGATCATCCAGATCAGGGCAATGTCCGAAAGGCGCGAGTCCTCGTAGCCGCCGCCGATGTTGGAATGGGCGCCAACGAACCAGACCTGTTCGAGCGTCTTTTCCCGGAGATCGCGGTCGGGCGGAGCGGTCCAGATCGCCGGGGCGAAGTCGCCGCGGCGCTCGTCGATTGCCAAGGCTTGCCGAGCGTGAGTGACGCAATTTCCGAGCTCTGTGTCGTGAAAGGCATATTTGCTGCGCCCAACCCAGCGCAATAAGGAGAGGGGAATACCCAGGGCGCCGACCGTGTCCCAAACGCCCATGAAGTGAACCTCGACGTCGGTCCGCGGGTGCAGCTTCTTTAGCAGCTCCTGTCCCTTGCTGCCGCCTCTCTCCTCTTTCTTGAGGCGGTAGTAGGCGTAGGCGCGCTCGAAGTCGTCCAGCTCGATCTTTGGCAGGAGACCGACGACGCCCAGCAATCCGCCGAGGCTACGTACCGTAAAGGCACCGCGACTGAAGCCGAAGCAATAGACTCTGTCGCCCTCCTCGTAATTGTTGGCGATGAAGCGGTAGGCCTGCTTGATGTTTTCGGAAAGGCCGATGCCGAAGGCGCCACCGAGGAACTTGTCCAAGCCCCAATTGGTGCCGACCCCTTCATCGTAGTAAGCGATCTGTGGTCTACCGGTTTCCGGATGCGTCGGGCGCAGGGCCCGCATGAGCTTCACGACATTGGTCGGATGTTTGTCGGGCTCGTTCCAGGTTCCGTCGCAGCAAACGACGATGTTCTTGTTGGCTCTTCTTTGGGCCTGATTGCCTTCGGGAACTCGGCCTCTTGGAAAGGTTGCTACGCTGTCATCGCTCATGCCGCAGGCTCCAGGCGATTCCTGGGGCCAGAAGTAGTGACGGCGTGGAGAAGCTCGGCCTTGGATGCCATCCGGTGTCTCGCATCAAGTCAGCGAGTCGATTGCAGCGGGCCGCTTTGCTTCATGTGGATGCCAAGCCCCAGCATGTGACTTTCGGTCCGTAATGGTGATCGACAATCTGGAGTTATTCAAGAACGGATAGGCAATTTGGCTGGTCCAGTTGCCGCCGCTCTTTAGTTCTCAAAGCTGAGGCCTTCATCCGCAGAAAAAGAGGCCGCCGTTCCGGGGGGGGAGTGGTCGGGCGGCCTTGGGGAAGATCCCACAGGGAGGAAAGGGTCAGTCGAAGGCCTCTTCCCAGGAACCCTGGGTCGCGGCCCTGGAATACTCGGTCGCACGGTTCTCGAAGAAGTTGGTGTGCTCGACCCCGTTCAGCATGGCATCGAGCCAGGGCAGAGGATTGGACTCGACCCGGTAGATCGGCTGCAAATCGAGCTGCGCCAGGCGGCGGTCGGCGATGTAGCGGATGTAGCGCTTGACCTCGGCCGCCTCCAGTCCTTCGACCCCGCCCAGTTCGAAGGCCAGATCGATAAAGGCGTCCTCGTGAGTGACCACGGTTTCGCAGGCCTTGTAGATCTCGTGCTGCAGGCCCTCGGTCCAGATCTCCTTGTTCTCCGAGATGAAGCTGCGGAAGAGGCGGATGATCGAATGGGTGTGCAGGGTCTCGTCGCGAACCGACCAGGAGACGATCTGGCCCATGCCCTTCATCTTGTTGAAGCGCGGGAAGTTGAGCAGGATCGCGAAG
>JAAUYK010093669.1_pt1 | contig 12817 bp, 3 predicted proteins | sample 7278021 | NCBI WGS metagenome assembly JAAUYK01 (sample SAMN14350223, study PRJNA611818) | marine sediment metagenome | isolation source: surface marine sediment (1.8m) | place: French Polynesia: Moorea | collected 2018-08
CCGAGCGCTGCTCGGATATGATCTGCCAGCCGGGATTCCTCCTCGGCGCTGACCGCCCGACGGGTCACGGCCCGGATCTCGAGATGGTCGAGCGATGTCTGCACGACCTGGGCCTGGCCGATCGGGGCGATCGACGGCCACTCACGCAATCGGAAGTCCGGAAGGATCCGGCGCCCCCCCTCGAGTTCCAGCAGGTTCCGGCTGCGACCGAGAATCCTGCGCAGCGTCGGCAGCCCCCGACCGCAGGAGCAGGGGGGGCCGACCTCGGCGTAGTCGCCGATCTCGTACCGGATCAGGGGCTGAGCGAAGTTGTGCAGTACGGTGAGGACGACCCGGCCCCACTCTCCGGCCTGACACGGCCGCCCACGTTCGTCGATGACCTCCAGGAGCACGCTTTCCGATTGGATGTGGTACGTGTCCTCCCGCTTGGGGCACTGGATCGCCAGCAGACCCGCCTCCCGGCAGCTGTAGCAGTCGACTACGGTAAGTCCCCACGCTCGTCGGGCCGCTTCGCGCACCGTGTCGTCGACGACGCCTCCCACGGTGCTGACTCCCTTGAGTGTCGGAATCTCGGCTCCTGCATCGAGCGACGCTTCGGCCAGCTGCCGCACGTTGGCGGGGTAAGTCACCAGCCGGTGGGGGCTTCGGTCCAGCAACCAGCCCAGCTGAACATCGACCGGCGTCTGAATGTCCAACTCGTACATCGGTCCGGTCCGGTAGCCTCTGGCCCAGGGCCGCGGCGGGATCTCCTCCTCGCTGGACGGACCGCCTGCCCTGATGATGGCGATCCGGTCTCTCAGATCCCGCCCGTGCCAGAAGTGGAGACGAAGGTGCAGAGCGCTGTAGAAGATCCCGGTGACCGAGTTCGTCAGGAAGCTGACCGGCGTGCCCGTTGAGCCCGAGGTGGTCCGTTCCGTGGCAGGCGTGTGACCTGGCGGGAGGTCGCGGCACCGCATCCGCTCCGAGTGGGCCTGCAGGTCGACACGCCGGGTCAGCGAGACGTTCTGCCAGAGGTTGTCGGCCAGGTTCGCCACGTTGGCCAGATCGAGGCCGTCCAGAACGTCCCGGTAGTAGGGTGACTTCTCCCGCGCGAAGTTCAGGAGAAGTCGCAGCTGGCTGAACTGGAAGGTCCGGAGGGTCTCCGCCGGCCACCACTCCGACTGCTCGAGCTGATGGAGCAGGGCCAGCGTCATGGCATCCCCCGCCGCCGGGAATGCCGGCCAGCCCACGAGCGGCAGAGCGGATGTGGCAAGACGCTCCGCACCCGGCGTCTTGCGGTGCGCGGTCACGGTATCGTCAGGCACGCGAGATTTCCTTGGTCTGCACTCTATCCGGCTCGCGAAGCGCAGACTGTCGTCTCTCCGCGGGGTGGCGTCAAAGGCCCGCGCGCATTCCTAGCGGGGGGAACGTGCGCAGCAGATCGTCCAGGAAGAGCAGCACGCCCCGCCTGCGCATCGCCGATCGAGGTGCGGACGCGCTCCGCGTTGTAGTACGCGACGTACTCTCGCAGGAGACGCCTCAAATGGTCCTCGTGGAGAACGACAACGTGGCCGAGAAGCTCCCGGGGGACCCTCCCGACGAAGCGTCCAGCGGTCCCGTTGTGCCAGGGGCTTTGGAACGCGGTGCAATTAGGACGGGCGCCCAAGCCCAGAACTGCCTGAGCGATTGCGGTTGAGACGATAGCGTCGTTGTCGAAGATGAGGAACCGATGAGTCGGTTCATCGGGAAAGGCTTCGCGAAGCTGCTGGATCACCCAGAGTGCTGTAGGGCTCTCGGTGACGTTGCAGTGCAGCATGCGCCTCTGTCCGTGATCGATTGCGAACCAGGCATAGAGAAGCCTGAAGCGGACCGTCGGGGCTACGAAGGAGTCCATTCCTGCGATCAGGTCCCTGTGGTTCCGCAAGAAGGTCATCCAGCGCTGGAGCGGGTCGAGTTCGGGCTGGGTCTTCGTCTCCTCGGAGATCAGCGGTCGACCGGGTCCCGACGGAGAAACCCAGCGCCAGTAGCAGCGGAAGTCCTGGCGGCGCCAACGGACCACGGTCTCGGGCTTCACCAGGACCCGCGCGTGCCTCCACCGGGGCCAAAGGCGCGAGAGCACCACCCAGAATGCCCGATCCGGTGTGGAGAGCCGCGGCCGAGGGTGCCGCCGGGCGTAGACCGCGAGCTGCTGGCGCAACGCGAGCCCGACCATGGCCTGCTCCCGGCGGCCTCGGAGCAGCGCCAAGATGCTTCGAAGGATTGCTGACTGCGATGGAGGTCAGCGCCCGCATGCCAGCGATTCTGCCCGGGATTCGGTCGTCCGGCAGGCAGAATCCACGCCGACGGGAGGCCTATGCTCCGAGGACGAGCAAGGCTGGCAACGGGCAAGACACGAGCAGAATCAGGCAGGTCGAATATTGGGAACAAACAGGGGTTCGAGGAGGATCCTGCGAGGGCAATGTGGGCGAACTCTGGAAACGCACGACTACGGTGCGACGATTTCAAGCCCCGGGAAATACGTCCGATATCGCGTCGGATCGCGCGTGAGCAGGACCAGCCCCGCGATCGCTGCGTGGGCGCCGATGTAGAAGTCCGGCAGCGGAGAGCGGCGGGCGCCGCGGCTTCGGCGATACCGGACGAAACACTTGCCGGCAAGGAAAGCCGCTTCCCACGGAAACGGGAGTCGCAGGAAGTCTTCCGCGGGTAGAAACTCCTCGAGATCCTCGATTCGGTCGAAGCGAATCGACACCTCGGCGTAGATCAGCGGATTGATCGCTAGCGTCGATTCCTCCGCAGCCGAGGCAAGGGCCTCCTCGGACCACGGAGACCAATCGCAGTCCTCGGTGAGCGCGTCCAGCAGAACATTGCTGTCGACGAGGACCGTCAGCGCTCACCCCGGGTCAGCGCGAGAATCTCGTCCGTGGTCATTCGCACGGAGCCGCGACCACGCAGCCGCTGGACGATCGACTTCCCACGCCGCCCCTCTCCCTTCGCCCTTCGGACCTTTCTCATCCGGACGACCGGTCCCACCACCTCGAACTCGACCTCTGAATTGGGCAGCAGTCCGAGCTTCTCGCGAATCTCGACCGGAATCGTGACCAGGCCCTTCGTGGTGATCCTCATGGTATTACCTCAGTTGGTAATACTAGCAATGGATCGTCCCCGGTTTAGCCGGGCAGAGCCGAAGCCTGTCTCTCGTGGCCCAATGCGGGGCGCGGAGTTCCGTGCTCTTCGTCGAGAACTCCCCTGTTCCCGAGTGCAGGGATATCGGCGGTATTGCGCGCTGAGACTGGGTCGAGGACTAGGTCGAGGGCAGGTGCCAGGTCAATGCTCCGACGGTACCACCCAATGCACGTCGGTCACCGCGCTTCGGTAGGAGGACCCCCAGGTGATCTGCATCCGGTCGCCGCGTGAGTAGGCGACTCCCCGGGTGTAGCGCGACGTGAAGCGCGCCGGCCAGATCTCTTCGCCCGTCGCTGCATCGAAGGTGAAGATCACGCCGTCGTGGTCCACCGCGGCGAGCCGGGTGCCCGTCGAGTCGGTTGCGACCGCCACGACCCAATCGCCCACCGGGTACTCACCGAGGAAGTTCCTCAGATCCGATGCGTCGATGTGGGCCGCGCGGCGGTCGCCATCGGGGTAGGCGTACCTGGAGCGGGAGCCCACGAAGATCGAGCCGCCATCCCTGGAGATGGCCATGTCGCTGGCCTGACTGTTGGCCGGCGCCTGCTGGAGCAGTACGAGCTCGCCGGAAGCGTCCAGCGCGTGCCTCGCGATGCTGCCGGCGCTCCGGTTCCCGGTGACCACGACCTCGCCGCGCGCCCGGTTGAACCGGATCAGGCGTCCGTTGACGAGCCACCCCCCCACCAGGGCGTCCCTCCCGGCCGGCAGCCGGTAGAGGATTCCGCCGTCCCCAGAAGGATCGCCGTCGCCGACCAGCACGTAGGCGTCTCCGTCGTCCCCGGCGAAGACCTCGTAGACGGGTTCCTCGCTGGGGATCTCGAACTCCTCGTATCCACCCGTGATGAGATCGAGCCTCACCAGCGCCGGGGGGAAGAGGAGGTTGACGTAGACCGTGGCGGTCGCCTCGTCGAGCGCGAGGTGCAAGGGCTCTCGCGGCAGCGGGAAGACCGCACCGATGCGCCCCGTTCCCAGTCTGCGCACGGTGACGGCGGGCTCGCGCGTGTTCGCCGTGATCGCCCAGCCGGCGCAGAGCGGTATCAGGTCCCGGGTGAAGGGAATGGTGTCGAAGCCCTCGCTCGGCGGCTCGACGCCGTCCACGAGGTCGTCGTCGCAGAACGCCTCGCCGCGCTGCTCCGGGACGATGTACGCAAAGTCGCAGCGGGCCCCGATTCCATGGGACCCGAGCTGACACGCGAAGTCGTCCGGAAAGAGGTCGAGCACCAGACCCCGGGTGCTGTCGTGGGGGCCGGCCCCGAAGTTCCAACGGTCCGGATAGCCGTCTTCGTCGGAGTCGATCGATGCCGCCGGATCGGTCGGGAAGGCGTCCGCTTCGTCGTCGGTGCCGTCGCCGTCGCTGTCCTCGACGGGCGTGTGCCAGTGGAAGGAGGGGCCGCCGCCCGCCCAAGTCACGACCAGGAAGCGCTCTCCCCAGCCGTAGACAGCGGACGGGACCCCCGGGTACAACGCGTACTCCCAGAGCTCGAGCCCGCTGCCCCGGCGTTCGAGGAGCGTCGAGTCGCCCCATTGGCTGCGAAGCGAGACGATCCCCGCATCGGTCCAGGCGGCCGCGACGTTGTTGGAGCCGATCGAGCCGATGACCTGGAGCGTCACCGCATCGTGGATCTGTCCGTTGCGCAGCAGCAGCGCTTCGTCCCCTGGTGAGAGGGCAGCCGGGTCGGCGGTCTGGAAGACGTTCGAGTAGGGCGACCGCCCCACTTCGCCGAACTCCCCCGTCGTCGAGTCGATCTCGAGCGCGTAGAGATCGTCGCCATCGCGATATGCGCCGCTGCTGTACAGCCGGCGATTCAGCGAGCTCCACAGGTTCACATCGGAGTAGCTGTAGCCCACGGGATCGCGATCGACCTCGTCACCGCTCATCGAGAGCGTAGAGATCGGGCCGTTCTTCGTGACCACGAACAGGGAGTCGCCCACTGCCACGATGTCGTGCACGGAGCGCGGAATCGTCCCGAGCAGGAGCTCGACCCCCGGTGAAGCCGGGTCGAGGTAGGTGATGCGGCCGTCGTCGTAGCCGACGTAGAGCCGACCGTGACTCTCCGAGAAGGCCATCTGGATCGCCCCGGGCCCGACCACGATCGGGTTCAGGTGCGCTTCCTCGTGCAGGGACCAGCGGTAGATGCGATCGCCGTCCTGGCTCATCAGGTAGAGGACCCCGTCGGGTCCGAGGAGCTGCTCGTTCACCTCGTAGGCCGGCAGCGACCGCGCGATGTCGCAGATTCCGTCGGAGCCGTGCTCGGGAAGCTGACAGGCGGAGTCGAAGGGGAAGGCGTCGAGAACGAGACCCGTGGTGCTGCTCTCGGCTCCACTTCCGGGATTCCAGGCATCGGGGGCTCCGTCACCATCCGAGTCGAGCGACGCGGACGGGTCGTCCGGGAACGCGTCGACCTCGGTCGCGACCCCGTCTGCATCGCGATCGTCGGTGGAACTGTAGACCGTGAGGGTCGGGCGCCCGGAGTCGCGGCTCACGATCAACAGCCCGTCCTGCCAGGGGAAGGAGGCCACGGGCTGTCCCGGCACCACTGCGGTGTTCCGCAGCTCGTACTCCTCGTTCCACTCCTCGATGTAGGTCGCGTTCGCCAGGTAGCGAAGCGTGACCAGCCCGCCTTCGAAGAAGGAGGCCTTGGAGAAGGGCGTTCCGAAAGTGCCTACGACCTCGAGCGTGTGCGCATCGACGAGATGGCCACTACCGAGCACGAGCATCGTGTCGTCGGCTGAGGACAGCACGGGCCCCGCCAGATCGTTCCGGTAGTCGTGTGCGCTGCGGAACGTCTCGCCGAACTCACCCGTCGACGGGTCGACTTCCACTGCGTAGATGCGGCCGTAGCCCCCGGCGGCGACCATGTAGAGGCGACCGCTCACCGGGCTCCAGGATGCCTGGGAGGGGCGCGCGCTCGAGAATTCCGTGGAGACGAGGGCTCCTTCGGAATCGAAGGTCGACAGCCACTGCCCGGAGTGGGCGGGTTCGCTCGTGAGGACCCAGGGCCCCAGCGAGGCCAGCAGGGCCGGCTCCCAGCCGAGCTGGGTGAACTTCGCCTCGCGGAGCGCACCCGCCAGCGGGATCGAGGTGATCGAGCCGCTGCGGTAGCCGACGTAGAGCGCCTCGTGCTCACTCGAATAGGCGAGGAGCTTGGATCCGCTGTCGACCGGGATCGGGTTGAGGTAGGCGCCGTCCCGCAGCGACCAGCGGAAGATCCGGTCGTAGTAGCTGCTCAGCAGGTAGACGATGCCGTCATCGCCCAGCGCCGCCGCATCGACGCCGTAGGCGGCCGGAATCCCGGCAGCGATGTCGCAGACCCCTCCCACCCCCTGACTCTCGAGCTGGCAGGCGGAATCATGCGGGAAGGCGTCGATCTCGAGACCGGTGGTGCTGTCGGACTCGTCTGCGCCCGGGTTCCAGGCGTCCGGCGCTCCGTCGCCGTCGCTGTCGAGTGAGGCCGCGGGGTCGTGGGGGAAGTCGTCCTGCGGGCTGGCGACGGAGTCCCCATCCGGGTCGTCCGAACGGACGTAGCGGTGAAACGCCGGCTTCCCGTCGAGCAGGGTCAGCACGATGATCGCGTCGCGCCAAACCACCACGCGCAGCGGAGTGCCGTCGAAGTGCTGGGAGTTGAAGGGTCCGGCGGCGCCCTGCCACTGCTCGACCCGCGTCCGGGCACCGTCGGCTCGGAGCGTGATGAGGTCGTCCCCAACCCAGGCGGCGTCGAGGATGCTGTGCGGCAAGCGGTCGATCGGCGCGAGCGATTCGCGGTCGTGGAGCGTTCCAGAGCCATCGACCAGCACCGGGGCGTCCTGAGACACACGTACGGGCGCCCGTAGTAATTTCATCTCAAGGGAATCTTCGTGCGCTCCGAGCTCGCCAGTCGAGGGATCGAGTGAGAAGCGCCGGATGACCTTCCGGGAGCCGAACGGGATGAAGTACATCCGCTGATCCACCGCGCTCCAGACGTACTCGGTGGCCGTCGACTCGCTGTAGTCGGTGTCGAGAGCATTTCCGAGCTGGTCGAAGGTGTAGAGGTAGCGGTCACCGTCCACCGCCAGCACGGCGCCATCGGCCGTTTCCAGAGCGGTGACCAGGCGGGGCACCGCCGCAAAGAAGATCTCGGCCGTCGAATCGATCCGGGTGACGGTCCCCTCGTCGTAGCCGACGTAGAGGGCGTCCTCGCTCTCGTCGTAGGCCAGCTGGAGCGCCCCCGAGCCGATCTCGATCGGGCTCTGGTGGTAGTCGTCGACGATCGACCAGCGGAAGATCTTCTCGTGATCCCGACCCAGCAGATGGATGACACCGCTCGCGTCCACGAGGACGTCGGTGGGCGTGTACTCCGGCAGCCCGCGTGCCACGTCGCACTGGCCCCCGAACTCGTGCTCGGGCGCCCAGCAGCTCGGGTCGCTCGGGAAGGCATCGAGCTGGAGACCGGTCGTGCTCTCGCCCTGGTGGCTGCCCGGGTTCCATGCGTCGGGTGCGCCGTCGCCGTCGCTGTCGACGGAAGCCGCCGGGTCGGTTCGGAAGGCGTCCGCGGCGTTCTCTACGCCGTCCCCGTCGACGTCGCCGACCGCGTGCCAGGTGTGGAACTCCGCTCGCCCGAAGGCACGAGTCACCACGATGAATCCGCCATCCCACGGCAGGATCCGCACCGGTTCGCCCGGGACGTGATCGAACGCGAGGTGGTCGCCGTCCACGCCCCACTGATCGATTCTCGTGGCGGCGTCGGCGCTCTCTGCGCTGATCGTCACGATCTCGTCACCATGCCAGGCGGCGTCGTGGAAGGCGGATCCAAGGTAGCCGCGCCAACGCAGCTCCTCGGCGTCGTAGACGGCGCCCGATCCGTCCACGGCGTAGCGTCCGCTGGGTGCCGCCCGAACCGGTCCGGTGACATGGGTGTCCGCGCGCGCGCTCTTGCCGAAGCCCGCGATGGTCCCGGCCGCGGCGTCGATCTCCGCGTGGTAGAGGTAGGGTCCCGTGTAGCCGCCGCGGACGATGTACATGCGCCCGTCGGCTGGCGACCATTCGTAGTCTGTCGACTCGACGGAGTAGTTCGCCGTCGAGTGTTCGACCCCTTCGGCGTCGATGAGCCGGTACGTCCTGCGCGACCCGTTGACGTCGGCGACGAGCAGGTAGCCGCCGATCATCTCGATCCCACTGGTCGTCGGGTAGACCTGGGCGATCGTGGTCTCGGAGCGCCGCACTTCGGGGTCGAGTCTCGTCACCGCTCCGCGCGCGTGCTCGAGGAAGACCCCGTCGTCCACCGGCGAGATCTCCATTCCGGAGGCGGGCTCGCGCGTCACCAGGGGATCGAGATGATCCCCGGTGGCGGCGGACCAGCGGTAGATGCGACGGTCGCTGGAGCTGAGGAGGTGGACGGTGCCGTGTCGATCGATCTCGACGTCGTCCGGATCGTAGGGCGGGAGGCTTCCCCCGATGTCGCACTGGCCGCCGGAGCCGTGCGCCGGCGTCTGGCACGCCGTGTCGAGCGGGAAGGCATCGCGCACCAGGCCCGTGCTGCTGTCCGCGGGACCGGCGCCGGGATTCCAGTCGTCCGGTGCGCCGTCGAGGTCGCTGTCGACGGAGGCCGCTGGATCGTCCGGGAAGTCGTCGTCGCCGTTCGCGACTCCGTCTCCATCCGAGTCGTCGCCCACGACGGCCTCGGTGAAGGCCGGGATTCCATCCACGAGCGTCACGACGAACACGCGGTCGTCCCAGCGCAGGAGACGCAGGGGCTCTCCCGGTAGCTCACGGGACCACGTGAGCAGGAACGAATCGCTCCACTGCTCGATCCGGGCATTGCCTTCTTCGGTCGCGCGTAGGCTCAGCAGGCCGTCTCCAAGCAACAGTCCATCGACAAGCCCGTGCGGAATCGCGCCGATCGTCTGGCCGGACTCGAGATCGAAGGCGTAGCCGGGCCCGGTGAAGAGGAAGGAGCCGTCCGCCGGCGGCAACAGGAGGGGCGGACGGAGCACACGTTCGTGCTCCCGCTCGGTACTGCCTTCCGCTCCGAACGATCCCGTGCCGAAGTCGATCTCGACCCAGCGAACGACCTCGTCGCTGCGGATCGGGAGGTAGAACATCCGCCGGGCCTCGGAATCCCATGCCACCTCGCTGGGCCGGGACAGGTCGATCGAGTCGGTCTCGGCGCCCGATGCATCGAAGAGCAGATGCCAGTCGCCGTGACGGGACGCGGCGTAGATGAGCGATCCCACCGGGCGCAGCTCGTGCATGGGCAGCCAGTGCGTCGCGAAGATCTGCGCGGCGCCGTACGCCGCGGGGTCGACGCTTCGAATCAGCGTGTCTTCGTGGCCCACGAGGAGGCGGCCTAGCGCCTCGGAATAGGTGACGGCCGTCGCGTCCGGTGCGATCGGGATCGGATCCAGGTGGTATCCGGAGGCCAGGGACCAGCGATAGACGCGGTCGTTCTCGGCGCTCAGCAGATAGACGGTGCCGTCGCGACCCACGACGAGATCGTCGGGAACGTACTCGGGGATCGCGTGAAGTGGATCGCACGCTCCCTGCCGCTCCTGCCCGGGCAGCTGACAGGCGAGGTCGAGCGGGAAGGCGTCGAGCACGAGGCTCGTCGTGCTGTGCGACGCATCCCGGCCGGGGTTCCAGGCGTCGGGATGCCCGTCGCCGTCGGTATCCCGCGATGCCGCGACGTCGGTCGGGAAGTCGTCCACGGCGTTCGGCACGCCGTCTCCATCGCTGCCATCGCTTGGCTCGTACGGGTGGAAGGCGTACGCGCCGTCATCGACCGTCACGACGACGTATCCGCTGCCCGTCGGCACCAGCCGAAGTGGTGATCCCGCGAGGCTATCGCGGTGATGGAGAATGCCCTCCGGGCTTCGCTGCTCGAGTGTGGTGCTTCCGGAGCCGTCGTCCGCGATCGTGAGGACGCCCGTGGTCGTCCAGGCGGCGTCGGTGTGACCGAGGCCGACGCGCGCGATCTCCTTGAAGTCCGTGGTTCGGTAGACCCCGCCCGACCCCGTCATGAGGGAGGATCCGTCGGGAGAGACACGAACCGGATCCCGGTGCCGGTCGCCCGACCTGGTCCGGACCTGCCGGGCTTCGATGAGCTCGCCAGAGACCGCGTCGATCGAGTTCCAGTAGATGTTGTACCAGCCCGACGACGAGTCCCTCAGGTGGTAGAGCCGGCCCTGGGCAGCACTCCAGGTGAACTGAGCCGATGCGTCGGGCTGAACCGACCGCCAAACGAGGGTGCCGTCGGCGCCGAACACGTGGTGTTCGTCCGCCCGGTAGTTCGGAGCTGCCGCGAACAGGTAGCCGTTGAAGGCCGTGAGCGCCGAGGGACCGTGCTGGACGGCCGCGAATGGACCCTGCTGCTCGGGATTCGCCACGTCGATCCAGTGGATGCCGCCGTCGGGGTCGCCGTAGAAGAGGCGCTTGGTCTCCGCCGAGTAGGCCAGGGTCTCTGCGGGTCGGCCGGTGAAGAGGGGATCGAGATAGGTGCCCTGCGTCGACGACCATCGGTCGATGCGGCGGCTGCCCTTCGAGAGCAGGTAGATGAGCCCCGCTCCATTCCCGACGATCTCGTGGGGGGACTCGGCCGACACAGTGCTTGCGATGTCGCACAGTCCGTCGATTCCCTGCTCGGCGCGCTGACACGCTGCATCGAAGGGGAAGGCATCGAGGACGAGCGCCTCGACGCTGTCTCCGGAGCCGCGGCCCGGGTTCCAGGCGTCGGGGGCGCCGTCGCCGTCGCTGTCCAGTGACGCGGCCGGGTCGAGAGGGAACCGGTCCTGGTCGTCGACGATGCCATCGGCGTCCGCGTCGTCGCCGGGCTCGAACCAGTGGAGGGCCGTCGTGCCCCCCTCCATCGTGACGAGCAGGGCACCGTGTGGTGTGGCGAGGAGATGATGGGCGTGGCCCTCGAAGCGTTGGCTCTCGACGACTCTGAAGTCCTCGTCCCAGCGCTCGACCAGAGGGCGCCCCCCGGCGTCGGGATCGTCGCGAACCGTGATCAGGGCCTCCGCGAGCCAGGCCGCGTCGCGAATCTCGACGGGGAGCGATCGCACGTACCGGAGCGTCGCGCCGTCGAAGATGTTGCCGGTACCGGTCAAGACCAGGGAGCCGTCGGGGGAGGGCCGGACCGGGTCGGTCGAGGCGTAGCGGACGTACGACGTGTAGGGGGGCTTGCCTGTGGCGATCATCTCGCCCGTGCGGTGGTCGACCTCGCGAAAGTGGAGTGAGTCGGAGCCGTTCGCCCAGTACATGCGCCGGGTGGACGGGCTCCAGGAGAGTTGCGGCCAGGTGCCCACGCCCCACACACGGTCGACCAGCTTGCCGCCGGGCTGGAAGGTGTAGAAGGAGCCTCCGCTCGAGTGGTCGCCCACGAAGGGGAAGGGATCCGCAACCGCCAGTCGCGTGGCTGCGCTGGGAAGCCGGACGAACTCCTGCGGGCTGCGGGATTCGGTCAGGTCGATGGTCTCGACGCGTCCGTCGGCGTAGCTGACGTAGAGGCGGTTCTGGATCTCCGAGTACGCCGTCTTCTCCGCGCCTTCGCCCAGGGCGATGGGCGGCAGGTAGCGCTCGTCTGCGAGCAGCCAGCGGAAGATCGTGCCGATCTCGGGGGAGAAGAGGTAGAGCACGCCGTCGCGTCCGACGAAGGCCTGGGTGGGCTCGAAGTCGGGCTGGATGGGCGTGAAGACGGCGCTGGCGGTTCGGAGGTGGGTGACGAAGAGATCGCACTCCGGATCGTCGCCACAGCGCTCGGCATCACCCGCCCAGTGGCTGAACTCGAAGCCCTCCTCGGCAACCGCTTCGAACCGCGCCAGGGTGGGCCAGAGGTACTGATTACATGCGTAGGTCTTGCGCTCGGGCTCGGATCCTGTCCGTGAGCCCCATGGGCACGCGCCAGCGGGAGACACCTCGATGGAGCCGCCCTCGGTCGACGTGGTGAGCATGCAGCCCGTGAGCGCAAGCAGGAGGAGGAGAGACAGGCCGCGGACGAGCGTCAGTGTGGGGCGAGCGGGCATCCGGGCAGTGCCTCCCATGCGATGCATGCCTTGCGACGGATCGGCAGGCGCCGCGAGGTTCTTGAACGGAACCAACCCCTTGACCGATGCACCTTGCGACTCACGAGCATCAGGCGGGCGCCGAAGGTGCGCGGCGCCTCGATCCGGACTCGAGTCGTTCCGCGCTCGCCACGGGATCACGCCACGTGGGACCAGGACGGCCGGTCCCCTCACGCGGTACCGGACTGAGCAAGCAGCGATCGGACCTCGAGCGGATGGCGAACGCGTAGTTCCTGGCCACAAGTCGAGCGCGTCCATGCAGAGAACCCCGCGGCCAAGCTCATCGTGATCGCCGATCCGGAATCGACGAACGGACTGCTGCTCCGCGTGATCGGAAGCGCCCGCCAGACGGGGGGCACGACGTGTCGCTCGCAGCAGCCGGGGACTGACCGAGCTTGCCAGTCGTTCGACCGGTAAGTCGTTCGACCGGATGCGGTACACCGGCTCGCGCTTCGACGGCCACGTCGAGCTCGGCAAGCTCGCTGATCCCCGGGCAGTCTTTCCCTGTTCCAGGGGGCAGGGTAATCCCGCGTAGGCCGGCCGGAGACCGAGCATCTCCGGCCGCGGGGCGGCCGGGGGGCGGGGTAGGGCCCCCGCCCCCGCCCCCCGGGCAGCACCC
>JAAUYK010048275.1_pt1 | contig 12814 bp, 19 predicted proteins | sample 7278021 | NCBI WGS metagenome assembly JAAUYK01 (sample SAMN14350223, study PRJNA611818) | marine sediment metagenome | isolation source: surface marine sediment (1.8m) | place: French Polynesia: Moorea | collected 2018-08
AACAGGCCCATGCTGCCTACAATTATGAGCGCGGATGAAATATCCGACGTAGCAATCTTTAAAACCCAATAACCTGTGGACGTGATGAACCTCGTGACGCAGAACCAGGCGTAGTTGTCCGTGAACGAGGTGCTGATGGATCCGACGGCGGCGAACAGTATGGTCACCATGATGATGTTCTTCCTGCCGAACTTGTCCATCATGCCGGCGAGGATGGAGCCGGTGATGAGGCCGCTCATGTAGATGCTGCCCACCAGCGCCACCTTGAACTCGTCCTCGCACACGAGGTCCAAATCCATCAGCGCCGTCGTCTCCATCTCGTAGTTGGCGTACACGAACTTGGAGTCGCGGGTGCACGCGACCCACTTTGTGTCGTCAAATTCCTCGCATTTGTCGTCGATCGGCGTGAAGTGTTGGCAGTAGTCATAGGCTGCAGGGTAAAAGAGTCTCTAAACATGGTGTCCGCGCGGCCAAAGTTCATCATTTACTTGCCGCCGTCGACTTTGGGAATGATCTCCGAAGTGGGGAAGTCGCCGAATGAGGCATTCTGGGCCTCGCAGGACATGAGGCAGCGGTACCCATTCGACGGCAGCATCACTAGGAGTAATATGTACGTATAATGGGTTGTATGGGAGGCCTACGTAGATCTTAGGTCAAGATATAAATTTTCATACGGGAAAATGAAGTCTGCAGCACGTACACTCCTGCGGCCATGGGCGGCAGCCAGAGGAGCAGCACGTTGAGCGTGTGCCACCATCCCTTCTCCCCGGTGTGCTCCAAGATCTTGTCGTAGTCCATCCTCCGTTCAGGCAATAGCGGAGCGCGCTCGACTTGACCGGCCGGAATGCGACTGCTACTGCTGCTGATAACCCTCACTGTCATAATTTCGAAGACGTCCTCTCCGATAATCGAGATTCCATTTGCGTAGGGATCAATTCACCTTGTCTTATCCGCGTAAAAAGCAATTAGAAGAACGCGCTGTGAAATTCACTAGCTGGCCAGAGATGATTTCACCCCCGTACGCGTACGTATATCGCATTGTTCGGTTACGTCAGGCACGCGCAATATAAGCATTATCTTGCGGTGCTTCCTCTGTTTTAGCGAGATATATTTTTGGCCTTTGTCTCATGCAGCAACGCCTCCGCCGTCCTCGACGCTGTTCGTCTTGTTCCTGAACCCGAACAGCTTGTTGACCTTTTGCAGCCAGGGGTCCTCGGCGTCCTGGGCCTCCGCGTCCTCGACCGTCTCCGGCAGCGGTCTCCCGGCCGTCTCGGCGAAGAACATCCCGGCGATGCCGGCAATACCGCTCGTTATCGTGAACAGAGTCCAGGGAACGTACCTGTTGAAAAATTTTGTTAGTCCGTACCTAACCCAACGTGGAATGAAAACCCCTTACCACAGCTCCTTCTCCAAGTTGGTGATGAATGGGGCGAAGATGGAGCCCGCCCTCGATCCCATGGAGCAGGCGCCCATCGCCGTGTTCCTGATGTTGGTGGGAAACAGCTCGGTGACCTGGAGGACGAGCACGGACCACGCGCAGGCGGCGCCGAACTTTGCCGCCGTGGCGAGCGCCACCACGACGTTGGGGTCCCAGGAGGCGGGCACCATCAGGGCGCACGCGCTCATCAGCGACGTGAGGAACATGGTGAAGACGAGGATGGCGCGCCGGCCGAACCGGTCCATGGTAAACATGCAGAACAGGTAGCTGGGGATCTGAGAGAAATTTTTTGGCGGTTAGGCTCCACTGTAGTACGTTTCTAAGGCGGAACTCGATCCAATCACCTCGATGATGACTCCGAGCGCCATGCTGACGTAGACGTTGCTCCCGATGTTCACGCTGTTGAAGAGGAGTCCGTTGTAGCAGAGGACGGCCGCGATCCACTGGACGAACATGAGGAGGATGCGCTTCCGGATGCAGGCGTTGTTGTACAGGTCCTTGTAGCCGACGTTCTCCACGTGATGCTCCTTGTCAAACGGCGGGTGAATGCGGTCGAGGACATCCTCCGAGATCTCGACCTTGTTCATGCGCGCGCCCTTGCGAATCTCGTTCTTGGCCTTCTCCATTCTAGAATATGAGAGTGTTATAATTCGCACGACAACTGCTTAAGAATCTTGTCTTACTTGTTCTGAGCCATCAGCCACCGCGGCGACTCCGGCACGACGAAGTAGATCAGGAGCAGAACGATGGAGGGTATGAAGGAGTATCTGATCATGTCCCTGTAGTCCCTGAACGCGTACGCGAACCCGGTGAAGATGAGCTCCCCGAAGACGAAGGGGATGTTGATGATCTGGCTGAGCACGCAGGCCCACTTCTCGCCGACGAGCTCGATGGTAAGCACGAAGGGGCCCAGGTAGACGCCGTTGATGAACAGACCTGAATGGTTTAAGTGAAGATTTTAAACGCCACATAATATAACGAAAAAATAGAAATCCTTGCCTGCGATGAGGTACAGCGCCAGGTAGGAGGCGTAGCTGGTGGCGAACGTGCTCGCCAGGTGGAACGCGATGTTGAGCGCGGTGCACACGAGGATGGTCATCTTCCTCCCGTAGTTGTCCGAGATGTATCCGCAGAGGAGGGCTCCGAAGCCGTAGATCACGCTGCCGACGCTCGCCACCAGCGACTTGTAGTGGTTGCGGTCGCACACCAGGTCGAACTCTGACACGACCGTGGCCGTGTAGGTGGAGTCGTCGTAGACGAAGCGGTTGCACGCCTCCGTCTCCACCGCGGACCAGTCGACGGGCGCGTCATGCGGGGCGTGGCACGCGGTCGCGCTCAGGTCGCGCCTCACGTGGCAGCGGGACTTGTACCCGTCGACTAAAACGAATAGAGTTAAACATTGAGATCAAATTAACAGATTACTCACAGTCTGCTGGGGGTATGAAAGCGGCGACCCAGGACTCGTTCTGCGCCGGGTGCCCGCCGGCCGAGATCACCTCGTCGTCGCATCCCGGCACGTGGCACCTGAAGTCGGGCTTGGCCAGGGCGAAGCTGTAGATGAGGAAGGGGAAGCCGACGAACGCGATCAGCACCCAGAGGAGGACGGTGGCGCGCTTCTGCCACCAACCGAATTCTCCGATGATGTCCAGCACATCAGTGTAGTCTTCAATAAGAGCACATTTACAGAGAATCCTTCTTAAGCAACCCTTTATAGGGTTTTAATTGAATCATTTATTATAAAGTCCTCGTACGCGTACGACTACGAAAGAAGGTGCAATCCAATCCGCAAGGAAGGTCCAATCACGAGAAATGAGACAGAATATTACAAGTATTGGGCCTCCACAGGTTCACCTGCCGTAAGGTCGACGTCCTGGGGCATTGACCTTACGCATGTTAATAACTCGTCCGCATATTGCTCACCCAATCCTTCCTTCTCGCCTGAGGGAGCGGCCGTCCCGTTCAGTGAGGTCTTCTCGGCGGCGTCCATTTTAGCTCGCGCCTCCCTCCTCCGGGCAATTGACTGACGGAAAGGGACAAAACTGTAGCGTTCCACGCGACACGTTGTCGATCCGTCCGTCGATCGCCCTTCGGCTTCCAATCAATGAGCGCGGTCGGGGCGACAGAGTACGAGAGAAGTGACGGCGAGAGATGGGCGCATGAATGGCAAGCCAGACGACCGATCCGACCGGGTATGGGATTTTCGTTGACGAGGTACCCGCGGACGGGGGATGAGGGTGGCGATTTACAAATCGATTGGGTCACAATTTAGTTGAAGTGTCTGATAATGGCATTATGGCAAGTCAAATGGCCAATCTACTGTATTTTAGTATTCAATCACAAAACTGGCCGGTCAATCCGAGAGACCGCTTCTTGCTGATTGAATTTGCAAAAATGACAGAGTACGTGTGCAAATGGACAAATTGCCCCTGCGTCTCTCTCTCTCTCCATAGCCCCAAGGCCGAGGCAGCAAGCCAGCATCGATGCCCATTACCAACGCGATCACGTACTCTCTCGCCGTCAATGTCGTCGTCGACGCGTTTAGTCCGCAGCGGCGGCCATCGACTGACAGCTACGGAATCCCGCGTCTCATGCTTATTGTGCCGGACCGACAGCTACATTTGGCACACAAGTCATTAGGAATCATGTGCGCTTATGTAACGCGCGTCGGTCGGTTGATCGACCGCAAACAGACAGGGATCCGTCACGTACTACGTTTTCCACCACGGGGTCGGGTTTTCGCTGCCCGTCCAGTCCGCAAACCTTGGGAGTTGCTGCTAATTTGCTATTCATGATACCGAGTCCAGAACGTATTTAGCAGAGCTCTACGTAGTATCTCTCAACTCTTCAGACGTTCAGACATTCCTCATAGGTGCCAGTCGCATCGAAGTTGTTTTAGCAGCTTTTGCTATTTGATCAACTAAGTGGCTAAGTGGTTCTGGACTCGGTATCATGAATAGCAAATTAGCAGCAACTCCCAAGGTTTGCGGACTGGACGGGCAGCGAAAACCCGAGCTGTAAATTAGTTGCCATCCAACGCAAACATGTCCGTCTCGAATTGTGTTGTTGCTGCCGTCTAAATTAAACCGTCGCCCCATTTTGCTTATTTAACTTCAGATGACCAACTCGTACTCGATCCGTCGCATTTCGTACGCGACGTGCGAGCCGTCCGCCCGACTCATGGCGTTCCTCGCCAGGGAGACCAAGTCGCCGCTGCACCTCCAGCACTGCCACGTGTTCAGGACGGACACGCCGGACCAGGTACGTGATTGGGTTGAGGCGTGCATGAGTTGCGAATAAAGCAAATTGCAAAAACGTGCTAAGTGGTTCCGTGAGCATGGTGGACATTTCCCACGGTTACGTAGATTGAATATTGCATATGCTCGAGATGTGTATCCAGGCTATTTTTATAGCACTCGTGCTTGCATTAAAATCCATTACGTAGTTATGATGTTCTTGCCTTAATTGCATAATTAATATCCTATTAATTCCTTTAGTCCGAGGAGCTCAACACGTTGATCGGGAACGCGTTCCGCCTCGCGTACGCCGTCCAGCTGCAGGACGAGCGGTCGTCGGCACCGACCTTGCAGCAATTGACGGCGGCCAGGAGGGCGTCGACGAGACGTCGGGCAACGGGAATAACGGCGGCGTCGGCAGACACCTCGACAATACAGGTGTCTGACGCGGGCGGGAGGAGGCGCCTGATGCCTCAGAGCCGCTCCATCGAGAGCCTCCTCTCGGAAGCGACGCCGCCGGCCGCCAAAGACGAGGCCGTCTACCAGAACCAGCAGGTGTCAGAGTCCCTCTACGAGATCGTCCCCGCGCCTCCGCCGTTCGTCCGGAGCTACACGCCCGGCGCGACCCTCGGCCACAACCACCAGTTCCGGGCCTCGGACTCGGCGACTGCGAGGAAGAGCTGGAGGAAGCCGCAGCAGGTGCACTGCGCGCTGGGCGCCGGCGGGGCGAGGGCCAGCTGGGCGCAGCACTCCACCAGCGCCGGATCGGAGAAGAACAACAACGCCTTGAAAACTGGCGGCGGCCGCAAGTCGAAGCCGAACACGCTGCCGGTCCTCAACTGTCTCTTCGCGGCGCTGAACAACAACGACGCTGGCAACGGGACCAACGCCGAGGACGACACGCCCTACATGGAGATCCCGGCCAATGGGTACGTTTAATATCATTAATCAGCCCGACATGTTTAAACTTGAGTCCTACTTTCAGGTTCTTTCCCGGGGCCACGCCCGGCCGCGTCCCTCCCCGCTTCGCCGCCGGCGTCAACGTCCCCTTCTGCGACACGCCGCCCAGCAGCCAGAAGTCCTCCTCCACGTCGTCGTCCACCAACGAGATGAGCTGCGGCAACTCGGACAGCAGCGGCGGCGGCAACAGCAACAGGATGATGGCCAAGTCGAAGTCGGCGCACCACCTGATCGGCAGCAACGACGTCTACGCCGAGGTCGTGGACACCCTGAGGCCGACTCCGGCGCAGAGAGCAACGCAGACCGGCGCACGGACCTCGAGGCGGAACAAACCGTTGACCCTATGGGATCCGAACTGCTCCACACAACAGCAGCAGCAGCACAGCTTTTACACTCCGACAGCCGAGTTTCCGCCGCACAACAGCCGCAGCCACTCGTCCGGTTTCAGCTCGGGATCGGGCAGCAGCACGGGCGCCACGCCACCTCCCGCTTCCGTCGGAGCCACAAATGTGATCTCCTCCGCCGCCCAGGTCCACGACGACGACGAGGCACTGCTGGACGAGACCCTGGGCAGCATTCTGACCGAGTCCGAGCTTGAGACCGCGCCCTGGTTCCAGTCCGGCATGCCGCGTGACCTCGCGCTCGAGGTGCTCCTCCGCGAGCCGGACGGCGCGTTCCTCGTGCGAGAGTCCCTGAGCCGGTCGCCGTCGGGACTCGCCCTCTCGGTCAGGGTCCCACTGGACTTCCACCCGGGCGGGATCGCTCATTATCTCATAGTGCGGGCGCCGAAAGGCTTCAGAATCAAGGTACGGACTTCCTTTTGCCTGTACATTAAAAACTATGGACTAACTGCATCGCTTTACTTTTCCAGGGCTGTCCTAAGCAATTTCCCACGATCACGTCGCTGCTGGTCCACCACTCGGTGATGCCGGAGATGCTTCCGTGCCCGCTCTCCTTGAGCAGGTACAACCCGACCTTCAGGCCGGCCGGGACTGAGGACGGCGACGATGAGGACGATGGCACGGAGCCAGGGCTCGGATCCGGCGACTACCTCGACACGGAGCGAGACTACGAGGCGATCGTGCAGCTGAGGAGGGGACTCTTGCTGGAGGACCATTAGATAGAAGAACGTTCGGTGCTGATGTGATTGTTCGCGGTGTGTAGAAGATATGCTAAAACACTCTCGGTGATTTATATTTGCAGTCATTAGGTATACGTACACTACATATACGCATATGTAAAGCAAGTTTGTACTGTCGGAGAAATAAAAATATAGGCAGGAAAATATAGAATCCTAGTGGTTGATGTTAAGTACAGAACCTGGAACGCGGACGCAATAAGATATGGCAGAGCTCTTCTACAGCAAATGTAGAACTGACAATAAGAACTGCTAATCCCAAATATGCGTTTTGTCCAATACCTGAAATGATTGAAGCGAAAATTTAATATATCGGCAACTTCGTGAACTCCGTTGGTTTCAAGCACGTCACCGCTATATTACTTTACTTTCCTCCGTGCCATGACCTCGTATCCGCGTGAATGAATAAAGAACTTGCCGCGCACGTCATAATTGAGGTCATACGCGAACGAGTATTGCTCGCTCCGTTGCTACATTGCCTTTAGCGCGGCTGGAAAAAGGGCCTTTCCTCGCCGCCGTCGATCGGGCAGGCGTCCGCCGTCAGCCAGCCGAATCAAATCTACGTCATCCGGAGCGAGCGAGCGGGGGAGGAGCGCGCGCGTTCGCGTTGTGCGAGTGCGCAACGGCGCAGACGAGGAAAGACGGCGCGGTCCGGCCGTCAATGCTTCGAAAGGCGCTTGCGCTCGAAAGGCATACATGGACTTGGGGAGGTTTGTAGTGGGGACTCCATTTAGTCGTATAAACACTCTTGACGATCTTTGTGTGCGAAGTAACAGCACATTTCATTGATTTGATTGGCAGCAAAAAGCTCGTATGTAGTACTTGTATGTCCAATTTGAGCAATATGTAAATTAAGTAAATTTCTATGTGAATGTTTTTGCTGCCCAGGAAATTGCACCTTCTATTAAGAATGCTCGAGCCCATGTATGACGAAGAGGAGCCTGGCTGGCTCTGGTGGCAGCGCGCGCAATGCCAGTCACTGCTGCCTTCCGCTGTCAGAGCGTCTAGCGAGCGTGAGTCATGCAGCAGAAATTCCAACTACGACAACGAAAGAGAGAAAGAGTAGAGGGAACTATAGGTAGTAATCAGCAGACAGTTACGTAGATAGCAGCTGCAAGGTTTATATTGCCACTTAATTGGAATTGTAACTCCAAAGGCCAGACAAAGGCCTAGCTCTCTGCGTGCTAGGCCAGATAGAAAGGCCTCTGTGACAGAAGGTTGAAGGCAGCATCAGCTGCCTCTCCCACTCCAGGAGCAGATTTGGCTTGGCCTTGGACGAGGAGCTAGAGGAGCGATCGGACGGAGCAATCAGTGCAATGGGAAGATGCGTCGGCTGCAGCTGCGCACAAACTGCGAGAGATAAGTCCGTGCTGAGTGAGTGACATCACCCTACTGTCAAGCGGGCATCATGTCGCAGAGCTGGCGCGCGGCCGAGCTCAACGCGGATTCGTGCCTCAGCCTGAGGCAGATCCTCGGCTCCTTCGGCGCTCCCGTCTCCGAGGAGCAGGCATGGGCCGTCGTCTACGAGGCCGCCAAGTGTCTGGACGCCTGCCTCGCGTCAAAGGCGAGCGCGCCGATGAAGAGCGTGACGGAGGCGCACCACCTCATGGTGCACTCGGAGGGGTTCGTGCACCCCTCCACGTTCGACACGAAGGCAACAAAGAGGGCCGGAGGTGCGTTATATTGAGAGAGCGAACACTTCGGGACAAAATTTCCATGTATATTTCTACATCTCTCTCCTACAGGTGCTGCGCGGGTCCCGCTAACGTCGGAGAATAAGGTAAGCCACCATGCACGCAATCATTCGCTGATTCATCCACTCGCTCGCTGCCGTCATCCGGTGCTGGTCTGGTTGTAGTAGTACATCTCGCTTCCCTTTTTGCGTCGAGATGAGAACGTGGTTGTACGTAGTGAGTCATGGAGGCGAATAACCGGGATACAGTTAAGCTCTGGAGGACGAACATCGGCCTTCATAAGCGTTGTTTACCCGGGCAAATGTCCCAAAAGTACGTGTAACGCACCTGTCGTTATTTCGTTTGTCGCAGTGTCAACGACGACGCGTTCGTACATTCTGCGCACAATACCTGTGTGCGTTACATCCGGCTGCACGCAGTCTACTCGGGCTATGAATGGGAAGACGGCAATTTGATGAATTGTATACACGTATATGTAGTTGGAAACTGTTGGGTTTACTATTGTTTCGTAGGTAAGAAAAATTTTGTACGAGTGCGTTAAAAACAGGGGCAAAATCCAGCGAGTGTTCGCCATGCGTGCATGCAGCGCGTCGTGGCGTCGGATAATAATGGAGTCAGTCCGCAGCGCCGGCAGCATGCAGAGTCGGTTTTTCAGAGCCGCGAAATGTTGCAACCCGCTGCAAGTCGGCGGTAGGCAGGCTGGCTCTAAATGTGGAGCTGCTATATAGCTGCAGTCGAGAAAAAACGGCGTTGCGTTTGCGGATGGAAGTTTAATTGAAGGGAAAAGCGGAAAGTCCCACACGACGATCCGCTTTTACCGCTCTGATGGAATTTTTTCCGCTCTTCCAACCGTACAAAACAGACACGTACGGCTTTGCATTCAAGCCTCAAACGTTGTGTCCCGGAGCGATTTTTGCTCCAATTACTCAATACGTTTTTGGACCGCCGCCTCGCCCGGGGCGAACTTGTGGCGGCATTGTCTCACTGCAGACGCGTAGTTCACTCTCTCCTCCTCCGAAACCATCTTTGTCTTGTAAACTGTCCCGCCAATTATTACGTAGTTACACCTAGACGTCAGAGTGTTGCAAAGACAAGGGAGTTGACGCGCGCACGCCAGTTAGTGATCCATTTCATGCGCGGCCGACGCTTTGTTCTCTTTCCTTCGTCTGCCTGTCGTCCCGCTCGATTGACCATTTGACTGACTGACTGGCCGACTGTTCTCTGTCTCTATGCGCTAATTGGAAGCAGCTAGGCAGCAAACCATAGGGATTGGGAATTATTGCATTTGCATTAGTCCGGCCCCGCCTCCCTCCTTCCGCATTGCGAAGAAGTGATAAAGCTTGCAGAGCAAATTGAGTGGCGGTAGCAGATTACAACGTCATGCTATGGCTCAACCAATACCGCGTCATATGAAGTGTCCACACAGCCGCATTCCGTTTGTTCTGTGCTCTGCCGGCAACGGGTCTTGCACAGTAAAAGTGCTTCCAACGCCAATACCCACCCCTACTACTACGTACGAGTATATATACACATGCCCTTGTCCTCATTCGAGGTTCGTCAAGGCAATTATGCGTAATATCGGGACACCTGTAGCTACCTGGCCGTAAAAAGACACTCGCCGCAAGCGAGATGGAACAGCGCGATGTTTGTTCGCTGTCGGATTCCTAGCATCTAGCCACACGCACGCATGAGAATATTGTGTTGCCGGCGTCGAAAATGGCGTGGTTGCTGTTGCATTGTTCGATATAGATATATCGTTATACGTGTATGTGTATCCCTGCTTGCTTTCTCGCCTGCATGGCGACAACTACTAGAAGAGGTGGTGGGCCTCGCCTTTGCCTTCCGAACAGGTGTGGGGAGGTTTTATCGCTCCGGCGGCGAGGTCCTCTTCCCTTTCATCGGACGGACCGCTGCTGTAACTTTTTCCCATTAGACAGGAAGATGTATGTGCTAAGACTAAGAGCAAAGCGAAGAAAGTGCTCTTTGCCAGCTGAACGTACTGTCTTGATCATCGAAGCTTGCCATCCACCCTTATCATGCGGCTGCGTGCATTTTTGGCGCTTTTTATTGCCGCCGTTGCCGGCGCGACGTAAATCCAACCACCGTGACGGAATTGAGCTTGATATTGCCCCCCTACCACTAATTATTCTTTGTCCAAGTTATGAATAAGACGACTTTGTAGCCGGTAGGCTTTTGTCGCGGAGCGGCGTGCCAAGGCCTTACGAATTCATGAACACGTCTGCGTGACGTCGCTTTTCTAAGGTCGCGTGTCTGGAGCCGAGTTTGCTCGCCTATCGATCGATCGTTCTAATAATGGGTTCTCTTTTCAGGCAATCTGCGACCTCGGCGTGGTCGTCTACGCCGCGCTCGACTACGGCCTCGACTCGGAGACGGAGCGGAGGCTGTCCGACGATCTCGAGGAGCTCCTGCAGCACATGGACGCCGCAGGTGAGTGATTCACCCAGATTGAGGCCATGAGATGAACGTACGTGCTCCATCATGTAAAGAGGCCACTTTCTTATCTGATGAGACTTATATTTGACGATATAGAGGGCGTTTTATCCCTTCATGTTATGCCACGTAGCAATATAATTATCTATTCGTATTTCAGGCGACCAAGACACCGACGACGAGGGCATCGAGCCCGACCACGACGACGACAGCGGCCCGTCGTCTTCTTCGGCGTCACCGCGGCGGCGGCCACCTCCACCTCCAACGTCGGCTAAGATTAGCGGAATATGTCAGAAAATCATGGAGGTACGAACGAACGTCACCTTATAGATTTTTAAAGATCCTTTCCATAATTGTTGCTTTCTCCCAGGAGTGCTCCCGGCACCTGTCGGTGGGCAGCGAGGCCAGGACGCACTTCCGCGCCGTGTGCCGGGCGCTCGTCTCCGAGTCGCTCGAGCTCTCCACCTTCCTGGAGAAGGTCTCGCAGTGCGACGCTGAGAGGGCGGAGGAGCTCAAGGAGTTGGACATGCAGGACTGGGTAATTAAAACACTCGAATTGGCCACTATAACGATATCTATTCATTCATTCATTCTCTATTCGCCATATATGCATACGTACAATGGGACATAAAATCATACTTTAAAGTAAAACTATGCATTCTAAGCAAACATATGTATACTCAAGACTCTAGCACATATGTTAGATCCTCTAACACATGAGGTGTTATGGATCCCCTTTACTGCCACAGCTCTTTTCTTCTGGGGCTTATAATACACATCTATTCAATTACATGCGGGGAGTCTATAATAGAATAACTTCCTCTTAGGCCCGGCTATGGGTGCAGTGCATCGGCGACCTCCGGGCCGGCGTCAAGCTAAAGAAGACCAACTTCAGCCGGACTCCGATCGAGTTCGAGCTCACGCCCTACGAGATCCTGATGGACGACATCCGGTCGCGCCGGTACAAGCTGAACAAGATCATGGTGGACGGCGAGGTGCCGGCGTCGGCCATGCTCAGGAACAGGAGGGTGCCCACCGACGCCAGGGACATCATCCTAGACTTCATCCGCTCCCGGCCGCCCCTGAGGCCGGTCTCCAACAGGAAGGTGGCGCCGGCAAGGCGGAGGGAGTCCACGCCAGTGGAGCTGCTCATGGAGTCCATCCGGAACTCGGGGGCGCGCTCGTCGCTCAGGAGGACGTCGGGGCCTGTGATAAGGAACAGTAAGTGGAGACGCGATCAATGCATTCTGCCATATATTACATACCTAAATGTCCTCTTTCACAGGTCTTTCGCCGTTCGAGTCCTCCCGGACGCTGCTCTCCGTCAACCCGAATGTTGAGGGCATCATCAAGGAGGAGGCGCTCGGCGGCAACGAGAAGACTGCCTCCAACGCTGCTGCCTCGGCCGCCACCCGGAAGAAGCTGATCCTGCCCGACTCGAAGGACGTGAACAAGATGCTCAACTTTGACACTGACAACGACACCGACATCGAGACGGACGCAGAGTCCATCTTCTCCAGGCAGGTGTCCAGGAACGACGAGTTGGCCGATTTCGACGACGAGGACGACGTGGACGGGGACCTGGAGGAGAAGGACCCCGACGGCCTCAGCAGGTCGGACGGCGCGGGAAAGAAGGGCGTCGCCAGAGGTACATTCAACATGATGATTTGGTTGTGCTTCCTACATTGATTTGTCTTTACAGTGGCTCTCGATCTGGTGAAATACGTGGGCACGCCGACGACCAGCAGGAGGCGGCGGAGGCACTCCGTGTCCGTGTGCGAGACTCCGCCGCCCTCGTCGTCGTCGGACAAGCCGCCCCGCTTCAGCAAGCTGCAGCAGTCTTCGGCGGAGGACTCGCCGCCGGCGTCGATGCTCCTGCCTCGCAGCCACGTCCGAGGCC
>JAAUYK010177339.1_pt1 | contig 12813 bp, 15 predicted proteins | sample 7278021 | NCBI WGS metagenome assembly JAAUYK01 (sample SAMN14350223, study PRJNA611818) | marine sediment metagenome | isolation source: surface marine sediment (1.8m) | place: French Polynesia: Moorea | collected 2018-08
AAGCGCATGCCGGCGGTGCTTCCACAAGCCGGGAAACCTAAGCGCATGCCGGCGGTGCTTCCACAAGCCGGGAAACCTAAGTGCATGCCGGCGGTGCTTCCACAACTTAGGAAACCTAAGCGCATGCCGGCGGTGCTTCCACAAGCTGGGAAACCTAAGTGCATGCCGGCGGTGCTTCCACAACTTAGGAAACCTAAATGGAAACTCAAGTAGCTGCGGGCACGCAGGGTTGCACCGATTGAAACCACAGTTCTGCCGGCGTGGTTTCCGCAAGGTAGGAAACGGCAAAGCTGTCGGCAACGGAAACCCAAGTAGCTGCGGGTGCGGGCAGAGGTTGCACAGATCGGCGGCGGGGCTTCCATGACTAATTAATTTGCACGACTTGAAAGTTCCCTAGCTCCGCAAACGTCACCCCCTACTGAAGGAGTAAGTTGTCACATGTCAGCTGACGAGATCCATTTAAGTTTAAGTTGAAGTGTTGAACTTCTTCGTTGAGACTGAGACTGAGACCGTCGGAGTCGATCCAGTTCCAGTTTCTTGAGCGGCCTCGCACGGTGTAAGGCCGGCATGGCTTCGAGGGAAATGTCTGACTTCCCCGTGTCTGGAGACGTTGATTTCGTCATCAGCCACCCCGAGGAGCCCGCTGAGGGCATGAACGCTGCGCCCCAGGAAACCCGTCGCCCCGGTTCCCAGCGACAGCAGGAAGCACCAATTATGCGTTTGAGCCACCCGGCACCGGTGGGAGAGTACCTGGACAAGGGCAACCTTCCCCCGTCCGTCGAAGGTTCGTGCGCGGTTGCCGGCGGCTTTCAATCGTCTGAGCCCGGTACCGGGGTCGTGCCGGAGCCGGTGAAGGCTGGCGAAGTGGAAGTCCCTTCGCAAGCAGAGTCCGATGAAGGAAGGAGTGACGAGGCCGCCATGGAACATGCAACGGCTGTCGCTGACCGCATTGCCGACATCCAGCTAATTCCTGTCTGGCGTGGCATCAGGATGGCGGAGGATCCTGACCTCAAGGTGCTCCCCTTCAGCGGGATGCGCGCTCTCGAAGACTTCTTCGTGGACCATGCCCGGGTGAAGAAGCTGACCTTCGTTGTGTTCACCGCCTACAAGAACGGCCATGAGTGCACGATTGAATGGCTGCTGAACACCACGCTGAGCATCGACATGCAGCGGCAGGTGTCCTGGATGACGTCCAGGTAGGTCTCATAGCTACTTGTATGCGCGTGTGCACAGATAACAATTGACTTTTCTAATTAGTGCCTCGGCGTGCCGCTACTCCCTCCCCGCCTACTTCCAAGAGTGGCTTCTTATGGTAGCCGGAACCCCCACGTTCGGAGAACTGGACGAAACAGTCGCAATCTCTCGTGTCCTTTCGGCTTTGGAGGATGCCAAGGTGGCTGCGCATCGTTTCGGGCCCTGGAGTGACGCCGCGCCGTCCGATGCCAAGGTGCGCAAGACGTCAGGGGCTGCGCCTGTCGCTGCTACACTCACCTCGGGAGAACTCACCGCCTATACACCCGTCCCCACTCGCGCCGCCGGGTCCCTGAAGCCGACATCGAATGTCAACGCGGGAGCCGGCGTGAGCAACGCCGCGGCGTCCGAGAACGGGAGCACCCAGTATGAAACCGGCGGCAATCAGGCAGGCAGTGGATCAACCTCCCCGGGTACGGATATCGCCCTCTTGCTCGGTCGCATCCGCGACTTGGCTGCCATCTGCTACACGGGCGTCAGCAAGGAATACGCCCTCGAGGAGCTTGACGGCATGCTCGCCCAATTCGTACGTGGCCCTCAACGTCGCCTGTTCCCCATGAAGTACGTGCTTCGCAAGGTTGAGGACACCCTCTTCCAGCTGTACAAGGCAAAGCAGTGCGATCCTTGGGAACACTACGTCACTCGCCTCCTCCGCGAAACGCAAGAGTTCAGCGATTGAGGACTTACCTGAAGAGCCGTTATTAAGGAAGTCGGCCCGAAATTAACCGAAGAAGTAAATGTATAGCTGGGTATAGCGCGCGAATTCCTAATAATCGCCAGTATATGTAGGTACTGAGGTTTCACGTAAATTCCAGGTAGTGTTTCGTATAGGTAGGGCTTCCTTCAAGGCCATGGAGCATAGGATATCGTAGAAGAGCGAAATACGTGAAGTTGAAAGTACCTGTAATTGGCACGCTACCAGTGTGTCCAGCAGTATGAAATAAACAGAATAACACAGACAGCCGGAGGTGTCCTTTTGCTACGCAGCCGCGATGCACGCGCATCTTCGTGCTGCATCCACGGTGTAGGCGAGGGAGGACAGGTACAACGAGGACTTTATGTATAGTGCACGTATAAGGTCTAATTCACGTAGGTTTCTAACATATGCGATCCTCGTCACTTGGCGTGTGAGGGAGGTGGCTGACGCCGGCGGGGCTTACACCAGGAAGTCGTCACTTCAAGGCTGGTTTGCGTTCCGCCGACAATGGGGTGAGACATAAGGCGTCCACGTTAGGGGATTCACAATGCCTCAGTTTACGTTGCCGGCGGGGTTTCCACCAGGCGTTAGATGACGTTAGGGCAAGTGCGAAAACGCAATCACAGGCCGCCGGCGGGCGTGACAGCCTGCTTGTCTGTACCCGGCAGGGCTTTCACAACTCTCTTCGGCTAGTGGGCACTGGGCAGCCGCAGTGGGCTCACAATCCCAACTCAACTCACAAGTCACATTGAACTTGGCTTGGCTAGGAGGTCACAGTCACACTACAATTCACAATGTCTGACAGGGACAGGGGGTCCACACGGTCGGTCGGCGACAAGGACGTCCTCGACGAGATGGCAAACGCCGGTCTCCAGAGGAAGAGGGCTAACCTCCTGAGAGATATTCACGTGTACCTACTGGAGGAGATGGATCTCGTAGCTGATCGTGTAATAGAGAAGAGCGAGAAGCAGACCTGGGATTCCGACGACCGCAATGGCACGGCGCCTGACCTGCAGGACTGGAAAGCCGCGACCGTGTGTAGTAAGAGGAACCTGTTGAGGCACCTGCACACCGGCCTACTGGACGAATTGGATTTCGTTGCACGCAGGGTTGCTTCTCGGTGTGCGGAAGAGTCGGAGGCGGACCACGACGGCAAACGGCTGTCAGTCCTGCGCTCCATCCTGGAGGAGGAGTTCGACGTTGCCACATCAAAGGTAGTGAAGCGCTGCGCTTCGCACGTTGCCGACAGCACCCGCGAGGACGGAAGCAATGTAGCCCCGCACTGGAGGAAGATGGACTCCAAGGTCACGAGTAGCGGGGGCGAAGACGGCAAGAGGATTAAGTTTGCCCTGTTGAGGAACCTGCACTCGATTGTGGATGAGGAGCTAGACATAGCTGCGGCTTTGGCTATGCAGCGATGTGCCACCACCGTCGTGGACCACAAAATCGCAGTCAAGGGCAACGCAAATCCTCATCCACCTTCATTAGTGAAGAATCTGGAGGTGTTCAACAACGGAACCCTTCCCTTGCTACCCGCCACGCCGCCGATCCAAGAGCTCGCGAGCCGTGATGGCGGCCTTCCGCTCATTCAGAGGATGCTGAGGCTGAACGACAGGATGGCAGATTCCGTGTACGCATACATGGAGGCGCGAGGGTTCAGGTCTACGGACAGCGTCAAGGTGAATTGCCTGGACCTGCCATTCGAGAGCGGCCGACATATGGAGGAGTGCTTGCAGTGTCCCGCGAATGCGCTCCGTCTCACCACACACGTCACTAGGTTGCTGCTCGTGTCGTCGGGAAGGTTCCCGTACACGCTGGTGGCCCTGCTGCTGCATCACGAATTCAGAGCAAGAGCTTACTGGAGGAAACCTGCCATGAGGTAAGGAAGGAATTTCTAAAGCAGATATCTCGTTGAGAAACGCCTGACACCCTGTACTTTCCACAGCCACGGCTCCCAAGCCATTGCCGAAGTGGTTCCCCAATCTGTGAAGGACTTCATTTCTGACGTCGTAGTTCTCCTTGCTCCTCACGTGCCGTTGGCAGTCGTAATAAGCGATATCATCGACATGTTTAGGGAGGGGAAAGAAAAAACCGCGCAGAGGGACGGCAAGGACTGCGCGCAGCACCTCGAACACCATGACGGACACCGCGGGCAAGTCTTCCGCCAGGTGCCCACCCTTGCCGTGCCTCCGATGCCCAAGATGATGGCCCCCCTACCCCGATCCCTCGCGGACAGGCGAAGCCTGGCGCGCCGTATCGACGCTGTCGTCAGGGTCGGTATGTCTCGGGACGCAGGTTTCAGTATGGAAGAAGTACGAGACAGGTTCAGCGACGCCCCTCCGCAAGGAGACGACGATACAGGTTAAGGTGGACATCGGTCTCGTCGAAACATTTTAACTAAGTTTGGCCTCCCTCCCCACCCGGCTCAGGGGAGGGTATCTTGTCCTGATTATCCCCCTTCCCGTCATGAGAAATTGAATATGCGTGAAATAAAGGACGTTATGGTAGAAAAGAAAGATGCGTATCGCCATGTTTGATATATGTAGGGGAACTTAAACCTGAAAAAGCAAAAAGCAGTTAAGTTATTGCATTTTGACCTAAAAAAATTCGCGCCCAGCTCGTCTAGTTAGGGCGAAGAAATATTGAAGCATAAGCATTGTGTTGACCCTGGATTGAGTACTTCGCGAAATGTGTAAACATTACGTTAGCCGCTCATAGCCTCTTCAGTCCTCACTTCCTTTCTGGCTGCCCCTTGGGGTTCGTTCGGTCGCTCCGACGTATCTGTATCCAAGGCGAAGGCGAAGCGAGGAATCAATTTAAGTGCATTCCAACGAGGCAGTTATGGAATTATTCAGTCCCGACGTCGACGCCGCAGCCCAGGAAGCCCGTCGTCCCGTCGCCCCGACGGGGCGTGTGAGTTACCAGCCACCACAGCCGCCGCCGCCTGTTTACTTAGATCCGTTCCAATTGCCGCCGTCCGGGACGCCCGCTGCGGTGATTGCGGAGCCCGCGCAAACCGTGATTGCGGAGCCCGCGTTGGCGGGTGCGGAGCCCGCACTGGTGGGCTGCCTCGCACCGGAAGCCGGGTCTCATGCAAAGGAGAGCGCTGCCGAAGACTGGGGCCAAGAGCAAATGAGCGACGAGGCAGTCATGGAACACGCCAAGCGAGTCGCCGAACGCGTAGCAGCCCTTCAGCAAATTCCGGCCTGGCGATCTGTGCGCTGGATGGAGGACCCGGATCTGAGAGTCCTGCCCTTCCGCGGGATCAGCGCGCTTGCAGAGTTCTTCTTGGACACTGCCCGTGTGCAGAAGCTCACCTTTGTCGTTCTCTGTGGCTACAAGAAGGGCCACGAGTGCACTATTGATTGGCTGCTCAACGCCACGGTGAGCCCTGACATGCAGCGGCAGGCATCCTGGACAACGGCCAGGTAAGTCTAACCTTGCAATGCACGGGTGCAACAATAATCAAAGATTGTCGTAAGCAGTGCCTCCGAGTCGCGCTATGGCCTCCCCCTCTACTTCCAAGAGTGGCTGCTTATGGTTGCCGCGAGCCCCACCTTCGGAGAGCTGGAAGAAGCAGACGCGATTGTCCTTATTCGGGCGGCCTTGGACAAGGCCAAGATGGCCATCCCGGGTTTGTCTCACTTCGTTCCGTGGAAGGAGGACTACCCGTCGTCATGGGCGAAGATGCGCAAGACGTCAGCGGCTGCGACCGTCACTTCGGGAATTCTCTCCCCCTGCAGGTCCGTCTGCGGACCCATTGCCCTGCCGCCGACTAACGCGGGGATGACGTCCATGACGGCGACGTCGGGAGCCTCCCCGAGAGACGGCAAAGCTTCCTTGGCCGAGATCAACCTCCACGTCGCCGGGAGGAACGCCTCCAATGGCTCGGGTACGGCAATCGAGGCCGTAATGAATCGGCTTCGCGAATTGGCTGCTGCAACCACCAAGAAGGCAGTTTCCAGGCAGTACGCCCTGGATGAGCTGGACGGGATCCTCGCCGAATTAGCTCATGGACCTGAACGCCGCATGTTTCCCATGAAATACGTGCTTCGTAAGATTGATGAGACCATCTTCGACTTGTACAAGGCAGGCCAGTGCGATCCGTGGGAACACTGCATCTATCGGCTCATCCGCGAGACGCAGGAGTTCTCTGTTTGAGAAGACTATAGGAGAAGGGAGAAAAAGAAAGGAAAAGAAAGGAAGGAAATATGTCGAACGAAACAATCCGTCATTTTACACCCGTCTACATCGGTAGGTAAAGCGTCGGTGCCTCTACAAAGGGCACGGCTTGGTAGGACTTCATTTCATGTATGAACGTATATGTACGTAGGAAAAGCGTGTGTTCCAGTAGTTGTTCGCCACCTCGGTATTCTGGCCTTCCACAATTGCCTCGGTCCCCCCCGCGGAAGCTAAGACTGATAGAAATTTCCCCGAGCGCTGGTGAAGACCAGTCTCTAGGACATAGCGACGTCACCTTTGTACCGAAATTTATACGTATCTGTGTGAGCATACGCACCTGTAGAAATAAACGAGCTATTACTGCAGCGTCATCTAAGAACGTTTCCTACTGGTGCGACGCGGAAGAAGTAAAGGCCGAGCCACGGCGAACGCACAGATCAATGTATTACTTAGATTGATACCTCGTGAGGGGCAGACAGTACGTCCAATGAGTTTCATATATAAAACCTGCATTACATTGGAGTCCTACTGTGGGGGTGGGGCTGGCAAAGAATGTCCCGTGTGCATGTCTGGAAAATTTCACGGAATCCGAAATGAGCAAGGGCTGCCTGCTATTGGTTGTGGGTTAGTTTGTATGGGCGAACTAAGTGGGAAATTGGTGGCGGCGCAATACGTAGGACATGAGGGGATGGATAAGCCAAAGCTGGACGTATTCGGTCGCCGGTTGGCAGGGTGTGGGGAAGGACGAATTGAATAGGTTGTGCGTCGGCGGGATGACGGCTCATTGCCACATTCCTCCATGATGGAGTTTTGTTCGGTAAAAGTGCGCGGCGAAGCGGGCTGACAGCTCGGACTGCGACATTGGCTTGCCCGTGAACCTGACCAGCTTGACCACATCCATGGCGACTTGGTGCAGCACCCGTGGAGCCAGCTCGTACCTGATGGGAATGCTGCGGGGATTGAAGAATGATATAATCCATATGGAGGTGCCGGAAATAGTTATCGTGCAAGCTTACTTCCCAATCCTGTGCCATTGAGCGCGTCTGACGTAGTCGTCGTCGAGGACAACGTTGCAGAATTCACGGGCGATGCTGGACTTTCTTGACCTGTAGCGGCGGAGCTTGTAGACGAGTAAGGACACCAGGGCCTCACGATTGGACGGCAATGCTAGGGTGGCTTCGATCGCGTCGCTGGACTTGAAAGGAAGAGGGAAGGGCACAGTGGGAAGAGACGAGTCAGCGACACCCTCTTCCACAGGCAAGGGCAGAGCCGCCACTGCAGCCGCAGCCGCTTGCTCGCGTGCGGCCTTGTCGACAGCGACTGCTTTACACGCAATGGCTATGCGCGCCTCCTCCACAGCCGTCTCCTCAGCCAGGCGAAGCTTCTCCTGCAGGCCTGACCTTTTGTTCGCAAGGTGCTTCGACTGCTCGTCCAAGTCCTGCGCTTCCTTCTTCGCTTCGCAAAAATTGAAGCGTGCACGTCTCTTGTTCTCCTCGCAGAACCTTACGCGTCTTTCGGCGGCGCTTACTTCCTCGGCGTCCACGAGTAGCTGTTCCGCTCTTCGCAGTGTCCACGATGCCTGGTGGTACGTGTCGCGGGCCAATCTCAGCCTTTTGCGATTTTCGCTCAGCAGCTCCGCGACTTCCTTGCTCCTTCTGTCGTGGGCAGCCAGCGTCTCGTCGGCCAGTATCGCCTTCAAGTTGGCTTCGTCCCGCTGATGTTCGGCAATGGCGGCTTCGCGAACAGCGTCATCTCTTTCCTTCTTTGCTTGCGCATGTTGAACTTCAACCAGACGGCGCTGGTCTTCATGGGATGCCATTTTGGGGCCCGCTACCTAAAAAGGTAATTAGGACATAGGTGGAGAAGCCAATGGAAAACGTATGGATTGTGGAACTTACTTCCAAACGGCTGCGGGATGAGTGGGTGAGACTGAGGATTGAGCCAGTCTGAGGACTGAGGATGGGCCGCGTTGCTCTGCGATAGCGATCAGCCCCTCGCTGGAAAGTTCGAATTGGAATGAGTGTAAGTAACTTCGACGTGGGAGTGTGTAAAGGACGCCGAGAAACACGATTTCTCTGTAGGTAGGTGATTTCAAGTTCACATGGCGGTCAGGGATAGCAAGGAAAGTAACGTCGCAACGAAGCAATGTAACCTAGCTAGGTTCATGCCGGCGGGGCTTCCACAAGGCCGAAATCCGCAAAGTTATGGGGCTCCATGTAGCGGGGCTTCCACACGCCGTGAAACACAACTTGTTGCAAGCACAAGCAGGACGGCCCGCCACACGTCGGTGAAATTCACCGTTGTGTGGCGGGCCGTCCCCGAGGGAGGAAACCTGAAAGCTATGAAAACGGCGGGGCTTCCACGAGGCAGGAAACCTGAAGGCCACGCAAACCCAAGTAGTAGCGGACAGGGCTTTCACATATGGGGCGGGCTTTCCACGAGGCATGAAACCTGAAAGGTATGGACTGCGTGATTGTGTGTCTGTTACCCTTTTTTCTATTGCGGGCGGCGTTGTTTTTTTCACTACCTCAAATGCAAACTAGCCTACCGGAGTGAACCACATTCCACAAGTGCAAGTAACTGCACTCCCACTCCAAGTCTCCCACTGCCAGTTCGCTGAGTTCGCTCACTTCGGTGGCGAGAGCACAGTCATGCCCAAAGACGCGTCGCCACTCTACCGCATCTCCTTCCACGTCGAACGGGACGACATCGTGCCGCTGGAGGTGTTCAAGAGGCTTATTTCGCGGCCCTGCAGAGACCTGGATTTGCGCGGTCGGCTTCGCCAGCTGTCACAGGAGAACTTCCAGGCCATAATTGAAGGCCCGCGAGACGACGTGGAGAGGTACCTGGACTATCTCCGGGTGGGGGAGAGTATCATCGGCTTGTTGTCAATGGTCATTCGCTACGGCTACGTCAAAACGTACGGTCTCGGGCCCAACTTCATGTACGTGGACTTCGTCACTGACAAGAAGAGGAAGGCAAGCAACGGTCCGTAAAGCTTACGGCTGTCGGATGGGAAGGCGAAGCAATATGACATCGAAGAGAAGAGGAACTTATACACTAACGCTACACGACAAGCACCAGACGCCGCGCACCATGTTCTCCAGCTTTTCCTTTGCAATCTGTCCGCGGGTGTGGATCCCGCACGAAATTTCCCTTCGCCTGCTTGTGCAGCTCTTTCCGGCACACGGCATCGTCGGCCGGGTCCAACATTTACACGAGGGCTGCAACGTACCTGTAGTAGTAGCGGCCTTAATGTAATTGGAGGGAAGCCGATTAATCAACTTTTATCCCGGTCAGGGGGTTCACTCCTTCCACTTTAATATTACAGTTCCAAGGGACGCGCGTGGTTATTGTGTTGCGATCGATTGACTAATTCTTCTTGCTACGTAGTAGCCCCAACAACTGCCATTCGGCTCCAAGAAAATGAAATTGTCAGTACATAACCCCGGCAACGGTGTAACTTAATAACTCGTCCTTATACCCAACTATGCCCCAACTATGCCGCCTAGACGAGTATACGTAAGGAATTCTTACTCTGCGGGATACACGTTCCAATAAATGTTGGCCAACGTAAGTTTGCGAACATAACTGATTTAATGCAGTGTGCCTCTGAGGACGAGTTCTTTCCCCACCGGTTCTCCGCAGTTGTTCTTCAATTCCTTCTCCAGGTGTGGACGCAGCGGCGGCCCTTGAAGACTCGCGACATTCCGTTTCGTATGCCCTGGTGCGATAGTGACACGCCTATGGGGCGTTTCTTCTCCACAGCCGCCCCGAGATGGAAGAGGAAGTCGTGGAGTTCCATGGGAATGTGCTCCGCAGCACAGGAGTCGGCATAGTCATGAGGCCACGCTGCGAGCTGCGTATACCTTTCCGTGCACAACTCACGCGCGATGTCAGCATAGAAAGTTAGCGAGTGGAAATCCACGTTACGCAGCAAGTGTGTCGTTAATGAGGAGCTGTTGGCGGCACTGACGAAGAAGACTGATATTTCCTCCGACGATTGGAATGGCCAGGGGTTCGCAACAGCATGGTTGATGGCCGCATCGGCCCTTGTGTGCTCCTCTACCCCGGCGATGACCCCGAACGCGATGACCATGCTGCGCGCCTGACGGCGAACGCTTCCGAGTTGAGCGGCTATCCCTTGGATGTCGACATCATCGCCTGCAAGCAAGGGAGTTACCTACCAGTTGCCACTTCGAAATATTTCCAGCACATTTCTCACTTACCGATTGACTCCGTGTCCGTCATGGTGATCGTGGTCATGCCTGCTGCACGTCAATGTTGCGGGCAGTTCCGGACGGATGCAGTTGTTGAGGGCGTCGTTGTACCCGAGGATGTGCGCGATCTGCAGCATGAGCACGACGAGGAGGCCGATGATCCACCTCAATCACTGGCAGTGTCGGTGCGGCTTCGGCGGGGACAATAAACGTACGAAGCGATGCTGCTGCCTCGGCAGGGCTTAAAGGAGCGTTAGGACACACGCCTGGGCAAACGCATGTCTTGACGCACTTCACGTGCCCGGCCGAACCGGCCGCGCACTCCCTATGACTGCAGGCATAAAAAGTAGAATTCTTTTGCTACAATATTTGTAGCAAAAGAAGTCTGTTGGTAACCTCCTGGTCAGCACTCAGCTCCTGCAGCCTCCACAGCTATGTCATCGGTCTCACCTGCGTCGTCTCCCGAAGCGGACTTAGTCAGGGCCGTCGACTTCACACTAATCGGGAAGTTCGCGAACTACGAGAAGCAGGTCCAGTCTGTTGCTGAGTACCTCAACCTTGGAGGCTGGGTTGCAATAGCCGCCTCGGGGAACCTCATTGGCCGCGCCATGGGCCGCTCCAAGGACGTGTGCGACTTTAAGAACTGGCTCTGCTACGTTGCCCCAGGGTACGCACTGACGCAGGAGACCAAGTACGTTGAGAACGTACGCACGCGCATCTCAGACCTGGACGGCTTCCACGTCATGTAGGAAACATTCTTCAGCGACTACCAGTGAACTCGGCATGTTTTCTCGTCTTTGCTTCGAACTTCGTCGCCCTCGAGACTTCAACAACGCCACGTTCGTGAGGGTCGTTGCAGCTCCCGCCCAGTACAATGGCCTTGACGGACGTGTTTGGCGGTATGGAGAGCGCAGGTACGTCGTCGTGCTCGAGGGCAGCCGCAACAACATAGCGACTTATCAGGCTGCAGTGGAGTACATTACCCCGGGTTTGGGAACCGTCGGCGGCTTCCAAACAACGCATCATCATGTGACGCGTGCGTTCCCTCCCTTCTCAGGCGTGCAATTGTACAATATGCAAGTGAATCTGCCGTTAATGTACAATGTGTCTCCGTGAAACTCGCAATGTGCATACGCACTCTGCAAATCGGCATTCCTGCGGCGGGACATCCACAACCGGCGGAGCTTATTTTAAGCTTAAGGCCTTTCCTTGCGTGTGCGTCCCGGCGTCAGCAGCTAGTCTTCCTTACTTCCATCATTTACTCCTCGGCCATCGCTCCCCAGGCGACGCGCACCCCAACCCCAATAGCCAATCTGCTTGTGCAAATATCGTCGCCGCGCCGGTCGACATGCCGTACTCACGCATCACCTTCGACGTGAGGAGGCGGGTCGCCTTCCCGGAATCCGCTCTGATCCTCCTCCTGGTATCTCCGGCCACCGGGAATGGCCTCCGCGGCCTTGTCGTGGTTCAAGGCGCCAACCGTTACTCCTGCTACCTGGAGGGCCAGCGCCCGGCTGTGATCGGGTTCCGGACTTACTTGGAGCATTACCTCACTTTCGCCGTGGGCGACATCGACGGACTCCTGCAGAGCGACGGGCACGCGACGGAAGCCTTCCCAGCGGGCATGAGGGTCGTAATGCCAGAGTAGATGGACAAGCTGATTAAGTAAGTGTGTTCCTTGACCACGCTGTCATTCCCTACAATACATTGTAGTACTCCCTCCCAAATTCGCGCACCTGCTCAGTATGAAAATTAACACATGCGTGGTAATAAAGATATTACTCGTGGACACGATTACACGAACAGGTTTACTGCGTTGAAATTTGATTCACCAATATTTAGAAGTACTGCGATAGTTATACAATTTGGAGCTGAACCGAACCTTTAGTATGACATGTACGAACACCTTAAGGACACTGTCCATCAAATTTAGCTTCCGCGTTGCTGTCAATATCAGGCTTCCTCGTTGCTGCTGCTGTCAAAATAATCCTGTCCCCGCCGAACCCAACTTCCTTGTGGATAGGAAGAAGGCTTTGAACTGGCGCCTAAGTGTCTCCTCGCAGACGTTAGCGGGGGGGCGTTCCAGGGCTGCGAGTTTCCTGGCCACGCGAAGGGCTAGAACCTCCAGGGCTCGAGGAGCGTAGTACATGTCGATGTCTTGGCTGGATAGGAGAAAAGGCCACTGAGTGCTATGCGTCACGCTACTGTCTTTACGTGAATACGTACCGCGCTGAGGGCAAAGGCCATAGAATCGTCTCTCGGTAGCTTTTGGTGAGTACGGCTTCGCTGAAGTCCTGCGGGAATCGGCCTTCCTCGTACCTCATCACCTCCGTCAGGTGGTTAATCAGGACCTCCTCGTTCTCCGGAACGCTTAGTACGTCACGAATGTGCTGCGCCGACGTGAAGGGGATGTCCAGTGAGCCCTTGGCGAGGCGGGAGGCCTTCGTTGGGGAGGACTCACCG
>JAAUYK010008491.1_pt1 | contig 12802 bp, 12 predicted proteins | sample 7278021 | NCBI WGS metagenome assembly JAAUYK01 (sample SAMN14350223, study PRJNA611818) | marine sediment metagenome | isolation source: surface marine sediment (1.8m) | place: French Polynesia: Moorea | collected 2018-08
CGATGGGCGAGCCACGCGAGCACGAGACCCGGAGGCAGGTCGAGGACCCAGTGCTGCTTGAGGGCCAGCGTCGAGTACAGGATGGCGCCGGTCCACGCGATGGCCCCGAGGGCGTAGGCCGCACGCCCGGCGGAGCCCAGGGCGCCGCGCAGCACCCGGTGACCGAACAGAAAGCTGTAGAGGGTGAGCGCCGCGTGCAGGGAGGGCATCGAGTTCGTCGGCGCGTCGACCGAGATCAGGGCCCGATAGCTCGCCTGATCCGGCGGGGCCAGGGGACGGGGACCCTCCACCGGGAAGAGCAGGAAGATCGCGAAGCTGGCGGCGCACAGGAGGGCCAGACCCTTCGCGTAGCGCGCGAGCTCCTCGCGAGAGGTCGCCTGCAGCGGCAGGAGCGGCACAAGCACCGCGATCGTGGCGTAGACCCAGACCCAGACGGGATCGAAGCCGATCCAGGCGTCCAGCCCCGTCCTGGGCAGCGTCCGGAGCGGGAACAGCGTGCCCCGCTGGAGCAGGAAATAGGGGACGCAGATCCCCACGGTCAGGCCGAGCAGCACCCCCACCTTGGGTCCGAGCTCGAGCCGCAACCGCGCCCAGCCCAGGCGCTGCGCGCGCGCGAGGCTGCGCGCGCGTTCCAGGGGCGGGGCGCCCCGCGCGACCGGCGGGGCGTTCCGGTTCATACCCGTTCCGTTCGCGAGGGCGCCTCCCACTCCGTTCCGTTCCTTCCCGGTTCTTCCCGTTCCTTCCTCAGCGCTGCTGTCTCGACCGGCTCACCGAACCGGCCTCCTAGCCGAAGACGGGCATCACCTTCTCTGCGAACAGCCGCGCCGGGTCGCGCGTGTCGCGCCCGAAGAACTCGATCACGAAGCCGTGGCAACCGAGCGCGCGGTGGCGCTCGATGCGGTCGATCACTGCGTCCGGCGCGCCCCAGATGCCGTGCTCCTCGAGATGGGCGCCCATGTGGCCGCCGTAGATCTTCTTGGCCTTCTCGAGGGCGGCGCGTGCCTTGTCGTCGTCCTCGGCGACCACCACGACGCACTGCTGGGAGATCTCGATGGAGTCGAAGTCGCGGCCCACTTCGTCGCAGCGCCGCCGGAGCGCCTCCACCTTCCCGGGCAGCTCGTGTTGGAACACCGCCATGTTGTTCCAGATGTCGGCGTGCCGCGCGGCGATGCCCATCAGCACGCGTTCGCCGCCGCCGCCGACCAGGATCTGCGGGGGCCGCTCCGGCTTCGGCTCGCACAGCGCTTCCCGGACCGCGAAGTGGCGGCCCTCGAAGGTCACCCGCTCCTCGGTCCAGAGGCGCTTCATGATCTCGATCGACTCCTCGAGGGCGCGCAGGCGCTCGCGCAGCTCCGGAAAGGGGCAGCCGTAGGCCTCGAACTCCGGCTGGAACCACCCCGCCCCCATCCCCGCGATCACGCGCCCGCCGGAGATGTGGTCGATGGTCGCGATCTGCTTGGCGAGGATCGCCGGGTTGCGGAAGAAGGGCGGCGTCACCAGCGTGCCGAGGCGGGCCCTGCGCGTCACGGCGGCCACCGCCGCCAGCTCGCTCCAGGCCTCGAGGATCGGGAGATTCGGCAGCGGGACGCCGTAGACGTGGTCGCACACCCAGAGGGAGTCGAAGCCCAGGTCGTCGAACTCGAGCGCCGCCTGCCGGGCCTCCGCCCAGCTCCTCTTGATCTGCGGCAGCGTCACCCCGAAGTGAACCGACTTCGCCATGCCTGCGGCCCTCCGATGCGGTTGCTGCGATTCTACCACCCGCGCCGGCGTCGGCCGCGCTCGGATCTCGCCGCGGCGGCCCTCGCCCGATCCGATACCTTCGCGACGCCATGGCATTGGATCTGGACGCCGTGCGCCTCGACGGGCGCGTTGCGGTCGTCACCGGAGCTGCGGCGGGCATCGGGGCGGCCATCGCGCGCACCTTCGCGCGTTTCGGGGCCGACCTGGCCGTCTGCGATCGCGACGCCGAGGGGATCGCCGCGACGTGCGGGGCGGTCGAGTCGTGTGGTCGCGCGGCGCTCTCCGCCCTGCTCGACGTGCGGGACCCGGAGCCCGTCTCCGCATTCCTCGCCGACGTGGGCCGTCGCTTCGGACGGGTGGACGTCCTGGTCAACAACGCGGGTGGGGGCTTCCAGGCGCCCTTCCTGGAGACGAGCCAGAAGGGTCAGGACGCCCTGGTGGCCGAGAACTTCACGAGTGTGACCCACTTCGTGCGCGGGGTCGTGCCCTGGTTCCCCAGCGAGGGCGGGGCGGTGATCAACCTCACGTCGATCGAGGCGCACCGGGCCGCTCCGGGCTACGCGGTGTACGCGGCGATGAAGGCGGCAGTCGCGAACCTCACCCGAAGCCTGGCGCTCGAGCTCGGCGCCCGCCGGATCCGGGTGAACTGCATCGCGCCGGACCTCGTTCCCACGCCCGGTATCGGCGACGTGTCGGCCGACACGCCCCTGCGCCGGCTCGGCGACGTGGACGACGTCGCCGGCGCGGCGCTCTTCCTGGCCTCGGATCTCTCGCGCTTCGTCACGGGCACCACCGTTCACGTGGACGGAGGCAATTGCGCGGCCGGCGGATGGCGGCGGGCCCCGGACGGGAGCTTCGTCCCTTGAGGCGCCCTTGAGGCGCCGGTGAGGCACTGGTGAGGGCGTGGTGAGGCCTCTGCGCATCGAGCGCATCGAGCGACTGGAGGATCCGCGGGTCGCGGTTTACCGCAACGTCCGCGACGCCGACCTGCGTCGGGACTCCGGGCTCTTCATGGCGGAGGGGCGCCTCAACGTCGAGCGGCTGATCCGCGGCGCACGGTTCCGCACCCGCTCGCTGCTGCTCACCGAGGCGGCGCTGCGGGGCATCTCCGGCACCCTCGACGCGATCGATCTCGACGCGCCGGTGTATCTCGCGGAGCAGGCGCTGCTCAATCGGGTCGTGGGCTACGACCTGCACCGCGGCTGCCTCGCCGCGGGCGAACGGGGCGGAGGAGCCCCGTTCGCAGAGCTGGCGGCGGCCGCGCGGCTGCTGGTGGTGCTCGAGGACGTGACGAACCCGGACAACGTGGGAGGCGTGTTCCGCAATGCCATGGCGTTCGGCGTCGACGCCGTGGGGCTGACCGCGCGCTGTACCGACCCCCTCTACCGCAAGTCGATCCGCGTCTCGATGGGCGGGGCCCTGCGCGTGCCCTTCGCCCGGATTCCGGACCTCGACGAGGTGCTGCACAGCCTGGGGGCGGCCGGCCACGCGATCGTCGCGCTCACGCCCGCCCGCGACGCCGTGCCGCTGGCCGCGCTCATCGCCTCGGCGCTGCCGCCGCGCCGCGTCCTGCTGCTGGGCAACGAAGGGGAAGGTCTCTCCGAAGCCGCACTGGCCCGGGCCGACTGGCGCGTTTCGATCCCGATGGTCGAGGGCGTGGACTCGCTCAACGTCGCCACGTCCTCCGGCATCGCGCTCCACCACCTGGCCATGGTGGCCGCGCCGCCGTCGGGTGCGGAACGCTAGAGGCGTGGGCCCGCGCGATCGACGCATGCTCATCGTCCAGACGGGCCACGCGATCGACGCCGTGCGGCGGCGTCGCGGGGACTACCCGGACTGGATCGCCGGGGGACTGTCCCTCGCGCGCGACGCCGTAGACGTGGCGGCGGTCTGCGACGGCGGGCCCCTGCCCGATGCCCGGGAGCCGGCGGGTGTCGTCCTCACCGGGTCGAGCGCGATGGTCTCGGATCGCGCGCCGTGGAGCGAACGCGCCGCGGCGTGGCTCGCCGAGGTGGTGGCGGCCGGGACTCCCGTGTTCGGGATCTGCTACGGCCACCAGCTCCTGGCGCATGCGCTCGGCGGTCGCGTCGGTCCGAATCCCCGGGGTCGCGAGATCGGGACCGTAGAGCTGCGGCCGCGGCCCGAGGCCGACGGCGATCCAATGCTCGGCGCACTCGAAGGGGCCGCGCCCGTTCACACGACCCACATGGAAGCGGTGCTCGAGCTTCCGGCCGGCGCAACGCTCCTCGCCGAGAGCGATCTCGATCCCCGGGCGGCGTTCCGCAGCGGCGAGAGCGCCTGGGGGGTCCAGTTCCACCCGGAGTTCGACGCCGACGTGATGCGCGGCTACCTCGTGGCGCAGCGCAGGGCGCTCTCGCGGGAGGGGCGCGACGTCGAGGCGCTGTCGGCGCAGGTCCGCGATGCGCCGCTCGGCCCCGCGCTGCTGCGTCGCTTCGCCGCCCTGGTGGCCGCCGCGCAAGGCCGGGATCCGAAGGCTCCGGGGAGCGGACCGGGCCCGGCCCATCCGTCCGGGTAGTCGCCTCGCCGCTGCTACCATGGGCGGGCCGTCGGGGCGCCACCCGGAGGATTCATGTCGACCATCTATCACGACGCCGACGCCGACCTGGGCGCCCTCGACTCAATGACGATTGCCGTGGTCGGATACGGCAACCAGGGACGCTCCCAGGCCCTCAACCTCCGGGACTCGGGCGTCTCGGTGATCGTGGGCAGCATCCGCGACGACGGCCACGCCCAGGCGGAGGCGGACGGCTTCGAGGTGTTGCCCATCGATGCCGCCTGCGCGCGCGCCGAGGCCGTCATGCTGCTCGTGCCCGACGAGGTCATGCCCTCCGTGTACCACGAGCAGGTGGCGCCGAGCCTCTCCTCGGGTCGGCTGCTGTGCTTCGCGTCGGGCTACAACGTGGCCTTCGACCTGATCCGACCCGCCGAGGATCTCGACGTGGTGCTGATCGCGCCCCGCATGATCGGCGCCGGGGTCCGGGATGCCTACCTCTCCGGCGAGGGGTTCCCCAGCTTCGTGGGGGTGCACCAGGACGCCACCGGGCGCGCGCTGCCCCGCATGCTCGCCCTGGCGAAGGGAGTCGGCTCGACCCGTGCGGGCTGCATCGCCATGTCGATGCACGACGAGGCGAGCCTCGACCTCTTCACCGAGCAGGGCTTCGGGCCGGCCTTCGGTCGCGTGATGATGAGCGCCGTGGATCTGCTGGTCGAAGCCGGCTATCCGCCCGAGGCGGTGCTGCTGGAGCTCTACCTCTCCGGGGAGCTGGCCTACACGTTCGGGAAGATGCGCGAGGTCGGCATGCTCAAGCAGATGGACCTGCACTCGCGCACCAGCCAGTACGGCAGCATCACGCGCGGCGCCCGCTTCCTCGAGCTCGACGAGCCCCTTCGCAAGAAGATGAACGAGGTGCTGGACGAGATCCGCTCCGGCCGCTTCGCCGAGGAGTGGACCGCGAACCAGGAGAGGTCGGGGCAGATCCTCGAGCAGGTTCGCCAGGCTCGCGACGGCATGCCGATCGCCGAGTGGGAGAACCGGGCGCGGCGCGCCTTCCGCATCGGTGATGCCGCCGAGGGCGATTCCTGAGCGCGGAGCACGCTCGCGGCGAGGGGCTCGGTCGTTTCCTGGCGGCCTGGGTCGGCGCGGTGGAGCGGCGACCGCGGTCCGTGCTGGCCGCGGCCGCCGTCGTCAGCCTGGTGCTGCTCGGCTACACGGCCTTCAACCTCCGCCTCAACACCAGCCACACGGCGATGCTGTCCGGGGATCTCCCCTTCTGGAAGCGCTACGAGGCCTTCGCGGACGTCTTCCCGATCGTGGACGAGGCGCTCTTCGTGGTGGTGGACGCCGAGACGCCGCTGCGGGTGCGCGAGGCCACGAGCGCGCTCGCGACCAGGCTGCAGCAACGCCCCGAGGTGTTCCGCAGCGTCTACGTCCCGGGCGGCGGTCCCTTCTTCGAGCGCAACGCTCTGCTGTATCTGACAGTGGACGAGATCGAGGCGCTGACCGACCGCATGGCGGCCATCCAGCCGCTGCTCGAGGAGCTCTCCCGGGACCGGAACCTCGCGGGTCTCGCGCGCCTGATGCGCCAGGCCGTGGACATGGCCCAGCAAGGCCCCGACGCCGTGGTCGATCTCACCGCCGTCTTCGACTCGGTCAGCCAGGCGGCGGCCGCCGTGCTCGAGGGCAATCCGCGGCCCATCTCGTGGACCGAGATGCTGATGCGGCGCAGCATCCCCGCCGAGTCCTCGCGACGCCTGATCGTCCTCGATCCCGCGCTCGACTACGGCTCGCTGCTGCCCGCGCGCCGCGCCATCGCCACGGTGCGCGACGCGGCGCGGGAGCTCGCGCTCACGCCGGAAGAGGGCGTGACCGTCCGCATCACGGGAAACCCGGCGCTCAACTACGAGGAGATGCTCGTCGTGTCGCGGGACGCGCTGCTCGCCGCGCTGGGTTCGTTCGTCGGCGTCGGGGGCGTGCTGTTCCTGGCGCTCCGCTCCGGACGACTGATGGCGGCGGTGCTCGTGGCCCTCCTGACGGGGCTCATCTGGACCGCGGCCTTCGCGGCCTTCGCGGTGGGACACCTCAATCTGGCGTCGGTCTCCTTCGCGGTGCTGTTCATCGGCCTCGGCGTGGACTTCGGCATCCACCTGAGCATGCGCTACGCGGAGCTGATGCGCGGCGGAAGCGCGCACCTGGAAGCCCTCGCCGAGAGCGCTCGCGGGGTCGGGAGCTCGCTGGTGCTGTGCGCCCTCACCACCATGATCGGCTTCTACGTCTTCGTCCCCACCGACTACCGGGCCATCGGGGAGCTCGGCCTGATCTCGGGGACCGGCATGCCGATCAGCCTGGTCTGCACCCTCACCCTGATGCCCGCCATGCTGTCGCTGCGCGCGCCGGTGGCCAGCACCGCGGGCCGGCCGGCGCCCCGCTGGTTCCGGACCGCCCTGATCGGCCTGGCACTGCGTCACGCCCGTGCCGTCCGCCTCGGGGCGCTCGGGCTCGGTCTGCTGTCCCTGCTCGCGCTGCCCCGGCTCGAGTTCGACCACAACGTGGTGCGCATCCGGGATCCCTCGACGGAGTCCGTCCAGACCTTCCAGGACCTGCTCTCCGAGAGCCACACCTCCCCGTGGACGATCGACGCGGTGGCGCCGGACCTGGACTCCGCGGACGCGCTCGCTCGGCGGCTCCGTCAGCTCGACTTCGTGGAGCGGGCCATCACGCTGCGCGACTACGTGCCCTCGGACCAGGAGGAGAAGCTCGAGCTGCTCGGCGACCTCGCCCTGTTCGTCCCCACCCCGGTGGACTTCACGACTCCCCAGCCGAGTCCCGGCGTGGCGGTACAGGTGGCGGCGCTCAAGGCGCTGCGCGCGACGCTGGAGGCGCCCTGGCTCACCGAGGGAGACGCGGCGCGCAGCGAGAGCGCGCGCCGCGCCCTCGCCCTGATGGATCGCCTGGTGCGGCGACTGGAGGACATCGAGGGGCGCGAGGCGGTGGTCAGCGGCTTCGAGCGCAGCCTCCTCGACACGCTGCCCGCCGCCCTCGATCAGCTCTACGGAGCGCTGGAGCCGGGCCCCGTCGCCCTCGAGGACCTTCCCGCCGATCTCGTGGCGCGCATGGTGGCCTCCGACGGCCGCGCGCGGATCCAGGTGCTGCCGTCTCGGGACCTGAGCGACAACGCCGAGCTGGCCCGCTTCGTGGACGGCGTGCAGGCGGAGCTACCCGACGCGACCGGCAGCGCGGTCTCGCTGCTCGAGTGGGCGCGCGCCACCGCGCGCTCCTTCCGCCAGGCGCTGGTGGCCGCCATCGCGGCGGTGGCCACCGTGGTGTGGATCCTGTGGCGGCGGGCCTCGGACGTGCTGCTGGTGCTCGCTCCGCTGGTGCTGGCCGCGCTGCTCACGGCGGCGACGGCCTTCCTGGTGGGCATCGCATTCAACTTCGTGAACGTGATCGTGATCCCGCTGCTCCTCGGCATCGGAGTGGACAGCGGCATCCATCTCGTCCACCGCCATCGCCTGGCCGGGGCGGGTCCCCTGGGCGAGGCGGGTGCCGAGGTGCTGCTCTCGTCGAGCACCGCCCAGGCCGTGTTCTTCAGCGCCATCACCACCATGCTGAGCTTCGGAAGCCTCGCCCTGTCGGATCATCCCGGCATCCGCAGCATGGGTCAGCTGCTGCTGATCGGCATCTTCCTCACGCTGGCCTGCAACCTGGTGGTCCTGCCCGCGCTGCTGGCGCGCCGGTCCTAGCCCTGGTTCGAGATACTCGGGCGTGGTGAAAGGCCCGAATTGCGACCGGTTCCGGTACTACGACCCCAGCATCGGACGGTGCATCTCGGCGGATCCGATCGGGCAGGTCGGGGGCCCCAACCTCGACAAGTATGCGCTGAACAGTCCAGTGAGTGTCTTCGACTTCTTGGGCCTTCGTTCTGGCCGCGCTGGGGACCGCGCGACCGCATGGATCCACTCTCGTGCGCAACGAGGAGCCGTCGGGAGCGGATTCGCTCGGCATTCGGGATTCCGGCCCCAACGGAAAACCTGTTCCTCTTTCGCGGAACGCGGATTCCTCGACTCCGCAGAATTCCCGCAGGGGATCTCGTAACTGGCTGATTTCAAAGGAACGGACTCGGTCGAGGGCAGCGCGAGAGGTGGCATTCCGATTGCATCGAACCTTAGTGGCTTCCTGGGAAGGGGTCGGGCTGCCCCGCGTGGTGCGGCTCGCGCTGTCTCCCTTCCGTGATCGGGTTGCTGCCGCTGTCTGAAGTGGTCTGCCTGAAGCGTGATCGAACTCCATCGGAAGGGAGATACGACGTGCTGAACGTTCTTCGCGTGCTGCTGTCGGTCGCAGTCCTCGCGATCGCCGCCCCGGCTCTGGCCGCGCCCGTCAATTACAACTACGACTCGGGCAACATCCAGATCCAGGCCTTCCGCACCGACACGAATGCGCTCGTGTTCGACGAGACCCTCGACCTCGCGCCGACCAGCTTCATGGTCTTCGACCCGGTCGGAACCCCCACCTCGTTCGGCCTCGGCACGCTCGACGACTTCTCGCTCGCCATCGAGCCGAACCAGGGACCGTTCAGCCTCGTCTCCCCCTTCGGTCCCTTCGACATGGTGACGATCGAGACCGGCACGATCGCCCCGGCCCCCGGCTACTCCACGCTGGTCTCGTTCCCGTCCACCAACCCCTACAGCATCACCGCGGGCCCGATCGACATCGACGCGACCTACGGCGCCTCGAACTCGGGCGGCACGCCTGGGCCCGTGACGGGCGTCCCGGCGGACATCACTGGCGTCAACAACCTGACCGGCACCATCACCCTGCTCGCCGGCGGGGTGCAGCTCTCCCTGACCGGGCTCACGATGGGAACCGTGAGCGGAGTGCCCTTCGAGGAGACCGCGGATCTGAGCCTGACCGCCAACCTGACCTTCTTCGGCTCCGAGGGCCCGCCGATCCCGGAGCCCGCGACGGGCGTCCTGCTCTCGCTCGGACTCGTGGGGCTCGCCGGCCACCGGCGCGCGCGCAGGGGTGGGTTGCGCTAGGCGGGAGAGCCGTCACCTTGGACGGATGGCGTATCTCCTTCGGCACGGATCCGTCCGGGTGGAGGGGGAGCCGGGAGGGGCCGCCGCCGAACCGCTGCGGCTCTCCCTCGTCCAGATCGCGCGCGCGCTAGCCTGCGCATTGGCACTGCTTCTCCCGCAGGCCACCGACGCCGTCCTGATCGCGTCCGGGGACGGCACCGGCAACAACACCTCCCCCGGATTCTTCGGCTGGGACTACGTCGGGGAGGTGAACGGCCTCTCCGCCACCTACCTGGGCGAAGGCTGGGTGATCACCGCCGACCACGTTGGCTCGGGCGACTTCACCCTGGACGGCATCGTCTACCCCCTGGTTCCCGGCTCCGAGCACTGGCTCGAGAACGAGGGGGTCTCGACGCTGCCCGACCTGGTGATGTTCGCCGTCTCGCCCCGACCCGACCTGGATCCGCTCCCGCTGCGCGCCGACAAGCCCCCCGTCGGCGAGTTCACGATCATGATCGGCTGCGGGCGCGACCGGGGCCCCGCGACGGTCTTCGATCCCAACGGGCCGTTCCCCCCGGAAGAGCTCTCCGGGTGGGAGTGGGAGACGAGCTCGTCGAAGCGCTGGGGGACCAACGAGGTCGAGGGCTTTCCGGTCGGGCTCGTGGGAGGCACCGTGGCCTTCTACACGTCCTTCGACGACGGCGAGCTCTTCCCGGAGGGCCAAGGCACCGCGGGCGACTCCGGCGGCGCCGTCTTCACCTCCGGCGTGGGGGGGACCGAGCTCGCGGGCATCCTCTACGCGGTGGGCCCCTCGCCGGGACAGCCCCGCGCGACCTCGCTCTTCACGAACCTCACCTTCGCGGCGCGCATCGATTTCTACTACGACCAGATCCAGGACGTGATCGCGCTGCCCGAGCCGACGGGCGGGCTCGGCTGGGGCGTAGCCCTGCTGGTGGTGCTCGCCCGGCGGCGGGCCCGCCTCGCCGCTCCCTGGGGCCCCCCGCGCGCGTGATCTCCGGCGTGCGACTCCGCGTAGGCTCATCCCCAAAGGGAAGCTGACACTTCGGGCGCTATCGGACTTCGAGATCCCGCTTGTTTCGCTTCTCCGCCGTCTACGATGCAGGCTCCAGGCGGCGAGTGCCAGGATCGCCGTGGCTACCACGCTCAGCCCGGGCCGTCGCCCATCGTCGACACGATTGGATCGCTCCTCGACGGACTTCTGCCGATACTCCGACGCGACGCCCCACGCGGAATCCCTCTACCGCTGCGTGCTGGAGACGATCGAGCAGGACCCTGCGCGCGAAACGGCGCTTCTCCAGGCCTCCGACCGCTTCGTAGTGCGGGTCCTTTGCGGCCAGACGGCGGAGGGTCTCGACCTGCTCCTCGGGCGTCTGGCCGGCGAGCGCCTTCGCGAGCTTGCGCTCGTCGCGTCGCTTCACCTCTACGCAGTCGATCGTCTCGGGCTTCTTCGCCAAGGGTCACCTCCAGAGGGGGGAGCGGGTCTCGATGAGAGGGGAGCCGCGGAGCCCGTTGACGGCGTGGAAACCGCGGATGCGGCGCAGCCGGGCCAGGTGCTCGAAGTTCCAGCTGGCGACGGCATCGGCGCCAGCCCCCGAGAAGACGCAACTCGGTATCGCTCTGGGCATGGCGGCGTGCGAGGCGGGCTCCAGCGTCCGCTTCACCCCGATCACGCAAGACCTGCAGGCGAGAGCAGCGCGCTTCTCGAAGCGGTCCGAGCGCGCAACGAGACGGCCGCCACCAATGAGAACGCTCGGGATCAATTTGACTCATTGCAATGAGTCGATTAGGCTCCTCCTGATGATGAAGCGGATGCAGGTGCTGCTGGAGGACGGCGAGTACCGGCGCCTCCAGCGCATTGCGAAGCGCCACCACATGACGCTCGCGGAATGGGTGCGTCAGGCGCTCCGCGCTGCATCACGGGAAGAGCCCGACGGGGATCCCGGCAAGAAGCTGGCGGTTGTACGCGAAGCCGCCACGCATGCCTACCCGAGCGGAGACCTCGGCCAGATGCTCGGGGAGATCGAGGCGGGCTACTCGCGGGCTCTGCCCGAGTGATCCTCGTCGATTCCAACATCCCGATGTACCTCGTGGGGGCGCCTCACCCCCACAAGGTCGACGCGCAGCGGATGCTCGAGCAAGCGATCTCCCAGGGCGAACGGCTCGTGACGGATGCCGAGGTCCTCCAGGAGATCCTGCATCGCTACGTCGCCATCGGTCGCCGTGACGCCGTGCAGCCCGCGTTCGATGCCGTGCTGGGGGTGGTCGACGACGTCCTCTCCATTACCCTGCAGGACGCCGAGCGCGCGAAGGCGATCGTGCTCGGGTCGCCCCGACTCTCCGCGCGCGACGCGATCCACGTCGCGGTCATGGAGCGTCACGGGATCGCCCGGATCCTCTCCTTCGACTCCGCCTTCGAGCGAGTTCCCGGCCTCACCCGGCTCGGCTGATCGCCCGGAGTCGCACGCCGCTGGATCGAGGCGAGCCCGCCGTTCTTCTGCGGGTCGATGAGCGTCGGAACGGGGCGCCTGGCGAGCAGCCACCCCCACATCGGGGATCTCCCGACGCGTCGCGGACGTCGCCGAATGCAGCGAGCTCCGAGCTCGGGGCGCTAGGCCGACGCCGCGAGCTCCGAGCGCTTCACCACCCGACAGCGCGGCTCGGGATGGGCGTCCGCCCGGACCCAGCGGACGCACATGGTGCCGTGCTCGTGACCCGCGGTGTCGATCCAGTTGGGGTGTCCCGGGTCCTCGTGGGCCACCACGAGCTGGACGCTGCCGTCGTCGCGCAGCGCCGCCTGGCCGCTGTTGATGTGGACGCGTCGGAACTCGTAGTCGAGCGACTCGGCCCAGACGTTGCCGAGCTGGAAGTTCCAGTAGTCGCAGCGGGGCGGCGTGGTCTCGATCACGAGCGCCTCGTCCGGCGCGATCCGCCACAGCCCGAGCCAGATCCGGATGTTCGGGTCGCCGCCGACGAGGCGATGCTGCTCCGCGTCGGGCAGGTGGAAGGCGTTGACCGGCGCCCGCTCGCGCATGTCCGCCACCCAGTCGGCGAACCAGGACGCGCAGCCGATGGCGTACAGGGCCGAACCCATCAGGAGCCCCGGCACGCGGGCGGGATCGAGGGGAGGGGGCGGTCCCTTCGCGTCCAGGCACTCGATCGACACCTCGACGGGCGTCTCCCGCGAGCGGTCGAGGAAGGTCTGGCGCAGCAGGATCTGGGACGTGTCTCGCGCCAGGCGCAGCCAGTTGCCGGGCTGCTCGTCCTGGCAGGCGAGGATCTCGAAGCTGCCGTCGGGCGCCAGCTCGATCTCGGCGTCGTTCAGGTGGCCGGCGCCTCCGCTGATGCGCTCCCGAGCGGCGAAGTTCTGGTTCTGCGCCGCGAAGCTCAGGTAGTGGATGGTTCCGCGCCGACCCCGGATGCGGTAGCGGTAGCGGCCGTCGACCGCCGCGCCCAGGTAGTAGTTGTCCGGATTGTCGAGACCCATCTTGACGAGCTGCGGCATGGCGCG
>JAAUYK010098356.1_pt1 | contig 12802 bp, 14 predicted proteins | sample 7278021 | NCBI WGS metagenome assembly JAAUYK01 (sample SAMN14350223, study PRJNA611818) | marine sediment metagenome | isolation source: surface marine sediment (1.8m) | place: French Polynesia: Moorea | collected 2018-08
CTGAGAAATTTTTGATAACTTTCAGTATGATTGTGTTTTAGATTGTTCTGGATTTGGACAACTAAGTTGGGTAATACTGATTTGGATAGATGTTTCTATATGATGGAGCAGAGGGCACGGTATAATAAAAAATTCGTTATTATTTTATTTATCTGCGTTTTGTTTTTATTTAATTTGCCGTCTTTGTCATCCGCCTTCACCCAAACCGAGCGCTATAACTTCCAGCGTTCCATAGTCGATTTCCGTTCGCGATTAAATCGTAGCTACAAAAAAGTCCATCGTAAACAGACAAAATACATTATAGTTCACACCTCAGAGTTAGGTCTTAAACCAACGCTTAGGGTTGTTTCCAAAGGGAAACATTTGCGCAGTGGGCGCCGCACCTACGGCGGTCATGCTCACTATGTGATCGCACGCAACGGACGCACTTATCGTATACTGGATAAAAAATATGTAGCCGACCATGCCGGTCGCAGCATGTGGAATGGTGTGAGAGGCATCAGCCAAATTTCGATTGGAATTGAGTTAGTCGGCTATCATTACGCTCCCATCTCTGAAAAACAGTATCGATCGGCAGGCATGTTGATTAGGATTTTGCAAGACGTATATGATCTGAATGACCGGTCAGTGCTGACCCACAGCCAGGTAGCCTATGGTTTGCCAAACCGGTGGTTTAAAGATGTTCACCGCGGGCGCAAGCGTTGCGCAAAAAACTTTATTCGCAGCAAAGCTGGTTTAGGTTCGACTTGGCCATATGATCCGGATGTTCGTGCTGGCAGGCTCATGGCTGATGCTCAACTTTCTGACGTGTTTTACAGTCAGCCCAAAATTGGTCATCAGCTAGATGAGGCGAATGTAATTTCTAAGCGTAATACCGCTTGGGCTATTGCTGGCGAAGATTACGACAGTATTACAACGGTATACAAATTGCCAAACGGAAGCCGATACACAGGCGATCAAATTGCAGATGAGGTCGGGTGGAACCGTATCCCCGCAAAAACGGTTGTACTGCTTAACCATGAAAGCAGCTCTACAATAATAAAAAACGACGGCCCCATAAAGACTATATCGAATAGAAATACAGCATGGTCTCTTGCTGGAAAATTATATAATGATAAAACGACGATCTATTTTTTGCCTTCCGGTCAAATAAAACATGGATCAATAATAAACGATTGGGATGATTTGCCGGCTAAAACCAGACTAATCATCGGATATAAAGGACCTTTCAGAATAAACAAGAACCGAACCGCCTTCAGCATAGCGGGCTTTAAATACAAGGATCAAAAAACAATCTACTACCTGCCGCCCAATAAACTTCTGAACGGCAAGGAAATAAGAGACTTTAGCCAGCTTCCAATTGGAACTTATATATTTCTTCCTGCCACGCTATAAACCTTGCAAAGTTGTTGCGCCACTTAAGATAAAGGCCAATTCGCGTGATACCTCCAAGATCCAACACGATTTGGCTATTTTGAAAAATTTGTGAGACGGTTATCGTATCTAAACTTAAAATGTTTGCTCGCCTGTTTTCTGTCCTCTGACTTCTGCTTGCCGCGGTGAAGCATAAAAATGCGGAGCCGGAAGCTTGACAAAGCAAAGACGGGTCCTCTGAAGAACTAGTCAGCGAGCAACCACTGATAAGCCCTCGTAAAGCCCCGCAATGAAAATTCTGCCTTTTGAGTAACATCTGGCTCAGAGTCGTATTCAAACCGAATGCGAAGACCCCTTTTCATATTTTTAATGAGCTCACCGCTCGTGTCTGCCTGGTCGATCAGGCAATTGCCATTACACCCCTTTTTACCGGAGCGAAGGGTGAGGTTATCAATTTTGTCAATTTGAACCGAAAAATAATCAGAAACGATCATCTTATCTGAATTTAAGGTCAACTGAATCTGGTCGGCGCCGGCTACCGGAACCGTCAGCCAGATGGCGTTGGTCCGATTTCCGGCAAAAGTGCCGATTTGTCTGCTTTGCGTGTTTGTGGCCGGATCCGTTTCTTCGATACCGACCCAATCGGCAAACTTAATCTGTTCGGCCAGGCCGGTGCTCGCAAAAACCATGATGGATAAGATGATGACCAACCCGAGGTGAAGCGGCGTTTTCATTACTGCATCCTTTCATTTATGAGAAGGTATCTGTCTAATTTTAGATTGGCCGTATGCGTATTGCAAGTAGGAAAATGCCTTCTTGGAAATTCGATGGTTCACAGATTCACGAAAACAGACAGCAGTGCTGCCGGTACCTCGATGTTGCATCAGGACGCCGCTCGCTTATATTAGAGGGTGGAATCTCTCATGTCATGGCATTGATAAACAAGCCATCAAATTCCGGAAAAACGGTACGGTGGCCAAAATGAACAGATATGCCCATAGAATAATGAGAACGAATTTCAAGGGAGGCATAAAATGAAGCTCAATCTTAAAGCATTGACAATATCAGTGGCAGTTGTGTGGGCCGGAGCAGTATTAATTGTTGGTGTGGCGAATGCCATCTGGCCAGGATACGGCAAAGCGTTTTTGATGGTGCTGGCATCCATATATCCGGGATTTGGCGCCACTGGCACCTTAGGAGATGCACTGGTGGGCAGCGGTTATGCTTTAGTGGATGCTGCAATTGTTGGACTGATTTTTGGCTGGTTATATAACTTTATCGCCGGTGCAAAAAGCAGCTGAACTCCCTGATTGCCGCAACCCCAGTGTGACGGACTTTGTTTAAGATAGCAACCGGCGAATCGCAACCAAAGCATAGAAAAAGGCGTCCCGCCGACATTCGACGAGACGCCCTCAATTCACTTGGAAATGCAATTAAACTACAGTGACATTTACCGCCGCCGGCCCTTTTTGGCCTTCCTCGATATCAAACGTCACCTGGTCGCCTTCATTCAGAGATTTGAACCCGGACGAGTTGATGCCCGAATAATGGACGAATACATCCGGTCCGTCTTCCTGCTCAATGAAGCCATAGCCTTTACTGCTATTAAACCATTTTACAATTCCATTGGCCATAATAACACCCTCCTAAATTAAAAGTTTTTCATAGTTTCATACTGCAGGGTGCCACTTTGACAAATGGAACTCTCCCCTGAATGAAACCGGCCCGTTAATCCCGAACGCGCCATTTTGAATGAGAGAACACTAACAAGTTTTATAAAAAAATCAAGCCCATTGTTTAAATATTTTTTTTATCGCGAAAGATGTATGAAAACGGCAATATCGCAGCTGGTCCACCGGATCCAAACCAAGGCGTTATCGCAAAGCCGCGCCCAGCGCCACAGGAGCGGAACTTCAGCCGAATTCAATTAAAATTCAGCACCATAGCCCTCTATTGACAAACCGATACTGCTCCTCTATGGTACCTTGAACACTTACCTAAATATCATGATTGCCGGGAGCAGTGCGACTATGGAAGCGACACGCTATCGCAGGAATCTGAAGCATTGGGGCCAACATCCCGCAGTCGTTTCTCCAGCACAAAACATTGGCAGCATTGTATTCTGCTCCCCTTCGCAGCCAGAGATTCCAATCCACGCAAACTCAACCAAAACCATTAGATTACATGTCTTGAAAACAAAGCCATGAAAGGAGGATGTGCATGAAAAAAGGATTATGGATTGCAATGATGGTGGTCTTAGCGGTTTTATTCGCCTTCAGCGCCAGCCAGGCCAAAACATTTAAAATTGCGGCCATTTTTCAAACCGCTATCGAGGAGCCCTGGGATGGCGTCATTCACCAGGCCTGCCTGCAAGTCAAAAAGGAAATGGGCAACATCGAGTATGAGTTTACTGAAAAAATCGCCGCTGCCGACTTTGAAAAAGTGCTGCGTGAGTATGCGGAAAGAGGGTTTGATCTGATCGTTGGCGATGCGTTTCTGGCAGGTGAAGAACCGGCCCGAAGAGTTGCCAAAGATTATCCGAACATCGCTTTTGCTTTTGGATCGGAATTCGGACCGGTTGCACCGAATTTTTCCGTATTTGATAATTGGATTCATGAGCCTTCCTACCTGTGCGGTGTTATTGCCGGCCGGTTGACCAAAAGCAATACCCTCGGTGTCGTGGCCGCCATTCCCATTGGTGAAGTCAATCGACTGGTCAATGCTTTTAAAGCCGGTGCACTGAGCGTTAATCCCAAAGTGAAAGTCAAAATCTCTTATATCGGTGGCTGGTTTGATCCACCCAAAGCCAAAGAAGCCGCTATTGCCCAAATCGAAGCCGGTGCAGACCTGATATTTGCTGAGCGATTCGGTGTCTTTGAAGCTGCCAAAGAAAAAGGCGTGCTGGCTTTTGGCAACATGTCAGATCAAAATGCATTGGCGCCCAGTGTGGTCATTACCGGCCCGGTGTGGAATATGTACCCTACCATCAAATTTTGCATCGAGATGGTTCAAAAGAAGGCCTGGGTGTCCATGGATTTGGGCGAATGGTCGATGATGGCCAAAGGCGGTGCCAGTCTAGCGCCGTTTCATTCATTTGAAAAAACCCTGCCCGCCGGTGTGGTCAAAGAAGTCCGGGATCTTGAGCAGAAAATTTTAAACGGCACATTCAGGGTGCCGGTAGATGAGCAGAAGCCCGTTTCGGATTAGCTCAAATATTGAATGAAAATTATCACGAAAAGCTCTACTATAAGAAAGTGTGATGAAGACAATTCGAATTTATTAATTTCGTGATAATTTTCACCCTGCGGGCGAGCCGAGATGTCCATTTACGGCGTTATCAGGGGCGTGCGGTACCCAAGTACAGCTACGCCCCTGAAGCCTTGTAAATGAACATCTCGATCTCGTTCAATACTCGAGCTAAAAATTTAATAAACTCAACAGAGGTTTTCGACGCGCTTTGTTGAACGCCATAATTTAATAAAAATCAGATGTGAAATCCCGCATTCATGCGGGGAGCGTGATCACCTATTTTAAAGCCAGCTTTCATAGTTTTATGATAAATGTCTCGATCTCGTTCAGTATCTGAGCGTATATATCAGAGCTCAACCGACCAACCCAACAAAGTACATTCTTGTTATTGATTTAACCATTGCTTGTAAAAGATTGCCGATCCGAGGAATTTGATGGGTAGAAATGACCAGCCGGTCGTAAGGATGTCGGGGGTTACGAAACGTTTTTTGGATGTGACCGCCAATAAAGATGTCTCTTTTGATCTGTACTCAGGGGAAATTTGCGCCCTGCTCGGTGAAAATGGAGCAGGTAAGACCACCCTGATGAACATCTTATTCGGCTATTACGACTGTGATGAGGGTGAAATTTTCATCAAAGGTGATAAGGTCAACCTTTCCGCTCCCAAAGATGCAATTTCCCGCGGTGTGGGAATGATTCATCAGCACTTTGCCCTGGTACCCTCTCAAACCGTGCTCGAAAATGTGATTGTGGGCACGCCCTCGCCCAAGGGGTTGTTTCTGGATCTGGCATCCGCCCGGCAAGCGCTGCTTGAGCTGCAAGAGCGTTTTGGCCTTCAGATTGATCCGGATGCCCGTGTCTGGACTCTGTCGGTGGGCGAGCAGCAGAAAGTCGAAATTCTCAAAGCACTTTATCGGGATGTGGATATCCTGATCATGGACGAGCCGACGGCCGTCCTCGCTCCGGCTGAAACCGCAGATCTTTTTAATACCTTGCAGTCGTTGGTTAAAGAAGGCCGATCGGTTGTTTTCATCTCCCATAAGCTCAATGAGGTAATGGACATTTCTGATCGCATCGTCGTTTTGCGCGGCGGCGAGGTGGTGGCTGAACGCAAAACCAGTGAAACCAGTGCCCGTGAATTGGCCAATCTGATGGTCGGCCGGGAGCTTTTAGAGAGCATCGAAAAAACCAAATTGGCGCCCGGTGATCCGGTTCTAAACATAAAAAAGCTCAACGTTTTAAATGATAAAAAACTTGCAGCCATTGCCGATCTGAATTTAACCATCCATCAGAAGGAGATTCTGGGGATGGCTGGAATTTCCGGAAACGGCCAGACCGAGCTTTCAGAAGTGCTTTTCGGGATGCGGTCCCCGGTTGACGGTGTCATTCAAATTAAGGACCGCCCACTTAAATTCGGCAGCCCGGCAGCATCAATTCAATCCCAGATGGGCAGGATACCGGAAGACCGCATCGATACCGGATTGCTGATGGATCTTTCGGTGGAAGAAAATTTGATATTGGAAAACCATTCTTCAGCCGCATTTCAAACCTACGGGCTGATGAAATCCCAAAAAATTCACCATTTCAGCGATAATCTGATCAAGGCCTACAACATCAAAACGGCCAGTCGCGATGCCATCACCAAAAGTCTGTCCGGCGGCAACCTGCAGAAGGTCATGCTAGCCCGTGAGCTGGCTGGAGAACCATTGCTGATTGTTGCTTCTCAGCCCACACGCGGCCTGGATGTGGGCGCCATGGAGTACATCCACCAGCAACTTGTAAAGGAAAGAGAGCGCGGAGCCGGCATCCTTTTAATTTCAGATGATCTGGATGAAATATTTGCGCTCAGTGATCGCATAGTCGTTTTGTACGAAGGCAGAATAATGGGAGAAGCCCCCGGGGCAACAGCTTCTCGCGAACAGATTGGTCTGTGGATGAGCGGGGTAATGGCGTGATGCGATTCAGAATCATAAAACGCAGGCCATTGCCGGGCTGGGCCAGAATCGTTATCCCGATTGCAGCTATTGTAGTGACGCTGATTCTGGCGGCCATCCCCATTCTTTTGGCTGGTGGACATCTGTGGAAGTCTTATTATTACCTTTTTCACGGCGCGCTGGGGACCCGCTATAATCTGTTAGAAACTTTTGTAAAAGCCAGCCCGCTTTTATTGACCGGTCTGGCAGTGGCGTTTGCTTTCCGCGCCAAATTCTGGAATATCGGCGCCGAAGGCCAACTGCTGGCCGGTGCCCTGATGGCCACTGTCTTAGGCGTGAACCTGGGCGGCATCCCGACGATAATGGTTTTGCCGATTATCATCATCGCCGGATTTCTGGCCGGCGGCCTGTGGGCCTCGATCCCGGCATTGCTGAAAACAAAACTCAAGGTCGATGATGTGGTCTCCACCCTGTTGTTAAACTATGTCATGATCCACATTATGGGTGCACTGCTTTTTGGCCCCCTCCAACAGCCCGGCTCCAGCTGGCCACGATCATCGGCAATTATTGAGGCCGCCTGCTATCCCATTTTGATGCCGCGCTCGCGCTTTCACATGGGTATCATAATCTCCTTTGTGGCAATGCTGATCATCTGGTTTATCAACAAAAAGACCACCTTCGGATACCAGGCCAAAGCGGTTGGCACCAATATACGCGCCGCGCATTTCGGTGGTATCAATACCACCAAAGTCATCCTGTGGACTGCCCTGATATCAGGCGGACTGGCGGGTCTGGCAGGTGTGGGCGAGCTGTGCGCACTTCAGTATCGGCTGATTATGCATATTTCCCCCGGCTACGGGTATTCGGGTATTGTGATCGCCATGCTGGGCAACCTTCATCCGGTGGGGGTGTTGTTTTCATCGCTTTTTTTCAGTGTGATTATCGTGGGTGCCCAGACCATGAGCCGCATGACCGGCGTCCCCACCTATATTGCCGAGGTCATTCAGGGCATGGCGTTGATGGTGATGCTCATTTTTTTGCTGTTTACGGAATACAAAATAAAGGTGCAGCGCAAATGATGGCTGAATTATTGGATCTTGCTTTTATCTCCGGCCTCATAGGGGCAACCATGCGCATGGCCACCCCGATCATTTTCGCGGCTCTGGGTGAGATCTTAACCGAACGGGCCGGTGTCCTGAATCTGGGAATCGAAGGCATCATGCTAATGGGTGCCATGACCGGATTTTTGTTTACGTATACAACGGGGTCCATATGGTTCGGCGTGTTTGCTGCGGCCTGTGTCGGCATGCTTTTGGGATTTCTGATGGCCTTGCTTTCGGTAAACCTGGGATTAAGCCAGCATGTTTCCGGATTGGGGATCACCCTGTTTGCAACCGGCCTGGCCATGTTCATTTATCGGCTGTATATTGGATCCCCCACTGTGCCGCCGGTAGTTGAACCGTTTAAACAGGTGGCCCTGCCGGTGCTTTCAAAGATTCCCGTGATTGGTCCGGGTCTTTTCACCCAGTATACATTGACATACATCGCCTGGCTGCTGGTCCCGGCCCTGTCGATCCTGCTGTATAAAACGACCATCGGGTTGAAAATCAGAACAGTTGGTGAAAATCCGGTGGTGGCCGACACCGTGGGGGTCAACGTAACGCTAACCCGTACCCTGTGTCTGGTTGCCGGCGGTGCCCTGATGGGCATCGGCGGGGCATTTTTAACGCTTGCACATCAGAACATGTTTCTGATCGATGTCATCGGCGGTCGCGGCTGGGTGGCGATTGCTATGGTTATTTTTGGCAACTGGAACCCCCTCAAAGCCACCATCGGCGCCCTCATTTTCGGCTTTTTAGACGGCCTGCAGCTCAGGCTCCAGAGCGTTGGGGTTGTTCTTTCTTTCCACCTGTTTTTGATGATTCCTTATTTGCTAACGATCATTGCGCTGATCGGCGTGTCCAGACGGGCTGCGGTACCGGCAGGCCTGTTAAAGCCCTATCGCCGCGAGGAAAAAGGGGGGTAATCAATGGTTATTGGTTATTCGTTACTAGTTGAGAAAAGCGAATGCCGAAGTATTTTTATTAGATCGAAACAGCAAAAACAAATAATCAATTAACAAATAACAGATAACAAATAACTCCTAATCAAGCGCTTAGCGCTTGATTAGGGTTTGAGGTAAGGGCGCACCTGTTTGAAAATATCCGAATGTTCGTTTTCCAGTCGCTCCAGGAACTGCGCCGAACGCACGATCGGGCTCCAGAGAGAAAAATCTTCACGTTCAAAATCCATTCCCACCGCCAGCATGTCACTGAGGGTTTCAATCAAGTGTTCTTCGGGCTTGTAGATCGAATCGCCGATATCCCCCACCCAGCATAGCGGTGTCCCCTGGTAGCGGTCTTTCAAATCATGGTAAAAATGCTGCGTGGTGATGGTGCGCGGTTGGAGTCCCAGGTCGGTATAGGGCAAGGTTACCCCCACGGCGGCCACCTCGATAAGGGCACCGTTGAAAACCGGGATTAATTCAACGCCGTGATCACGGCAAATTTTACAGATCCCCTCCAGGCCTTCAAGGCTGGCACAAACCGGAAAAAGAAAAATCTTTTTGGGGCGGTGGTTCTTTAACGCCTCGTCAACAAAATAAGTCAATGTCTGACCCGATGCGATACATTCTTCCATAATAATCCAGGTGTCATCCGGCCACCATTCACCCACAAAGGAACTTTCCACGATGTTCCAGCCGCGAAAACCATCATTGTCTTCTACCCGGGTGAGCTTAATATAAGTGGTGTCCAGAAGACCAGACCGCTGCAACGGCGGATTGGCATCCAGAAGATCAAGCGGGCGACCGCCCCACAGGATCACATACTGGGCCACCTTGCCATCGAACATTCTTTCAAACAGGCGAATCATATCGTGACCCACCTCTTTGATCATCAAAAATTTTTCCGGCCCGCAGGCCTGACGGTTGAGCAGAAACTCCTCCCCGGCTCCCCGGCCTGGGAAATCAACCACGTAAATTCGCTCCGGCAGGCATCGATCACGGAAGGCCTCGTGTTGCGTAATGGACTTTACCAGCCAGATGTCCTTGCCTGCACGCGACATGACGATTTCACCAACATCTTCCAGATAAATTCGGTCGGCAGCGGTATCCTGTATCATGGGATTGCTCCTTTTTAAGGTAGCGCGTCAATGAAGAAGAAAAATGTCGGGCAGGAATATAGGATAAAGATGCGGAAGTGTCAAACCAGAAAAAAAAGGCAAGCCTTCCAGAATGAAGGCTTGCCTTTTTCAGATAAAAGCGCTGGCTAAACTACTTTAACATTGACAGCATGTGCACCCTTGGGTCCCTCCTCTATTTCAAAAGTAACCTGGTCACCTTCGTTGAGAGACCTGAATCCTGCTGCATCGATTCCGGTGTGATGGACAAATACATCCGGACCATCTTCCTGCTCGATGAAGCCATAACCTTTGCGGTCATTAAACCATTTTACAACACCATTTGCCACTGTGACACCCCCTTTGTTTCAGTAATTACCGTAGTCCCATACTTCAGGATGCCACCCGGTCGAATGGATCTTTCCTGCAGAATGAAACCAGCCGTCAATCAAGACAGACTATGATCTATGTATAAATTATAAATTCTTTTTCCCATCAAAATCAAGCACTTTATTCAATTGAGTTTATGCCAGCGGCCATCAAACCACTTGTATATACAGGTTTTTCAGGCCAGCGCTCAGCAATGGGTAAGCGCTTACCTAACGTTTGACCATTTTTTTTCACACACTTTATATCGCCGGCCTCAAGAGTCTATATAAATACTTTAAATTATTTTAAATTTTTTTATTTCCAAATAATCGTCTATTTTTGCATGGATATTGCAGCCCTGATTAAAACAAAGCCCTGAGCGCGTTGACGTTTCCAAGTTGGATCCGTTTTCGCCTCCTGAGGAATTGTTCAAACAAGCCACATATCCGCCCCAATGCCTGCCCACTAGCAGTTTTTTTGTAAGATTTCAGTGCCGGGTTCTCAAAACCCACAATCAACTGTATTTATTATAAATCGTCGTTACAATGATTTGTACCGGAGCAATGTTTATGCGTAAAGCCGACAAAAAGACAACAGCGCTAGAACACGAGCAGCCAAAAACGCAATTAGAAGAAGCGCCAGTCGAAAGAAGAAACGGTCGCGACCGCAGAAAAGGAACGGATCGGCGAAGCGGTTTTGACCGCCGACGGGAAATAGATCAAAAAGCAGTTGTACGAAAAAACGTTACTCGGGAGTGAATCTTTGCGTCATCCGGACTGATCATAAGTTAATCAAGTCCTAACAAAAGATTGACAATTAAGCGTAACACTAGAAAGGAGCACCATGGCCCAACACCTAATTAGCAGCAATCGGTTTGAAAATAAATATCGGCACCTGCGAAAGGCTGACGGTCATCTGAGAGCTGAAATAAAGATCAGCCGCAATGATTTGGGATACCAATTCAAGTTGCAGGAAATCGATGATCATCGAGGCAGCTTTTTTATCAGTGCAAATTCCGCTGTGTTAAACATCCTGAATGTCGGCACTGTTTTGGATATGAAATATTGGACCGCTGAAAAAACCAGACTCGTCAAATATGTTAGCGCCCAAATACAGGACATTACCCGACAGCAGCATGAGCCATTTAAAGGCCATTATAAAGTCGGCTTATCCATTTTGAAAACCAAGGGGCTAAAACGGATCAACCCCACGAATCGTTTGCTCAAAGCAAGGGCAGAAGCCGAGACTTTACTGTCGGCCTGATCAGATGCGGTCATACAGGATGAAAGTGATGATTCCATAACGCCTTAAGAGGGCGGGAAATACGCTTCGATGCATCGTTCTGTTGTTGTGCACTGTAGTCAAGTTTGTTTGAAGGGGGGATTACCATTACTAAGATATTTCTCATTGCCGTCATTATTGCCGCAATATGTTGCTTAGCGGCCGCGATTGCCTGTTTAATTTCAGCAGCCCGAGAAATAGAATTGCCTGATATTGAAGATATCGAGATAGGAGAATAACAAACAGAAGGATTAGCTTCAATTTTCACTCTGGTGCAGATACCCTGATTGCAGACGGTTTCTGCACCAGGGGACAGTGGCAGTATTTGCATTTGATGCCCTTTCTATATTCTTGACGGATCGCGTTATTGTCTGTTAGGACTTATTCTCGAGTACCCAACAGGAGGATGCGATGCGCAAGACCCTCATATTTTTCAGCGTGTTAGTCGGTATTTTAACGATCACATTCAATTCAGCAGCAGAGGAAAAGCACGGCCGGTTTTATGCGGGCGCCGGTGCAAGCTATGTTCGCGAATATTTTGATGACGGCGATTTGAAGGGGCTTCCCGGCAACTCCAGTATTGATAATTCATGGGGGTTTAACCTTTTTGCCGGCTATTGGTGGCTCAAACATGTCGGCATTGAGGCCAACTACAACTGGTATGATGATTTTGACGGAGAGGCGGCGAATAACAGGAATCTTGATGTTAGCATTTGGACGGCGATGCTGGATGTGCGCGTCTTCTCTCCATCCCTGTGGCAAGACCGGAAATTCCCATAAGTGAGTCTCGGTGGCGGATAGATGGATGTTGAAGACGATGCAAGCAATAATAATTCAGACGAATCCGATAGGGCATACAATGTCGGACTAGGGGTAGATCTATTTGTGGCGCACCAACTGAGTGTCGGTCTTGACGGCAAGCACGTGTGGGGAACCGGCGATGTATCGGATTTCAACCATATGACATTTACACTAAGGGCAGCGTACCATTTTTGAGTTTTGCATGAAAATAGATAAGAATTTTTAATTCAGGTCTAAGCGGATAATTCCTTTTTTATTTCTTATCTATTTTCACCCGTTGGGCGCGTCGCAGACTTTCATCTGATGCGTTATTCAGTGCGAAGCATAGATCACTATTACTTCGCACTGAAGTGCCTTGCATATGAATGCCTGCAACCCGTGCAAAAATCAAAACCATTTTTGAGTTTTGCATGAAAATAGATAAGAATTTTTAATTCAGGTCTAAGCGGATAATTTCTCTTTTATTTTTAAATGCATCCATAATGAAGATTTGAGGAATGATGATGAGAGGCATCGTAAACGTTATGTCGGGCATCTGCGGCATGATCACAGAGATCCGCGCCACTTCGCAAGTTTCATCGGGTATGGTGAATCTGGATATAAACACCAGATGTGAAAGTATCAAGGCATTGGCC
>JAAUYK010133909.1_pt1 | contig 12779 bp, 10 predicted proteins | sample 7278021 | NCBI WGS metagenome assembly JAAUYK01 (sample SAMN14350223, study PRJNA611818) | marine sediment metagenome | isolation source: surface marine sediment (1.8m) | place: French Polynesia: Moorea | collected 2018-08
ACGACCACGCAGCTACGAAACTTTAACCGAATTACTGCAGCAGGCAGGATTTGAGCGCATCAGGCGCATACCCACCAGCATGCCGATGCTGACGAGCGTTATCGTCGCTCATCCAACAACAACGTAATGCTGTAAAAATCAGACCATGTCGCGAAACAGGGTCATCAGACGCTGGGTTTTCGACATTTCATGGAACATGTCCCAGGGATCGCCGCCCTGCTCCAAAAACCGCGAATACCCTGGAAGCTGACTGACGTCGATATTATCGAGTTGCACGAATCCCATGCGCCAATCGGTAAACTCACGCTGCTCGATAGGGCCCTCAAACAATAACTCAATGCGTTGGTGGCGGTAGTCCCGACATATCCGCTCATACACCTCGCGGATAACAGACTCCTCACCCTCGATAACCTGGAAGAAACAGTGTTCCCGATGCAATAACAAGCCGGTTACATCGAGCCTCTCATTCGTCGCGCGGATACCCTCAAGCATTTCGAGCAGTTCGGCGGTCGCCAGTGGTCGAGTCTCGGTGCTGGTGTAGCCGAGGTGAAACAACATGGGTTTTGCGGCGCTCCTTGTTAACGTATGAATCGACATTTTGCAGGCAGTAGTAAAGTTGGGTTGCCGCGAGCCCAACCGGGGGACGACAGTCAACGTCTGTGTATTTCAGTGTACCTCACTTACCTGGGCATTACCTTACGTATTTCAAGGAAATATTTTATAAATCAATCGGGCAAAAACCCTGTCGGTGTAGATCCGAACTTAAAGTAGCTCCCTACTGGCGACTATGATCGGTATCCATGCCGTAACGCGCCAATTTGTCGTACAGCCCCTGGCGGCTCATACCCAGCATACGTGCGGCGGCCGTGCGATTTCCAATCACAGCTTCAAGGGCCACTTCGATATAGTACCGTTCGACCAGGCCAACTGCGGTAGAAACAATTTCCTTCAGGGACGAATGCCCCAGTTGCGCCGACATTTCTCGCAGAAACTGCAGTAACATCCCGGCATCATCGGTTGCTTCCACTCGCCTGCCGATGTCGCGGACATAACAAACAATAAACCCGCCATTGTCACGGGATTTCATCACCGCCGATATTTCTGCCCTGGTACTACCACCCAACCGACCCTTAACAGTCGTCGGAAACTGTCTGACATGGTCGCAAAGACGCAAACTGTCCAGCAGTAACATACCATCCCCACCCGGACTGCCAAGCCAGTCACTCATCGATGATCCAACGATGCTCGCCAGCGTTGCCTGCTCGGTCAGGTTCAGAAAAGACTGATTGGCATCGACGATCAAACCCTGTTCGTCAAGCACCACTATGCCATCAGGGCCCAGGTCAAATATGTCTCTTACCGAGTAGAGGTCTTGACTGTCAGTATTGTGTGCTAAAGCAGGATTACCGCTTGGCATGATTAACTCCCTTTTGGGCTAGTGCTGCAAAGGATAGGGGCTGGAACTCTGACATGACGACTCTACACACCTCAGCTTACCGGTGAATCTCAAAGCGATAGAACATGTCGACTGCATGCGCCACCAGCGCCAGACCCAGGGAGGCGGCGATCCAGGTCCACGTGAATCCGCTCATGGCAAATCGCAATGTGATCAACAGCGCCGTTCCAGCCAACAGACCGGGCATCCAGACGGTCAATTTTTTCATTCGACGCTGGCCTAACCAGGCCAGAAACAAACTCTCCAGCACGATGGCACCGAGTATCCAATCGATCATGCTGCCGTTGCTTAACCATTCGTCCATAGAGGCCATCATCGATCAGCACGCAGCAAACGCCATCAGACAGTCGATGCCAGGTAAGTCTTGGGCAACCGCAGTAGTCATATCGAGGTCTGAATTCAGACTCTGGCCAGACCGAGCAAATGCGCCAGGTCCTTAACAAAGATACGCAGGTGTGCCCCGGGCCTCGCCCGTACCAGGCGCTTGTGCATGTAAGCCTCCCAGGTCAGGTGTTGCACATCCGGGTCAGCACACATGCTGACAAAACGCTCGCGCCGCTTGTCACTCGAATACCAGAAGCGCTGCATGATGCCGAGGATCCAGAAAACCCTGCCGTGCGCGCGCATAAACCGTTTGCGGGCTTTTTTCAGCGCCTTTGCTTGCCCGGTATGTAAAAACTCTATGGTCGCATCCGCTACCAGGCGGCCACTTTCCATGGCGTAGTAAATTCCTTCACCCGAAGCCGGAGCAACGACACCCGCGGCGTCACCCGCCACCAGCACATTGTTTCCATCATCCCAGCGCTTGCGCACACGCAACGGAATAGGCGCACCCTCGCAGCGTATGGTGTTCGATTGATCGAGTGCCGCGGCATGACGCAATTCTTTCACCGCACCGCGCAGGGAAAAACCCTTGTTCGCACTGCCCACGCCAACACTGGTTTTGTCACCATGTGGAAACACCCAGCCGTAGAAATCGGGAGACAACTTCCCCTGGTACCAGACATCGCAGGACTCGCCGTTAAAGTCCGGATTATCAGGGGTATCGATTATTTCGTGGTAGGCCGCAACAGAGGGTGGTGGCTCTTCCTCTGTTAGCGCAGCACGCGCCACTGCAGAGCGGGCGCCATCCGCTCCAATTAGAACCTGTGCATTAACCTCAAAAGTTTCGCCTTTCGATTGCTCATCAGTGGACACACAGCTGACGGTAACGCTGCCATCGCAATTGCGCGAGAAAGACTCAAAACGTGCTAGTCGCACCTCAGCACCAGCTGCCGCAGCGCGTTCTCGCAGCCAGGGGTCAAATACTTCCCGATCGACCATGCCGACAAAACCGCCATCGATCGGCATATCGACGCAACGACCTTTGGGAGAGACTATCCGTGCCGAACGTGCCCGGGCTGCCAGCAAAGTGCCCGGGATTCGAAAGTCTTCAATCAAGCGCGGCGGGATTGCACCACCACAAGGTTTGATACGACCACCGCGTTCCAGCAACAATACTTGTTTGCCGCTACGCACCAGCTCAGTTGCAGCCGTGGCGCCTGCGGGACCGCCGCCAACCACTACCACTTCGAAATTGGATTCAGACAACATCAGGATTTACCTCGTGCCAGTTCAATAAAATCAGCATCGCCAACCATCAGGTTGCGCGGCGACGCTGCGGTGATACCGCAAACGCGCAAGCCGAGGATTGCCGCCGCGAGAAACAGCAACGCTTCACCGCAAAATACCATCGCGTAAGCAACCGCAGGTTCTGTGATAAAAGACCGCGTCGCATCAATCGCAAGGGTTCCCAGAAATCCGCCGAGGGCGAAAGCAATAGCCTGGGCAGCACCCCAGAGTCCCATGCGCAGGCCCTCGCGGTTACTGCGACCGCGACCCGCGAGCGCCATCATGGTGGCTATTGCTGCTACTGCAAATGCGCCGTTAGCCACACCGAGTGAAAATACGGTTGTTGTCAACGGCCAGTGACTTGCATGGAAACCACCGAATGCAATCGCGAATAAAGCGACAGCCGATGCCACACAACCACCAATGGTCCAGAATCTCAGTAGCTGGCTGCGCCAGTCCTTCAACAGCGTTCCGGTAAGTGCAACCAACAACATGCCGAGCAACACGCCACCATGCTGCACACCCGACAAGCTCGTAGATTCCCCGGGGGTCATACCAAAAACAGTGCCCGCAAATGGCTCAAGAATAAGGTCCTGTGCGCTGTAGGCGAGCATTGACACAAACACAAAAATGGTAAATCGCCTGGCTTCCGTCTCCGCCCAGATTTCGCTCAAAGCCGTTCTGAAAGCCGGGCGCTCCGAGCTGTGGTGCAGCTCCTTGGGCTTCGTGGCAACTTCACCCTCAAGTCGATACAAGGCGATCACCGCCACAACTACCGCGATCACAGCGATGACTGACGTCACCATCACCAGTCGCAGCGGTGTAAACGGATCCAGAAACTGTCCAGCAAGTCCGGCAGTGAGGGCAAAACCGGCAATCATCATTGCCCAGACGATAGTCGCCGCCCCGGCACGTCGCTTGCTGTCGACACGTTTAGCGAGCAAAGCCAGTAGCGAGGTTCCGGCAGCACCCACGCCGAGACCAATCAATATGAAGGACAGCACCGCTAGTGCTATGCCGGGGCTTTGATTGTTCTCCATCAAAGCAGTCCCCAGCGAGGCGCCAATGCCACCGGTGGCCAACACCAACATACCGCCAATAATCCAGGGTGTTCGACGTCCTCCGACATCGGAACCGTAACCGAAGCGGGGTCGCGACATTTGAATGATGTAATGAAGCGTGACCAGGGCACCCGGGAGCATCGCGGGCAACGCGTATTCAACCACCATCACGCGATTCAAGGTCGACGTTGTTAACACCACGATGGCGCCCAGACAGGTTTGCACCAGGCCCAGGCGGAAAATACCAAACCATCCGAGTGTTGTGTTTTTCATGATTCCTGTTTATCCCTGTCAATCACCATCATGGCGCGATCGCAAACGCACTAACCATCATGCCGAGCACCGAGAGCAGCACACCAGTGCCGTTGTACCAGGGAGCCATTTCACGCGGCTGACGCAGTAGCTTCACCATGGCAGCCAGCTGCATTAGCACGAATACCACGATGGTTGCGGCATGCCATGGTTGTCCCCAATGGAACAACAGGCCAATGACGATTATTTGTGGCATCACCATGGTCAGGCAGGCCAATCTGATCGCCCGTTCTACGCCGAGCTGCACTGGCAATGTACGAATACCGAGCTGTCGATCACCCTCAATTGCCTTGAAATCATTCAACGTCATGATGCCGTGGGCGCCAATACTGTAGAGAATGGCCAGCCAAAAAACGCGGTAATCCGGCATCCCACCGCCAATCATGACCGCGGCACCGGTAACCCAGGCGAGACCCTCATAGGAAAAGCCGACTGCTGCATTGCCCCACCAGCCATTCAGTTTTAAACGCAGCGGTGGTGCGCTGTAAGCCCAGGCGAGTATTAAACCAAGTACAGTAGCCGCAGCTACCCAGGGACCCAGCCAGATCCCCAAGGCGAGAGATAACAGCGACCAGAGAATGGCAAAATACAGGGCTCTGCGTCCGGGAACTCGACCCGAAGGTATCGGCCGACCCGGTTCATTGATGGCATCAACGTGTCGATCGAACCAGTCGTTAACCACCTGGCTGGCACCGCAGACCATGGGGCCAGCGAGCAGAATGCCAAGCACAACAATCAGCGGCTGCTCGAGAGGCGAGACCCCCGATGACACGACTCCACAGGCAAAGGCCCACATCGGGGGGAACCAGGTAATTGGTTTCAACAACTCGAACAGAGCTGACCAGTCGAACTTATGTAAGCGCGGCGCTGTCGATTCGGTTTCGATCATAAGTGTAATCTACAAATGTCACTTGCAGTTGTCAATTTTTATTTACACTTGGTGGTGACAAAATGATGCTACGCCCCGAAAAGGCTTGAACGGCCTCGGGTTTTCAGGATTTGAGCGAAAAATTTTGCGGTGGCTTTATCGGCTAAGCGTCGTCAGAGCCAATGTCACCCAGATTGTGACGGCGCAGTTTTGAATAAAGACTCTGCCGACTCAGACCAAGGAGTTCAGCGGCCGAAGCCCTGTTATCACCGGTAAGATTGAGAGCAGCCTCAATACAGAGTTTTTCAACCACGTCAGTGGACTGACGCACCAGAGCCTTCAGCGGTACTCGCCCTACCTGTTGGGTGATTTGTGCCACCGAGCGCGGCAAACGTTTCTCTTCGGGATCTTTGGCACTAATCCGCAGCGCAACATCACGAACAAAGAATACAAAATGTGAGACACCATGAACGTTGTGCGCAGTGGCCGAAATCTCGACCTCCGTGGCAGCTCCATATTCTCCCTTCAAGGTAGTCGAAAACAATCGCACTGCCTCACCCTGTCGCAGGTGAGACAGCAGGACATTCAAATCAACGGCGCTGCGGCCTAACCAGCGATCGACTGACTGACCCAGAGTTTGCTCCTCATTGGCGAGCTCAGCCAGCTTGATGAAGCGTTCATTGGCGGCACGAATTTGACCCTGGTCGTCGGTGATTAAAATGGCATCAGGTGCTCCACGCATAAAATCATCCATGCGCAATGAGGCATGTCCGGATGTTGCTGCATGCTGTGCTTCGCCGGCGTTGGGAGTTAAACGAATTAATAACCTGGCGTCAGAGTCAAGTTTCAGGAGATTGGTATCGATCGCAAAATCCTGACCCCGGCTCGCACTGCGAACCTCCGACGCGGATGCCCTCCCGACGACCCGCGTTTCAGTGAACAGCGATCGCAGGGACTCCTTGTCGCCATCATCAAACAGGTTGATAAAGGATTTACCGACTACAGAAGCATCGGCATTACCGAGTAGAGCGTTGGCGGCATCGTTAGCCTCGAGAATTCTCTCTGTACGATCGTCGACTACCAGCACGGCTTCATCAACCATCTGGAAAACCAGTCGATAGCGGGTTTCAACCTGGCGCAGTTGCCAGTAATCGCGCTCCAGCGCAATTTGCGCGTTAACCAATTGCTGCCGCATTGCCGACAGCGCACGCAAATCACGACCAATCGCCACCAACCCCGGGGCATTGTCGGCGCGAAATACGAAATAACTGATTGGTAACTCGGAACCATCGGCTTGTTCATGCACGATGTCTTGCCAGCCATTGGATTTGCCCTCATTGCGAGCCTGCGCCATGAGCTGTTCCACCCGCGCACTGCTGTCGTCGGTGACGACCTCGGACCATACCTGCCCAATAATATCGTCGCTGAGGTCCGCGCCCAGGTCGCCCTCGGCCGTCTCCACGTTGATAATCCTGCCTTCTTCGTCAATTTCCAGAGAAACGTCTGCCGAACGTCGCAACAAGGTTAATAGCGAAGACCTTTCTAGATCTGCAAACACGCGTTCATTTTCCCCAACCGAATTTACCGGTTCTTGTAAGCCAGTTGCCATCGTAAAGAGCGAACCCCGTACACATCACAAAAACTGGCGGGAGTATATTTCAAGTGTCAATTTTTTTCACTTGAGCTATGTCAACATTGTCGACACAGCTCACTAAATGTCAATTTATGTATATCTTTTTTAGTGTAATGTTTACTTGACACTTATCGAATTTCGCTATTAAATGGACGCAGTAAGACAGGATAAAGAAAGGCTGCGCAATGACCGTAAGGCCCGAAGCTAAATCACCTTTATATACACCCGAGCAACGGCTGCGGCGAGATAGCTCTGTCTGGACCCGTGTGCAGGGTGTTTTAGCAGCACTGCAATTTATTGTATTTCTGGTCAGCCTGGTGCTGGTTTTGCGTTTTCTGACCACGGGTGCTGGTTTTGAAGCAGCCACTGCATCGATCGTTATTAAAACCGGCATCCTCTTCACCATCATGGTAACCGGGGCAATTTGGGAGAAGGACGTTTTTGGTCAATACCTTTTTGCACCGGCTTTTTTCTGGGAAGACGCCGTAAGCATGATCGTCATCGCGCTGCATAGTGCCTATTTGATTGCCTGGTTTTATGCCTTGCTGGATGCCCAGGGCCAGATGTTGTTGGCGTTGATGGCCTATGGCACCTACGCAATCAACGCCGGGCAATTCCTCTACAAGTTCCGCGCTGCCCGGGTACAGGCTAAATCAGCGAGCAGCTTCGGCGAATCACCCGAGGCCACGGCATGAACGACTCCGCAACCCTGAGTAACATTCCCCTGGAAACTCGGTCGGCTGGTGCTGATCTAAGACCAATCCAGGAAAACGGTGAACGCGCAGTATTCTGCGGGCTGACCTCGATTATCTGGCTGCATCGAAAAATCCAGGATGCCTTTTTTCTTGTTGTTGGTTCGCGCACCTGTGCGCACCTGATTCAATCAGCAGCCGGCGTGATGATTTTTGCAGAGCCCAGGTTTGCTACCGCTATCCTGCAGGAACGCGACCTTGCCGGTCTCGCTGACTGCCACGAGGAACTCGATCGCGTGGTGGCACAGGTGTTGCAACGTCGACCACAGCTGCGCAACCTGTTCCTTGTGGGTTCCTGCCCTTCCGAAGTCATCAAACTAGACCTGGAAAATGCCGCGCAGCGGCTCAATCACCAGTATGGCGGCCGCGTTCGTTTCTTCGACTACAGCGGCAGCGGCATCGAAACCACGTTCACCCAGGGTGAGGATTCGTGCCTGAGCCGGCTGGTAAACCACATGCCTGAGGACAGCTCTGGCGAAGCGAAGTTGCTGGTCATCGGCACCCTGCCGGACATTGTCGAGGACCAATTTCTCCGCCTGTTTAATGATCTGGGGATCGAATCGGTAGAGTTTCTGCCGGCGCGCTCACTGGATTCATTACCTGCTGTCGGCAAACAAACTCGTCTGCTTCTGGCTCAACCTTACCTGGGTCAGACCGCAAGAGCCCTGATTGGGCGCGGCGCAAGTCTGGTGAAGGCTCCCTACCCCCTAGGCGCCGAAGGCACCCTTGAATGGCTACGCGCCGCCGCCCGTTCTTTTTCCATCAGTGACGATAAATTCGAGCAAGTCACCAGTGCGCCACTGGCGCGCGCGCGTCACGCCCTGTCCCTGCAACGCAAGCGACTCGAGGGCAAACGCATTTGCTTTATGCCGGATTCCCAGCTCGAAATTCCTCTGGCGCGCTTTCTGCAACGTGAATGTGGTGCCGAGTTGCTGGAGATTGGTACCCCCTATTTCGATCGGCAGATACTGCAGCCGGAGCTCTCAATGCTGCCACCTCATACCCGCGTGGTAGAGGGACAGCAACTGAACGACCAGCTCGACCGGGTACGCGAAGCCAAACCCGATTTGACCGTTTGCGGACTGGGCATTGCCAACCCGCTGGAAGCCGAGGGATTGCGTACCAAGTGGTCAATCGAGCTAATGTTTTCCCCCATCCAGGGTTTCGAACAGGCGGGCGATCTCGCCGAGCTGTTTTGTCGCCCACTGGTGCGCAACGAGCGCCTGGCGGTTTGAAACGATGGAACTGACGATCTGGACATACGAGGGCCCACCACACGTTGGAGCGATGCGCGTTGCCGCCTCACTCGATGATTTGCACTTACTGTTGCATGCCCCGCAGGGTGATACCTATGCGGACCTGTTATTCACCATGATCGCGCGGGATAACAAACGACCACCGGTCACCTACACCACCTTCCAGGCAAGGGACCTGGGTGCAGACACCTCTGAAATCGTTTTGCGCAGCGCACGTGATGCGGTCGAACGTTTTAATCCCGCAGTATTGCTGGTCACCGAGAGTTGCACCGCTGAATTACTGCAAGATCAACCGGGCACACTCACCGGGGGCGCTGGCCTTGCGGTACCGGTAGTTAATGTCGAGCTGGCTGCCTACTCGCGTAAGGAAAATTGGGGTGCGAGTGAAACTTTTTATCACCTGGTGCGCGCACTTCTGGGTGGCCGTGAAGTTGAAAAACGCCCTGCACCAGGAGAAAACCAACGCCCCAGTGTGAATCTGCTCGGCGCGACAGAGCTTGGCTTTCGCTGTCGCGACGATATCACCGAAATCACCCGCCTGCTGCATACCGCCGGCGTTGATGTCAACCTGGTTGCGCCAGTCGGGGCTTCCGTTACCGACTTGCTGCGTATCCCTGAAGCCGATGCCAATGTCTGCCTGTACCCCGAAATTGCGCAGACCACCTGCGCCTGGTTGAAACGACAGTTTGGCCAGCCAACCGTGAGCACGGTGCCCATAGGTGTCGGCGCAACACGTGACTTTCTTACCGAGGTTGCCGAAGTAACAGGCGTCGATATCGATGTCGCGGCGGTCGAGAGAGCCAGTCGATTGCCCTGGTACTCGCGTTCAGTCGATTCAACTTACCTGACGGGTAAGCGCGTTTTTATATTTGCAGACGCCACCCACGCACTGGCCGCGGCACGCATCGCGCGCGAAGAACTTGGCTTCGACGTGGTTGGCCTGGGCACTTATTCGCGCGAACAGGCGAAAGGCATTCGCGAAGCCGCGCGAGAACTCGGACTCGAACCATTAATTACCGACGATTACCTCGAGGTCGAGCAACGCATTGCCGATTTACAGCCTGAGCTGGTACTCGGTACACAAATGGAACGTCACATCGCAAAACGCCTGGGCATCGGCTGCGCGGTTATTTCATCACCGGCCCACGTGCAGGATTTCCCGGCGCGTTATTCACCGCAGATGGGATTCGAAGGTGCCAACGTGATCTTTGACAGCTGGGTGCATCCGCTAATGATGGGCCTGGAAGGACATTTGCTCGGCATGTTCCGCGAGGATTTCGAGTTCAATGACGAGGCTGCCCCCTCGCACCTGGCCGCTGTACCGGGTGAAGGTTACAGCCAGCAATCGCATGACACAGTTTCTGAACCAGTTGTTAGCGGTGCACCGGTGTGGGCCAGCGACGCCGAGAAAGAGCTCAAGAAAATACCGTTTTTTGTGCGTGGCAAAGCCCGCCGCAACACCGAGATGTTCGCCAGCGAGCGCGGTGTACAAACGATCAGTATCGAGACACTCTATGAAGCAAAAGCGCACTTCAGCCGCTGACTCGGTGTCCTTCAAGGTCACTGTCGTTACGCTCGATAATCATCTGAGCGACGCGATGAGGAGCGCGGGCAAGCGCCTCGGGCAGGAGATGCCCGGTCTGGAGTTATCGGTGCACGCGGCTTCCGACTGGGAGAATAACCCGGCGAGTCTCGAGCGCTGCCATAACTCAATCGCCGATGCCAACCTGATCATTGTCACCATGTTATTCATGGATGATCACATTCGACCTGTACTGCCAGCGCTGCAAGCCCGTCGTGATCATTGTGATGCCATGGTTTGCTGCATGTCGGCTCCAGAGATCGCCAAATTGACGCGCATGGGACGCTTTACCCTGGACGGACCACAAAGTGGCGCCATGGCCTTGTTAAAACGGTTACGCGGCACCAACAACAAATCCAGGGCAAGCGCTGGTGCACAGCAACTCGCCATCTTGCGCAAGCTGCCAAGGATCTTGCGCTTCATACCCGGTAAGGCCCAGGACTTGCGCGCCTATTTTCTCGCCCTGCAGTACTGGCTGGCGGGTTCGGAAGAAAATTTTATTCGCATGGTGAAATTTCTCACCAGCCGTTACGCTGCCGGCCCCAGGGAGGCCCTCAACGGTGCATTCAAAGAAGAATCACCCATTCTGTATCCGGATCTGGGAGTTTACCATCCGCGATTGAAAGACCGTATCACCGATCGTGGCCATCAATTACCGAAAGCTGGCAAGCAGTCTAGGGGTACGGTTGGTCTGCTGATCATGCGCTCCTATGTCCTTGCCGGAAATACCGCTCACTACGATGCGGTCATCGGTGCACTGGAAGACCGTGGGTTATCGGTGGTTACGGCATTTGCTACCGGTTTAGATGCAAGGCCGGCGGTGGAGAAGTTTTTCATCAAGGACGGCAAACCCGTTATCGATGCGATGGTTTCGCTAACCGGGTTCTCCCTGGTTGGTGGTCCGGCCTACAACGATGCACGGGCCGCTGAGGATTTACTTGCGCAACTGGACATTCCCTACCTGTCTGCAACCCCGGTAGAGTTGCAAACCCTCGATCAATGGGAGGCTTCGACCCGCGGCCTGATGCCGGTAGAGACCACCATGATGGTGGCCATTCCGGAACTTGATGGCGCTACCAGCTCGATGGTTTATGGTGGCAGACGAGCAGCTGGCGAGGGTGCCGATGCTACTTCGATGCAACCCGTACCAGAGCGGATTACCGCGTTAGCCGATCGCGTAACAAGGTTGGTCGAACTGCGCACTACCACACGTCAGGACCGTCGTCTGGCGATTGTTTTATTCAATTTCCCACCCAATGCTGCCAACGTCGGCACCGCTGCGTTCCTCGATGTTTTCTCTTCTTTGTACAACACATTAGAGCGACTCGCCAAAGAGGGTTACGATGTTGAGGTGCCCGCGGACGTGGACGCACTGCGGCAGCAATTACTTGAAGGCAACGCCGAGATGCACGGCACGCCGGCTAATGTACACACCACTATCGATGTCGACCGTTACGTAAGACACCAGACACACCTCGATGAAATTGAAGCCCAGTGGGGTCCTGCGCCGGGCAGACAGTTAACCAATGGACGCTCACTGTTCGTGCTGGGTGCCAGCTTTGGCAATGTGTTTGTCGGGATTCAACCCGGTTTTGGTTACGAGGGCGACCCGATGCGTCTGCTGTTCGAATCCAGTTTCGCACCAACACATGCCTTCGCAGCATTTTATGATTACCTGCACGAAGATTTCGAAGCACATGCTGTGCTGCATTTCGGTACCCATGGCGCACTTGAATTCATGCCAGGCAAACAGGTCGGGCTGTCCTCCGACTGTTGGCCGGAACGACTGATACGTGATCTACCAAACTTCTATTTTTACGCATCCAATAACCCTTCCGAGGGCATGATTGCGAAGCGACGCAGTGCTGCCACCCTGATCAGTTACCTGACACCCACCGTGGCAAAAGCAGGTCTCTATAAGGGCCTGGCTGATCTGAAGGATTCAATTGAGCGCTGGCGCAGCGATGGCGACACAGATCCCAAGGGCCGTGACTGCAAGGAACTGGTCGAGCTAATTCAGGCACAGGCAGCGGCAATTGATCTTGCCGACGAACAGCCGGCCTGGGAAACCGATATCGAAACTCGAATCGAAACACTTCGGCTTGAGTTGTTGGAACTTGAGCAAACCCTGATCCCGCTGGGTATGCACATCATCGGTGAGACCGCTGACCGCGAGTCGCGCCTGGAGTTACTGGGAGAAATATACCGCTCTCATACGGGCGAAGAGCCCGACGCCGAGCGCTTGACG
>JAAUYK010145432.1_pt1 | contig 12774 bp, 8 predicted proteins | sample 7278021 | NCBI WGS metagenome assembly JAAUYK01 (sample SAMN14350223, study PRJNA611818) | marine sediment metagenome | isolation source: surface marine sediment (1.8m) | place: French Polynesia: Moorea | collected 2018-08
CCGGTATTTCTCGCTGTAATCTTATTACTTGGCTGGCTTGCTTATGACATGACCTACCTGATTGATGAACAGGAGCGTGGTGTCGTGCTTCGCTTTGGTCAACATGTTGATACGCTTGAGCCAGGCCTCAGGGTGAGGTTGCCTAGGCCGGTTGAAATTGTACAAAAAGTAAACATTGGTCAGGTCCGCTCTATCACGCACAAAGCATTGATGCTAACGCAGGATGAAAACATCGTAGACGTCGAAGTTGCAGTACAGTGGCGAATAAATGACCCAACCCAGTACCTGTTTAATGTTTTTGCTCCGGCAGCAACACTTCGCCAGGTAACTGAAAGTGTTGTTCGCGAGGTAATAGGTAAAAGCAAGCTCGACTTTGTACTCACCGAGGGACGAAGTCAGATAGCAGAACAGATTAAAACGATTATTCAGCAAACACTGGATGATGATAATGCCACTGATGATTACGAGTCGGGTATTTACATTTCCAGTGTTGAAACACAGCCAGCCAAGCCACCCGATGAGGTAAAAGCAGCCTTCGACGATGCCATCAAGGCGCGAGAAGATGAGCAGCGTGTTGTTAATGAGGCAGAGGCATATCGTAACGATATTATTCCGAAAGCACGTGGTTCTGCTGCGCGACTAAGAGAAGAAGCCACTGCTTACAAGGCTCGTGTAATAGCCAAGGCAGAGGGTGAGGCCAGTCGCTTTGAACAGTTGCTGACAGAGTATCAACGTGCACCAGAAGTTACCCGTGAACGTTTATATCTTGACGCTATTGAGTCCGTTTTAACAAATACCAACAAGGTGCTAATTGATGGCGATAATTCCAACAGCCTGATGTATTTGCCAATAGACAAACTCATGGAGCAGCGTCAAACGCGATCAGCTAACAACTTAACATCAGATTTTTCCTCCCGTAGTGGTTCTAATTCGTCACTGTCGACCTCGCTTGACGATGTTAAACAACGGGTAGAGAACAGAATCAGGGGGATGCGATAATGCCAGGCAGTCCTAAAATAATCATTCCAGTAGTTATTCTTGCAATACTGGGTTACTTTTCAGTTTTCAAGGTCAACGAATTCGAACAGGCGATCGTTTTTGAATTCAGGAAAATTAAGCGCGCTGACTATGAACCCGGTTTGCACTTTATGCTGCCGCTCATTAACACCGTGCAGAAATTTGAAAAACGACTACTGAACCTTGACCAGGAACCACAGCGATTTCTGACATCAGAAAAGAAAGACGTAATTGTTGATTATTACGTTAAATGGCGAATCACAAACGTTGAGAAGTTTTACACGGCAACGCGCGGTGATGTTATTTACGCCAACGGACTACTCGGACAGCGTATCAACCGTGCACTCCGAGATGAGTTTGGTGCGCGTACCGTACAGGAAGTGGTTGCGGGGGAACGCTCACAAATACTCGAAGTTGTGAAAAAGAGCACTTCCAACTTGCCGGATGAACTTGGCATTTTCGTTGAAGATGTTCGCACCAAGCGTATTGACCTTCCTTCCGAGGTTAGTAATTCGGTTTATGAACGTATGCGCGCTGAGCGAAACAGAGTGGCAAAGGACTTTCGCGCTCGTGGTTTCGAAGCAGCTGAGCGTATTAAAGCGAACGCTGATCGTGAACGTGAGGTTATTCTTGCTAATGCTTACCGGGACTCAGAAATAATCCGCGGTGAAGGTGATGCACAAGCTACCGAAATTTACGCTACTGCGTTTAATAACGACCGAGAGTTTTACTCTTTATATCGAAGCTTGAATGCATATCAAAACAGCTTTAGTGGCAGTAACGACATAATGCTGGTTGAACCGCAATCAGACTTTTTCAAGTATTTTAACGATAAGAAAGGCAAATAAGCTCAATCACCTATGGGGAGTATGGTGATTCGCTGCTTTCAGGTGGTCGTCGCTTGGATCTGAATTTTTCAGATCTACTCGCGGCACTTGCCCTTGTATTTGTTCTGGAAGGACTAATGCCATTTATCAACCCGGAAGGTATACGCAAGTTATACTTCCAGGCTTCACAAATGGATAGTCAAACATTACGTTTTTTGGGGTTGACCAGCATGCTGGTCGGGGTTGTTCTTTTGTATCTGGTGCGATAGTTATGAATAAAATTAACCGCTGGTTACTGCCCGAAGGTATTGAAGAAATTCTACCTCCAAGGGCGAGCCAGCTAGAGGGTTTGTGTCGGGACATTGTTGACCTGTTGGCAAGCTGGGGTTATGAGTTTGTTATTCCCCCGATGCTGGAATACCTGGAGTCATTGCTGACCGGTACCGGTGAAGATCTCGATCTAAAAACCTTTAAACTTACCGACCAACTTAGCGGACGTCTGATGGGTTTGCGCGCAGACATGACACCGCAGGTTGCACGTATTGATGCCCACCTCCTCAAACGGAGTACACCTACCCGGCTATGCTACCTCGGTAGCGTTTTACATACACGCCCGGCGCATTCAGGAGAAACCCGTGCGCCCCTACAGGTGGGTGCCGAACTCTACGGTCACGCCGGTATTGCCAGTGATATAGAAATCGTCAAGCTTATGCTTGCGACACTGGAACTGGCCGGCATCAACAAGGCCTGTATCGATCTGGGGCATATTGGCATCTTTCGCGCCTTGAGCAGCGAATCCAGCCTTGAACCTGTGCAGCGGGACCAGGTATTTGAGATCTTGCAAAGAAAAGCCAGGGATGAGTTAAAGGAAAAATTCAATGACTGGAACATAACGGACGCTGCCAGTCTTGCCATGCTGGATCTGATCGATATGAATGGCACGATAGATATACTTGTCGATGCCGAGCAACGTTTCGCATCGATATCGGATACGGTAAAACAGGATTTACAGGAATTATCGACACTGGCTAATGCCATACAGGATTACAACGATATAACAATACATATCGACCTTGCAGAGTTGCGAGGTTATCACTATCACACTGGCATGCTCTACACCGCTTATGTTGAAGGGCAGGGTGACGGGATTGCCTTTGGTGGACGTTATGATGATATTGGCAAGGCATTTGGTCGTTCACGCGCCGCAACCGGTTTTAGTACTGACGTAAAGTCACTTATGAAGTATCGCGATGCTGACGCTAACCTGGCTGAACGGATATTTGCACCTGCAATTGATGACAGCAATCTTGATGCTCTCATTACAACACTGAGGTCAGAAGGCAAAATCGTTATCAGGGAACTGCAAGGTCAGCAGGCGAGTGCAGCTGATATGAGTTGTACACATGTTCTGGCTGAGTCCAACGGCAAGTGGGAAATAACAAAAATCTAAATTATTCAAATAACAAGAAAATAGTTCATGGGTAAAAATTTAATTGTTCTCGGTACGCAGTGGGGCGATGAAGGCAAAGGAAAGATTGTTGACCTCCTAACCGAAGATGTGGCGGCAGTTGTTCGTTTCCAGGGAGGACACAATGCCGGACATACTGTTGTTATCGATGGAGATAAAACCGTACTTCATCTTATTCCGTCAGGCATTCTACGTGATGGTGTTGAGTGCCTGATTGGTAACGGCGTTGTGTTAAGTCCTCACGCGCTGCTTGAAGAGATTGAGATGTTGGAAAAAAACGGTATCGCTGCCCGTCAATCACTCAAGATTAGCGAGGCATGTACATTGATACTCTCGTATCATGTTGCGCTCGATCAGGCGCGTGAAAAAGCGAAAGGTAAATCGGCTATAGGCACAACAGGACGTGGCATCGGCCCTGCCTATGAAGACAAGGTTGCACGTCGTGCGTTACGGGTTGGCGACCTGACCTCTGATGACTGTATGGCTGAAAAATTGCGCGAATTGCTCGATTACCATAATTTTATGCTGACTAATTACTACAGTGCTGACGCGATTGACTACGAACTGGCACTTGATGATTTACGGGCCATGGCGCAGCAATTGATACCGATGATAGATGACATAGGTGCGCGCTTAAGTGATTTTTACCAGCAGGGCAGAAATATATTATTTGAGGGTGCCCAGGGCACCTGGCTTGATATCGATCACGGCACGTATCCTTTCGTTACGTCATCAAACACCACCGCCGGCGGAGCGGCCACGGGCACGGGTTTCGGGCCGCGTCATTTTGATTACATCCTGGGTATTACCAAGGCGTACACAACACGCGTTGGTGCTGGCCCATTTCCAACCGAGCTACATGATGATGTTGGCGAACATATTGCGAAGGTAGGGAATGAATTTGGGGCAACGACAGGACGTGCCAGACGTTGTGGCTGGTTTGATGCTGTTTCGCTCAGACGTTCAGCGCAGATAAACAGTCTTTCCGGTATGTGTATTACCAAGCTTGATGTACTTGATGAGCTGGATGTGATCAAGATTTGCCACTCATATGAACTTGACGGTAAAACGATAGACATCCCGCCAATCGGTGCCGAATCGTTTGCCAGATGTAAACCTGTCTATGAGGAACATCCCGGTTGGAAGTCGAATACAGTTGGTATTACCAACTACGACGATTTACCTGAACTGGCACGTCGCTATCTGGACAGGTTGGCAGAGTTGACGGGCGTGCCGGTGGCTATTGTATCCACTGGCCCTGATAGAAACGAAACGATCATACTGGAAAATCCGTTCAGTTGATTTCGTTATGGCATGTTTGTCGTGCCTGCAAGAATGTGCATCATCTTAATGCGCTGTCTATAGCGACTAAATAACATGCAACGTCTCATTACCTTTACAGGATTTATCCCATACCTGGTTGTCGTATTTCTAAATGCGTTTATTGACCTTGGCCACAAAATTATTATTCAAAATACGGTCTTCAAGATTTACGATGGACAGCAGCAGATCATACTTACTGCTATTGTAAACGCATTAATTCTATTACCGTTTATCCTGTTGCTTTCACCTGCGGGTTTTGTCTCTGACCGCTTTCCCAAGCACAAGGTCATGCGCTGTACATCATGGTGCGTGGTTGTATTAACACTGTGTATCACGCTGTTTTATTACCTGGGCTGGTTCTGGCCGGCATTTGCGATGACTTTCATGCTCGCCTTGCAGAGTGCGTTTTACTCGCCGGCTAAATACGGCTTTATCAAGGAATTGGTAGGGAATGAAAACCTTGCGCAGGCAAATGGAGTTGTCCAGGCGACAACCACTATTGCCATACTTTCTGGCATATTTGCCTTTACCGTGCTGTTTGAAATGGCATTACAAGATGTAGATTTCACGAACACGCAGCAATTGTTGCAGGCGATTGCCCCTGTTGGCTGGTTGCTTGTTTTCTTTAGCGTCATTGAAGTGCTGGTTGTATACAGACTGCCTTATAAAAAAGCAGTCGATCCGGAATTAAAATTTGATATAAAACAGTACACGAACGGCCAATACCTGAAACACAATACACAGGTAGTGTTTGATAACAGGATTATTTACTTATCAATCGCAGGACTATCTCTATTCTGGGCTATATCCCAGGTCATGCTGGCTACATTTCCTGCCTATGCCAAGGATGCACTGTCTATAAACAATACGATAATTATTCAGGGAACACTGGCTTGTGCAGGCTTTGGTATTATGCTGGGAGCTGTTATTGCCGGACGTATATCCGTAACGAGAATCGAAACTGGACTACTACCCGCAGCCGTTATCGGTATATCCTGTTGTCTGATACTGCTACCCTTTTTATTAAATCCTTATCTGCAAGTAGTCAATTTCCTGTTTTGGGGAATTTGTGGCGGGTTATTGCTGACACCATACAACGCCTTGATTCAGTATCATGCCCCTGACGATGAATTGGGACGCATTCTGGCTGGTAACAATTTTATTCAAAATATAATGATGCTGTTATTCCTTGTTATGACAGTCATGTTTGCAGTGTTCGGTATGAACAGTGAGGGCCTATTCTGGATACTGTTATTCGTTGCACTGTCTGGCGCTCTCCCTATTGCCGTTATGACACGTAGGTCTACTTCTTTACCCGCTAGCTCATAACAACTGGTGCGAAAAATGCAAGTACAAATTAGACTTGCAAGCAGGGCATTGTGCTTTTTTTAAGTTATTGAAATTATTAAAAACAATATGCTGGTAGAGGTAATTCTTGCAAGATATCACCATTGATCTTGACGAGGTTTATAGACAATGAATAATGTAAGTTATATTTCCCACGAGTTTTTACGTTCGGCATGACTTATTGCGTAGCCCTTGCCCCGGATTCGGGTCTTGTCTTTATTTCAGACTCAAGAACGAATGCCGGTGTTGATGACGTTAGCACTTATAGCAAGATGCATCACTTCGGCATTACCGGAGAGAGGCAATTCGTGATCATGACATCAGGTAATCTTGCCACGACCCAGAGTGTAATATCGCGAATCAGACGCGATATAACTGAACAGACCGATATTAACTTGATGACAGTACCCACTGTCAGGGATGCGGCAGAATATCTTGGCGAAGTTAGTGTAAAAATTCAGGAAAAAAATGCAGCGACCGGTTCAGGTGTGAATTACGAGGCCAACTTCATTATTGGTGGCCAGGTAGTAAATGCCAAACAGGGGATTTTTCATGTCTATCCCCAGGGCAACAATATCACGACATCAAAAGATACGTGCTATCTGCAAATTGGTGAAAGTAAATACGGTAAGCCAATTCTGGATCGCATAATGAGTCCAGATACATCCATAGAAACAGCATGTTTATGCGGTATTGTCTCGATGGACTCAACCATGCGCAGTAATTTAACAGTAGGTCCGCCAATCGAGGTTGTTGTTTATAATAAAAACAGTCTTAGCATTGATCGCCGCTATCGCTTTGAGGAAGATAGTGATTACTTGCGAGAGCTAAAGCGCTGCTGGGATGAAAACCTCAAGGATGCATTCTCAAGTTTGCCTCCCATTTCCTGGAGTAGTAACTGGGACAATGCGCTGGTGACAGAAACTGATACACCCAGTTAGTTTTTAATTGCGTTACACTCTCTAACGGAAGCCATTGCACTTTCCGTAAATATCAATCTAGTTTAATCAACTCAACATGACCATACAGGTAGTACTTAAACATTCAACCGAATATCATTTTGACAAGTTAGTAAAACTGTCACCGCATGTTATACGTTTGCGTCCTGCACAACATTGCCGTACCCCTATCCCTGCTTATTCTCTTAAAGTAGAACCAGGCGATCACTTTATAAACTGGCAACAGGATCCGTTTGGTAATTACCTCGCCAGGTTTGTATTCCCTGAAAAAACAAGGTCGCTGAAAATAGATGTTGAATTGATTGCGGATATGACCGTTATCAATCCATTCGATTTTTTCCTTGAAGAAGAGTTTGAAACTTATCCATACAACTATGATAAGGACGTAAAACGTGATTTGAATCCCTACCTTGAAGTTATGGAACAAGGCGAACGTTTGACTGCCTGGCTGGCAGATGTCGACAGAGAAAGTGAGACTGCCATTGTGGATTTCCTTGTCGGTATCAATCAAAGACTAAACCAGGATATAAACTACAACGTCCGTATGGAACCCGGCGTACAGAGTTGTGAGAAAACGCTGTCGATTAAATCAGGATCGTGTCGGGATAGTGCCTGGTTACTTATCCAGGTGTTGCGTCATCTTGGCCTGGCGGCGCGGTTTGTGTCTGGCTATCTTGTACAGCTGACTGCCGATGTGAAATCGCTGGATGGTCCATCCGGGCCGGCCAACGATTTTACTGATTTGCACGCCTGGGCCGAGGTTTACCTTCCGGGAGCAGGCTGGGTTGGTCTGGATCCCACTTCAGGATTGTTTGCCGGCGAAGGTCATATCCCGCTGGCGTGTACACCCCACCCAATAACGGCAGCACCCGTGACCGGACATACGGATCCCTGCAAGGTCACCTTTGAACACAGTAATACAGTAGAACGTTTCCACGAGGATCCGAGGGTGACGATGCCGTTCACGGACACCCAGTGGCAGTCAGTAATGAAACTGGGCAACAGCATAGACGCTGAACTTGAACAGGGTGACGTCAGGTTGACCATGGGTGGAGAGCCAACATTTGTTTCGATTGATGACATGGAAGGGGAGGAATGGAACAACGCTGCACTGGGTGATGAAAAAAGGCGTCTTGCTGAAAAACTGTTGTTTAGGTTAAGGGACAGGTTTGCTCCAGGTGCCCTGGTACATTTTGGACAGGGTAAATGGTATCCCGGTGAACCATTACCACGCTGGGCATTGTCACTAATCTGGCGCAAGGATGACAAACCTGTCTGGAATGAGCAGACCCTGATCGCAGGGCAAGACACAGCACAGCCTTGCAAACATGAAGACGCCAAAAATTTTATGCGACAACTTGCTGATTGCCTGGGCATTGACCCTGCCTATATCATTTCTGCTTACGAAGACAAACAGCATTACCTGGATATAGAAAAACAATTACCGGTTAACGTGAGCATGGAAGACAGCAAGGTCGACGACCCTGTTGAACGTGAACGACTCGGCAGGATCGCCAGGCAGGGGTTGGATGAAGTACGTGGTTACGTATTACCCCTGAAGCATTTCAGTCACAAGGGAGAGGACTGCTGGAAAACCAGTCCGTGGCCATTGAGAACCGAAAAACTTTACCTGGCACCAGGTGATTCGCCAATGGGTTACCGCTTGCCACTAAACTCCTTGCCCTGGCAGTTACCGGACGAGTTTGAAATAGATACTGAACGTGATCCGTTTACACAGAAAGAAGAACTTGATGGTCCCGCGTCGACCGGGCGCAATAAAAACAACGACACCACTGCCGATGAAGTTATTCATACAGCACTTTGTGTTGAAATCAGGGATGAAAAGCTTTGCATATTCATGCCTCCGGTGAATGAAATTGAGCAATGGCTGGAATTAGCTGGTGTGTTGGAAAAGATAGCGAAGCAAATGAATCTGCCCGTCGCGATAGAGGGGTACCAACCACCCTGGGATACGCGCATCAATATGTTACAGGTCACACCTGACCCGGGTGTGATTGAAGTCAATATTCATCCTGCCAGCAATTGGAAAGAGTTAAGTCACATTACTGAAACGCTGTATGAAGAGGCACGTGTAAACAGGCTTGGTACTGAAAAGTTTATGCTTGATGGCAAACATTCAGGTACGGGCGGTGGTAACCATGTAACGCTGGGCGCACAATCACCAGCTGATAGCCCTTTTTTACGTCGACCTGACCTGCTGCGAAGTTTGTTGACTTACTGGCAGCATCATCCATCGCTATCTTATCTTTTCTCGGGGATGTTTATTGGCCCTACCAGCCAGGCACCACGTGTTGATGAAGCGCGTGACGATAATTTGTATGAACTTGAAATCGCACTTGGTCTGTTACCGGAAGGTGAGTGTGACAAGCCATGGTTGGTAGACCGTATACTGCGAAATTTTCTTGTCGACCTGACAGGCAATACGCACCGTGCAGAATTTTGCATCGACAAGCTATATTCACCTGATTCAATCAGTGGTCGTAAGGGCCTGCTTGAGTTTCGTGCATTTGAAATGCCACCGCATTACCAAATGTCGATGGTGCAAATGCTGCTATTGCGGACTTTAATTGCCTGGTTCTGGAAGCATCCCTATCGTGGCGAGTTGATTCGCTGGGGCACCGAACTACACGACCGCTTTATGTTGCCACACTATGTCTGGGAAGATTTTAATCGCGTCATCTATGACTTACGTCAGGCCGGATATGAATTGGAGCTGGACTGGTTTAACACCTTCCGCGAGTTCAGGTTTCCTCGAATAGGCACAATGTTCGCGCATGATATGCAAATTGACTTACATTCGGCACTTGAACCGTGGCATGTACTTGGAGAGGAATCCAGCGGACAGGGCACAGCGCGTTATGTTGATTCATCGGTTGAACGTATCCAGGTTAGCGCACACGGTATGCACGGCGACCGTTATGTGCTTGCATGCAATGGCCGAAAAATACCAATGCGCAATACAGGGATTAAAGGAAAAAAACTCGGTGGGGTCAGGTTCAAGGCCTGGCAACCTTACTCAAGCCTGCACCCGACTATCAAGGCTCACGTACCGTTGGTTATTGATGTCATCGATACAAAATATGAACGCTCCATAGCCGGCTGTACCTATCATGTTTCTCATCCCGGCGGCCGTAACTATGACACGTTCCCGGTAAATGCCAACGAGGCGGAGGCCCGCCGCAACGCCCGTTTTATCACGCACGGTAAAACGCAAGACAGGATAACTGTACCCTTGGAAAGTCCGCACCCCGACCATCCATATACACTTGATTTAAGAGTGCCGTTGAGTTGATTCAGAGATAAATAAACAGAAGCGATCAAATCAGCGTACAATTCATTGTGATAATGAAAAAGAAGTACGAAGAAAAGTAAGATGTGGTGCCGAGAAGAGGACTTGAACCTCCACGGGGTTACCCCCACTAGCACCTGAAGCTAGCGCGTCTACCAATTCCGCCACCTCGGCATGTGCAAGACGGCGGACTTTACCGACCCCTAAAACTATTGTCAATCCATCATTAACATGTCAAAAAAATCAAAGCCTCAGGCTAATTCCAGCGACACACTTGATATTCCGGAAAGGGATCAAATTATCAGCTGGCTCCGCGAGGCGGGCCGGCCGCTGACACGCAAACAGGTAGCCGAGGCATTTCTGATCACCGATCCTGAAACACGTCGTGCCCTGGGGCGTCGTCTTAAGGCGATGACGCGCGATGGCCAGTTGATAAAAAATCGTCGTAATGCCTACGGCCTCATAGAAAAAATGGACTTGATAAAAGGCAGGATCATTGGCCACCCGGATGGCTATGGTTTTGTCGTACCAGATGATGGTGGTGATGATCTATACCTGTCGCCTAAAGAAATGCGTTCAACACTTCATGATGACCGCGTGCTGGTTCGTGAAGTGAATGTCGACAGACAAGGACGCCGCGAAGGAAAACTCATTGAGGTGATCGAAAGGGCAAATACGCAAATAGTTGGGCGTTACTACGAAGATAGTGGTATTGCCTTCGTGGTGCCGGACAATAAGCGCATCAGCCAGGACATCCTGATAACGGGGACTACCAGGCTGAAAGCAAAGACAGGCCATTACGTGGTTGTCGAAGTTATTTCGCAGCCGGATAAACATCGCCAACCCGTGGGCAAGTTGATCGAAGTGTTGGGCGAGGGCGATGCCGTTGGCATTGCCGTTGATATCGCAATACGCAGCCATGATCTACCTTACGAGTGGCCAGCAGCGGTAAAACAGGAAGCAAAGCGTGTTAAACCAGTCATTGATGCAGGAGAAACTGCAAACAGGGAAGACCTGCGCGCGTTGCCTTTCGTCACAATTGATGGCGAAGATGCTCAGGACTTTGATGATGCTGTTTATTGTGAGAAGCAAGGTAGTGGTTGGCGTCTACTCGTTGCTATCGCAGATGTATCGCATTATGTAAGTGGTGATAGCGCGCTGGACAATGAAGCACGTTTACGTGGTACCTCTGTATATTTTCCTGAACGCGTCATACCCATGTTGCCGGAAGTGCTGTCGAATGGTCTATGTTCACTAAGACCGGAAGAAGACAGGTTGGCTTTTGTTTGTGAACTGAGCCTTGATGCACGCGGTAAGCTAAAGCGCCATAACTTTTACAAGGCCACTATTTGCTCAGCAGCCCGGCTGACGTATACCGAAGTCGCGGCGATGGTCGTGGAAAGGGACAAGGTTGCAAGACAAAAACGCAATGCTCTTATCAAGCATATTGATCAGCTTTACGAGGTTTACCAGTTATTGCATGCAGAACGTGTCCGTAATGGACTGATCGATTTTTCTTCTATGGAAAGCCGTTTCGTTTTTAATGACGAAAATGAAATTGCATCGATTGAGTTGCTGCATCGTAATGAAGCCCACCGTCTGATCGAGGAGATGATGCTGGCCGCCAATATTGCTGCAGCAGAATTTCTGGAGAAGAACGAGATTCTTGCGCTTTACCGCGTTCACGCCAAGCCAAAGTTTGAAAAACTGGAAGAGGTCAGAAACCTGTTGTCACAGCTTGGGCTTATCCTTGGTGGTGGCGATCAACCTACCGCAGCCGACTATGCATCTCTGGTTGAAAAGATACGCAAGCGCGAAGACGGCGACATGCTTGAAATGGTGCTGTTAAGAAGTATGCCTTTGGCTGTTTATAGCACGATAAACGAAGGTCATTTTGGGCTAGGTTTTGATGCCTACGCTCACTTTACATCACCGATACGTCGTTATCCTGATCTCATGGTGCATCGAGCTATTGGTCATATACTCGAACATGGTGTAGCAGATTCGTATCCCTATACACAACTAGGCATGCTGGAACTGGCGGAGCACTGTTCGATGACTGAGCGTCGCGCTGAAGAAGCATCGCGTGATGTGACGCAGAGGTTGAAATGCCTGTTCATGCAGGACAAGGAAGGCGAAGAATATAATGGCATAGTAAGTTCTGTAACCCCGTTTGGATTATTTGTCATGTTGCAGGATGTGTTTGTAGAAGGATTAATACACATCAGTAATTTACCTGCGGACTATTATCATCATGATCCGATTACGCACAGTTTGACGGGTGAGCGAAGTGGTAAGCAATTTCAGATGGGTCAGGCTTGTCGAGTGAGGGTGACTCGTGTTGACCTGGAAGAACGCAAGATTGATTTTGAACTGGTAGAAGATGACTAGAAAAAGCGACTTTGCATTTGGCATCCACTCGGTGGAACAGTTAATGAAACGATCACCGGATGTGATACTGCGCGCCTGGCTGCAAAAAGATGCACGCTCAAGACCACTGCAACGTTTACAAGAACAAATACA
>JAAUYK010106872.1_pt1 | contig 12770 bp, 8 predicted proteins | sample 7278021 | NCBI WGS metagenome assembly JAAUYK01 (sample SAMN14350223, study PRJNA611818) | marine sediment metagenome | isolation source: surface marine sediment (1.8m) | place: French Polynesia: Moorea | collected 2018-08
AAAAGCCATGTGGTTCATTGATACCCAAAAGTGTATACCTGATGATACCGTTTGCCCAAAAATAAAGACCCGCAGCAAGCTGCCAGGGTCTTTATAGGATTAAAAATCCGCTATCTGCCGTCTATTGCTCAGAATCACCGGTTTGCATTGATGGCATCCGCAATTTCCCGGCTAAATCTCTGCAAGGCCCGATTTTGGGCTGCAATGAGGTTATCAAAGTCATTTCCACCCGCAGGCTCCCTGATAATCGAAACCTTGGTCAACAGCGCCGTCTCTTGCCGACCGTAAAGGGTCCAGCGCGCCACCAGCAGGGCATCACCGCCCAGTGTTCCGTCAAACCGGGCGATATCAATCTCAGTCCTAAATTCAAGTGGTATGGTTTCATTGCGCCGGGGAACACGATAAACCCTGGTGGTTTCCAGCAAATTAGACAGGCTGACAATGATCACACGGGGGATGCTGTCCGTCAAAGGCTCCACCCACCGGTTGAATTCCGAAAGCTCCAGCTTGTGCCCCATGCCGCGGATTACAACCTGTGGCCGATCAAGGTAAGGTGCCACGTTGACAGGCCCGACGCCGACGGCGATTCCGCGTTCCAGACCGCTCAGTTGCGTACTGGCGGTTTCCTCCAGTTGATAGAAGTTGGGGGGAGGGGTTGTGGCACACCCGATCACGGCAAACAGGGCGGCGGCAATCATCCATCTTCGTATCTGACTGAATGCCTCATACATGTGAAAATCTCCTTGTTAATAATTCTTATAGGCCTTCCCTTTGATCAGGGCTTCAGGGTGTTGTTGCAGATAATCAGCCAGGACGCGCAGGGAACGGGCGGCACCTGACAGCTCCTTTAATAGATTATCCAGTTCAGCACGGGTGGGCGAACGTTTGCCCACTAGATCATCAATGCTTTTAAAAGCCGTATCAACCGATTGCAGGGCTTCGGCCACCGATTGCGAAAGGGGATCTACTTTGTCATTCACATTGTTGACCAACGCCCTGGTATCGGTAAGTGTATTGTTCAGGTTGTCTGCTAAAGGATCCACCTTGCTGTTCACATTTTGCATCAAACCCCGCGCGTCTCCTAAAGCGCTTCTTAACTCACTTAAGCTGGCGTCGATGTCCGGGTTTTGCAGGATACGATCAACTCCGTCCAGGACTGAGATTAAACTGTCGTTTATTTTCTGGAGATCAAGATTTGCCAGGGATGCCTCTAATTTTGACATGGTTGACGGGATCGTCGGGATTTCCTCATAATTTTTATCAATATTCTTCCGTACAATAGGCGTGTCGGCATGCTCTCTAAGCAAAACGGCCAACTTTCCGGTAACCAGGCTCAGGGGCACCAACTGGCCCCGCAGTCCGTGATCGATGAGATCGGACATCCTGCCTTTCCAGTTAAATTTCATATCCTCCGCCACAACTATAACACTCTCCGGATAAACCTCCACATAGACCAGGATATAATCCTTGAGTTCTGTGATGTCGGCATGGATGACCACCCTATTTACCTGCCCCACCGGGAATCCATGATACAGCACCGGGGATCCCACGCTCAGACCCTTGAGGGATTCTTCGAAATAAAGCACATATTCTAGGGATTCTTTGAACAGGTCGCCTGATCCGAAAATGACAATACTGGCCGCCAGAATACCCACCGCCAGAATAACGAAAGCACCAATCATTTTCCGGTTTGCTTGTTTGGCCATGATGTTCCTTCCTGTGATTATGTTTGCTCGCCACGGGTTAAAAAAAGACGCAGCGTCGGGTCCTGCGTTTCGGCCAGCAGTTTGCTGGGATTGCCCGTGGCCGTCATGGTTCGTATGGAGGCGTCTAAAAATACGGAGTTGCTTCCAATGGCAAAGATGCTGGCCAGCTCGTGGGTCACCACCACCATGGTAGTGCCCAGGCTTTCGCTCAATTGGAGGATGAGATCATCCAGCCGGCGCGCGCTCACCGGGTCCAATCCGGCCGAGGGTTCGTCAAAGAAAAGAACTTCCGGATCAAGCGCCATGGCCCGAGCAATCCCGGCCCGTTTCTGCATCCCTCCGCTTATTTCCGAAGGGTAAAACTCTTCAAAACCGGCCAGTCCCACCAGGGCCATCTTCAGCTCAACGGTGTCGCGGATCTCTGCCGGCGTCAGGTTTGTATAAGTTTCAATGGGCAGGGCCACATTCTCGGCCAAGGTCATGGAACTCCATAAGGCACCACTCTGGTACATAACACCAGCCCGGCGGATGATTTGATCGCGGATATCAGGCTCAGACGCCCAGAAATCGGTATCGTCATAAAAGACCTTACCTTTGGCCGGGGGTTTCAGGCCGATCAATATGGTCATCATGGTGCTCTTGCCGCAACCGCTGCCTCCCATGATGATAAAAACATCGCCCCGGTTAATCGTAAAAGTCAGATCGCGCATGACCACAAAGTCCCCATAGGCCATGGTGAGGTCTTTAACGGTGATGTGGGGTTTCGGTTGTTTCATAATTTTCGAACAGTTACCGGTAAATAGAGGTTTCAGGTGTCAGGGTTCTGGGTTCTAGGTTCTGGGTTCAGGGTTCTGGGTTCAGAGGTTCTGGGTTCAGGGTTCAAGGTTGAAATGGAACCGATCCGGGTAACCTAAAACCGAAAACCTTGAACGGGGGACCCAGAGTCTGAAACCTGACACCCGAACACTGAAACCATAGCTTTAACTGCCACCTGACAACTGAAACCTACTCTCTCCGACACCTGAAACCAACCCCGAACCTTTTAACCTCTTAACCTCTGAACCTTGAACCTCTTAGCTAAATCCCAAGAACATTCGTCATAATAGTAATGATCGCAGTGGCCACGATAATGCCCACTATGGCCGTGACAACCGCCGAGGTGGCCGCATCCCCCACCGCAGAAGCACTACGACCACACTGCATGCCGCGCATACAGCCAGCCACCGCTACAATCACTCCGAAAATAGCACTGCTGAAAATCCCGATCCACAGATCCCAGAGACTGACCGCTCCAACTAGCTGGTCGAAATATTGGATAATATTGACATCGGGCAGGGTAATCGTCGCCACCGCACCGCCCAATATCCCCATGACATTGGCAAACAGCGATAGAAGTGGCATCAACAGAGCCAAGGCCAGCATGCGCGGCAAAACCAAAAACTCGATGGGCGACAGTCCCAGGGTCTTGAGGGCATCGATCTCCTGGTTTACCTGCATAGTGCCAAGCTGGGCGGCAAAGGCGCCTCCCGTCCGCCCGGCCATGACGATGCCCGTCATGATGGCGGCCATCAACCGCACCATGGCAATTCCCACAAGATCGGCCACATAGATCTCGGCTCCGAAAAGTGCCAATTGAATGGCGCCGATAAATGCCAAAATCATTCCCACCAAAAAACTGATGAGGGCTACAATGGGAAGCGCTAGTCCACTGCAGGCCTCCATGACCAGCCACAGATCGGTACGACGGTACTGGGCTTTACCCTGAAAAAGTCTGAGAAAAGCTACTACCGCCTCGCCGATAAACGCCAATAGTTCGCTGGCACCGTTGAAAAATAGTACCGTCTGGTCCCCCAGATAGCTGAGAAACGTCATCCGGCCTTCAGACTTGCGGGCGTCCTTTTTCTCGGGCACTGCCGCTGCCAGCTCCAGAAGTTGTCGGACCCCACCCGGCAGCCCGCTGCTATCCACAGCAATGTCGCTCTTCGAACAATATTTCCACAGTTTTCTGAGAAAAGTGAGCAGGCCGGAATCCCAGTCTCCCAGTTTTTCGGTATTAAACGTAATTTGACGGATCGGGCCGGCCGATTCGATCTTCTGCCGGACATCATCAGCAGATGGAAGCGGTTCCCCAAGCTTCCAACTTCCACTGAAAATCACCTGCAGATTATCTTGGGAGGGTTGCTCGAATAATAGTTCACCTGAACTTGACATTCGACATTACCTCTCGTTTGAGGCGGTTGTATAACGTTGTCAATATTGAAAGTACAGCAGCCGGCAATTGATAAAACGCAACGGTATCAGCTAATGTGCAAAACCGACTGATTTGTCGCGTAATAGTAACCGCTGTTCTGCCTGATACAGCGGTCAGGGAGTCTTAAGCATCAACGCTTGTCATTCCGGACTTGATCCGGAATCTAGTTTTTTAAGGGGGCATCTCTGGATGCCGGCCTACGCCGGTATGACAAAAGAACGCATTCCCTGACCTGATTGATACTAAATCTTAGTTTTAAAATTGACAACTCAAAAAAAGCTTATGAGGCTTATCTCCCGGCACCTGTAGCTGACCATATTTAATTTATAAGTACTTTCACAATATTTCGTAAAGATAAACACATGGCACATATTGTCATCTCAAATCGTTTTAAGTCACGGCTTGTCGGATCAAGGCATAATCGCCGGCCTGCATCTCTTTTACCAGCGTATCGGCTTCCTCCTCAGGCACCCCGAATTCTGCGATTATCTCCTTGCCAAGCGCCAGGGTGCTCTCGACATAAATCGCACCCGCAGACCGAATTCCATTCTCATGCAGATCGGCCGCATCTTTGAGTGTCGACACCTGGGTGTAGATGCTCAGTCCAGGGTACATCTGGCGCAATGTCGTTGCATTTGACCGCAATGTTTTTTTATTAGTTGTCGACAGGAACACGGCACGTGCCCGTCCGAGGTTGGCTGCTCGTTGCACGGCTTCCATGCTGATATCGCCGAACAACACTTTCAGGCCGTTTTGCTTCGCTGCGCGTACCACATCAACCCTGTTGTCAATTGCAATGTAAGCAATCTCTGTACGCTCCGCCATCAGGGATGCAATCCTGCCGACTTCGCCGGCACCGACGATAACGAGGTGATCATTCATTTCCCCTGCCGGACGCGTTGGTTCGACGGAGTCCGCACGATCAAGTCGAAACGCCAGGCGCTCTCCAAGCTTTTGCATCACGGGGGTCAGAATCATAGTAATCGAAATGACAAGGTAACCGATGGTCAATCCCGTTCCCTGGATGAGACCGGCACTCGCAGCGGCGCTGTACAGAATGAACGCAAACTCCCCTGCCTGCGACAGCATAAACCCGGTACGGATGCTCGTGGCCAAATCGCTGGCCGTTATGCGGCAAAGCCCGACCAGCACAATCGCTTTAATCGCCATCACAACGGCAACCAGCAAAAGGACCTGCTTCCATATCTTAAATAGTGCCTGAACATCTATGGACATGCCCACCGCTATAAAAAAAAGTCCCATCAATATAAATTTGAAAGGCTCAACGATTTCCTCTATCAGGTACCGATAGTCCGACATGGACAGCAGCATGCCAAGGATAAAGGCACCGAGGGTCAGCGAGAGCCCGGCCAGGTCGGCAACCCAGGCCGCACCCAGAACAGACAGAAACAGCAGAATGCCAAAGGCCTCCTTGCTCCTTTTTCGGGCGGCCCAGCCCAATAGCTTGGGCAAAACGTGACGACCCAGGACGAAAATACCCAAGAGTGCCACCAAAACAGTAAGTATCTTCAAAACCAGCGGCAGTTCCGGCCCTTCCGATTGTGCGCTTGCCAGCAGGGGAATAAGGGCCATGATCGGGATGATGGCGACATCCTGGGCCATCAGAATGGCGAAAATGTTGCGGCCGTGCCTGGTGGACAGTTGGCCGGTCTCTGTGAGAATCGTCATAATGACTGCCGTCGATGATAGGGCGAGACCGAGTCCAACAATGAGTGCGGTTTCAAACTTCAAGCTAAATAAATAGGCGAGAATCGGCGACAGACATACGGTAGACAAAACAATCTGGCTGCCGCCAAGTCCGAGGAGCTGCTTTCGCATTTGCCACAGGTGCCTCGGTGGGAGTTCCAGAGCAATGATGAACATGAACAACACAATGCCAAGTTCGGAGACATGGTGGAGCTGATCGACTCGGGTCGCTGCCACCAGTCCGGGTGTGTGCGGTCCGATGAGGATCCCGGCAACGATAAACCCGACGATTGAGCCGAGGCCCAACCGATTAAAAATTGTAACGCAGACCGCCGTCGCGGCCAGAAATATTAGAATGACAAAAAGTAAATCGTGAAGGTCCATATTCTCCTCTCGAATATGATCGTTGGTCGATTCGCTTCGTCGGATATAGCTTCTACAAAAATTCGGTTTTTTTATCGCCGCCCGAACTTAACGATTGATTTTGTTATTACGAATGCTTGGAAGCCGTCATAGACAAGCTGTGAGCGCATAGCGAACATTACAAATGATAAAGCTTAATTAGATATGCTACTGGCAATCAGGATTATCTTGCCAACAGCGCTCACTCTGGATGCGCTGTAAACGCTCATTATTGAAGTTGAGATAGTAAATGTACTGGGTATCAAATTGATACACCCAGACATGAAATACATCCCGATACACATTTCTTGAAGGACGGCTAATTCGGAGCGGTTGTCCGCACTTAGCTTCCACATGCCGCTGCAAGTCGCCGACGGCCACAATGCCGCCGCTGCATCGCAAAGTAGATTCATCGACACGTGATGCCAGGGTGATAGCGGCGGTTAAAAGAATGGCCCAAAATATGCTGACCGCAACAAGGACTATATATCGTTTCTTCAAGCCGCTAGTCCTTTCATTTGGCAGGTTAAATAGCGATGGCCGCAATGGGCGGCCCAATTGACTATAAGTTGCAGAATCCTGGCCATCGGATTATTGAGCGCTACAATTTACGATTGAGCAATCGGCATGTGCAACATCCCAACGATGTGATTGAAAATTGCAGACAACGATTTAATCCGCTGGTGCGTATCGCTCGATGCGCTCCAATATCCCACTGACAAATCTTAGATAATACACAAAACCGCTAGGCCCTAAATCGTAAATCCACACATCCCCGTTTGATTCCGTTCGAACCGGTTCGCCGCATTTGCTTTTAACATCCAATTTCGAATCCTTTTCCTGTACAAATGAGGCACCACCACAGTCAAATGATGATACTTGATAATAAGAGGCGAATACTGACGTTGGTAACGCAACCGTCAACGCCATTAAAATCAATATTACAAGAACCATTTTTTTTTGTTTCATAAAAACCTCCCTCCCTCAACGGTAATTCCGGCCGAAAACAAGATGGGGGCCATTTAAATTGACCCGCCCAAATACGGCGGTTCAATCCGTTTAGATGTAGCCTCAACAAAGTAGAGATCGCGCCTCAAATAGCTCCTCTAATTCACTTAGGGATCATACTTTGTGGCCGCCCAATTTGCGTTTTCACCCGGCAGAAAGCGACCGTCGTCCGGAATGCCCACCTCGGCTTCGATGAGGGCATTCATTTTGGTATTCATCGCCAGCAGCAGATCGCCATTTTTCTTTGGATCGGTAGCCAGGTTTTGAACTTCGTTCGGATCTGTCTTTAGATCGAATAGTTCGACATCATTGAGTGCAAATATTTCTTCCAATGTTTGCGGCTGATTGTGCTGCTTGGGCGAAAAATAGCGTGTGTATTTATAGCGTCCGTCAAATGTACTGCGAATGGCGCCGCGTTTGCTGAAATCAGGCTTGAAGCCTTGATCCACAAGTTTTGCCTTTTCTCCGCCGGCGTTAATGTAGGCCTGGATCTTTCTTAACAGATCGCTATCCAGATAACCAAACATGTTAAAACAATAGAGCGTACCGCTGCGCACGTCATTGACTTCGGCCGTGGGACCTTTTTTCATCAGTGGTGTCAGATCCTGACCGCGTAGCTCGCGGGTAATGCTTTTACGTTTGCCTGCGTCCACCCCCGTCCAACTGATCAGGGTGGGGGCAAGATCGAGATGCGCGGTAACGGCATCGCATTGCTGGCCATGGGTACGAGGGTACCCCGGGTGGGCAATAATCAGCGGTACGTGGTTTTGCTCCTTGTAGGCCGTAGCGCCTTTCCCATGGGTGCCATGGGCACCGGCGAGTTCGCCATGATCTGCGGTCAGCACAACGATCGTGTTGTTGTCAAGACCCAACAGCTCCAGTTCGTCGAGGATATTTTCAACCACCAAGTCGGCATGGCGAATGCAGTTGAAATAGTAGTTAAGCAGGCGCTGCCAGCGGACATCCTTGTTAGGAAAATTGCCTACCAGCGCACCGCGGGCCAACTGGTATTCCCGGTGGGCCGGCGGTCGCCCTTTCTTATCGAAAGGTTCGTGGCGGCTTGCCGGCAGCTGCACCTTCCACTGTTTTCCGTAGAGCGGGATTTTTGGCTCGCGGGCGATTGCCATCAAAGGCCTGGGCTGATCCTGAACGTGTTGCCCGGGGGCATCCGTATTATAAAACATGACATCATGGGGGTTAACAAGATTGATGGCCATAAACCAGGGTTTGCCCTGCCGGCTCATGGGTTGCCCGTGCAGCCGTAACCACCGGCGGTACTGTGAGCCGATATATTCGTCATTGTAATAACCGCCATGGGTCATGCCGATAACGTCACCAATGCCAACATAATCCCGAAAGCCATAGCTCTCGATAACCCGGGTCAGTTTTTCCTGGGGCAAAGCCATCTCGTTGTGGGTGCCCAACTCCCCAGACAAATGCCACTTGCCCTTGTAAGCAGCATAATAGCCGGCTTCGCCCAGCATGTCGCCCAGCGTTCCGAGTTTTGGATCAAGGCCGCTTGACCATGGAAAATCCAAATTGTCGAACAGCCTGGTGTGCTGGATATGCTGACCGGTGTAGATGACCGAGCGCGATGAAGTGCATACCGCCGAATTGATCTGGTGGTTGGTAAACGTCAGCCCTTTGCGCTGCAGCCGCTCATGACCCGGCAGGGCATAGCCGGGTGGGTAATGTGCCGGATTGATGTAACGTTCCTGATCGGTGAGGATGAACAGGATGTTGTAGGGGCTACTCCCATGTTTTTCAGACTGTTTGGACCTTACCGCCGAAGCTTGTGCTATCGCCTGACCACCATCGACCGATGCCATCCCCAAGCCGACCGCGCCGGCAGCCGATGCTGCCAGGAACTGTCGACGTGTCAATCGTTTTTTATTTATGGTCGTCATCTTGTCTCCCAATTTCCTAACCTCAGTATGCAAACGGCCCGGCTAGCATATCAGTGCCGACCGGGCCGCTGCTCAATTTATGATTTTTCAAGGTCCGACTTAAGCGGCATTTACACCAATTCCCAGCATCTTAGATAATGTGAGAACCTCGCGATTTGTTTGACTTAGCTATTGACGAGGTCAATACACGAACTCATTGTTTATGTCAGGATAGGTTAGATCCTTTCCGGTGATTTTACTTTGTAAAAGATGCAGTAGAGTACCGGCACCACGAACATGGTCAGCATCGTTCCGAAGGTCAGTCCGAACATGATGGTATAGGCCATGGCCGCCCAGAAAACATCGGGTGCCAGGGTCAGCAGTGCCAGCACGGTGGTGGCGGCTGCCAGGCACACCGGTCGCAGGCGGGTGACGCCGGATCGGACGATGGCCTCATAACGCGTCTTGCCCGCATCAATTTCTTCTTGCACCGTATCCAGCAGCACAATGGCATTTTTGATCATCATGCCCGACAGACTCATGGCCCCCAGCGTGGCCAGAAATCCAAAGGGCTGCCCGCTGACTAGCAGGCCAGTGGTCACACCGATGGCCGCAAACGGAATGGTGCAAATAATAATCAGCGGTGGGCGGTAAGCGCTGTACAATGCGACCATGACGAACAACATGATAATCATGGCCGGCAGGATACCCGGTTGGAGCGACGACTGATTGTCCAGTTGACTCTCGTCTTCCCCGTCCATGAATATGTCGTAACCCGGCGGCAGGGTCGCCATGAGCTCCATGAACTCGTCATACACATGATTCTTCAAATCGGGGTAGGTCGACCACCATGCCGGCGTGGCCTGAATGGTGACGGTTCGTCGACGGTCCCAACGGTTGATAAACGGCTCTTCATATTCGGTCTGGATTGCCTTGGTGACCTGGGCCAGCGGCACGGTCTGCTCCGACAGGGGCGGTTTGACCTGCAAAAGCTCAAGGTTGTCCGCAGATGCATGCCGCTCTTCAGGGGGATAGCGCAGCAGGATGGGATAAAGGTCGTCACCTTCACGATACAATCCTACCTGTTGACCGTCATAGGCCCGCCTGGTGGCTTGACCAATGTCGTCACGGCTGACCTGGGCCCAGCGCCCCCGAGGCTGATCGTAGACCGGCACGATTTTCTGCCGGCGGTTCATCAGGGATGTCTTGATTTCCTTGGCCCGGGGTTCTTTTCTTAAAATAGCCTTGCCCTTTTCCCCGATTTCGCGCAACACGGCGATATCAGCTTCGGCCGGTCCGGTGATTTGCCATTCAAACTTCCAGGTATCGCTGGGGCCCACTCCGTATTTGCGCACCCGCGTGGTGATATCGGGATAGTGTTCCTTGACCCAGGGTTCGAACTCGGCAATCAGTTGATCAATCTGCTTATAGCTTTCAGTGTTGACGATCAATTCGACGTAGTTCTGATAGTAAGGCAGTTCCGGATCCACCGGCAAGTACAAGCGCGGCGGCCCCTTGCCGAAAAAACTACTCACCGTCGTCACCAGCTCATTGTTTTTCAGCCACTCTTCAGCCGGTTGGACCCGTTCGGCAGTTGTCTGGATGCGCGTGCCTTCGTCAAACCAGAAATCCACCATGATCTGGTTGCGTGAGGCATACGGAAAAAACATCTGTTTGACGTAACCAAAGCAGAAGATGGCGGCCACCAGCAAACCTACCATTATCCCCATGAAGATCCAGCGCTGGCGGATGGCAAACTCAAGCAGCCCCTTGTAGCCGTTAAAAAATTTGGTATCATAGGGATCTTTTTCCTCGCGGCCCTCAGAGGCCTTGGCCGCCGGCAGCATTGATAGGCATTGCAGCGGCGTCTGAACCAGGGCCAATAGCCAGCTGAGCGACAGGGAAATGGCCACCACCACGAACAGCGAGCGGCAGTACTCACCAGCATCCGCTCGGGAGGCAAAAATTGGGTAAAAGGCCATTACCGCGATGATGGTGGCGCCCAGTAACGCCATGGAGGGATTAGTGGCCGCTTCGATGGCGGCCTTGACCCGGTCCATGCCACTGTTGATTTTAACCTGGATGCCGTCGGCCACCACAATCGAGTTGTCCACCATCATCCCCATGGCGATGATCAGCGCGCCCAGGCTCATGCGTTGAAAGGGATAACCAAATATGGTCATGCCCACAAAGGTACCCAGGATGGTCAGCACCAGACCGCTGCCGATGATGACCCCCATGCGCCAGCCCATGGGTACCGTTAAAACAATCAAAACGATGGCCACCGAGCCGGCCAGATTCGTAAAAAAGCTCACGATGGATTCAGTGACCAGCTCCGATTGCCAGGTGACCTTGGTGATCTCAAGTCCCACCGGCATGTAGGGCAGGATTTCGTCGATACGTTGCTCCAGTCGCTTGCCCACGTCGACGACGTTGACGTCCTCACGTGCTGCAATCTGTATGCCGACCGCCGGCCGTCCATCGGTGCGCATCAGTGACTGGGGCGGTTCCAGGTAGCCAGTTGAAACGGTTGCAATATCCTTGATGCGGACCAATTCTACTTCAGGACGCACACCGCCCGCGCCTGTAGGCCGTGCGGTCTGGGAGGTCTGCTGGTCGGAAATGACAGGCGCCAGCGCCCGGTTGGTTTGTCCCGGACGGTCGGGGTGCAGGAAAAGCTCGCCAATATCCTCCGGGGTTAAAAACTCGCCGGTGGGCGCCACCCGCAGCCGCGTATCCTGGACGTCAATGGAGCCCGCATCCACCACCATGTTTTGCCGGCCCAGGGTGTCGATGAAATTTTCCGCGCTCAGTCCTCTTTCCGCCATTTGCTGTTCAGAGGCATCCAGATAGATGACCTTGTCCTGCACGCCCCACAGCTCCACCCGCGAAACGCCCTCCACCAAATCCAGTTCCCTTTTCAGGTCATCAGCCCAGTCCTCCAGTTCAGCGTAACTGAAACCGTCACCGGTAACGGCCAGGACAAAGCCATAGACAAAGTTGAAATCGTCTGAAACGTCCGGCTTATCGGCCCCGGGGGGCAACTGGGGGGTAACATCGCGGATTTTCTTGCGCATCTCGTCCCAGATCTGGGGCAGTGTATCCATCCAGATATACTGCTCGATGTCGACCTTGATGATAGACACCCCCGGCCGTGAAAAGGAATAGAGGTGCTCTACGTCGGGGATCTCCTTGATGGCCTTTTCGAGGACGTCGGTCACCTCCAGTTCCACCTCGTAGGCACTGGCGCCCGGGTAGTGGGTAACCACAATGGCCTTTTTGATCGTAAAGACCGGGTCCTCGAGCTGTCCCAGGATGAAGTAAGATGCGATGCCGCCAAGGCCCACAATCGCAATAAATAGATAACTGACGGCCTTGTTCTTGATGGCGTATTCCGTAATGCTCATGAATCCCCCTCGGGTTGACTATCGACAACCATTTTTTTCAGAGTTAATCCGACAACCCATACTGAAAGTCTTGTTCGTTCTTCAAAGTGATAGTTATGCTAATTACAGTAATATCATCTGATGGTAGCATTTTTATTATTGAGATTGTTCGATCGGCCTTTCACTCCGCCGGATCGGTTCCGCGATCGTGACTTTCTGACCTTCAAGCAGAGTATTGGCACCAGCGGTGGCCACCCACATACCCTCCTGCAGACCTTTGGCGTACTGCCCCCGGGCCGTCAACTTGCCCCGGGTTACCTCGTGGGCCTTAACGGTCATGGTCGCCTCTTCAATCACCCAAACTTTGTGGGTCTGGCCGTCGGCGGTAAAAAAAGCGGTCAGCGGCAATAGGAATTCCGGTTCG
>JAAUYK010051069.1_pt1 | contig 12768 bp, 7 predicted proteins | sample 7278021 | NCBI WGS metagenome assembly JAAUYK01 (sample SAMN14350223, study PRJNA611818) | marine sediment metagenome | isolation source: surface marine sediment (1.8m) | place: French Polynesia: Moorea | collected 2018-08
CGCCGGCCTGCACGAAGATCGCTCCGCGCATCACCGCCAGCGCCAGCAGTGCCAGCACCGGAAGCGCCAGCGCGAGCACCTGTCGCCAGTCGGCCAGGGACACGATGGCGTGGGCCAGCGGCTCCCGGATCTCGGGCGCCGTCCTCGCGTAGCGGCTCCAGACCCGGCCGGCGAAGACGAGCTGGTAGGCGATCCCGAGCGCTCCGACGCCGAGGCAGCCCCACATGAAGGGGTCCGCGGCGAAGCGTCCCGGGCCGAAGAGCACCGCCCTCGAGCCCGTGTAGAGGATGCCCACGCAGGCTGCGAGGGTCGCGGCCCAGAGCGACAGGCAGACCTGGCTCACCCCGCGCCGGGCCCAGGACTCCCGCGCCTCGGAGATCGCCTGGGAGGCCACCTCGGAGGCGGAGCGCCGCGTGTGGTCGACGACGTCCTTGGCCGCATCGCGGACGGACACGACGAAGGCGGTGAGCACGGCGGCGTCGTCCACGTAGCCGAGGCCGGGGATCCAGTCGGCCACGGCATCCATCGGGGCGATCAGATACAGGAGAGCCGCCGCTCCCAGGAGCTTGTGGCGGCGCTCGATGGCGGGGTGGGTGACGTAGCCGTAGGCCTCCTTGGCCAGGCCGACCAGGCGTCCATCGGCCAGCCGACGGAGCTTTGCCGGCAGGCGCTGCCGGAGCGTCGCCTCGGCGTCGGGACGGGAGGCCTCTTCGACGAAGCGCTCCGGGATGGGAAGAGCGTCGCTCGACTGGGGGGGCTGGCCCATCGAGGGTGTATCGGCCGACGCCCGGGTCGGGTGAAGCGCCGAGCGGCCGTCGGGCGGTCGGCGGATCGGCTCGGGCCCTCGGACGGCGAGGTTCGAGGTCCAGCTCGAAGCCGAGGCGCTAGCGCCGCCAGAACCGAGGCAGGAAGAGCGCCAGCAGCGCGAAGAACTCCAGGCGGCCGAGCCACATCAGCAGCACCATCACCAGCTTCTGCCAGTCGGCGAAGAGCGCGTAGTTCCCGGCGGGGCCGACGGCCTCGAGGCCGGGTCCGATGTTCGAGAGGGTGGCGATGGAGGCGGTGGCGGCCGTGCCGATTCCCGCGTCCCCCACCGAGAGCAGCAGCGCGCCCGTGGCCCAGCCCACGACCCACAGCAGCAGCAGCGCGACGACGCCCCGGACCGACTCCTCGGGCACCGCCGTCCCGCCGACCACCACGGCGATGACCGAGTCCGGGCTGAAGGTAAGCCGCACCTCGCGCAAGGCCGCGCGCCAGCCGATCAGGAGCCGGATCACCTTGGGACCGCCGGCGGTGGAGCCGGCGCAGCCGCCCACCAGCATGAGGGTCACGAGCAGATCCTTGGAGAGGCCCGGCCACGTCGCGAAGTCGGCCGTCGCGTAGCCCGTGGTCGTGAGGATCGAGACCACCTGGAAGCCGGCGTGGAGAAGCTCGCGGGCCACCGGCTCGGTGCCATGGTCGAGTCGATCCGCCGCCACCACGGCGGTGGCCAGCAGCGCGAGGCCCAGGTAGCAGCGCAGCTCGGTGTCGCGCACGGCGGAGAGGTCGCGACGACTCGAGAGCAGGAAGTAGAGCGCGAAGTTGACGCCCGCCGCCAACATGAACAGCAGGATGATCACCTGTGCCGCCGCGGGGAAGTGGGCGACCGAGTCCGCGTAGGGGGAGAAGCCGCCGGTGGAGACGGTGGAGAAGGTGTGGGTCAAGGCGTCGTAGAGGCCGAGGCCGAAGAGCATGAGCAGAGCCACCTGGACGGCGCTGAGCGCGAGGTAGATCCGGAACACCGACGCCGCGCTCTCGCGCACCCGTGCGTGGAGGATCTCGGCCTTCGGCCCCGGCACCTCGAGCTTGAACAGGAAGCGGGCGCCGGGCCCGAGCTCGGAGAGCAGCGCCACGAACAGCACGACGATCCCGATGCCCCCGAGCCACTGCGTGAAGCTGCGCCAGAAGAGCACGGGATGGCTCAGCGACTCGATGTCCTGGAGGATCGACGCCCCGGTCGTGGTGTAGCCGGACACCGACTCGAACAGCGCGTCGACCGGCGCCGGGATGGCGCCGCTCACGACGTAGGGCACCGCTCCCGAGAGCGAGGCCAGCACCCAGGCCCCCACCACGATCAGCACGCCGTCGCGGCGGTAGAGCCCCCCCTCGCGCCGCCCGAGCACGCGGAAGACCCCTCCCAGCAGCGCAGAGGCGCCGGCGCCCGCCGCGAAGCCGCGCAGCGCGTCGCCGTCGCCCTCGACGGCGCTCAGCACGAGGGGCAGCAGCTGGGCGCCGGCAAGGATGAAGAGCACGGCGCCGAGCAGATGGAACGCCCGCCGCGGATTCACGCGGGGCTACTCGCCTTCAGGCCCGGGGAACATCCGCTGCGCGGCGGCCTTCGCTTTGCCGCGAACGAGCAGCACGACGTCGTCGTCGACCTCGAGGCGCAGGTCGTCGGGGGCGATGCCGACCCGGCCGGCACGGATCACCGCGGCGACGGTCAGGCCGTCGGGCAGCTCGATGTCGGCGAGCCGGCTGCCGGCGACGGGGCTCTCGGGCGCGACGCGGCGCTGGACGACGGCGGCCTCGCCCTCTTCGAAGGACACGATGTTCGACTCGTAGTCGCTCTCGATGTACTGGCGGATCCGCTCCGCCGCGAGCGTGCGCGGCGACACCACGTCGAGCAGGGCCACCTTCCTCCACAGCGTGGACGTCTCGCTCTTCTCGACCAGCGCGGTAAGGTTCTGGGCGCCGAGCTCCTGGGCAAGCAGGCACGCCATCAGATTCGCGTCGTCCTGGCCGGTGCAGGCGATGAAGGTGCGTGCGGTTCCTACGCCTGCGGCGTCGAGCGTGTCGGGGTCGGTGGCGTCCCCGTGGACGATCTCGAACTTCGGGAAGCTCGCGGCCAGCTCCTCCGCCCGGGTGCGATCGCGCTCGATGATCTTCAGCGTCGGGGCCCGGCCTTCGAGGCCGCGCGCCACCGCCCGGGCGGTCGCACCGCCTCCCACGATCACCACCGGGCCCAGGTCCCGGCTGTGTCCACTCAGGCGCCGCTCGAGCTCGTCGATCGCCTTGCCGGTTCCCAGCACCAGGGCGTCGTCGCCCGGCCGCGCACGGCTCCGACCGTTGGCGATCATCAGCTCGCGTGCATCGCCCTCACCATCGCGCGAGATGAAGGCGAGCACCATGCAGTCGCGCGGGAGCTTCGCCTCTGCGAGGGGAATTCTCTCGAGCATCGAGCCGGCCTCGATGCTGGTGCGCCGCACCTGGAGGGCCCCGCGCGCGAGGTACTCGATATCCAGCGTGTTGTAGCCGAGCGCATGGTTCAGGATGCGCGTCGTGGTGAGCAGCTGGGTGGAGAGCAGCAGGTCGACCTGGAAGGTGCGCTCGTAGGTGCTGCCGAACTCCGTGACGCCCTCCGCGGCGGTCACCCGCACGACGGTGTGCGGCGCCCCCAGGTGCTTGGCCAGCAGCGAGGCTGCCAGGTTCGCCGCGTCGGACGAGCTCACCGCGACGAACAGGTCGCAGGAGGAGACCTCGGCGGTCTCCAGCACCGGGACGTGGCAGCCGTTGCCCAGCACGAAGCCGACGTCGAGCTGCTCCTCGAGCAGATCGCGCCTGGCCGGGTCGAAGTCGATGATGGTGATGTCGTGGCCGTCGGCCGACAGCGTGCGCGCCAGGTGGCGTCCGAGCTCGCCCGCGCCCATGATCAGATAGCGCTTCTTGCTCATCGTCGGGCTCCCCGACCTCGGCCCGGGAAGGGCCGCCAGATTCTAGGCGAGGGACGACCTGGGCGATACCGGCGCCTGCATGGGGTCACTCGAGGACCGCACCCGCCCGGCTACGGGCCGGGTCCTCCGCGACTATCGGAATCCGGGCGAGCGCTTCGACACGCCTGTCCTCTCGCGCAGTCGGTAGATCCGCAGTGTCTCGGTCTCCGCGCTTCCGCGGTGCGCGAAGGCGTGGGGATCGGGCCGGGAGCCCCCTCGCGCCGACGCGCGCACCGTCAGGTCGATCTCGCGGTAGTGCCTGCGGACGTGGGGAGGGGGGAGGATCTCCCCGTCGCCGAGGCCCGAGGCGCTCTTCGAGAGGATCCACTCCGGCGGGGGGTCGGGGAACGGCCGGAACCGCGCGTCGACGATGCGCAGCTCGGTGTAGAAGATCAGCGGGAGCTCGGAGTCGGCGACGAAGACGGCGTCGCCCGGCTTCGCCTCGCGAGCCAGGTATGCGAGGACGTCGTCGAGGCGCTCCCGCGAGTCCCGCCGGATGGAGTCGACGAAGCGCAGGTAGGGGGAGGCGAGGCGGTGCGGCGGCTCGCTCCAGGAGGGAACGACCCATCCCGTTCCGACCGCGAGCGCGTTGCTCGTGGCCAGGACGAACACGACGCCGCGTCTTGGCCAGGCCGGGCGGACGTGCCGCACCAGCAGGGCCGCCGACAGCAGCAGGAGCGGTGGCAGCAGCGGCATCAGATAGCGGGAGAAGTGGAGCGGGATGGCGCTCACCACGAGCAGATGCCCAGCGACCAGCGCCCACGCGAAGTGCTCGAGCGCACGCGCCGCAGCGGGAACGGCCGGGCGGGAACACCCCTGGCGCGCCGTCACCCAGCCGAGGACGGGGAGGGCCAGGACGACCAGCGGCACGACGTGGAAGTGGATGCGCCGCGCGTAGGCGGACAGCGCCTCCGGAAAGCCCGACAGGGACAGCTCCCCGACCTGCCCGGCCGGCGTCCCGGTGTACACGAGCCAGGGCAGGGAGAGGGCGATGAAGCCCCCGAGGCCGCCCAGCAGGCCGCCCAGGAGTCCGCCCGGCACGCGCCCTTCGCGCCGGCGCGCGAGCCCGGCCACCGCAACGAGCGCCAGCAACGGGGCGGGCACCGCGATGTAGTTGGAGTGAAAGAGCGCCGCCAGCGACCCGGCCACGTGCAGTCCGCCCACGAGGGGACGGCCCTGCCAGGAGCGCTCGATGCCCCACATCAGCCACGCCGAGGCGAAGACGAGGACCGCGTAGTAGCGGGCCTGGCGCGCGTGGAGCAGGAGCAGCGCGCAGGTCACCGAGAGGGCGAGTGTGCTGAGTGCCACCTCGTGGCTGCCGTAGGCGCGGTACGCGAGGCGGGACAGCAGCGCGATCCCCGCGAGCCCGATGCAGGCGAAGGGAAGCCGCGCGGCGGCGGTGGTCGGGCCGAAGACCAGGAAGGAGCCCGCGACCAGGTACTCGTCGAGCCAAGGCGTCCAGGTCCAGAGTCCGTACACGCGGGTGCCGTCCGGGTCCCCGAGCTGGGCGAGCGGGTTGCGTCCGTCGTCGGCGACCGGCACGCCGAAGCGGGTGATGCGCTCGCCGAGCACGGCGGTCCAGGCTTCGTCGCCCCAGAGAAGCCGGGCGTCGAGCCGGTAGAGCAGCCCGAAGGCGCCCACGATCAGCAGCGCGACGTAGGCGACGACGAGTCCGAGCCGGAGGCATCTCACGCGTCGGAGCCTGACGCATTCCGGCCGGACGCGCTGGTCGGTGTAAGCTCGAACCCGGGAGTGCGAGCGGGGAGGGAGCCGTGGACCTGGGAATCTGCGTAGCGAGCCACATCGGCGACATCGACTACGTCGCGCGCGCCGAGGCGCTCGGCTACAGCCACGCGTGGTTCGCCGACAGCCAGATGCTCTGGTCGGACTGCTACGCGACGCTGGCGCTCGCCGCGACCCGCACCTCGCGCATCCGGCTCGGAACCGGGGTGGCAGTCTCGGGAACGCGGCCGGCTCCCGTCACGGCGGCCGCCATCGCGACCATCAACGCCCTCGCGCCCGGACGGACCTTCCTCGGGATCGGGGCCGGAAACACGGCCATGCGGATCATGGGTCGCAAGCCCCAGCGCATTCGCGCGTTCGACCGCTACCTCGCGACGCTGCGCCCCCTGCTCCGGGGGGAGGAGGCGACCGGCGAGGACGGCAGACCCCTGGCACACCTCATGCCCGATCGCGGCTTCGTGAACTTCACGGATCCCATTCCCGTCTACGTCTCCGGCTTCGGACCCCGGTCGCTCGGCCTCGCGGGGCGACACGGAGACGGCGCCGTCGTCGCCGCCACCCAGCCGGCTGCCGTCCGCGCCATGTGGCAGCTCGTCGAAGCGGGAGCCCGCGAGGCCGGCCGCGAGATCGACCGCGACGTCTTCTACACCACCGCCCTCACGACGATCAGCGTGCTCGAAGCGGGTGAGCCGCCGGACTCCGAGCGGGTGAAGCGTCAGTGCGGGGCCATGGCGATGGCCGCGCTCCACTACGCCTACGATCAGTTCCGGAACTTCGGCTTCGAGCCCCCGGAGGCGCTGGCCGGCATCTGGGACGAGTACACGGCGTCCATGGCCGCTCTTCCGGAAGAGCGCCTGCACCTGCTCGTCCACCGGGGACACAACTGCTGGGTGCTGCCCGAGGAGGAGCGCTTCCTCACGCCCGAGCTGCTCTCGGCCACGTGCCTGATCGGTACGCGCGAGGAGCTCGTCGGGCGGCTGGAGGAGCTGTCGCGCGAGGGCCTCGACCAGGTCATGGTCCTGCCCGGCTTCGATGCCCGCTACCAGGTACTCGAGCAGGTCGGCGCTCTGATCGGCGCGCTGCCCTGATCCGCCGCGCTCAGGCGCCGTCGCGGAACCGCGGAATCACCTCGCGGGCGAAGAGCGCAATGGAGGCCTCCGCCTCCTCCTGGCTCATGCTGCCGTACTTGGGGATCACCAGGACGTCGTGGTCGCAGCCCAGGACCTGCTTCTGGGCCTTCAGCTTCTCGACGATCTCCGCCGGGGTGCCGAAGGTGTTCAGGCCCGCGTACATCTCCGCCATGGTGTCGAGGCCCATGGCGGAGATGGCCTCCGCCGCGTTCCCGTAGTACTCGTAACCCTTGGTGTCCTGGAAGTGCTTGCCGCCGATCTCGTAGTGCTCGACGACCGTCCAGAAGTACTCCTTCACGTAGCGCTCACCCAGCTCCCGGGCGCGAACCGGATCCGCGTCGCAGAAGACGAGCTGGCCCGCGAAGGGGACCGGCGGCTCGGTGTCGCGCAGCGCGCGCCACTTGTCCTGATAGGGGATCAGGGCCTGCTGTACGAAGACCTCCCAGGGCTGCTGGGCCAGCACCATGAGCTGCGCGCCGAGCACGGCCGCCTGGACGGCGGAGTCCGGCGAGACCCCGATCGAGAAGACGCGGTCGTCGAAGCCCCGGGTCGGCCGCGGGCGCAGGTCCGCGCGCGGCCGGGTGAAGTACTCGGTATCGGCCTCGAAGTAGCCCTTGTTGAGCGCCTCGAGGACGAGCGCGGTGCCTTCGTCGAAGCGTCCCCGGGCCTCGTCCATGGGGAGCGCGAAGCGCTCGTACTCGCGGCGCGAGAGGCCGCGTCCGAAGCCCAGTAGCGCCCGTCCGCCGCACTGCTGGTCGAGGAGCGCCATCTTGGCGGCGACGCGGTACGGGTCGTTCCACGGCATGATGACGGCGCCGGTCCCGAGCTGGATGCGCTGCGTGCAGGCCGCCACCTGGGCGAGCCACTGGAGGTTGTCGGGACACATCGAGTAGCCGAAGAAGTGGTGTTCGGTGGCCCAGTAGGAGTCGTAGCCGAGGGCCTCGGCCTGCACTGCGAGCGCGAGCTCGCCCTGCATGATCTCGGCATCGTCCCGCTCGTCCCGGTAGTTCTGGAAGATCGACAGCAATCCGAAGTGCATCCCGCGCCTCCTGCTCCCGTGTGAGAGCACGGCAGGATAGGGCGGTTTCCCCGCGGCTCGCTACCGCGGACCGAGGCGCCCGCGAATCCCCTCAGACCCCGCGCGTCGCTTCTGCGGGCCCGGCCACGATGCGCATCCCCTCGAGGATGCCCGTTATGCGGTGCCGTCCCGCTCCCGCGCGCGTCGCGCGCGTTCGAGGATGCGCTCCTGGACCGCCACGATCGGCGCGTCCACCATCTTGCCGTCCAGGGCGAAGACGCCGCGTCCCTCCGCGCGCGCATTCTCCCAGCCCTCCAGCACGCGTTCGGCCAGCGCGACCTGATCGGCCGAAGGGGTGTAGACCTGGTTCGCGATCGGCACCTGGGCCGGGTGGATGCACAGCTTGCCGTCGAAACCGAGTCGCAGCCCGTGCTCGACGTCGCGACGGAACGCCTCCGCGTCCCGCACGGCCAGGCACACCGTATCGACGGGAGCGAGCCCTGCAGCGCGGGCCGCGATCGCGACCTGGCAACGGGCGTGGAGCACCACCCCCTCCGAGGCATCGGCTTCCGCCAGCCCCATGTCCCGAGAGAAGTCCGCGTGCCCGAAGCACAGCGCGTCGACGCGCGCATGGGCGGCCCCCATGGCACCGAGCTGGCCGATTCCCGCCGCGGACTCGACCAGGGCGAGGATCCGCACGCCCTCGTCCGCGTCTCGTCCGAGCCCGCGCTCGAGCGCCTCGATCCGCTCCCCGACCGCGGCGAGCCCCTCGGCCGAGTCGGACTTGGGAAGCATCACCGCGCCGGCGCCGGCCTCCACCACCGTGTGCAGATCTTCTTCGAAGAAGGGCGTTCCCGGCGCGTTGATCCGGACCGCCGGCTCGCTGCCGCCGAAGTCGGCCGTGCGCAACGTCTCGGCGACGAGGGACCGGGCGCGCTCCTTCTCCTCCGGCACCACCGCGTCTTCCAGGTCGAAGAGCAGCGTGTCGGCCCCTGCGCCCAGCGACTTCTCGAGCTTGCGCGGCTCGCCGCCGGGCACGAAGAAGAGGGAGCGACGCATGCGATAGCGGGCGGAGTCCATGGTGGTCCGGGTTCGGGCGCGCGAGCGCGCGTTTCTAGCACAATCCTGCCCAGGGACGTGTCGCCTGTGCGACGTGCTCCCCGCCACGGGAGCGCGGACTGCGGCAGCAGCGCCGTTGCGGGCGACGGGCCCGTCCCTCAGCGCACGTGGGCGAGGACGTAGTCCCCGGCGTCGTCGAGCTGCGCCTCCCAGCCCGGGTAGACGACGATCGTCGTGAAGGTCTCCTCGATGATGGCGGGGCTTCGGACCCGGTGGCCCGCCTCGAGCTCCGGTCCGTGGTAGATGGCCGTCTCCTTGAAGCCGTCGCCCAGGTTGGCGCGGCGGCTGCGCACCGCCGTCACTTCGCGGGGCTCGGCGCCGAAGCCGCTCCGGAAGCGCGGCTCCGGGATCGGGACCGAGCAGACGAGGCGCACGCCGGTGATCTCCGGCTCCTCGCCCCGCCGCGCGTGACCATACTCGTCCTCGTGTTGGTGGTGGAAGCGTTCGATCACGCGCTCGGGCAGCTCGGCGTTCGCGAACGACAGATCGCGCGGACCGTGCACCGTGGCCGCCTCCACGGCCAGCGCCCAGTTCTGCCCGGGGTAGCGCAGGTTCAGGAGGTAGCGCGCGCTGAGGTCGTCGCGTGCGAAGCCTGCGGCCACCAGGTAGCGCTCCGACCGCTCGTCGAGCTCCAGCCACAGCTCGCACAACCTGGAGAGGTCGACACTCCGGGCCGGCACCAGATAGGAGCGCTCCTCGTCGATGGTGGGCTTCGCGGCCAGGGCCCCCAGGGCCGAGAAGGTCGGCGAGGCCCGCGGGACGAGCACGCGATCGATGCCGAGCTCCTGGGCCTGGATGGCCGCGAAGACGGGTCCGTTGCCCCCGTAGGCGAGCATCGCGAGGTCGCGAGGATCGGTGCCCTTCTCGGCCGTCAGGCGCCGCACCGCCTGGGTCATGTTGGCGTTGACGACGCGCCAGCTGTCGAAGGCGGCCTCCTCCACGCTGTAGCCCATCGGCCCCGCGACGAACTCCTGGAAGGCCTCGTCGACGCCCTTGCGGGTCAGGCGGAAGCTCCCCCCGGCGAACTCCGACTGCTCCGAGAGCAACCCGAGCACGAGGTTGGCGTCGGTCACGGTGGGACGGCTGCCGCCGCGCCCGTAGCAGACGGGGCCCGGGTCCGCGCCCGCACTCTGCGGGCCCACGCACAGCGCTCCTTCCTCCACCCGGCAGATCGATCCGCCCCCGGCGCCCAGGGTCTCGACGCTCACCATGGGCAGGCCGATCAGGTAGCGGTGATGCCAGTTCCAGCCCGGCTCGGCCGGCGCACGGCCGCCCCGTACCACGGAGACGTCGTAGCTGGTTCCGCCCATGTCCACGCACAGGAGGTCCGGCGCACCCTTGGCCACGCCGACGTGGGCGCCGCCGATCACGCCGCCGGCCGGGCCGGACGCCAGGACGCGGACGGGAGCGCTGCGCAGGTACTCGCGGGTCATGACTCCCCCGCTCGACTGCATGACCAGCAGCTCGTGCCGGTAGCCCGCCTCCTGGAGTCGCTCGGTCAGGCGGTCGAGATAGCAGCTCACACCGGGGCCCACGTAGGCGTTCACCACGGTGGTGCTCGTGCGCTCGAACTCGGGTGCCTTGGGCATCACGCGATGCGACAGCGAAACGGGCGCGCCGGGCAGCTCCTCCGCGACCAGCTCGGCGAGGCGCTCCTCGTGGACCGGGTTCACGAAGGAGAAGAGGGTGGAGATCGCCAGCGACTCCACGCCCTGGCGCGCGAGCCGGCGGATGGCGCGCCGCGCGGCCTCTTCGTCGAGCGGCGTCCGCACCGAGCCGTCCGCGAGCACGCGCTCCGGAATGCCGAGCCGGCGCCGGCGCGGGACGATCGGGGGCGGCGGTGGGAGGCGCACGTCCCAGATGTCCTCCTTGTAGCCGCGCCGCAGCTCCAGCTCGTCGCGAAAGCCCTCGGTGGTGAGCAGCCCGGTGACGGCGCCCTTCATCTGGATCAGCGTGTTGTCCGCCACGGTGGTACCGTGGACGATCGCTTCGACCCCGGCGAGGAAGGTCCGCAGGTCGACGCCGCGCCGCTCCGCGAGCTTCGCCAGGCCCTCCATCACCGCGATGGAGCAGTCCTCCGGCGTGCTGAGGACCTTCTCGAGCGTGATCCGGCCGTCCTCCAGCAGCGCGAAGTCGGTGAACGTGCCGCCGATGTCGACTCCGACGCGGCAGGTCATCGGCGCGCGTCCCCGCTCCGACGCTCCGCCACGAGCCCCTCGCGCAGCCGCCGGGTCGCGTCCCAGTCGATCTCGATGTCTCCCGCCTCCACCGTTCCGCTCAGCACGACGCCGTAGCGATCGCGCGCAGCCTCGAGGCTCACGTACTCGTCCAGCGCGTCGTCGCGGACCGCCTCGGGATCGCGCAGCAGGGGGCTCTCGAAGCCCGCACCGCCCCCGTACTGGTAGGCGAGCACGGCCCCAGCCGGGAGCTGTGCGCTAACGGAGTTCTCGATCGCGTACTCGTCGGGCGTGCCCACCAGGAAGTGGTTCGAGTAGGGCGCCGCGTCCTCGCCTTCGCGGAGCCCGCGCAGCGGGTGGCGCATGGAGACCATCCAGGCCACCGCCGTCGAGGGCTCGAGGATCTGCTTCACGTTGAGGGTGCCCGGCTGCCCCCGCCAGCGTCCGGCGCCGCCCGTGTCGGGCGTCATCTCGCGCTTCAGGTTCACGACCGGAAAGCGGCTCTCCGCCTCTTCGGCCGCCGCCAGGATCAGGTTGCCGAGTCCGCTGCACATGGAGCCCCAGCCGTCCAGGCCCTGGACCGCCGACGCGTCGGACGCGCGCACGTCCACGCCCTGGTCCATCCACATCTCGCCGCGCTCGTCGAAGCCGATCACCGCATTCGGCATGCCGAGCTTGTAGACCTGGGGAGCGGAGCGCTCGGGCAGGATGTCCGAGAGCGCGACGCAGATCGCCTCCCCCACCTCCACCGCCGGATGGAACGCGCCGAGCGCGGCGGGCTTGTTCGGAGGCGGCTGCAGGATGGAGCCCTCGGGGATGATCATCTCCACCGCATCGAAGAGCCCCTCGTTCTTCGGAATGCTGGGGTCCACCATGCTCGCGAGCTGCGCCATCGCATAGCCGCGGCTGTTGGAGAAAGTGTTCCAGACGCAGACGAGCTCGGGGCGCTCGTCGCTTCCGGTCATGTCCAGCGTGAGCTGGTCGCCCTCTACCGTGCAGCACACGTGGACGCGGACGTCCGGGTTGCCCACCGTGTCGTGGTCGATGAAGACGTCTGCCTCGTAGCGGCCGTCGGGCCAGCGCTCCACGGCGCTGCGGAAGCGCCGCTCGGCCTCGTCGATGTTGAAGTCGATGGCGGCTCGTACGGTCTCGGCGCCGTACCGGTCGATCAGCTCCTGGAGCAGCCGGGCTCCGAGCTCCGTCGCGGAGATCATCGCCGCGATGTCGCCGGGGAAGGAGGGCAGGCGGTTGTTCCGGACCAGGAGCTCGAGGATGTCCCGGCGCCGCTGTCCCCGGTGGACGAGCTTGACCACCGGGATGGCGAGCCCCTCGGCGTAGATCTCCCGCGCGTCCACCGAGAACCCGCCCGGGTCCTTGCCGCCCGTGTCTCCCTGGTGGGCCTGGAGGGCCTGGATGACGACGATCTCTCCGTCCTCGTCGAAGACCGGCGCGTAGACGTTGTAGTCCGGCAGGTGTCCGCCACCGTAGTCCGGATCGTTGCCGAGCAGCACGTCTCCCGGGCCCCAATCGTCCTCCTCGGCGTGCTCGAGCCCGTAGCGCACCGACATCGGAGAGATGAAGAGCAGCTGGGGAATCCCGACGGAGACGCCTGCGAGGCGCCCGTTCCCGTCGAGGATGCTGGCGTTGCGCTCGTTCGACTGATTGATGATCGCCGACGAGGCCGAGCGACCCAGGTGCGTCGCGACCTCGTAGCAGATGGTCTCGAAGGCCCCCCGGATGATGCCCGCCGTGACGGGATCGACCGAGACCGGGGTGTCGAGCGGAGGTCGACGGGCGGCCAGTCGGCGGTTGACCTCGAAGGACATGGCGGC
>JAAUYK010181030.1_pt1 | contig 12767 bp, 9 predicted proteins | sample 7278021 | NCBI WGS metagenome assembly JAAUYK01 (sample SAMN14350223, study PRJNA611818) | marine sediment metagenome | isolation source: surface marine sediment (1.8m) | place: French Polynesia: Moorea | collected 2018-08
GATTGGAAAAGCCAACGAACTTAACAAGCCGGCCAAGTGATCGAAAAACGACGAACGGAAGATGCACGCAGGGCCCCGCCCCACCCACCTTTTGCTTCGAACACGCACCGCATCGTCGATACGGCCTTTCTTATCTTATTTTCACGATGAATTACATGCATTGGACAGCTTTACTGCTATCGGTCCACGTGAAATGTAAATTAGCGGCGCATTTTTCATCCGATATCGAATATCGGCTATCTACTGCGGAAAAATGCCAATTGGCGATAGCTAGGAGACTTAAGTGCATAGGAGCAACATGCATCTACAGTACACGGCCATGATTATGGAAAATGCCCGCCGCGTATTGAATGGTCGGCCGGGCGTGGGCGGCCGTTGTTCTTCACGAGAAAAAAACACCGCAGAGTGTATGAAATTCAATCTCTCGTCGTCTTTGCCCCTGCGAAAAACAGCTAAAAGCAAGTTTCCTACACCTTTGTCGATAATCGCTCTCCGAGTGCGCTCTCGATCCCTCTCGCTCGCTCTCTTTTTACCTCTATCAGTCATGTCATGTCCTGGTAGCTGCACGTACGCGTACGTCAACTAGGCCCAAATTCAGACGCCTTTTGGCAAAGACTTGGGCCCCACGTCGAGTGACAGCAGCCCGACTTTTTTCGCCAAAATGCCCCGATTGATTGATCGGCCGTATGCTCCCATATCTGACCTTGGCCTTGGCCAACAGCCTGCCCGTCCGTCCGTCGATTGAGCCGTCTCCTCCAGGAATCGTCCAGCTAGAGAATGAAATTCCTGCTAGGTGCAAAACTGCCGATTCATGCCACTTTAGTCGGCAAACAATCTCTCTCAGTCAGTCAGCTCGGTCGGTCGGCCAGTGAACCTTTTTTAACGAAAACGTGGTCAGCGGAAGTGGCGCTAGCATTGATACGTAGAATGAGGTCTTTTTGACTTGGCATTAATTCCCTTACCCCCAGACTGTAATTGCGATGTCGTCGCTCTGCCTCGCCGTCTCTCTCTCCCTCCTCCTCGTCCTGGTTGGCGCCGACACGCCTCCCTGGCCGAACCCCTACTGGGACATCCCCGGCGACTACTGCCGGGCAAAGTACCCGGCCGGACTCTGCTGCCAGGGGAGGAACGACCCCTGCTCGGTGCCCATACTGGGAACACTCTGCTACTGCGACACTTTCTGCAACAGGTAACCATCACATAGACTAATTTACTTTAAATTCTTAAGTCATATCCTTTCCTAGAACGACCAATTCCGACTGCTGTCCGGACTACTTCACTCACTGCGAGGGCCTCTCCTCCGACTATCAGTACGCCGTGGGTCGTCCCGTGGAGGTCATCAGGCCCAACGGGACCGGAGACGCGGGCGGCGGAAATGACATCGATGGAACGGGAGGTGTCACCGGGCCAGCAAATGGAAACGGCGCTGGCGGCGGCGAGACCTGTCCCGGAGGCAACGTTAGAGACCCGAAGAGTGCGTGCTTGGTTTGGTCATTATGGAAACCAAAACTATATTAGCTAAGTTATACACGTAGATCCTCAATGCTACTACAACGGCAACTTCTATTCCGTGCGCGATACCGTGAAGAAGAACTGCAACACGTGCCGGTGCGAGGCATCGGCCGCCGACAGCCGCTGCATGGAGCTGTTCTGCGAGGAGCGCGAGTGCGCCGTAGACGACGTCGTCGCCAGCGAGCTGAGGCGGGGCTTCGACTCGGGACAGTACACGTGGTCGCCGGCCAACGCGGAAGGGAAGTCGAGACGCTGTTATTTGGCGTTAAGTTCCAACGAAAACTTTCTTCATTTCAGACCTCGAGCGCACCTCTCCGTTCTGGGGCCGGACGCTGGCCGAGGCGTACAGCCAGAGGCTGGGCACGTTCAAGCCGAAGGAGCCTGTGAGTGTCAGAGTAAGTGCAGTCCGGTGGCGGCGACGACGGCGACCACGACGGCCAGGCAGGCCAGGCGATTCAATGTCCGTCTGTCCGATGTTATGTCATGCAGGGATCAATCGCGGCCGGGACTGACAGACAACGCAATGGCGAATTGGCCGGATGTTCCCCCGCCCGCCCGCCCGTTCGTCCCCGTCCGTCTGTCGATCAGAGCAACCAGACTGCCCAGCTACAGATTGCATAAAATTTATTAATCCAGACTAACTTAGTTCCACTTGTCGGGTGACAAGGTCAGAGAGAGCTCTAACAGGCGGGTGCTGGGAGGCGTTGACCTCTAACGTGGATGACCTTGCATGAGGAGGAGGCCTAGTATTCGTAGAGTAATTTTATCGGTATTCAATAGGGGCGCGGCAGTAAAACTTTAACTGAATTGGTGCAAGCTGAATTTACTTTACTGCGACTTGATTCCTTCCGAGGCCAGACGTAAAAACATCTCTTTAAAAAATCTTTCTAGGTCAAAGACATGACGGCGATCCAGTTCCGCTACGAGCCGGACGATCTTCCGTCCCTGTTCGACGCCCGCGAGAAGTGGCCCGGCGGCAAGATCCACGGCGTGCGCGACCAGGGCTGGTGCGGCGCGTCGTGGGCCTTCTCCACGGCCTCGGTCGCCGCCGACAGGTTCGCCATAGAGGGCGAGAGCGAGCTCGAGTTCGCGCCGCAGTCGCTCATCTCGTGCGACACGCAGGGACAGTCCGGGTGCAGGGGCGGATACGTCGACAGAGCATGGAACTTCCTCAGAAGATTCGGGTAGAGACGAAATTATACCTGTGAATATACTACATTGGTCTTATCCACAGCACCATACCGGAGGAGTGCCAGCCTTTCGCAGACTTCGAGGGCTACGGCGGCGCCAACTCTGGCGAGGCGTGCATGGTTCCGCGGAGCAGCGACAGCTCGGCCATCAAGCACCTTCTTCGCCAGAGCTGCCCGCAGTTGAGGCAACGAGGGGGCGGGCATGGCCAACGAAAACGAAGAGGAGGGACTTTTAGGTGGGTGGGCACGACACGTTAGAAGAAGAGCTCATTATTGTAAAACCCAATCTCCTCGAAGGACTCAGCCCGCATACCGAGTTGGTCGGAGCAACATTGACTCTCAGCCGAGGCGGCGCGAGCAGGACATCATGTATGAGGTGATGACGCATGGACCGGTGCAAGGTATGTACTATTTATACGCAGTTGTTCCTCATATTCTCAAAACTCGTTCATTCCGTATGAAGCCTTGATGGAGGTCCCCTCGGACTTCTTCCTCTATGGGAGAGGCATCTTTCAGAAGACGAACCTCGCCTCGGGAAATGGGGCGGCGTTTCACTCAGTCAAGATTATTGGCTGGGGAGAGGAGAGGGAAACGCCATATTGGGTATATTGAGTAATTCACGTTCTATGAAAGTACGTAAGAGACATGATAAAGATTATTTCCGCAGCTCTGCATGAATTCTTGGGGTACGGATTGGGGCGAAGACGGCCTCTTTAGGATCATCCGAGGCCGGAACGAGCTTCAGATCGAGGACTTTGTGATCGGCGTCTGGGCGCAGACCGAGTCTCGAAGCAGCCGGCGTCTGAGGCAGCGTCAGCGACGGCGATGGAGGCGGCGGCTGAGCCACTCCTCGGCCCTGCGCAGACTGCGGGAGGCGAGGAAACACAAGATGCAGTAGTCGGCCGGTCGGTCGGCAAACAAGACATCGATCACGAAGCCGGGGCATGGATTGATCACAGTGCAAACGCCGGAGGAGAGAGTTGATCCTCATAGTAGTAGAGAAAGTCATTATACGTACTAAAAAGTTAGTCACGGAGTCTCGTGGAGGCCGTGAGAAAGATGAGAAGAAAATCATATTGTAGTAGTCGAGACAGGCAATTTCAAGTCAAGCGGAACCACGTAACTGCCACAATTAACGCGCTGCCATTAATCACGAGCGAAAATTAACCCGAGTATACTAGTTGGCCGCCAGCGTCGCCAAGTTATGAAGCAGATGCACTCTCGGATCGTCACAGACAGTGGTAAAATATATTTCTGTACCTCGTAGAGGCTTGCAATCAAACAACTCTGTAGTAGGGTCATAGAGACCGTAGAAAAACGAAAAATAATCAATAAGTGCGTCTTTGTCGTTGAACTCCTCAATCATAAAATATGTGTTGCAGTCTCGAAGATTAACTTTAAATACTGCAAGGGTTGCGTTTGAGCTGCTGCTGTATAACTACAGCATGGTGGAATGTCTGGAGATGTGATCGATGGCCGCCAGCAGGTCGTTCTTCATCCGGACGAAGAGCTTCCCCTTCTTCCAAGGGTTCTGCAGGTTCAGCGGCTTGAAGTCGTCTCGCAGGCACCGCTCGCGGTTCCCGATCACGGCGACGAGGCAGAAGTTCTTCAGCCTGTCGTTCTCGTAGACGGGCCCGTCCTTGCCCTTCAGGATAACGGCCATGTTGAGCTGCTTGATCACCAGGTCGATGACCTCGCGCGTCGACGTGCTGTGCGTCACGTTCAGCTTGACCGAGGTGCCCGACGCGAGGCCCGTGTCGTAGGCCGCGTACACCTGCAGGATGTTCGGCTCTGGGCTGTCCGCGCCGCTGCTTCCCCCGCCGCCACCGTTCTCCTTCGAGAACCGGCCCGACTGCGCAACGTGCGGGTCGAAGCTGGACTTGCGGCTATCGCTCCCTCCGCCGCCGGCACCGCTTATGGGCTCGTTGGAGCTCAGGCTGGAGTTGGTGCTCTGCTGCGAGTAGTACGTCAGACTGGAGTGCGCCGACGTTCCGCCCGCCGCCGCCGTAGGATTATGTTGATGCTGGTTAGTGGCGCCGCCGAAGCTACCGCTCTGGTTCGGACTCAGTCCGGCGGCAATCATCGGCGGCGTAACCCCGGCTGCGGACGCCGTCGTCGCTCGGGGGAAGTTTCGCACCTCGTTCTCCTTGTTGTCGTTCTGCGACGTGTTAAACTCGAGAGGGTCGGAACGCGTCGTCGGAGTCCGCTGGATGGCCCTGGACGGGTGGTGGTGGTGACTGGGAGGCGAGGCGACGGCGCTGTGTCGCTGCTGCACCTGCTGCCGTTGCTGTTGGTGGTGGCTGCCTCCGCTGCATGAACTCTCGTCAAACATTCTGGCCGCGTCGTCTGGCGCGTCCGTCCGCGAGCAGTACCACTCCACGAGGTGCTCGTATGACAGACCACACGAAGACCCGGATCCGCCTTTGTTCCTCGCCGAGCTAATCAGGTCGAGCATCCACCGGGTCGACTTCCACGACTCTTCGATCTTGTGCTGGAGGTCTGTGAGCGCGACGACCTGTGCCTGCGCTGACTCCACCTCCTGGTTGGAGAAGGCCTCCCGCTGATGCTGCCTCGCCACCACCAGATGGAACTCGAGTGAGAGCGCCGTCCTCGCGTGTGCGGCAAGCACCTCCGGGTGGTAGGCGGACAGGTGCAGCGTCTCGAAGATCTGCACCGGGATCGCAAGGAGGTCGTTTCTCTTGAGGTTCAGTGACGGCCGGTTCTCCGCCACCGAGCAGACGGTCTCGGCCGGGGGAAGGACCACGATCACGCTCGCGTCGGCCGACACCTCGAGCACTTCGGCTTCGTAGAGCCGGTGACGCTTCCTGTCGGCCGCGGGGATCTCGAGGTAGTCGAAGAGTCTCTCCATGGCGAACTGCAGCTGCTTGCCGAATGCGTACTGCGCCTCCGTCGGCTTCAGCTGGCCCAGGGATGAGGTCAGGAGCGAGGACGACGACGTGGCAACGTCGGAACCCTCTTCGCCTTCTCCTGGAAAAGTAAATTGCAATCGTAATCGCTGTCGACGAGTTTCGCACGCGCAGTAGTTTTGACAGACTGATTGATTCACACGCCCAACGAGATTGATCGATCGGATGTGTAAGAACTTACCCGCGAGAAAGTTTGTGGTGGGACTTGGCGCCTGCATTGATGACGCGTGGCTGCTGAGCGCCGCCATCTTGGAGATCCAGGCCCACTCGTCGCAGGTCACGTGCCCGTTCTCCCTCACCTTCATGTAGGGCAGGATGGACGGGCTCGTGTTGGCCACAATCACCTTCAGGCTGTCGATCGCCGACTCGGCCTGCAGGTAGCACAGATAGAGGCCTTGGCCGAGCCGAATCTCCGACACCTGGTGGTGGAGGATCTGCTCTCGGAGGCTGTACCTCAGGGCGTCCATGGAGCTGGCCTCGTGATCCGTGCCCCCGCCCCCGCCCGAATCATAGGCGCTCTTCCTTTGCGCCTTCGACAGCGGCACCCACTTGAGGCTGAGAGACACCAGATTCTTAGGCTGTTTGACGTGCGATGCCACCGTGAAGACGACCGACCCGTCACTCGAGTTCCGGTACGGCTTGTGGTAGGCGCTGCCGAGGTCAACGACGCCGAGCGCGTGCTGCATGTTGACCGCGGCCTGGATCAGCTTCAGTCTGAACCCTGTGGCGCCTGTCGGCGCGTTGCTCAGCTTGGCCGCCTCCTGCTTCAGCCTCTCGGCGTCCCTCCAGTTATTGCAGAGCTTGCTCGCGAACCACTGGTGCTCGGAGTTGATGCTCTGCGGAAACTCGCCGCCGTCGACGACCTCCATGACGGGCAGCACCTCCTCGTTCGTCATCAGCACTTTGTCCTCGTGGAAGAAGACGCAGGCGAGGTAGACCCGGTTCGGATGCAGGTGGCGCTGCAACTTGGGCGCGCTACTCGTAGAGAAGAAATGTCGCACGAGGCCGCCTTTGCGCCTGTGGAAGAAACCCTGATGGTTCGATTCGCTGCTGCCAACAGTCTGACCGCTCGACTCGTCCTCAAAGCCGTGGCTCGCGTGGCCGGCGCCCATCGCGTCGAGCGCGTTTCTGCACACGTCCAACTGTGTGCCGATCCTGGGAACGCGGTCCTCCACGCTGCGCCAGGACGACGGCACCACCGACTTCGGAGTGGACGCGGAGAACGGCCCAAATCCCTTGATGTTGCCGAAGGAGGCGCGCACAAAGTACCTCCTGCCCTCGGTGAGGCCGCGGACGTTGCACGTCAGCCGCGTCACCTCCTCGGTCACGACGATCTCGCCCTGCACCTTGGCGAACGAGTCGGTGTGGCTCCACTGCACCTTGTACTTGGTGAACGGCCCCTGCCCGACCATCTCGGGGTCCCACAGCCGCACCGAGATCTCCCTGTGCCCGGTGACGGAGACCTCGACCCTGTCTGGCGCATGCGGGCACCCGGACGCCTCGAATCCCTGCCTCAGCCGCTTCAGGGTGGCCATCCTCTTCTGCCAGAGCGTCCGCTGCTTCTCGCACTCCTTGAGCTGCGCCTGGCTGAGCTGGGCGTGCGCGTGGCCCACGCCCGACGTCAGCTGCCCGAACTTCTCCACCTGCTTCTTGCTCTCGGCAGCGAGCGACTGCAAGTGCGTGGAGACGGCTGACGAGCTGGCGAACGCGCCGCCCTCGGTCCCGCCGTGATCGAGGATCAGGTCTATGATCTCCCTCTTTCCGGTCATGAAGGCCAGGTCGAGCGGGGTGAAGCCGTCGGCGTTGGTCTTGCCCAGGTCGATCTCTCTTCCGTGGAGGCGCGACGAGTCGAGAATGGCGCGACACTTTTCCAGCCGCTCGTGCTCGACGGCGTTGCAGAGCGCGTGGTAGTGGATCGAGGCCGAATCCATGGCGCTAGAGTGGGATGGCCGGATCGGCGAAAAGGGAGTCAATTCTCACGGACGGCGGCGGCGCGTACTTGATCTAGTACATATAGTACGCACTTTGCCACACGCACTCGGAAGACGATCGGTATTCATTCACCTTGGGATCAATGGCCGCCTTCAATTCATTTCGGCGACTTTGATTCCATCCATCACACACACGATCGACTGCACGTCTGTCTGCATACGTAAGCGTCTGGTATTCGTCTTCGTCGTTCGTCACGTCTACCGCTTCCTCCACTGACTGATCGAGTCCAATGGACTGGAGGAGTGAGTACGTAGTTGGTACATACGTACGTCGACAATGACTGTGGCGAAATAACTGTCTGGCAGTGGCTCCTCTTCAGTTCAGTTCAGTCCGCCGGCTCGCCTCTCTCCGCCCGCGTCCGTCGTCCGTCGCGTCGTCCGTTCCACCTCGCCGATTTCCTACTTCACGTCGGCGTCAGCGGCGTCAGCGGCGTCAGTCAGTGGCGTGTACGGCCAACAGGATCATCATCATTCGCGCACACCGCGATGGACTTGGCCAACGGCGACGGCGACAGATCGAGTAATGAGCGAGCACCGAGCACGCTTTCCGTCCGTCCGATCAATTGGCCACGGACGGTGAGTGACGGACGGGCCTCGTTTCAATCAAGCTCAGCTCACTGCTCGCTAGGAGTGAAATTCCTCCGCTTCTCTCGCTCTCGGAGCCCTTCCATTCCCCGTCGTAGTTTATGGGGCACTCAAACGGATTTCTTCATTTACAGTTTGCTCGGCTGGCAGGCACGTACTATAGCTGTGTCTGAGAGCCTGAGCTATATCGATTGGCGTTGGAAGCGGACGGACCTTCCCTGCTGTCACTTGGCCCAGACCCAGACCCATATTCACCTGAAGCGATCGAATCGAACCTGTCGCTGCCAGACAGGCACAGGCACACAGCCACAGACAGGCAACTGAGGCAAGAGCAAGACTCCTGCTCCTCCTCCTCCTGCTCCTCCTTCGCCGCCTCCGTCTGGACCGTCTCGCACTCGCAGGTTCAAGGTGAGGACTGAGGACTGAGGACTGAGTCTGAGGGAGGGAGGGCAAGGGGCTCCTTCCTCGCTCGGGCGGGCGGGCGGAAGACAGACCGCTAATGCGACGGACGAGCCGGAGAAAACGAACCCATGGCTCTGATAACGAAGCCCACGATTGGGTTTCTCAAAAAAGCAGTCTTGCTTTTTTGTCCGTCAGCCGCTAGCTCTCGAATCCGTCTGTGACGTCCAGCCGACCGACCGACCGACCGGCCGACCGCGCCCGCTCCGTTCACCTGTGAAAATAACGGCGTACGAAGATAATTTGGTGTTCGGTGGCTCGCGCACAGATTTCTGGCCCGTGATTTGCTCCTCCCGCATTGTCTATGAAATCCATCCTTTAATTAGGGCTTCAAGGATATGATGCTTTTTTCAGTTCCATACATACATATTGTAGATAAGGTATCGTTTAAGAACCCGGTTGGGCCATACCACATTCATGTCTGGTCTCACCTTACCTGGTCGCTAATAGGGTTGCCACATTTCACGAAGGTAGCAAGTTTGTCATTTACACCTCTTATAGTACGAGGTAAAGAGCAATTTACGAGAGAGTTGTTAAAAAGCAGCTTGTTAAACAGACAAGAGTTGGCTGGCTTTCCTTTTGAATTGCAACTGAGAATGCCTTGAAATAGGTCGTATTATAGCATCTCTGATTTCTTTGGGCGTGCGGTGCCGTTGGATGGAATGGGAGGAACGAACGAACGGTCATCCTCCCTCCCTCCCTCCCTCCTCCTCAGTTGGTAAGGGGAGCTACAGGTGAACACTGGGACGAGGAATATGACATGTTAAAGGCTTGGCAATAGTATTAAAACCAATTACATATATTTGCATGTATGCACGAGGAAGACTTATACTATTGGTATAATGAGTCAAGTATGAGAACGTTTTAATCGCATTGCAAATGTTTTAGCTGGAATTCCTCTTTAGAAAATATGCTCTTCCTGAGCCCAAATTCGTTCGTCGCTTTGAATATGAGGAGGGAACAGGGAAGCGGCGCCGCTATAGATGGATGCGGCTGCTGCCGCCGCTGCTTGTGCTGGCAAACAAATAGCTCGGCCGAGCCGAACCGACGATCGCGATCGCGTGCGAGGACGGTAATTACTTTCCCACGATGTCGGAGGCCGCCCCTGAGATGGCCCTCATGAGGCCGCCCACGGGGATCGCAACGGCCTCGTCGGGAGGGGGAAAGAAGCCCGCGCTGTTCATCAACCCGCTGAGGAAGAGAAAGAGGCGCCAGGGGAGGGGCGGCGGCATCGGCGGAGACGTCAACGTCAACGACTCCTCCTCGTCCGTGAGCGCGTCCGTCATTGAGGAGGACGAGGAGTACGACAACGTGTCGGTGAACTCGCTCGAACTGACGCTGCAGCCGGACGTGAAGCGGTCCAAGAAGACCATGAGCAGAGTGACGTCGCTCGCGTCGGTGCTGAGCTCGCCCATGGCGAAGGTCGGACACGCGCTGACCAGGTCGATCAGTGGCGCGAGGATTAACAACCACCATCAGAACGGGCACACGTCGGCGCACTCAAGGCACGCGTCGCCCGCCGTGAATTCGGTGAGTTTCTGGGCATGTTACGGCAACTGCGTGGTTCAAAGTGTTCGATCATGTCGCCTTCTTTCTGCTTTAGAGCATTCTTTCGACCCCGGCGGCCGGCAGTCTGACTCCGACCACGTCGTCCAAGTCATCGTTCTTGTCCCGCTCGTTCTCCACGGCGCAGATGAGCTCCTCGTCGTCGTCGTCCTCCCTCAATCCGATGCGCGCTCCGGAGTCGCCGTACGGGACACTCAAGAGAGGCGCGCCGGGGAGGAGCTCCGCAACACATCTCACGCCATACAAGTAAGTCCAAAAGCCAGCACTGCCGTTTAAAACGTAGTGAACTTGTCTCTTCATAGTTAAAACTGTCATTCCATATTTACGCATTCCAGGCCGCCTCAACCGACCCCGAACAAGCAGCGTCCGACGCGCTACTGGTCTTCCGTCTACCCCGATTCGTGCGCGACTCTGACCAAGCAGCAGCTGAAGATGCAGGAGGCCATCTACGAGATCCTCTGCGGCGAGGAGGACCTGCTGGACGACCTGCACCTCGTGCAAAAGACCTACGGGGAGTCGCTGCGCAGCTTCAAGATCCTCACCCAGGCCGAGGTCGAGATGGTGTTCGGCGGGCTGCGCAACCTCGTCCCCGTCCACAGGGAGCTGTTCGACGCGCTGCGCGGACTACGCTGCTCGCAGACCGGCGTCAGCGAGCCGATCGGCAAGGCCGTGCTGCAGTGGGTGGCCAGGGTGCAAGAGCCGTACGTCCAGTACTGCGCCGGCCTCATTGAAGTGCGTATTGACGAACCGCTGATTTTACGTAACGTCGTGCTATAAACTCAATCGGACTTTCAGAACAAGGCGTTTCTCGATCACCGGCGCGAGACGGACAAGGACTTCAGTGACTTCCTTCAGCGATGCCTCGAGTCGCCCTTCAGCCGGAAGCTCGACCTCTGGGCCTACCTGGACGTGCCGCGGTCCAGGTTGGTGAAGTATCCCTTGCTCATAAAGCAGGTCCTCAAGTTCTCCGAGTGCCAAGCGGACTGCTCAGTCCTCGCCAGTGCCATCCACAACCTGGAAAACATCCTTGGCGTAAGAGAACTGGATGCAATTCCGAACCCGAGAAGAAAACTTTATCTTTATGTCTCCTTTCTAGGATGTGGATCGCGCCATCTCCCGAGCGCGGTGTCGCCACACGATCTCCCGCCTCGACTGGCTTCACGAGGACCCCGTGGGCGCGGCGGCGGGCGAAGGGAACACTATCGCGTCCGCCGTCCGAGAGGCCACCGAGGAGCTGCTGGAGGGCGTCCTGCGCAACAACCGCGGCACGAAGCTCGAGTGCCACCTGCTGGACACGGCGCTCGTCCTCGGCAGGCCGTCGTCCAGGGGCGGCGGCCTAGGGAAAAGGCGGCTGCAGATCTATCGCTGCCCTATCCCCGTCGAGGAGCTCGTCGTGGAGGACCTGGAGGCCGGCGGGGGAGGACAGCAGGGGAGCGGGAAACACGGATCGTTCAAGGCGGCATTCACCTCGTCGCAGCCAGGTACAATTATTACTTCCCTTAAGTTTTCCTCTCTTCTAAATAACCCTCATTGGTTCTTACAGTGAAGCACGCTTTCCGCGTAAGTTTCCGCGACCGGCCCTCTCTCACGTCCGGCTCCCGCTGCTCGTCCAACCAGTCCCTGGTATCGAACGGCAGCGAATTGGAAAGTCAGCACCATCCCCAGCCAGCTGTGAATACGCAACAGGTAATAAGACATTTCATTGGTTTAACATTGAGTATCAGGTCTCAGGACACTCCCATTCGTAGTCTGCTCACACGTTGATGGCGCCGGACGAACATTCCAAGAGGCAGTGGCTGACATCGCTGCAGAAGGCGATCGACACGAGACGAGCCTTTAGGGCGGAGGCGGCGGCGAGGAGGGAGAGGCCTCAGGTGGATTTGGGCATCACCAGCAAGGCGGCGATGGCTAGTATTTTACCTAGGCAACACAGCAGCAGGACTGCACTGTTTCAGGTACAGTACTGCACAATCAAATCATTAGACGAAGTGTGTACGCATTATGAACAATTTCAGAAAAACAAGCGGTCGTCGCCTCGCATCAAGCCCAACCTGAGCCAGGCGTCGCTGGACCAGCTGAAGCGGGGCGGGGCCGTCAGGAAAATCAGAGGCAGCGGCGTCATGACCACGTCCGTGGGGAGCCTGGGAAGTATTGGGGTCAAGAAGGCGGCGGCGAACGATGAGAACACCCCGATGAACGCTCGCCGCCTTCCGCCGCGAATCGTCGTCAGCGGGGCGTCGAGCAGCGGGAGAAGAGCGATCTCCGCCGTCGCCCTGAAGTCGGTGATGTCATCCGCGACGGGCGGCAGCACGCAGGCGACATCGGCCGCCAGGCAGGCGAAGCAGGCGAGGAGGGCGCTGGTGGACACGAAGAACGTGCTGAGGGGGCGGACCAAGAGCTGGAGTCACCTGATGGAGGAGGCAGTCGGCGGCGAGAGCGAAGAGGACGTCGCGTCTAGGAGAAAGCTCCCGCCGATCCCGCCCCACAGGTACGAGACGAGGAGCAGGGTGAAGAAGATGAGCAAGAGCATGTCCGAC
>JAAUYK010023636.1_pt1 | contig 12762 bp, 8 predicted proteins | sample 7278021 | NCBI WGS metagenome assembly JAAUYK01 (sample SAMN14350223, study PRJNA611818) | marine sediment metagenome | isolation source: surface marine sediment (1.8m) | place: French Polynesia: Moorea | collected 2018-08
AACCAAACAACTTTTATTTGTTAGAAAAGCTTATATTTCCCAAGTTATTGACAAGTTCTAATGCTGGTTATCTACCCTCAGAATATCTAGAATTTTTCATTAATAAAATCAAGCCGAATAGAGAAAGAAATAAAATTAATCGTATTTTTATTTCTAGAAAAAATTCCTCTTATCGTCATATCATCAATGAAGATGAAATACTAGATCGTTTAGCAATTTATGGATTTAAAAAATACTTTCTTGAAGAAATGTCAATTGCAGAACAAATAGAACTTTTTTATGATGCTGATTATGTCATAGGGGTGCATGGTGCAGGATTAGTTAATCTAATTTTTTCCTCTCAAATTAATGTTTTAGAAATATTCCCTACCTCTTATGTCATTCCTCACTACTATTACCTTTCCAAATCTTTGAATCATATGTATAAGTATTGGTGTTGTAATAGCAAAGGTGGAAAAAATGTTCCTAGTTTTGTTGTAGATCCTGAAGAACTGCTAAAAAAATTAAATCTTTAATACAAACTTGGTTTTTGATTTAGCTAGACTATCAAATATTTTATTATTCCAACTATAGCAATGTACGCTGGCATCTTTACACATTATTTTTTGTACACCTTTTTTAGACTGCACTTAGCAGCTCGAAATTGTAAATGCCTGAGCGCTGATTGCTATACAAGGCAATGTAATTAGTTTTCCATTCAACTCAACTACTTATTTAGTATTGGTAAAGAGAATAACTTTTCTATAATAATCTGGTATTTAACTATGTAAGTTAGTTGTTTTTTTTGACAATATAAACACAATTAGAGACTTCTCAAACCCCGAAAAACTCACAAATCATTTTAGTTTGATGCAAAACCTAGTTTTATTTTTAGAGCATCAATTTTAATATTCAAAAAACACTTTTGTTTGTACAGTTGTTGTTGCCACTCAGGAGCATTAAGCCAATTATAATAAGTACGAGTTGCTATTGTAGTTAAAAAACTGCACCATTGTTTAACCGTATTTTGAGGGTTAGTTTCCTGTGATCGATGTTGAGCATTTTCTCTAACTTTTTCACACAACTGAGGATTATCCCTCAGACGCTTCAAAAAATTAATAGCATCTTCAACTGAACTAACTTCAAAATAGTCAAACTCATTTTTCCTTTCTGACTGAAAAGCTGATTCTTTGCCTAAAATTGCAGGTACACCAGCGTGCCAAGCATTATAAAGTTTAGTAGCTGGCTTTTCAGTATAATCTTGCTGTTGAAAATCACGAACAGCTACAACAGCATCAACATTACTATAATCATACCAACGATTTCTGGGAATAATTTCCCAATTTAAACCTAACTCTTCTAATTGCTTTGACCAAGAAGCAGCTTTTAATTCCGGCGCTAAATTAGAATTAATCCCAAAATAACCAATATTCTCGAAGCGATCGCCTCTTTCAGGATTACGGGGAATTAATCCTGGTTGTCTCCAATGAGTAATATAGAAACTATCTTTTGATTTTTTAGCTTCTTGAGGATTTTGGACAACGTGTAACTGAGCATAGGGATGAGGATTTCTATCTGCTTTAATACAAACCATTAATATTTTGGCAGTAGGTCTAAGTTTATAAGGAAAAGAATCTCGATGCCCCACAACAATTCCTTCATTTGGTATAGTTCCTACTAAACTACAGGGAAAACCATCTGCTTTTAAATAAAGATAAGTTTGTAGAGTCCACGCATACATCCCACGACCAAATTCTTCCCAATAAACATCTGGTTTATTTGGCATATCATCCAACCATTTTTCTTGGGGAAGGTAAAAATATATAGGGGGGAAATCTGTCATTTCAGTTATCAGTTATCAGTTATTCAGATCACTACCTCTAACAAGTAGGCAGCTTTGAGATTTTATTTATTTAGTCATCTCAATAAATCAATCTTTAAATTTGGTTAAACTCCTAACCATTTTGATAAATCTCTGCTGATTAAATCTTGAAGCTTTAATATATCTTCCTGGTACTCACTTGTACTCAGGAATTATTGCTTTCTAATCTTTAAAGAAAGTTTCGGTTTACCCAAATTTTTATTTTTGATAACTTCACTTCCAGTAAAGTAATAGAGAGACTAGAGATTTTTTTTATTTAGTCATTTCAATCAATTAATATTTATTTTCCTAAACCTCTAACCATTTTGACAAATCTCTGCCGATTAAGTCCTGAAGTTTTAGTATATCTTCCCGATACTCTCCAATTAATTGCTTTCTGATTTTTGGAGATAATTTTGGTTTACCTAAATTCTTCTTTTTGAGAGTCCCTGCTATTTTTTTCCGAATTCCCATTGGCATAAATAATTTCAAACTATCTTTAATTGGATTCGGACGATTTAGTAAAGTATTAAGAGTTTGATTTTTTGCTACATTCGTAGGATTATGTACTTTCGCCACATTTAAAACAAAAGTATCATCTACTCCCAAAAATTTAAAGATATCTTGAGTTAAAGCAATAGGGTCTTTTCTAATATCCTCATACAAACAAACCTTAATTTGATTAGCAGGAAATAGATCGAAATAACGCTTGAGTTGGAGATAATAAAAACCTCGACGTTTATGATGCCATTGAAAACTCCAATTATTCTCTACTCGCCAATCTTCTTGTTCTAGTGTTTTCTTAAAATCAGGTTCCGGTTCTCTACCATTACTTAGAGAAAATAGAAAGTGAGAAAAAGCTCTTTCTGCTGGATCTCTAAGAATAGCAATTATTTTAGCATCAGGTATATAGTGATGTATTCGTTGTGGTGCTTTTTCACTATATATATATGAAGTAGAAGCTTCCCCAATTGCTATTTCATCTGTCACTCCAGTAAATAATTCTTGGTAGCTTTCTAAATCTGTAATTGCATTCCCCATAAAATGAACACCTTTCGGACCGATACGTTCTTTACTTTCTCCTTCTAAAGTAAAAAAATCAGGTTCTTTTTGGTCTCTAGAAGCTGGCATATAAATTTGAGGATGTTGCTTCAGATAATAATAAAGAGAAGAAGTACCAGACTTAGCAGCACCGATTAATAAAAAATTTGGCATTATCATTTCAGTTATCAGTTATCAGCTTTTTCAGTTATGGCATTCCTACATTTATCATCCCCCTTTCAAAGCTATGCTTTATAAACATCTTTACTTAAGATAAAACTTGAGAAAAGTAGAGAAGTTCTGTATTTGCCATTCAATAGATATTTCAGAATAGTAAACGTCTTTAATTAGAAACTTTTCTCCCCCCACCACCCCATCACCCCATCTATATTTGTAATACCTCCTCATGAGATTTGACTCAACCACAACTTAGCTACATTTTCCCAGGTTTCATCTTTAACTAACTCAACATTTTTGGCTCGGAGTTCTTGAATTTGTTCTGGGTTTCTGAGCAATTCTACTATTTTATAAGCAAGAGCTTCTTGAGTTTCTTTTTCGCAAGGGTTGCCTGGTACTTTCACACAATAATTTTTGTCTGTTAATCCTGCATAATCTGTTGTTACTGGTACTGCTCCAACTAAGGCAGATTCCCGGACTGTATTACAATCTAATTCTTTAAAAGTACAACCATAATAATGAATAGATGAAGTTGATTTTTCTTCCATTAATTGTTCTCGCCCTATTTTCCCTCGTTCAGTTACTCCTGGTTGTGCCATTAACTTTAACATTTTTTCTTTCCAATCCGGTTCTACTTTACTACTCCAACCATAGTAAATATTCAACTCTGCTGATGGAATTTCTTTGTTAATAATCGGCCAGCCAAATTCTAACATTCTTTCTAGCCCCCTAATATAATTAGAAGCATAAATAATTTTATGAAGCTCTTTAGGATTTTCATAGAGCGACGAAAAAGATGGTTCTATTCCGTTAGGGATAATAGCAATTTTATTGCCAGGTATTTCTGGAAGTAAAGAACGGTGATAATTGTTCTTGCAGAAAATTTTATCGTAGTGCTTTAATTTTTCATAAGTAACTTCTCTAGGCAGCAATACCGAACCCAAATCTAGCCATACTCTTTTAGCTTTAATGGGAAACTTAATTCTCCAGGCAAATTGCCACATAATTAAAGTATCAAAACTATCGTAAGGATTAAATTTTGAATAGTGATGATATTCTACTCCATCATAGACACCTTCTTTATTGCCACAGTTATTATAGACAGCAACCTTATAACCTAACTTTACCCATTCTCTACCGAGAAATACTATTCTAGCATCTGCACCTCCTAATCCAGTTTTCAGACTTTCCGGAGACCATTCATAAGGAGTGTGACCAGTGTAGTAAACAATAGAATTTTCTGACCATAATTTAGGTGTTATTCTTTGTTTTAATCCAATTAACTTAGAATTAAAATTATTGAGTAGTTTCTTCATTACCACAATTGATTACTCCCAGTAATTTTTTCTATTTTCCTTGTTCTGTTAACACAAACATTCACCCTATTCAAGATTATATTTGGTAGATTTCCAAAATTCTCTAGAAGATACCTGTCACATCCAGTGGAAAAATTACCTTTTTCATTGATCATACTTTATTTATTAGATAACGTTAATTTAGAGTAAAACGTAGTATTTGAATATTCAAGGAAATTGGATTAAAACTGTAATCATAACCATCCTTTTGATGTACAAAAATCAATCTATTTATTGATTGACAGATATTTTATCTCCATCTGTCCATCTATGAGGATAGTTGCCATTCCACTAATTTTCCTTTTATTACTTCAAATTAATCCATCATTATTCTTGACAGATAAACTATACTATGCTTTCGCATCTAGTTTTAATCTTTGTAACTGACAATCTGCCTGAGAACTTGTTCTACAGTTTTGTGATACGATCTTAACATGGAAATGGGTGTGTTCAAGGATTATTTTTCTTATAGTATAAGATTATGTTTATGAATTATCTGAAAAATTAAGTCCTATACTACAGTCGAAAGAAACCTAAAATCTCCTTACAGAGTTATTACTTAATTTTATCCTGTGTACCTAAATATATTATGCTAACACATCTCAAAAAGTGGCTCAAATCTAAAATCCCTTTCACCAAGGATTTAACTAAAAAACTAACTGCTAAAAAATGGCCTGAAAAGTCAATTGTATATTATCTAGGAAAGCGGTTTTTGGTACTAGAATCTGATATTAAAACTAAGGGTGCAAGTGGTTCAGATAGTGCAGTATTCTTTTTGACTAGAGAATGGGTCAAGCAAGGCTATGATGTTACTGTTTTCACTAATTGTGAAGATAAAGAGGGTATTTATGGAGGAGTTAAGTATGTTAACTATGAAAAAATTAACTGGTACGATACTTTTGATACTTTCATTATGTGGCGACATCCTAAGATGTTACCTTCTTATGTTAAAGCCAAAAGAATCTGGTTTGATTGGCACGATGTAGTTACATTTGAACCTATATATTTAAACCCCTATAATAAAATTTTTGTCAAAAGTTATTATCAACGTAACCTATTACCAGAACTACCCGATAATAAGTTTGCAATTATTAATAATGGCGCAGATTATTCTGTTTTAGAGCTTAGTAAAAACAAAAAACAACCCTATAAATTAGTATATGCTTCTAGGTACTATCGAGGTTTAGAATTTATGCTAACCTGGGGATGGCCGATTATAAAAAGAGAAATTCCAGAGGCGGAACTTAATATTTACTATGGATGGACTAAGCGTGACAATAGTCAAAAATTAGTTCCTTGGAAGCAGAAAATGATGGAACTAATGCAGCAGCAAGGGGTAATAGAACATGGTAGTATCGGACATAACCAATTAATGTATGAAAAGTCTACTTCAGTGATTCATTATTATGGCTGTTCGTATGGAGAAATAGATTGTATTTCATTGCGAGAGTCGGCAATGGTAGGGTGTGTTCCTGTGACTACTAATTATGCAGCGATTAAGGAAAAAAAATATTGTATAAAAGTAGATGGCGAACCTAAAACAAAAGAAACTCAAGAAGCTTTAGCTTATAGAATTGTAGAGCTTTTAAAGAATCCTCAAGAGTTAGAAACTATCAGGGAAAAAATCCAAGAAAATGTCAAAAATGAAACTTGGGAACAGGTAGCACCATTATGGTTGAAAAATATTGATTCATATGATTAGACATCTCCAGAAATTATATCAGGCTTTTGTCAAAGCATTTTGTGAAAACTTATATGCAATAGACTTCTTGCAGAAGTCAGGGAATAGGGAATAGGGAATAGGGAATAGAGGGATAAAATTGTTGATTTCATATCTTTCAATTGATGTAATTAAAATTTTTGAAATTGGTATAATATGCCTGGATTAGCTTTGGTAAGCATTGCAGCGTTTTTTAGTGCCAAATTTGCTGAAAATATCTCCTCTTTTGCCTCTTACCTTTTGGCTACCTCTGTAATAAGTTTTATCCTTTTTCGGAGATATTTATTGAAAAAAAAATCGAGATTATATTAATGAAATGTGAGATAATTTTTCTCATAAATACCTCTCATTTTACCCTAAATCAAATTATATTTCAGGGTGAGAAACATCTACAGATTTATACGAGCGGTAGTAAAAATAAGTCAAATCAAACTTTTCTATATTCTGTCTGGCAGTTTTAATAAGGAGGCATAATTAATGTTATCTAACACCTGTTCACTCTCTATTTTGGTAGCAAGAACAGACATACCTTTTATGATGCATACAATTCCTCATCTAGTTAGAATGAGTAATTTTAATTTTATTCAAAAAGTGTTGTGTATGGATACAGCACCTCTATCTGGAGATAAAGTTATGCGTCCTGGTGTTGGTACTCTAAGTGAACTAAGAGATTGCTGTAACAAACTTATAAGTGAAGGTATTGTAGATCAAGTTGTGGATATTAACTATGACCAAACTTATCAACAACAAATGTATCAAAAGCATTTTGGTACTCCAATTAAGTATACCCATAACTATAGAGGTTATCCAATCTTGGGGTCAATTTTTCATATAGAATCTGTACCAGGCGATTATGTGTTGCATTATGACAGTGATATGCTTCTACATCAACAACCAGATTATAGCTGGATAGATGAAGGTATCAAGTTAATGGAGCAGTATCCGGAAATAATGGCAATTAGACCATTGACAGGACCGCCAACTGAAGATGGTACTATGTACCAACAAAATAAGTCCCTAAAACCAGAAGCAGGGGGGTTCTATAAATTCAAATTTTTCAGCAGTAGAGTTTATCTGATTAACCGTAAACGCTTTGACAAGTTACTGCCATTGCCCATTTTGTGGCGTTCTTACAAGAACAAGTTTCTTAATCAATTGCCACTAAGTCTAAAAACCCTCTTAAACTACTATACTGGCAAAGGCAAGCTGGATTCTTGGGAGGTTATGGTATCTATGCAGTTAGAGAAAACTAACTATGTACGAGCAACTATGAGCTCCCCCAAGGCGTGGACAATTCATCCTAAAGACCGAAGTCCAGAATTTATCGGAGCTTTGCCAAATATTATCGAAAAAATAGAGCAAGGATCGTATCCAGTCGAGCAAGCTGGACACTATGACTTTATTTCAAAATATTGGCTTTGAGCGAAGAAAGTTAACGGATAAATTGAGTTTTTTCCCTGTCTTTCTAAGGGAGCTTTATGTTATGTAACTTAAACCAACATGGAAATTTAGCTCCCCTTTAAACTCTATAATCAGAAGTTTACTATTTTAAAGATATTTTGGCAAAACGTCATAATAATTAGTTGAGTTGCTAATCAATTTGGGGTAGAGCAAATATTAAATTTTGGAGCAACAATGAAACTGATACTTCCTATAGAATTTTATCGTCAAGGTGGAGTAGAACGGGTAATTTGTGGAACAATAGAAGAATGGATTGAAATTGACGAAGTAGAGGAAATAATATTAATTTTGCAAAAAAAAGATATTCCTCATTTTCAAGAAAAGTTGCCTAAATCTCCAATAATTAAATACGAATCATTTACATTACCCTCTAAATCTTTACAATCTGGAATACTTTCTATAATTAAGAAGTTTTCGTCTTTATCAGGTAATTTTAAGGCGAAAAAATTTAAAAGGTTTTTTAAGCGTCTCCGTCGTAAATATCGGAGTGAGTTTAGTATCAAATATTTAGCTAATCGTTATCAAGCTACTCATTGCTTGTACTTTTTAGCTAATCAATTAATTCCACCAGGTCTTAATATTCCTTTGGCAATGGTTACCCATGATGTATTCTGGAGATTTGCACCTCTAAGTTATCCAGAATCTTATATTAGGAAATATGATTTAAGTCTGTTGGAATGGCTGAAGAAGGTTAATATTGTTTTTACTGTTTCTGACAAAACCCGTAAAGATATTATCTCAGTTTTTCCAGAGTTTACTAATAAGATTACTACTATAGCTAATTCAGGTTTTCCTACTAAGTCAAATGCTTCACAAAGGTTATTGGGTTTAGCAGAAAATTCTCAAGAATCTATTGGCGAATTGCCAATTTTTTATTTGCCTTCTTCTTTTGGTGTTTATAAAGATCACCTAACTTTGTTAAAAGCGGGTATTAAACTTGCAGAAAAAAAGTTGAAGTTTAAAATAGTTTTGATTGGTAAGGAAACAGATAATTTGATTGCAGGGAAAATTACCTTATCTCAGCAAAAGAAAAGTCAAGAATATATTGATTATGTGCATCAATGTCAGGAAATATCTCAGAATAATCAAAATATAATGCAGGAATATTTTGAGGGGTTAGGATATTGTTCGGATGAAGATGTGGAAAAATGGTATAGGAATTCTTCTTGTGTAGTTTTTCCTTCTAAATATGAAGGTTTTGGTTTAGCTTTATCGGAGGCAGTTGTTAGAGGAATACCTGCTATTGTGTCAGATTTAGAAGTTTTTCGAGAGCAGGTAGATCTTTATAAATGTAGCGACCTAGTAGATTTTTTCCCAATTGGTGATGTGGATGCTTTAGCAAATTGTATGGAAAAATTCATTCTCAATCCTCGGAAGAAGTTATCTGCTGAGGAAATAGATACACGCTTTTCTCATTGGACTTGGAGAGAGACTGCTAAAAAATATGTTCGTTTGTTAGAACAGTTGTAAGTTGAATTTTAAAAAGCAACAAGATTGAGTAATGAATCTCAGCTATTAATTGAGTGGTATTTGCCTATCTGAGTCAGAAGTTCTAGGTCAAAATTTAACTAAGACGTTTGGGTTGAAGCAATAGTCAGTGAAGAAAACGCTTGTTTTCGTTAACTATTACTCCTATCACCAGGACAGTTAGAATAGTTATCTATACAGGGGTCTCAACTCATTCCAACAATATGATCTTGACAGACAAATTGAATTTTTACGCTCAAACTTTCCAACAGCAGAATATATTTCAGAGGTTGGATCGGGACTCAATTTTAGGAGGAGAAAATTCCTCTCCATTTTGGACAGAGTTCTCGCAGGCCATATCGACAAGCTTGTGGTTGCCCACCCAGACAGATTTGTTAGATATGGAACTCCGTTCCGCTGCGCGAAAGGATTTGAACTGGTTAAATAGCTATGGGAAAAGCATGACTGCGAACTCCTGGTTCTCAATGAAAACAAGCTCTCACCAGAACAGGAAATTGAACTTGTTCAAGATATGCTGTCCATCGTCCATTACTTCAGTGCAAGGCTTTACGGACTCAGAAAATACAAAAAGCAAGTCCAGCAAATCCTATAAAAAGACATCCCGCCATGCTCACACCAAAAAGTACATCAAGATGTCCCCTAACAGTGTAAAGAAAATCAGGGTGTACCCCGAGCGGGATTTACATAGATTCTGGAAACAATGGTTAGCAGCATACCGCAGGGTTTACAACTGGGCCTTAGAACAATTAAAAACAGGGTTTAAAGGTGATTTACAGAAGGCGTGTCGTGCTAATGAGAACTTTCCTGATTGGGTCCAAGAATTACCAGGACATCAAAAACAGGAAGCTTGTGATGAAGCATTTGACGCTTATAGACAAGCTAGAAGAAATAATGGAGAAGTTAAGTTTAAGTCCTGTCGTGCTAAATCTCAAACCATTCAATTTAAAGTAGGTAACTATAAACATGGTACTTGGTATCCCAGAAAAACTAAAGGTTTGAACTTTAAGGCTGCTGAACCAATACCACAAGAATCCATATATGGTACGGAGTTAGTTTATCAACGTGGTAAATGGTTTGCTTGTTTTCCTCGATTTGTAGAAATATTACCTACTGGCAGTAATAGAGCGATCGCTTTGGACCCAGGAAATAGAACATTTTTAACTGGTTTTGATGGGGAAAACATTTTAGAGATTGGCAAGGGAGATATCGGACGCATTAATAGATTGTGTTCGCACCTTGACAATTTAATTAGTAGAATGTCGTCTTCACCAAAACGTCAAAGATACAAAATGAGAAAAGCTGCTGACCGAATGAGAGCTAAGATTCAAGCAATAGTTAAAGATTTGCATAATAAAACTACATCTATGCTTGTCAATAGCTATAAATTAATATTTATACCTACTTTTGAAACATCAAATATGGTGCTAAAACAAGCTAGAAAAATTAATAGTAAGTCGGTCAGAAATATGCTCTCGTGGAGTCATTATAAATTCGCACAACATTTGATTCAAGCATCAAATCGCAAAGGGGTAATTGTTGTTCGTTGTAATGAATCCTATACTTCAAAAACTTGTAGTAATTGTGGTCATGTCCATCAGAAGCTTGAAGGCTCAAAAGTTTTAAAGTGTCCTGAATGTAAGGCCGTAATTCCCAGAGATATAAATGGCGCACGAAACATTATGATTCGTGCTTTGCAGGCAACTGCCTTCACTGTCAAAGGTGATGCTATACTATGCTCCGATTAGTTGATTTGACTGATTTGAGTAGGTTAAATGTTGCACGTTGTAGTTAAGTCAAAGTACTATAGTTGTTCAATAATTGATAATTGATAATGGATAATTGATAATTACCTCTCCCTAAAAGGAAAAGGATTGAATAAAAGGAAAATATTTTCTTGTTTCTCCTTGCTCATGAGAGGATTTTTACCTTAATTATTCGGTAATAGTGGCACTTGTCTAGAGTTTGATGAAAAATATCATAACTAAGCTGATAGCTAATAGCTGAATCCTTAGCTATTTAGTTAATCATCTATCCGACGAAACTAAAAGTTCAGCAAATATCTGATACATCTCTTTTGCCAATTTTTTCGGATTCCACAAAGGCGCTAAATTATCTGGATTTTTTGAGTTTTGCAAATGCTCCCGCACCGAATTTCTTAAACCTAAATCTTGACCTAATTTAATTCCCCATTCTGTATATTCTTCCCAACTCCAAGCAACTCCTACATCTAGATTTACATTCTGCAAAAATGAGTAACCCATCCGAGATAAATATTGTTCGCCAGCTCTAGTTATTATCGGTAAGTTTGACCATAAAGCTTCTAAATTATGAGTACCACCATTATAAGGATAAGAATCTAACAAAACATCAGCTATCTGATAAATTGCTCGATGTTCTTCTTCTGTTTGAGTTTGCCCTAAAAAGATAATTCGATTAAAGTCTACACCTAAATTTTCAGATTCTTGAAGATAGGTTTGATAAATTATATCTACGTCTCCCTGACCTTTGCGAATTAATATACTTTCTGGGGTATGTTGCAAAATTTTCAGTTGAGCGCGTACCATTTCTGGATTAGTTTTTCGTCCTGGTGCTATACACAAATAAACCATTTGATTTGAGTCAATACCGATACTATTTCTACCCGCATTTCTATCAACCGAACGACTCTCAAAACCACCCACAGCTATGGATGTTTCTGGCAATCTAACTAATTTTTCTAGATAATGTTTTTCTCTTCCTTGAGGATGGGTATACCAGTCACATAAAAAGTAATTACTTTCAGAAATATAAGGTGCATCAAAACCTAACCAGGAAACACAAACTGGTGCAGGTTTTTCATGGAGAATATGAACATTGACTGGCAATGTCATTGAATCTAAATCTACTACTACATCTAACTTATCTTCTAATATTTGTGTGGTAATTTCTTCATAGGATGGAAAGCCGTTAGGATACTTTTTCGGCCAATAGGTTTTGACAGACATTTGTTCAAATCTTTGAGTAATATCGTCTCTCTTCAACGGACCTGTAATATAGAGATGAACGTCTGGTGTAATTTGAGATAATTCTCTGATTAAAGCTTCACTACACCAACCTACTGAATGACGGCGAAAATGTTTGGAAAGGAATCCTATTTTTAATGGTTGAGAACTAGAAGTATGAGTTTTTGTCGTTTGATAAATTTTGGGTCGATTTTGATAATATTGTTTGGCTATTAATTTGTAAAATTTAGCGTTTCCTTCTAAGTCATCCCGGAGGTGAGAAACAGCAAACAGTAAAATTTCATAGAGTAGTTTTATTTCTAGCTCACTAAAAGTTTCACAGCTTTGATAACAGATTTTTTCTACTTCTGAAAGTTTGGAGTTGGCAACTTCACTAACTCCTGATTGAAAGTAGGAAAATAAAAAGGCAGTTCCCGAAAGAATAGGAGCTATTTCTCCACAGGAACTACAGAAATTATCGGCTGCTTTTCTAGCTTCGGCAAGTTTAGTTGTATGACTGAGCAAATCGCATAATTGTTGATGAGCTTCGACAAACTTTGGTTTAACTTCGATAGCTTTTTCAAATAAAGCGATCGCCTCTTCCATTTTTTCTTGTTTAATAATATGTCCGATGCGAGAGTATACTTCTGCCCAGTTTGGTTTAAGTTCTAATGCTTTATGATATTTTTCTAGTGCTGA
>JAAUYK010086397.1_pt1 | contig 12755 bp, 18 predicted proteins | sample 7278021 | NCBI WGS metagenome assembly JAAUYK01 (sample SAMN14350223, study PRJNA611818) | marine sediment metagenome | isolation source: surface marine sediment (1.8m) | place: French Polynesia: Moorea | collected 2018-08
CGGAAGAAGTGTGAGAGCGGTGACAAGTGTTACACACGAGCAACAAACTGGAAAGCGGGACGGACGGACGTAGCCGGCCGGCTGGGAGCTATACAGGTCCGCGCGCTCATATTATCTTCGATGGGATAGAAAAACCTGCTGGCGAATTGAAATACCTCCCTCTGCATGGGTGGAGCCAAGCGGAGTCTGCTATGAATACTTTATGTCCATCTGGCAGAATGTCCACTAGGCCGGTCGTTTGGACCTAAGCTGGACATTTCTTTGCGTACTTGTTTTGCCCGTTCGTGGGTAAGGTTCTCACGCGCGAGAGTTTTCTTTATCCTTTCCGCCTATATGTGTGCGTGGCTGCCCTCACGTCTACATCTTTCTCCTCTTCATAAATTTGCCCGTCTCTGTCCGTCCGTCCGTCTGCGCTCTCTCGCTAACCACCATATCTCCGGCTTCCAGGCCAGCCACCATCGCCACCATGCTCGCTCGCTCGGCTTGCTAATGGCCCCTATCCAAAGTAAGCAAAGATCTTTTCAAACGTTTAGCAAGTGAGGGAGAGAGACGAGCGAGCGAGCGATCCTGTGTGTATGGCTTGGAGACAACCCGCGCCCTGCAGAGTCGGATCCGCCGTCGCGTCGCCGGCAGTTTTGTTTCCGCTGCTGGTGGCGTCCGCGTCCGGCAGGCGCGACGTCGGCTTTGGGTCTCATCTGGTCACATCATGCGCTCACAACTGAGCGTGCCACCGGTGCCCCTCAGAGTTGCCGGGGAAAGCAATGAATTCTTCCTAACCGAAACGAGAAATGTGAACGAATAAATAAGGAATAACATAATTTGCAGAAAAATTTATGTATACGTACGATTTGTTCTCAGGGCGCTTTCATGCAGTGCCATCGATGTGTGCCTTTAGCCCCTATCCTCGCTCAATGTTGTACGTGCTACACGTTTACGTATATCGCGCATCAAAGTAGGCGAGCGGGGATATATTTATAGCAAGAAAACTTGCTCCTCCATCCGCCTGCATGAGTGTTTCTGTTACGTAAAGGATTCTCCCCGCGACGTCAGCGACGGCGACGGCAAACTACCCGCGCGCCGCGAGTTTTGCGCACTATATACGTACGTACGCGTTCCGTTCAGCAAGTCTCCGCCGCTCCAGGTCTGCGAAATGCTGACGGCGCCGGCATCCACGCCACGCATCAGCAACCGCAGCGCAGGTAGAATGATTACGTAAATCGCTTAGGGGCTCGTTTTTTCCTGAATTATAGCTTACAATGCCTCTGTCTCTGTTTCCTCTGGCCGCCGGCCTCCTTCTTGGCTACAAGTATAGCTGCTGGCTCAGTCCGTCGTGGCTGGATCAGTGAAGATAAGTCGCGGCGCTCCCCCTTGGGACTGACGGGCGGCCGGCCGGCCGGCCGGACGAACCATCAACTCGTCTGCAAGGCAGGCGAGCGGACCGACTGACGAGGAGAGGAGCTGGCGCTGGAAGTAGGCGGGTGCCAGGAGAAAACAGTTTCTAGAGTTGGAATTTGCGGCGGCGGCGGCCACTAGAGGCAGGCAGGCGGCGGCCGAATAATAGCCGGGCTGCTGGCGGGAACTCTATATAACTGCTATCTGACCGGAGCCAGCAACCAACTCTCGTCAAAGAATCAGAGGCTCGGAGGCGAAAGTTATAACAGAGACAAAGTGACGGACATTTATTTACTCGATCGTAATACAGTCTGCAGTATCTCAGAGCCAGCTTTCGAAATGAACGTACGTATCTCCTGCTAATGTACACGAACACTAATAAATGGTACGCCGCGCATTATGTACCGTCATCTTATATCAACGAAGAACCCATTATATCTGGCTGATCACATCTAATACGTGATACGTATGCATACATATGTAAAGTGTAGTAACGAAAACTGCAATATTGAACGTTTTCTCATAGGGATTGTTTGTCCTTTCAATTTGACTTAGTGTTACACACACGGGGGTTACATACGTAGAGGGAGATCCTAAATATCGTACGTGGTTTCAACTCGACTGCAGTTTCAACATTCGGCGGGCGACGACTTTCCTGCCTTCGGCGGCGCCGCGACCCCGTTCACCGTCTTGTTCTTGGCGCTGTCGCCGTCGACGTCTATCTCGACCTTCGCCTCCTCGTCGCTCTTATTCTCCTCGTGATCGTCGTTGTCCGCCTCGTCGTCGCCGTCCTCCGCGGCCTCGTCGCCGCCGTTGCCCATCGCCTTAGCTTCGGCTTTCTCTTTCTTGGCCGACTTCGTGGTCGATCCCTCCGATGAGGTTCCGCCGCCAGAAGACGGGGTCAGGTCGACCGCGACCTTCTTGGCGACGGCGCACACCTTGTGGTGACTCTCCCAGTCCTTGTGCTGACAGAACTGGCTGCAGTATCTGGCCACGTTGCAGCCGCTGCAGGTCTCGGACGCGGTGCGGCCGCAGTTCCAGCAGTTCGAGGACTAAATGTTATCAAACAGAAGAGATATATGACATAGGTATCGCCAAACTTTTAATAGTTTAAGTTACGTTACCTGTTCAACTCCGCTCCTGCCCTGTCCAAAGAGGTCCTGCTTCTTCAGCGCCGAGGTCTCCACCTTGCCGTTCTTGGTCCCTGCCGTGGTGGCCGAGGAGGCCGCTGTGGCCGCCATCGCCGCCGCGGCCGTCGCAGACTCCATGATCATCCTCTCCATCTTGATCCTCTCGCCGGCGACGGACTCGATTGCTCGGCGCTCGGCCAGAGCCACAGCGCGCTGCAACTCAGCCATGGCGACGCGTTTTACCTGAGAGAAAATATAAAGGGTGAATGCTGAATAACCATTGATTTATAGACATAACTCACCTCCTGTACTGCTTCCTCCGCCCGTCGCCTAACTTCGATGACCCTCTCCTCGGTGTTCCTCAGGGTCGCCGCGAGCAATTCGTTCATCGTCTGCTGGGAGCTTAAAGAAGCTGCCGCGGCGGTGAGTGGACGTCGTCCAGCGGCGACGGCTGCGGCGGCAGATCCGGCGCCCGCGGTCCCATTCTCGCTCTGCGCGCGGAAGCGGCCGACGGCTGCTGCGGGCGAGTCCCCGAGATCAGCCGGTACCTGCGGTTGCTGCTGCCTCTGTTGGAGGATGGCCAGCGCTCTCTTCGTCTTATCGACCATGCCCAGGATGCAGTTCAGCATGACGTGGATGTTGCGCCACTCGTCGTCGTGCTGCGGAGGCTGGTGGGGAGGCTGCGTCAGTTGGGGAGGGCCCTGATGTTGCTGCTGTTGTTGCTGCTGCTGTTGGTGCTGGTGGAGCTGGTGGGTCTGGAAGAGTCGGTTCACGTGGTCGCTGAGATCGTCGCGGTGGTGGGTAGGCCACGGCTGCGGGTAGACGCGTTGCTGCTGGCGGCGATGGTGCGGGTTGCCCAGGTGGTCTTTGCCTAATCAAGAATAAAATTATAATGTCTACTATAAAATGTCTAGGAATTGACGACCTACTTTCGTCTGTAGCCCTTGTCCTCTTTGCCGAGCTGCCAAACTCGCCCGCCTCATTTTCGATGCTTTCGCCAGACGAGGAGCGACGCTTGGTCGACGACACCGCCGTGGACGAGGCCCTCATTGACCTAGAGACGGCCTCCCTCGCGGCTGCGGCCGCGGCGACAGCGGCCGCCGTCGAAGCCACAGCGGCGGCGGCAGAAGAGTGCGTGAAAATGTCGCTCGTCGAGTCTCCGGCTGCAGTTGCTGCCGTAGCCACCGCCGCCCTCTCGCCGCCCGGCATGTCGAACAGGAGGCGCTGGTGCGAGTTGAGGTACTCGATCGGCGTCTGTCCGGCCCTCGCCGCCAGTGTGGTCACGTCCCTCGACAGGAGCGGGATGTTCGACTTGAGGAAGGGCAGGACGAACGGCCGAAGCGGAAAGTTGGTCACCTCTTGCAGCACGTGGTGAAAGTCGGAGACTGTGATGGCGCCGGCCTATAAATAATTCGGTCTCTATCATCCATCATTGCGTACATGTGTATTTTTATTTTATTTCGTCTAACTGCAGCCGCGCTAAAGCTATAGCTCGAAGGGAGGAAGGGAGGGAAGAGTAATCACACGTGTGCCCGCCTGCCGTGCTGTTCGTTCGGGCTGTGCTGTCTCTTGCGGATGAGATATGCGCTACGGCAGATGCTGCTGATACCCGTTGCCGTAGCTTAGATGGCTGGCCGGAAAAAGGAACGTGGTGGCACCGGTTGGTCTCGCTGCCCTCCTCCCTCCCTCTGTTCCTCTCCTGGTCCTAGTTACCTTAAACCGGCAGCTGGCTGGCTTCGTGCGCGGACGCGCGGAAGGACGGATGGAAAGGCAAGCGCTTGCTGGACGGACGGACGGACGGCCGATTCTAAAGAAGTATCAGGAGCGAGCGAGCGAGCAACATATGTAGGAAAGCGATGACGGAAGGAAAAGATGCCTGGCCGGTATAACGGCACTCAGGCACGAGTTGGAACAAACTGCCGGTGCAACGCCGCCGCCGACGCTGTCCCGAAACGCGTGGAACGGACGCCATGCGGCAGGAACAGCGGCCATATAGCAGGAGGGTAAAGGAGGAGGAGGCGAGTGAGCAGGCAGGCATACCATAACAATAAATTGCATCGGCTGCTGCACGAAATGTTTTCCGTTCTGTCGGCGGCGGCAGTTAAACGCCGCCGTCGCTGTCGCCGTCGCCTCCGTACGCACTTCTTGCTCCCTTCGAACGAACGAACGGACGGACGGAGCAAGGAACGAACAGGCAGTGAAAGCCACGGCTGTGATTAATTTCTCGCAGAAGGTACGCGGCAGCTAGGCAAGGCGGGCGGGCGGGCGAACCGGAAAGGTACCAGGAAAAGGGGCGGCGCCGAGGAAATTTAATTCCGTACTGTTGCCACATTGAGCCTATTGCTTGTAGGTCCTGCTTTCGCCGCCGGCCGTAACGGCGCACATTTCATATCGCTCGCTCGCCAGGTCGGCCGTAGTGGTCATGCTGTCGACAGCCGGCGCCGGCGGCGGCCCCAACGACGATGGCCAAAGTATACGTCAGGCGGCGGAGAAATAAAATCGTGCTACGATGCCATTCTCCGATCGTTGGCGCAAGGTGAGGCACAGCTAGCTCGGAACCGAACGAAAACACCGCGCACAATGTAGGAATATGGCCTAAACGAACTTACCACGAGGTTGAAGACGAGCTCCTTTACCCTCTCTCCGGTGTCGGCGCTGATGTCGGCCCCGAACTGGATCAGCGTGCAGAGGAACCTCTTCACCTTGTAGATGGTCTGCGACTCGGAGAGCAGAGGCTCCAGCGGGGCGTCCGAGGACGAGGCCGTACCGGAGGCCGCCGCCGAGGTGGTGGTAGCGGGCACGAGGTGCTGCTGCTGTTGGGGAGAGACCCGCTGCGTGGCCGAGCTGGCCGCCGCTGACAGGGGCGGGGTGAGCGGCGTCAGGGTGGTGGTGGTCGACGACGTCGTCTGCTGCGAGGTGGCCGCCGCCGCCTTCATGAGCTTCGCAATCAGCTCTACGGAAAAAAATTATAGTCCAAATATAAACCGATGCGTTTGGCAGACGGCGGTATTGAAACGAAACGCTAGCTAGCTAATGGTACTGGCGACGACATATCCTCCTTTCCTCTCTCTCTCTCTCTCTCTCTCCCTCTTTCCCTCCCTCCCCGTCGATGGCTGCGTTTGAAAAGCGGTTTAATAAAGCTGTGAAACATCTGGATGAAGAAAGAGAGCAGAGCAGACGGGACTCCCTGGTCTAGCTTCTCTTGGGCTATATAAGCTTTCCCGGCCGGACAGCTGCTGCCACCGGCGGCGGCGCGGTGACTCCAGTCGGCGGCCGGCCGGCCGGTCGACGAACGACGGACGGACAGATTAAAAACTTGAAACTTTTCATAAACACGTGCGTGAGAGCATAGTGCACGGAATAGATGGGATTTGTACGTGTTAAAGGTGCTAATTGCGTGTATGTGACGTGCATGGCCGTACATTTCAATGCCCGCTACCCGGCCTGCCAACAGCATTGCTTTTTCGCGGCATATCTGTTTGGTATTTGGCGGATCCATTAAATCGTCTCCAGCAGCACACCTCGAGGGCCTTCAACTGCACGAACGCGAACGTCCTCTCTTGTGCGGAAAAGCTGAGGGTTGCGAAGTGGATTACATTTACAGAAGGAAAGCATACGACTTAATACAGTTTAATGAAAACGTTTCTGTCAACACTGATACATCTACCGGGTCGACCTTCCCACTCCATTTCCCCCCCAACCCAACGCCTCTTTCCTGCACTGCATGTGGCCGACTCCGCGGCTGGATCCAAGAACCGCAGTCTTTCATTCCCTCACTTGCAGGCCCAAAGTCAGTTCGTCCGTCCGTCCGCCGTTCGTGAACCGACCGACCGACCGACCGGCCAAAGGCATTTGAAAATAATTGCCACGGCCGTGGTATACCCGCCGTCGTCGTTCTCTCGCTCTCTCCCCTCATTTCCCCAAAGCCAGGGGAGTGTGAGTGAGTGCGTTTATCAGGAACAGCAGCGCCAGGAGCTAGAAGGAGGCAACGGCGGAGGCGGCGGCGGCGGAGGGAGGGAGCCGGCGGCAAAGCAAGTAAGGTCTGTCTGAGACAAGACGACGTCTTGGGTGAAAAGCCTCGTTGACAGCAGCAGCAGTGGGAGATGTGAGAGAGAGAAAGAGAGAGAGAGAGAGCTGGCAGAAAAGCTGTACGAAATTGAATGCGTCGTTCAAACTGCGCGTATAATCAATTCCGCCGAGGTCAAAAATATGCCGCTGCTTTTTATGTGCTTAGGGACTAGGGAGGAGGATGCCAGCTAGTATAGCGCGCATGGCGTCTGATAGGGAAGAGTACATTTTTGGCTTCCATTTCGAGGAGGTGGCGGCTGAGAGGAGAGGAAAGGGGCGAGGGCGACGACAAGCTTGCAACGGTCCGTCCGTCCGTTCGTTCTCTCGACACAAGAGCCCCTTGAACGCCTGTTATGAGATCCTCCTCAGTCATTTCCAATCCCCGATACTTGACGACAGAGTTGGCGGCGGCGACCCATAGTCCGTGTCACCTGATTGAGCTCGTAGAAAGCGGGCAATGCGAGCAAGTATCGGAAAACTGATGTCTGAATAATGGGAAAGTTTGTTGTCCTCGCGTCGCGTGTGTAACGAGGCTATATAGCTACGGATAACCGACCTCGGTTCGGAAATTCTGTGGCTCCAGCTAGCTGCGTGCGTGCTTGCATCTGTTCGCGAGCTCCAAGTGTCTCTTTCGCCGCAGGCAGGACGGAACAACTGTTCGAACGGCAGAGGAGGCTAAAAACGATACCTATACTATAGCAGCAGTTTGTCCGTACATGAGGCAATCCGTATTGTAGGTCGCCTCTGATCGGCAGAGACTTTTACGGAGCTCTGGCTCGCTCAAACACCTGTTACGCCGACTAATACCTGCTCGCTTCGCTTCTCCTCATCGGCGAATTGTTAAATAAAAGCGAAACGGACGGACGACCCTTGAGAAACCTGCTTTCACCGAATGAGGTAAAGCTAGCAAATCCATAAAATCTACTGTACTTCGGACCTACCAGGACTGAAATTTTCACTAGATACTCTGTCTTAGTTAACATATATATGGCAACGCTAGATATTTGTGGTTGAAGGCTTGCAAAAATGAGAGGGGAAAGGAATGGAAAGAAGTGGTCTGGCCGGGTTAGCCGTCTATCCGTCCGTTCTCCTTCCCTAGCTCTCTCTTCTTCCTCCTCTTGCCTTTCTCCTCGCGTCACTACAGTTCTACAGCCCATGAGAGAGATTGAGTAAAGAAGAGAGGAGGAGGAGGAAGAGGAGAAGGAGGGAGAATCACAGCGGCGCATGGTTTTGGCAGACGGGCTGGCTGTGACGGCTCGCTCGCTCTCTACTAGACCGGCGGCGGCACCGACGTCGCGTACGTCGCTAGTAGCGACTGCTTCGCCGTTGCTAAACAGACCGCGCTTGTAGCAAGCTAGCTGGCGTCCCGGTGAAGCTAGCTACGCACTTCCAATGCGGCGGCGGTTTCTGAACATGAAGGCAATGGCGGTAGTTAGCGGTATCACAAGAACTACGTACTCATATTAAAAGCTTGATCTGTTTCACGTAATCTGGGTACGTATTCGGAAACGCATGTCAGAACATCGACCGACCAGGGCATCATCCACGAACCCTTGCTTTCGTACGTACGCGTACGCTCGCTCGCTCGGCGCTAAAGGCCAGATATGGAAAAGGGAGACTGAAAATGACATCGAGTGCCTGGCTCCAGCCCGCGACTCCCTCGGTCGGTCGGTCGGTCGGTCGGTCGGTGCAGAATCACCAGCGCTGCGCTGGCACTGATGGCGGCGGAGGTAAAGCCACCGCCGCGCAAGCTGTCCGTAATCCGTGCGCTTGACAGCAGCCAGCGAGCGCGGTAGGTCTGCGCTCGTTCGCTCCCAGAAGACAAAGCGTCGTTCGCTCAAGAAATTCGATCTAGTACGTTGGTGCCAAATGTCTTTCTCTCTCACTCTCGCCAGCCACTTTGAATGAACGGTCTTTGATCTCGACTTCACTTCGAGTGCAAATTAGCTGTCAAACGGTGAATGGATTTCACGTCGCGCTTCGCTGACGTTCGATCGATCGAAAGGAATATTGTAATTTGCAGTACTCGCCTTTCTTCGCTCCGAGGCGCGTGACCGTCGCCGGCGGGGAGGACGCCGAGGTGCAGCTCTGGGAGTCGGGCTGCTGGTGCGCCGCGCCGGACGCGTTCTGGTTCGGCGTGCTGTTCTCCCGGTTCTCGGCGTGGTCGTCGTCGCTGGCGCCGAACTCCCTCTTGACGACGGCATCGAGGGCGCCAGTCACCGGTGGGGAGGCGGAAGACGCAGCTGCCGACATCTTTCTCCCGGCTGTAAAAAAGCGAATGTAGCGTACAGACTGGGGAGAGGTGCGTACATTCGTAAATTAACTCACAGCTAGCTAGCCGGCCGCCCAGGTACGCAGACAGCCATAAGTGGTACATACAAGTGTATGTCCGTCGCCGTCGTATTATAAGTGTGTCAATGCTAATATGTGGAATTCTAGTACATAGTGTGCGTACTAGCTGTATTAGACTGGCTACAGAGTCCATGCAGCTGCTTGGCTCGCACGTACGTATGCGTTTCCTCACCTACTACCTAGCTCCCGTGTGTACTATGCGTGCGTAGCTAGTACTTTGTCGTGCCGCCGCCGCGCCGGCAGCTTGGCTCTCTCGGGAAAATTCCAGCTGCTTTGCAAGATCTAATGCACGTGCGCTTTGCGCTAGTAAGCCGGACCGGCGGGGTGGGGATGGACTGACGGCCTTAGCTGGGTAATTGCCCATCAATGTTAATGTGACATTAATCGATTTAAACTTGCTGTAATGGAGGGCAAGCTTATCCGAACGGAGCTCAGTGGGATAGCGACAGTTGCCAGCCATGCGGCATTCGAGGAGGGAGAGACGTACGCGATGTGTACGCATACATGCTTGTAGTAACTATTTTGTTCTTGAGTGGTGAAAAGGAGGCAATGAATAGCGCGGACAAAACAGGGGATCTGCATTTGTAATTTTAACGATGTAATCGTCGTTTGTACTGACTTTCGCGTTACGAAAGTGTTACGCGGAATGTTGCTAGCTATCCTCATGCAGTTTGGCTCTCCTCGACTTTCGTGTTACGTATCCGTCGGATGCAGGCGGGCGAACGCACAGTCAACGTCGCTCGTCCGTCCGCGGCCGGCCGACGACAGGTGTTCAAAAACTTGAATCAAAACATCTGTCCGCAGCCGGCCGCCGCCTCACTCGCGCCGCGCGCGAAAGCAGAGCCACCGAACGGGGTCGTCCGGTCGGTCGGACGCGGACGGTCGGTCGGACACACGCACGAGAGAACGGGACAGCTAGACGGGAAACAAAGGCTACACTGCGGTGAATAAAATAGCAGCAAGGGGAAAGGAATGATGGTAGACCATCGGCCTATAAGTTGATTAAGTAACACTGAACTTGCTATGTATTTATAAGCAGGGCTCTATCGAGCGCCACCCGATTGTGGCCTGCCGACCGAGCGAGCGAGCGAGCGAGCGAGATCAAGGCGGACATCTGTTTGCACAGGTGTTTCTATGCATTACTACTACGAATGTACGTACCAGTACTACGTACAGCTACATGGGGGCGCCCGCAATAATAGAGGAGCGTGATCGAAAGCCGCACTATTATCGGGACTAATTTTAGCCACGGCAATTAATGCTCACCGCGAGTCGTCCTCTTCTTTGGTTTCTTGTGTGCGCTGGCCTTTTCAAAGTCCGTCCGCTATCTTGCGACTCACTCGAGTGGTGGCTCCGTCCGTCCGTCCGTCTGTTGGCCAGCAGTCTGCTCGTCCGTCGATTTAGCGCGTCGCGAAAAGGGGAGAAGAGGGAGAGCGGGCGGGCGGGCGCCAAATGTTGCAGTCAGTCGGAGAGACCGCCCCGATGGACGCAAGGTGCCGCAGCCGAATAATTGATTATTTCGACGAACGGAAGAAGAATCCCTCCTTTCCTTCCCTTCCTCACTTCTTGAGGCAACAGCTGATCTGTTCCGTTCCGCCGCAACCAATCGCCGGACCAACTGGCTTTCACTGGAGTTGGCCCCTTTCGATCTCGTTGCGGAATTGGGCGCGGGACGCAAGAAGGGAGGGAAGACGCTCGCTCAAGCCTGCGTCAGATGTTCAACGTCCGTCGCCGTCAAAGTCCCCGGCAACAAATGGCCTCCCGCAGCACGATTCAAAGAACTATATATGACGGACGCGGACGCACGCGCGCGGACACATGCCGGCTCAGTGCTCTCAACGGCGCTCTCCCGGGCGGAATGCCGTTTCGAAAGCAGGGGGTGGAAACCAGCGGACCGGCGGGCGGGCGGGCGGACGAGCGAGCGAGAGGGCGCGCGCGCAAGCATGTTGAAAGACATAGACAGACGCAGGTATACGAATACGTCTGCGTACAGTTGTCTCGATATTCTTTATGCGAACGAAATCCAAATTGCAAATATGTTGAATACTTTGAGCGGATCAAGCAGGAGTCGATATATACGGGAAATATCAGGCGTGCCTCGTCGATAAAAACCGGCTGCTTTCCCAAGCGAGCGTCGGCCGTCCCGATTTTTATCCCGGCCATCTGGCGACTCCTTCCTTCCTCCCGTGCAAAAGGGGCGTCAGACTGTTCGGCTTTCAAGGAATGTTGCCGACGAGCGAGCGGAGCTACGGGTCGACCGAGGGATGGAGGAGGGAAGGAAACGAACGCACGGTGAGCTCCTCCTCCGCCGCCGCCTTCGCCGTCCGTCCGCCCGTCCGATCGTGGTGTCACCTGGTGCTGAGTAAGGATGGAAGCAGCAGCTTTAGACGATGGCGGAAACAGCCGTCGCCATCAGAGCTCTGGAGCTAGAGAGGGAGGCGAAAGAGGAGGCTGGCTGCCTACAACGGACGTACGCGTACGGACGGAGTGAGGGAAGGAAGGAAGGCAGCTAGAAGAAGAGAACAAACCTCGATCCATCCCATGCCGACGCCGACGAGACGACGCCACCGCTGGCTGAATCCTCTGGGCCGCCGCCGCGCCGCCGCCAGCAGTTCCTAAGGAGCAGATGTGCACAATGTGCAAGACGGTGACGACGTTTGGACCTAATGGTAGAGGCAAGAGGCGCCCAGCCAGGCAGACTTCGTGGAAAGGGAGAGAGGGAGGGAGGAGGGAAAAAACAAAGAGCAACGATTTCTCCATCCCCAGTCCTCTATAACCACGTGTCGCTGGACGAAGAAAGAGTATAGAACAATCGAACTGTGGAAGCTTTGCGTTACTTTCGCCACGTACCATTTTTACGTTGCCTCGTCCAAGACCAGCGTATGTGAGGGGAAGGAGCGGGTGAGACAGTCTCGGGAAGGTTCACACCTGCTGCTTTCTTCGTCGGTGCCCTTTTACGCCGAAGCCGATTCTTTTTCTCCCACTCGATCGTCGCCGTCGTCATGGTCTTGGTCGCCGCCGCCGTCGCCAATCTCCACTTCCCGTCCGCTTTTGGGTGGGCGCTGGCTGCACGCGGTTCTCACGGACGAGCTGTTGGTGGGTTGGGCACCGGCTGCGGCGTTTCTCGCTCGCTCGCTCACTCAGAATTCCGTTTCGTCCGTCCGTCCGTCCGTCCGTTCGTTTCTTCCTTCTTTCCCTTTGCTCGCTCGCTCGCTCGCCACTGAAAGCCCGGTGGGAAACGACGAGATTGGGATTTATGCGGCTGCTACGCGCCGAAAGGAACGAGTTGTCTTATTCATCCACGCGCATTTGCAACCTTCTCAAAGGGACGCTCGATCTGTATAACGTTCTATAAGATCTTAAGTTTGCATCGCGCATTTGCCTTGGGGCTTGGGTATATGGGCAAATATGTACAGTTTCGAGTGCGCAAAAGGTTCGGTGATAGAAAAGGAGGTGAGGGCGCCCTGGAACTAGTTCGAGATGACGTTGCGCAACTTAATGAGATTTGCCGCGCGAGCATCAACAGCTGATACCTTCATTTTCCCATTCAGACGAAGTGCCATTACTTTATAGAACCGACATACAACCTTATTCGTATAATCGTATTGCACCCCAAATTATTGGTCGATCATGTCCGATGTCGCTTCGCCAAACCTCGACGCGTCCGACGCCCGCCTGCGCCTCGTCCAGTCGCGGTTGAGATCCTACCCGGACTTTCCTAAGCCCGGAATCCTCTTCTACGACCTGTTCTCCGTTCTGGGGGACGCCGAGGCGAACGAGGCGCTGATGTCGGTCGTCAAGGACGTAGCCAGC
>JAAUYK010217162.1_pt1 | contig 12755 bp, 24 predicted proteins | sample 7278021 | NCBI WGS metagenome assembly JAAUYK01 (sample SAMN14350223, study PRJNA611818) | marine sediment metagenome | isolation source: surface marine sediment (1.8m) | place: French Polynesia: Moorea | collected 2018-08
ACCGACTTGAAGAGGTTCGGGTTGAGGGGCGTGGGCTCCTCGGCCAGCGGCTGCAGGGCCTCGACCGGCTCCTCGAAGTTGATGAAGATGGTGAGCTGCTCCTTGAGAATCTTCGCCGCGAAGGCCACGGCGTCGACCGGCGCGATCGTACCGTCCGTCCAGACCTCGAGGGTGAGCTTGTCGAAGTCGGTCTCCCGGCCGACGCGGGCCGGCGTCACGGTGTAGTTCACCTTGTGCACCGGCGAGAAGATCGCGTCGATCGGAATCGTGCCGATGGGCATGTCCTCGCTCTTGTTCTTCTCGGCGGAGACGTAGCCCTTTCCCGCATCCACCGTGACTTCCATCTCGACTTCGGCGTCGGGGGAGAGCGTGGCGATCTTCAGGTCCGGATTGACGACGTCCACCGAGGAATCCTCGGCGCTCAGATCACCCGCCCGCAGCAGCCCCTCTCCCGTGGTGTGCACCCTCAGTGTCCGCGGACCCTGGCCGTGCAGGCGGAGCCGAACCTCCTTCAAGTTCAGGATGATGTCGCTCACGTCCTCTATCACGCCGGGGATCGTGGAGAACTCGTGCAGGACTCCGGTGATCTTGACGGAGGTGATCGCGGCTCCCTGAAGAGAGGAGAGCAGTACGCGCCGGAGCGCGTTCCCGAGCGTCGTCCCGAAGCCGCGCTCCAGCGGCTCGCAGGTGAAGCGTCCGTAGGAAGGCGTGGTCTCTTCGTCCGACTCGAGCTCACGGGGCCGAATGAGCTCACGCCAATTGCGGGCGACGAGGTCCTGATCCATGGGTCCTCCGTTGCGTCCTAGCGCGAGTACAGCTCGACGATGAGCTGCTCCTGAATGGGCATGGTGACGTCCTCGCGCACCGGAAGCGCCTTCACCTTGCCCGTGAAGTTGTCCTTGTCGATCTCCAGCCACTGGGGAAGGCTCCGCCCCTCGAGGGCGTCCAACGCGCCGGCGATGCGAGCGACCTTCCGCGACTTCTCGCGCACCGCCACGATATCGCCCGGCCGCACCACCATGGAGGGGATGCTCGCCCGGCGGCCGTTCACCTCGAAGTGCCCGTGTCGGACCAGCTGGCGCGCTTCGGCGCGGGACGTGACGAAGCCCATCCGGAACACCACGTTGTCCAGGCGCCGTTCCAGCAGGATCAGCAGGTTCTCGCCGGAGCGGCCCTTCATGCGGGTCGCACGGTGCATGGTCCGGGCGAACTGGCGCTCCAACAGACCGTACATGCGCTTGACCTTCTGCTTCTCGCGCAGCTGCACGCCGTAGTCGGAGAAGCGCGCCCGCCCCTGTCCGTGCTGACCGGGGGGATAGGCGCGTCGTTCGACGCCGCACTTCGCGGTGAAGCAGCGGTCGCCCTTGAGGAAGAGCTTGGTGCCCTCCCGGCGACACAGGCGGCAGACCGCGTCCGAGTATCGAGCCATGTTGCTCCGACTCCGCTCTAGACCCGGCGCCGCTTGGGCGGCCGGCAGCCGTTGTGCGGGACCGGCGTCACGTCCTTGATCATCGTGACCCGGATTCCCGCAGCCTGCAGTGCCCGGACGGCCGACTCGCGGCCAGCTCCGGGTCCCTTCACGAACACGCTCACCTGGCGCACGCCGTGCTCGACGGCCTTCTTCGCGCACTCCTCCGCGGCCACCTGGGCGGCGAAGGGCGTTGATTTCCGCGAGCCCTTGAAGCCCTGCCCGCCGGCCGTGGACCAGCACAGCGCCGCGCCGGTCGGATCGGTGATCGTGATGATGGTGTTGTTGAACGTCGACTGGATGTGCGCGACACCCGTCTGGACGTTCTTCTTGACCTTCTTGCGTCCACCCTTCTTCACGCCAGCTCCCCGGGTCTACTTCTTCGTCGCCGGCTTCTTCTTGCCGGCGATCGTCTTGGCGGGACCCTTCCGCGTCCGTGCGTTGGTGTGGGTCCGCTGTCCCCGCACCGGCAGACCGCGCCGGTGGCGCAGCCCGCGATAGCAGCCGATGTCCATCAGCATCTTGATGTTCTGCGAGACGTCGCGGCGCAGGTCGCCCTCCACCTTGTATTCCCGCTCGATGATCTCGCGGAGCCGCACGACCTCGGCATCGGCGAGGACGTCCGTCTTCGTCTCGGGTCCGATGTCCGCGGTCGCGCAGATCCGGGTTGCGATGGTCCGGCCGATGCCGTGGATGTAGGTCAGCGCGATGTCGATGCGCTTGTTCCTCGGCAGGTCGATCCCGGCGATTCGCGCCATGGTGCTCCTCCGACTCCCTCAGCCCTGTCGCTGCTTGTGCTTGGGGTTCTCGCAGATCACGCGCACGATTCCCCGGCGCCGGATGATCCGGCACTTGTCGCACATCTTTCGAACCGATGCCCGGACCTTCATGGGTCTCGTTCTCCCGCTCTCAGTGCGATCCGTCGATCCGTGTCAGGGGATCGGGACCGTGCTCCGTGATCAGAATCGTGTGCTCGAAGTGGGCTGCCAGGGACCCGTCCGCCGTGACCGCGGTCCACTCGTCGTCCAGCATCCGTACCCTGGCTGCGCCCGCCGTCACCATGGGCTCGACCGCGAACACCATCCCCGGCACCAGTCGCGGCCCGCGCCCCGCAGCCCCGTAGTTGGGAATCCAGGGCGGCTCGTGCAGCCTGCGTCCGATCCCGTGTCCGGCGAAGTCGCGAACGACGGAGAAGCCTTCCCCCTCCACCCGGCGCTGAACGGCATTTCCGATGTCCGATAGACGGCGTCCCGGCTGCATCGATTCCATGGCTTCGTCGAGCGATTCCCGGGACACCTGCATCAGGTGTCGCTGGTCCTCGCTGACTTCCCCCACGGGGACGGTCACGGCCGAGTCGCCGTGGAACCCGTCCACCGAGACCCCGAAGTCGAGGCTCACGATGTCGCCGTCGCGCAGCTCACGGCCACCGGGGATTCCGTGCACGACCTCGTCGTTCACCGAGACGCACAACACCGCCGGGTACCTGGGCAGGCCCTGCGGATCGTAGCCCTTGAACGAGGATGTGACACCCCGCCGATCGATGGCGCGCTCCGCGTAGTCGTCCAGGTCGCCCGTCGTGACACCCGGTCGCACGCGCTCGCGGAGCTCCAGGAGGATCTCCGCGACGTGACGTGACGCCTCCCGCATCTGCTCGACCTCGCGGCGGGTCTTGATCGGAATGCGCTGCCTCGGACCCATCACGCTTCCAGGGCCTCCCGGATCCGCTTCGCCACCTGGTCCACGGAGCCCATCCCGTCCACCTCGCGCAGTGATCCCCGCTCCCGGTAGTAGGCGACGAGCGGCTCGGTCTGCTCGCGGTACACGCGCATGCGATTGCGGATCGTCTCCTCGTTGTCGTCGCTCCGGCCCTCGAGCTGCGCGCGCTTGAGGAGGCGCTCGACCACGGCCTCCTCGTCGACGACCAGCGCCACGCAGCGCTGCAGCGTGAGTCCCATGTCCGCCAGGATCGCATCGAGAGCCTCGGCCTGGGCGGTCGTCCGAGGGAATCCGTCCAGGATGAAGCCCTCACTCGCGTCCTTCTGGGCGAGTCTCTCCCTGGCCACGCCGACGACGATCTCGTCGGAGACGAGCTCTCCGCGGTCCATGATCTCCTTGGCCCGCCGTCCGACCTCGCTCCCCTCCGCCACGGCGGCCCGGAGCATGTCGCCCGTGGAGATCTGGGGAATCCCGAGGCTCTCGACCAGACGCTCGGCCTGGGTGCCCTTGCCCGCACCGGGCGGGCCCAGAAGCAGCAGTCGCCGCGACGTCATCGCTGGAGCCTCCCGCGGATGCGCGCCCCCTGGACGAAGCCTTCGTACTGGCGGGAGACGAGGTGCGCCTCGATCTGTCCGATCGTGTCGAGCCCCACGCCCACCACGATCAGCAGGGCGGTGCCGCCGAAGAAGAAGGGCACGCCGGCGCGGACCGCCAGGATCGTCGGGAGCACGCAGACCAGGGACATGTAGATCGCGCCGATGAGCGTGACGCGGCTGAGGATGCGGTCGATGTGCTCCGCCGTCTTCTTGCCGGGCCGGATTCCGGGGATGTAGGCGCCGGAGCGCTTGATGTTCTCGGCCACGTCGGCCGGGTTGATCATGATGGCGGTGTAGAAGTAGCAGAAGAAGATGATGAGACCGATGTAGACGAGCTGGTACAGCGCGCTGGCGGGATTGAGGTAGGTATCGATGAAGCCCTGGATGGCGGGCGAATCGGTGAACTGCCCGATCGTCAGGGGGAACATCAGCAGCGACGAGGCGAAGATGGCGGGGATCACGCCGGCCGTGTTCACCCGCAGCGGGAAGTAGCTCATTCCGCCCTGCTGGACCCGCCGGCCCACGACGCGCCTGGCGTGCTGGATCGGGATCCGCCGCTGACCGCGCTCCACGACCACCACGAAGCCGATCACCACTACCGAGAAGCCGACGAGGAGAATCGTTCCCAGCAGCGTGAACTGCTCGGTCTGGATCAGCTGGTACAGATTGCCCAGCGCGGAGGGGATGCTGATGATGATGCTGGCGAAGATCACCATCGAGATGCCGTTCCCGATGCCCCGCTCGGTGATCTGCTCGCCGAGCCACATGATGAACGCCGTGCCGGTGGTGAGCGTCACCATGCACATGAGGCGGAAGCCCCAGCCGGGGTTGATCACGGCTCCCTCGCCGAACTGACCGCGCTCGAGAGCGACCGCGATCAGGGAGGCCTGGAACATGGCGAGGCCGATCGTCGCGTAGCGGGTGAACTGGTTGATCCGCTTCTGCCCCTGCTCGCCCTCCTTCTTCAGCTCTTCGAGCTGGGGGATGACGACCGTCAGGAGCTGGAAGATGATCGAAGCGCTGATGTAGGGCATGATGCCCAGCGAGAAGATGGAGAGCTGCTCGAGCGCACCGCCCGAGAAGAGCGTGAACAGCCCGAAGACCGTCCCCTGCATCTGGTCGAAGAAGTTGCGCACCACCTCTGGGTCGATCCCCGGGGTGACGATGAAGGCGCCCACGCGGTAGACCGCGAGCATCGCGAACGTGAACAGGATCCGCTGACGAAGCTCGGTGATCCGGCCGATGTTCTGGACGCCTCCGATCATCCGATGACCTCCACGCTGCCGCCCGCGTCCTCGATCTTCTTCCGGGCGCCCGCACTCACCTTGTGGACCTTCACGGTGAGGTTCCGCGGGGGGTCGCCCTCGCCGAGGAGCTTCACCTGTTGGCGGCCGTGCTTGATGAGGCCGCGGATCTCGAGCGCCTCGGGATCCACCGTGGCGCCGTCGCCGAAGGCCTCGAGAGACCCAACGTTGACGATCCGGCAGGTCTCCCTGAACGGATTGTGGAAGCCCCGCTTGGGCAGCCGACGCGCCAGGGGCATCTGGCCGCCTTCGAACTGGTGCGGCGTCTCCCGTCCGGGGGACCGCTTGCCCTGACCCTTGACGCCCCGCCCGGCGGTCTTGTGCAGACCCGAACCCGGTCCGCGTCCCACTCTCTTGATGCGGTGTCGCGCCCCGACCCTGGGCCTCAGCCGGTCCAGCATCACTGCTCCTCCACCACCACGAGGTGTCTCACCTTGCGGATCATCCCGCGCACGGCGGGGCTGTCTTCGATCTCCACGCGCTGGTTCAGCCGCTTCAGGCCCAACCCCCGCAGCGTGGCCCGCTGACGGCGGTCGTAGCCAATCTGGCTCTTGACCCAACGGATCGCGACGCGCTCCTTCGCGGCCATGGCTCACGCGCTCCCGCCGAGTTCGACGAGACGGACCTCGGGATCCTGGAGCTCCTCGAGCGCCGTCATCGTGGCGCGGACCACGTTGATGGGGTTGTTGGTCCCCAGCGTCTTCGTGAGGACGTCGTGGATGCCCCCGGCCTCGAGCACCGCCCGCACCGGCCCGCCGGCGATCACACCGGTTCCGGACGAGGCGGGCCGCAGCAGCACCCGCGCGGCGCCGTAGCGTCCGATGATCTCGTGGGGCAGCGTGCGCCCGTCGATCAGCGGGATCTGGATCAGCGCCCGGCGCGCGCGCTCGATTCCCTTGCGGATCGCCTCGGGCACCTCGCCCGCCTTGCCGTAGCCGGCGCCGACGATTCCGTCTCCGTTGCCCACGACGACCAACGCGCTGAAGTTGAAGCGGCGTCCGCCCTTCACCACCTTGGCCACGCGGTTGATGTGGACCACCCGGTCCGTCAGCTCGTAGTCGTTCGGGTTCAACTGGTTTCGCATTCTGCCGTCCTAATCTCCTGGAGGGCCCCCCTGGAAGCCCCCCCTGGAGGGCCCCGAAGGCCCTAGAGCTGGAGACCCGCCTCGCGGGCGGATTCGGCCAGCGCCTTGACGCGGCCGTGGAAGAGGAAGCCGTTTCGATTGAAGACGACCTCCGAGATCTGATGCTTCTTGGCGAGCTCGGCCACCGCCGTCCCGACTCGCTTTGCGGCCTCCACGTTTCCGGTGTAGCCCTGGCCGGCGATCGAGGCCGAGCGGGTGGAGACGCTGCCGAGCGTGCGACCGTTCGCGTCGATGAGCTGGGCGTAGATGTGCTTCGCGCTGCGGTATACCGTCAGCCGCGGTCGGCCCGCCCCCCGCACGGAGCGCACGACGCGCGCGCGACGCGCGCGCCACTTCCTGAGCTTCTCGTTCCGCACCCTTCGCTTCATGTCGCTAGCCTCCCGAGCCCGCCGCGGCCTTGCCGACCTTCCGCCTCACGCGCTCGTCCGCATACCGAACCCCCTTGCCCTTGTACGGCTCGGGAGGTCGGATCGCGCGCAGGTCTGCCGCGAACTGCCCGACCCGCTGACGGTCGATGCCCTCCACTCGCAGGTTTCCGCTCTTGTCCGCCGCCACGTTGATGTCGTCGGGGACGTCGATCTCCACGGGATGCGAGAAACCCAGCAGCAGGGTCAGCTTCTTGCCCGATACCTCGGCGCGGTAGCCGACGCCCTGAATCTGCAGCTCCTTCACCCAGGGATCCACGACACCGCGGACCATGTTGGCGACGAGCGACCGGGCGAGCCCGTGGCGCGCGCGGGTCTGCTTCCGATCGTCGGGGCGCCGGAGGGAGACCTGACCGTCCTCGACGACCACCTCGATCTCCGCCGGAAGCTGCTCTTGAAGGGTTCCCTTGGGACCCTTCACCCTGAGACCGTCCTCCACCCTGTCGATGGTCACGCCCTGGGGAAGCGGTATGGACTTCTTGCCGATTCGCGACATGGTCACCAGACCTCACACAGGACTTCGCCGCCCACGGACTGCTCGCGCGCATCGCGGTCGCTCAGAACGCCCTTGGACGTGGAGAGCACGGCGACCCCGAGGCCGTTCCGGACGCGCGGGACCCGGTCGCCGCCCACGTAGACCCGTCTCCCGGGCCGGCTGACGCGACGAATCCCGTCGATCAATGCGCCGCCGCTGCGGTCGTAGCGGATGTCGATCACCATGACGGAGTGCTTCCCCCGCTCCTCCAGCCGGACCTCGCCCAGGAATCCGCGCCGCTCCAGGACCTTTGCGATGGCGAGCTTCTGCTTCGAGGCGGGGCACTCGGTACTCCGGTGCCGGGCCATCCCGGCGTTGCGGATGCGCGTCAGCATGTCCGCGATCGGATCGGTCATCATGGCTCTTGTCCCCGTCTCTCCTAGTGGCTATTGGCCAGTGGCGAGTGGCTATTGGCCAGTGGCGAGTGGCTATTGGCCAGTGGCGAGTGGCTATTGGCGGAAGGGCATGCCGAGCTGTGCCAGCAGCGAGCGGCCCTCGGCGTCGTTGGCGGCCGTCGTGCAGACGGTCACGTTGAGTCCCGTGATGCGCTCGACCTTGTCGTAGTCCACCTCGGGAAAGATGATCTGCTCGCGGATCCCGAGGGAGTAGTTCCCACGGCCGTCGAAGGCCCTGGCGGAAACGCCCTTGAAGTCGCGGACCCGCGGGAGCGAGACGTTCACCAGCCGGTCGAAGAACTCCCACATGCGGATGCCGCGGAGCGTGACCGTGCAGCCGATGGGCTGGCCCGCCCGCAGCTTGAAGTTCGCGATGGACTTGCGGGCCCGACGGACCGCCGGCTTCTGCCCGGTGATCACGGCGAGCTCGTCGGTGGCCTTCTCCAGGAGCTTGGGGTTCGCCGCCGCCTCGCCCAGACCGACGTTCACGACGATCTTCTCGAGGCGGGGCACCTGGTGGACGTTCTGGTACCCGAATTCGCTGGAGAGCTTCGGCACGACCTCGTTGCGATACAGCTCGAGCAGTCGGGGCTGCATCTACAGTACCTCCGGCGCGAGCGAGATGATCTTCATGAACTTGCGCGCGCGCAGCTCCCGGGCCACCGGCCCGAAGATGCGGGTGCCGACGGGCTCCTTCGCGGCGTCGATCAGCACGGCGGCATTGTCGTCGAACTTGATGTACGAGCCGTCGAGCCGCCCGATCGCCTTGGCGGTCCGCACGACGACGGCCCGGCGCACTTCGCCCTTCTTCACGCGCGCGTTCGGAATCGCGTCCTTCACGCTGACCACGATGATGTCGCCGATCGAGGCATAGCGACGTCCGGATCCCCCCAGAACCCGGATGCACGCCACCTTGCGGGCCCCGGAATTGTCCGCGACTTCGAGTACGGATTCCTGTTGAATCATCCCGAGCCTCGCTAGACCGTCGCCGCACTGGATACGGTCGCCTGGACCTTCCAGCGCTTGCGCTTCGACAGGGGGCGGTGCTCGACGATGCGGACGCAGTCACCGACTGAGCAGGCGTTCTGCTCATCGTGTGCCATGAACTTCGAGTAGCGACGCACGTACTTCTTGTAGCGGGGATCCTGCACCAGCCGTTCGACCCGCACGACGACCGTCTTGTCCATCTTGTCGCTGACGACGGTCCCGATCAGGGTCCGCCGCATCCCACGATTCTTCACTTCGTAGCCCCGCGCCTCTCGCGCAGTACCGTCTCCACGCGAGCGATGTCCTTGGACAGCAGGCGCACCTTCGCGGTGCTCTCCAGCTGTCCCGTCGAGTGCTTGATCCGGACGTTGAAGAGCTCTCCTCGGAGCTCCCTGGACTTCTCCAGCAGCTCCGCGTCCGAGAGACTGCGGATCTCCGCCGCTTTCATCACGCCTCCTCGCGCTGCACGAAGCGGGTCGCCAGGGGCAGCTTGTGTGCGGCCAGGCGAAGAGCCTCCCGGGCGATGGAGGACGGAACCCCCTCCATCTCGTAGAGGATGCGCCCCGGCTTGACCACGGCCACCCACTCCTCGGGACTGCCCTTTCCCTTTCCCATCCGCGTCTCGGCGGGCTTCTTGGTGATGGGCTTGTCCGGGAAGATCCGGATCCACACCTTGCCGCCGCGCTTGACGTGACGGGTCATGGCGATTCGGGCGGCCTCGATCTGCCGTGCCGTCACGCGGCAGCCCTCGAGCGCCTGGAGGCCGAAGTCTCCGAACGACAGCGTGGATCCCCTGTACGCCTTGCCGCGCATACGGCCCTTCTGGACCTTGCGGTGCTTGACCTTCTTCGGCTGGAGCATGGCTTACCTCGCCTGGGTCTCGCCGACGCGCTGGGAGAGCGCGCCAGAGCGCATCTCCTTCTCCGCCACGTCGCCCTTGAACACCCAGCACTTCACGCCGATCACGCCGTAGGTGGTCTTGGCCTCGGCGAAGCCGTAGTCGATCTCCGCGCGCAGGGTGTGGAGCGGGACGCGCCCCTCCCGGTACCACTCGCGGCGGCCCATCTCGGACCCGCCCAGGCGGCCGGAACACTGGATGCGGATCCCCCCGGCCCCGAACTTCATCGTCGACGTCACGGCCTTCTTCATCGCGCGACGGAATGCGACGCGCCTCTCCAGCTGGAGCGCCACGTTCTCGGCGACCAGCTGGGCATCGAGCTCGGCCTTCCGGATCTCCTTGATGTTGATGAAGACCTCCTTGCCCTCGGAGAAGTTCCCCAGCTCGGCGCGCAGCGTTTCCACCTCGGCTCCGCGCTTCCCGATCAGGATTCCGGGTCGCGCCGTGTGGATGTTGATCACGATCTTGTCGCCGGTGCGGTCGATGACCACCTTGGAGATGCCCGCGTGGTACAGCTTCTTCTTGATGTACTTGCGGATCCCGAGGTCTTCGTGGAGCTGCTCCGCGTAGCGACGCTCCGCGAACCAATTCGACTGCCACCCGTAGAGGGTGCCGAGCCGGAAACCGTAGGGGTGTACCTTCTGACCCACGCCTCACTCCTCGGACAGGACGACCTGAACATGGCTCGTCCTGCGCTGAATCCAGGCCGCTCGGCCCTGTGCACGCGGGCGGATGCGCCACATGCTGGGACCCTGATCCACGGAGATCCGGTCGACGACCAGGTTGTCGATGTCGATACCGGCCTTCTCGCGGTCGTTCTTCTCTTCCGCGTTGGCGAGCGCCGAACGCACCAGCTTCGCCAGGGGCCTTGCGAAACGCTTGCTCGACAGATCGAGGATCGTCAGGGCGTCCTCGACTCCCTTGCCACGGATCTGATCCGCCAGAAGCCGTGCCTTCTGCGGACTCACCCGGTAGTTGCTGAGACGTGCGGTGACCTTCATCTCACTTGGTCTTCACTTTCTTGCCACCCGCGTGGCCGGTGAACTTGCGGGTGGGCGAGAACTCGCCCAGGCGGTGGCCCACCATGTTCTCCGTGACGAAGACCGGAACGAAGAGCTTCCCGTTGTGCACGTGGAAGGTCATGCCCACGAAATCCGGGGTGATCATGGAACGACGCGACCAGGTCCGGATCACCTGCTTCGAGCCGGATGCCGCCGAGCGCTCCACCTTGCGCTGGAGACTCGGGTCCACGAACGGTCCCTTCTTGAGCGAACGCGACATCTACTTCTTCCCCCGCCGCTTCACGATATACGGGTCGGAGCGCGTGTTCTTGCGCGTCTTGTGTCCCTTCGTGGGAACGCCCCAGGGCGTGCAGGGATGCCGGCCGCCGGCGGACTTCCCCTCTCCTCCACCCATCGGGTGATCGACCGGGTTCATCGCGACGCCTCGCACGTTCGAGCGTCGCCCGGCCCAGCGGGCGCGCCCCGCCTTGCCGATGGTGCGGTTCTCGTGATCCGAGTTGCCCACCTGGCCGATCGTCGCCATGCACTGCACGAGGATCCGCCGGTGCTCGCCGCTGGGCATGCGCAGGGTGGCGTAGCGGCCTTCGCGAGCCATGAGCTGCGCCCCGAGCCCGGCCGCCCGCACCAGCTGCGCGCCCTTGCCCGGCTTCATCTCGATGGCGTGCACCAGCGTACCGAGGGGAATGCGCGCGAGCGGAAGCGCGTTGCCGGGGCGGAACTCGGCGTTCTCGCCCGCCATCACCTCGTCTCCCACGGATAGACCGGCCGGGGCGATGATGTAGCGCTTCTCGCCGTCCCGGTAGTGGAGTAGCGCGATGTTCGCGGAGCGGTTCGGATCGTATTCGATCGCCGCCACCACGGCGGGCACGTCCACCTTGTCGCGCCGGAAGTCCACCTTCCGATAGCGGCGCTTGTGCCCGCCGCCTCGGTGCCAGCTCGTGATGCGACCATTCGAATTGCGGCCGCCCGACTTGTTGACCCGGCCGCCCAGCAGGGACCTCTCCGGTCGCCCGCGCGTGAGCTCCTTGAAATCGGACACGCTCATGTCGCGCCGGCCCGGCGACGTGGGCTTGTAGCTCTTGACGCCCATCTTCGGCTCCTAGACCCCCTCGAAGAACTCGATGCTCTGGCCTTCGGCCAGCTTCACCAGGGCCTTCTTCCATTCGGGTTTTCGCCCCAGGTAGCGCCCCACCCGCCTCGTCTTGCGCGGCATGCGCAGGGTGTGAACCTCGAGGACGTCGACTTCGAAGAGCTGCTCCACCGCGCGCTTGATCTCGTGCTTGTTGGCGCGCGGGTCGACCGCGAGGGTCACGACGTTCGCCTCCTCGCGTCCGATGTTGCTCTTCTCCGTCACGAGCGGCTTGCGGATGATCTCGTGGACGTTCACGACGCGGCCTCCGGTGTCGACGCGGCCCCGCCGTGGCGCCGCCCACTCCCCTCGCCCAGACGTCGCTCGATCGCGTTCACTGCATCCCGGGTCAGCAGCAGCTTGTCGTGGCGCAGGACGTCGTACACGTTCAGTCCATCGACGCGCAGGACGGAGACGCGGGGCAGATTGCGCGCGGAGCGCTCCAGGTGGACGTCCGGTCGATCCGCCACGATGAGCACCCGCTCGTCGGCCAGGGAGAGCGCGCCGAGGATCTCTGCCACCTTGCGCGTCTTGAACTCGCCGATCTCGAGCGAGTCGACGACGGTGATGGCCTGTTCCTGCAAGCGGAGCGACAGGGCTCCGCGCAGGGCGGCCCTGCGGACCTTCTTGGGAAGCGAGTGTTCGTAGGAACGGGGAACGGGACCGAAGACCGCGCCGCCTCCCGACCACTGGGGCGCGCGGATCGTCCCCTGCCGCGCCCGCCCGGTTCCCTTCTGCCGCCAGGGCTTCGCACCTCCGCCGGAGACGGCGGAGCGGTTCTTGGTGCTGTGGGTACCGGCGCGACGCCGTGCGAGCTGGCGACGCACTTCGGCGTGGAAGAGATCGGGCTTCACCGGCGCCTCGAATACCGTCGCGCTCAGATCCACCGTTCCCGCCTTCTGGTTCGCGGCGTTCACGACGTCGATGCTTCCCATGGCTAGTGTCCTGTCCCAGAAGTTCGGCTGCATTCGGAGAGCCCTTTCGCCCGCTGGCTGCGTTCCGCTCCCTGCGGCGTAGCTTCGGCTATGCCTCGGTCGCGCGCCTTGCCAGCGGGCGAAAGGGCCCTCCTCGGTGCACTTCGAGCTTCGCGAATCGCATGGTACTTCGACGCCGAACTTCTGGGACAGGACACTAGA
>JAAUYK010074666.1_pt1 | contig 12748 bp, 8 predicted proteins | sample 7278021 | NCBI WGS metagenome assembly JAAUYK01 (sample SAMN14350223, study PRJNA611818) | marine sediment metagenome | isolation source: surface marine sediment (1.8m) | place: French Polynesia: Moorea | collected 2018-08
CCCTTGTCTCGTGCTGGCGGTGCTTTTCAAAGTGCGCTCTGATGCCTTCCCCCACCTGGTTCACGATGTGCTTCGGGATGATCGAAAGCAGGAGATTCTCCTGTAGCGAAAGAAAGAGAGAGAGGGAAGATGAAACCACGCCATGATCAAAGTGCGCTCCACTGTCTCGGAAATCAAATTACAGCCACGAACTGACTGACTGACGCGCGGCAAACACGACAGAAGGAGCTAGGGAAGGAGGAAGACTTCGCCTCTCTCTCTCTCTCTCTCTCTCCTTCTCCCAGGGGATTAACTTGGAAGAAAAAAGGCGGCGGACTAAAATTAGATTGGTATCTACGTTCGCCACAGCCTAGGGACCTCGACCACTCAGACAGATTGCTAAGGCGTAAATAGTGCTGCTACGTACGTACTTCGATATTCCACATTATTCTCACCTCCTGCTCCTTCTCGTACTTGAGCTTGAAGGTGGTCTCGATGCATCCGCGCTTGTCCAGGAAGCCTCTCCGCATGTTGATCTCGCCCACGTAGCGGAAGTAGAACCCGATGAAGTTGAGCGTGAGGTAGAAGACGACGTCGGCAAAGTACTGCTTGACAAAGTCGCCCGGGCTGTCGATGCCCCTGAGCGCGTTCAGCCAGGCGTAGAGGACGAGGCAGACGGCGCTGGAGAACATGCCCATCGCGGCGGCCACGTCCTTTCGCGGGATGGGCAGGAACAGGTAAATGACCTGAAAATATTAGGATTCGATCGACAATCGCTGGATCTCTTTAGTTGGCCTGTACGTATACCAGGTGGTTGTATAGGGATAGGACGGGCACGGATATGGGCAGGTCTGCGTCCTCCGGCGCCGCGTCGTACTTGTCGGCGAAGAAGGCGCTGTCGGCCGGCGACGTCTCGTTGAAGTCGGCCGCCGTCGTGCTCGTCGTGTATTTTTCCTCGTCATCCTTGTGCCGAGAGTTGTAGATGACGAGGCCGACGTCGATGGCCTGCCGAGTGTTGAGTTTAAATGAGTTATCTTCTCTAGTGTTTATGACATTATGTGAGCTCTGTATTACAATGATACAATGACACGAGGAAAAAGCGTGTCCCGCGGCGACATTGTTGTTTTAGCTCGTTTTAGTTTCCAGGCAAGATTTTATGCAAGTATCATGTGGTCAGTATTCTCACTACAACTCATGACCCGGTCCACATCCGTAATGATCTAGCTAATCCCATTAAATTAGCCGATTACAGGGGTCTTGCTTGGGATCGAATTATGCGCATTGTAGGCCATTTCCGTGCCCGCCTCTCGCTTTTTCAATGAGTGTCTGTCACGCACAAACGTGGCTACATTGAGTCGTACAGATCTTAGAATAGTATTCCTTGTTTCACGCTCTCGTGTTTGGGGCTCTTTAGCTTCGCGGCTGCTTTCCGAACATTACGACGTACATGAGCACATTTGCGAATGCCCCTCGCCTCGATCCCTCTCAGCTCAGTTTGTGTACGTATGCGCGTCGATCTCGCTGCTTTTTTGGCCCCTAATTAAGGCGCCAGCTGGAGTGTCATTAGAGCACCCGCCATGCTAGCACGATAGCTACTCCTCCTGCTCCGGCCACTATAATGCTTTCTACGCTAATTGGTTTTCGGGGAGCTAGGGACGGGAGTGGCGCCGCGACGTAATGAGATAAAACCCCTGCCGCTGGCCCTTCGGAGGCTCAAGTGTTTCATGGAACGCGTCCACCGTGCCAGCTAATTGATTATTCACTCATTCTTTGGCTCCTCTACCTCTATTCCGATGGCGACGGCGAAGGAGAAGACGTATAGCAGCCAGGGCTTCTCCTTGAAGATCTTCTCGTTGTAGGCGAAGACGAGGAGGAGGATGCAGAGGGCGAGCAGCACGGACTGGCCGACGATGTCGGGCAACTGGTTGGGAACGTCTTGCGGCAAGCAGTTCTGAATTCAAGTTACTCTTACGATGAACTACTTTATTTCGGTCACTCCGTTAGACTATACTCACATCTTTGACGTGGCAGACGATCGCTGTGAGGCTGATGTAGAGAATGCAGAGGCAGGTCTGAAGGCCGAGGAACGTCGTGAAAGTGCCTGAAATTGGCGGACAAGAATGTATTTTTAACCAAATATCTGCTTTCGTGTGGCTGTTCAAATAGAGTTGTTCTGTAATATAGCATGGTCTCTTGAAAGGAATTATTCCCTGTCCGCATTATTGGGGTGTCTGTTTGTTGAACAGAGGATCAGTTCTATTTCGGGCACTCTGACGGTATGAGATGGAAGATCATCCCCTGCCGTAATGGAAGTGCTGCTCTGCATATGCTGCAGTGGACGGATGGACATATATGGATAGCTCTCAACAAGATTGGTATGGCACACGTAGCTTGTAAGGTCGGCACTGCGGATGAAGCGCGTACGTACTCACCGATTTGGGCTCTCTGCTCGTATCTCTTGTACAGATGCTCCAGCTCCTTCGTCTTGATCTGCGACTGCAAAGAGGAGAGGTCAAACTGATGGAGGACGCGGCTGTCCGAGCCGCCGCCGCCCCCGCCGCCGCCCGCCGAGGCCGCCACAGCCGCGAAGCTGGAGCGCCCGCTGCGGAAGCCACCGCCCCGCGTGTCCGTCGCCGAGAACACGCTCATTGTTGAGCCGTCTTTATCCCGGCCGCTTATCGCCACGACTGCGTCAGACTCATCTACGTAGGTCCGGCCCGCTCCCCATCGACCGACAGAGAGTTTCCCGAAATTATCGTTAAAGGGCGTTCGTTTTATTAGGGGCAATAAATATTCGGCGGCTAGTCGGTCAGACACCCGGGCCGGCCGGGAGCGCGTGTTCGATCGTACGTCGGCCGGGAGGTAGAAAAAAATCTGCTTCAGACCGCAGCGTTGCTTTGCGACTTTGATTTTCTCGTCTTGACCGTTTCCCTTCCCCTGTGTAGCTAGTATGCTGACCTCGGAGCCATGGCTAACAGATAGACCCGCTCGCAATCCCAGGAATTTAATTAAGGCCTGGTAGACAGCTACAGCTATAGCAAGCGGAACTTGGAGTTGCCGGGGTGCCACGCGGCGCGGCGGCCGCGGAATCCTCTCAAGAGCAATAATATCCGGTGGTCGAGCACGGATAGCAATCTCCGTATATAATACGAAGAAAGATTGGTTGATACGATACCTTCAGGTAGGCCAGGTTCCACTTCCTTCCCTCCACGTTCTCGTCGCTCTCCGCGACGAACGGCGGGATGATGTTGGCCAGCGCCGAGCTCTGCCGCTTGTTCGCCTTCAGCTTGATCTCCTGCTTGCGAAACTCGGAGACGAATGCGGCTGTCGCCGCCGCCGACGAGGGGTGTCGGGTTGCCAGGCGGGAGGAGAAGGAGGCGCCGCCCGGGGCGCCGCTGCTCCGACGACGCGCGTGCCTAGATCAAGGTGTCAAGTGTCAAGAGGACCCTCTCGGATATGCACGGAAACTCACCTCAGGGACTCGGAGTCCGCATTTATTTGGACGGATCCGCGCCCCCCGCCCGGCGGATGACTCATATTTAATTATTCGGCGCTATTCTTGCTTACACCAAACGCTGCAACTAAATTGAAATTGTCTTTCGCCGAGAAGGGAGAAAAAAGGCAATCAAAATTCCTTCACACCTGGCAAATAGTAGGAAGCAGCTAGCAGCTAGCAGCTGGTGAACAAAAGATAAACTCGGATTTAGGAGCTTCGTTTCGCCTCCTGCGTACGTCATTCAATTGCAGCCCGTCCGTCGATCGATCGCCGCCACTCAGATAATATAATGAGACAGACGCGGCGCTATAATACTTGACAACGCGCCCGATAAAGAAGCTCGGCACTTATCTCCCTCCTGTCGGGGCAAAATTACAAAAATTCGCGCTCTCGATTAATCTACGTAAACGTACGTAGTATGGAAGGTCGGGGAGCTTCAATGAATGCATGCTTTCGGTAATTTCCCCTGATTGATCGATTGCCTTGAGGGTTTCAATGTCGTCGGCTGATCATGTACGTAGTATGCATTGTTTGAAGCGCTGACTCGATTAATAACGTCGCCGTAATGTCGAAGTCGAATGTTGTTCACAGCTAGCTGTCGGGATACTCACTCAACGTATTATACGTATACACGTAAATGGAGTGCCACAGTCCATTGTTGGTCGCTTTTAGTGTCAAATAATAAACTCGTAGTCTGTAGTAGAAGCAACTAGGAAAATAGTGCATGGAAGAGAGGCATTACGCCGTACCGAGAATTTCCCCGAGCGCGATACCGTTTCACTATGAATAGCTGCTAGCTGGGCCTCTTCGACGCCGGAATGAATGTACGTATGTATATGTTACAGCACACAGCAACTTGAATTGGCGTCTCGCGCCGCACGGCGACATATAACAGAAGGCGTATCACAGCCGACCGAAGCCACCACAGTTCGATCGTCCAGCTACATAGTCAGTCCAGCGATTTCAGTTGTAGGACGTCGATCAGTCGATCAGTCAGTCGCCTTACGAAACCAGGATGGACCGGATCAACCAGTTGGCATCGTCGCCGGCCCTTCTCTTGCTCCTCCTCCTCCTCGTTCCCTCGCTGCTGTCGCCGCCGGGCGTCGTCCTAGGCTTGAAGTGTCCGCGCACGCTGCCCACAGACAAGGGGACAAAGACGCCCGAGGCGTGCGTATTTCCATTCCGGTACAGGTCGATCTATTCACAGAATTTGTGTAGACAGACCAAATTTCCATCGTTGAACGTTAGTTATCAGGGCAAGGAACGCGATGAGTGCATCCGCGACGGGTCCCCCGGCGGCCGCGTCTGGTGCTCCGTGCAGACCTATCCCAACGGCACCCACATCCCGAACAGGGGTAGGTGGGGCTACTGCGACTGCTCCATCGACGATGCCGGACAGACTTGCAGGACGGTAAGAACGTTTATAGCAATCGATCAATCGTATCCCAGGGAATTAAGAGGGACTTCCACTATGCAGAGGTTGGGCTCTGGCCGCAGTCCAGGGCTGCCTTGCATCTTCCCCTTCAAGATGCTCAAGACCAACGAGGAGATCACGTCGTGCACAGTGAAGGCGGCCAGCGACGGAATACCGTGGTGTTCCACCAAGGTCGATGAGAACGGAGTGTGAGTGACACTAGCTGTAAGGAGCTAGCTGTTACCAAGCAGGAGATTTAAGCTGAACAATGTCTGTTTGTTTCAGCCATGTCCGAGGAAACTGGGGTCACTGCGATTGCTCTCCAGCGCCAGCCCTGGGATCGGAACAAATTCAGAGCCCATCTGTGGCTGATGATGATGACGATATCGACAACAGTGGGCGGTAATGACGCATTCTGAATTTCGGATACTTGGAATTGCTGGATGAAATAATCGATCCGTACTTTAATTAGAATCGGAGCTGGCTTCTTCGCACCTCGCGTTTCTTGTCCCTCGCCCACTCCAGCCTCCAACAACGGCGTCGAAGATAGTCCTAGTTTTGTACCTGATCTGGTACGCCGCACACACAAGTATACATACGAGGGAGTTTCTATCCAAACCGTTAATGGACGTATAGGTCTTTCCAGAGCTCTTTCATACTGTTTCTATGGGCTTGAAGTTTAATGACCACATAAAAGAACTGACAATTTATTGATATCTGCCATATTCAATGGCAGAAAACAATCCTCATGGCAGAACAGGCCTTATTGCAGCTGTGGTATACTCCTAGAAAATTAGGAGGGGTAGAGAAAGTTACTTTTTTGTTTGTATGGGTAGCTCCACGAAAAAATAGAGCTAGAAAAAAGCTATAGAAATAAAAATTGCCTACATTATGGTGTTGAAATCATAAGTCCTGGAGGGCATTAGCCCTTTAGGCACTAAACGAGCATTACCGCTTTGGATTGAATTGCCCTCGTATATAGTAGTACATCCCCATAGATCATACTTTCCGTTTTAGAACACGTGCGGCTCTGAGGGCGCGCCCTCCATACACATCGTTGGCGGCGTGGAGGCTGACTTGAGTGTAAGTGAGGCCGTTTGCTTTCTAATTATCTACAGTAAAGTGACTAGTACTCGTACATTTCAAATTCGCCTTAAGTCCTACCCGTTCACTGCCCTACTCTCGTATCGAAGTCGCCGCCCCGGCGGCCGCTCGTCGTTCGCCTGCGCGGGAACGCTGCTCAACCGTCACTACGTCCTCACCGCGGCCCACTGTGTGACGCCCTTCGCGCCAGACGAGGTCATCCTCGGCGAGCATGACGTCTCGAAGAAGTGCGACTGCGAGGAGGCCCCCAGTGGAGAGCGCAGCTGCTCTCCCACGCCACAGAAAGTGGGCATCTAATCCAGTGCAACGGTCGCAAGAAAAGAATCCTTTTTCTAGATCCGCGTCGCCGGCGTCAACTACCACGACGGGTACCGGGGCAAGCTCGGCAAGTACCGCAACGACATTGCCATCGTCCGGCTCGCTGAGGCCGCCGTCATCACAAGTCGCAGCGTGCGCACAGTCTGTCTGGCCGATGCGAATAACGGCAGAGTGCTGAACGCCATCGACGTGGACAACCTGAGCGGCGATCTCGAGGGGAGGAACGTGTCCGCAGTGGGCTGGGGCCGGATACACGCTTTCAGCAGCGGAAATTTGACGGTATACGTACATACGTCATTGAGATCAAACACATGCACTCTGAACTCCTCGATCTCGCAGTTGACCGGCACCTCGTCGAACGTGCTCCGGCACGCGCTGATCCCCGTGGTACGGCATTCCCGGTGCCAGGCCCTGTGGCGGGGAAGCGGCGTCCCCATCGACGTCCGGAGCCAGATCTGCGCGGGGCGCAGGGGCGCCGACTCGTGCAGGGGGGACAGCGGCGGGCCGCTCCTCATCAAGAGGGAGGATGCCGAAGGATACATACAGGTCGGACTCGTATCGTTCGGAAGCCCGTGAGTTAAAACACCACTATGAAGCAAGTTATCAGGAGTTAAATCGGAGCCTTTTCCTATTCCAGCAACTGCGGCGACGGGATGCCGGCGGTGTACACTCGGATTTCCCATTACAAAAAGTGGATTGACAGTCAGATGATTCTATAGCGGTGTAACGTCTCTCTGGCATTGAACTACGTAGTATATTTTCTCTTCCCTGTCCCAAATTAGTAATTATTGGCGACAAACTCAATTATCTACCTCTTATTCTTCTAGCTAGCGGTTAGGCGTACGTAGCTAACGATCAACGCGTCTTCTACAACAATTCACAGATCCTAGACTTAACTCCTGCTAAAAGGGTTCGTTCGTTGGTTGGTTGGTAGTTGGACTCGACTTTCGCACTCGTAGAATATGTCCGTCTGTCCTCCTCCGCTCCTATTTCCGTTCGTGTCGGGGCTTCCATTGTGGACGTTGATGCCAGCTTGCGTCTTGCATACCTCCCAATTGAATGATGATTGATCGATGGCCCGCAGTCTAGCTGCCAGCCCCCATGAGGGTCTAGTTTTACTCTGGCTAGGCACGTACATGGCTGCGCAACGGTTAATTGGAAACTTGTGCATGTACACGTGTTGTACTTGTTGTCTGCTGGCTGTCTCGTGAGACGTCGTTTGCACAAGTTTCCCGAGAGGGGACAGTGTGCAGTGCATGTACGTTGTATGGGGACTCGACAATGACTATGGACTGGAGGAACATCCTGGCTATACGCAGCTGTGCGCAACCTAGCTGTGCGTACTTGGATTTGGTAAATTCGGTTGGAAAGCCTATGCGTAGTGTCGGGGGTTAGGAGGGGATTAAGTAAGCTAGGTGGGAATCGAGAAGAGATGTCAAGTGCTGCCGCGCCCATTTACTTGTCCCGGAAATAGAGAGAGCTTGCCTGAGGATTCAGAAGCTACGTACGTAGTTAGTCTAAGCGATCGTTGTTGCGGTGTGTGTAGTAGGTGGTACATTGGCTTAATTGAGCAAAGGTTCTTCCAATATTGTATGCGTACTTGAAGGAGAAAATAGCGGCCCCATCTTACGCGCCGTGCCGCCTCTCCTGCTGCTGCTTCTGAAAATGTCGTTGAAAGCTGGCGGGCAATGGAGAGCTGCTTTTGGGTTCGTAACCGAACGGACTTACTACACTATAGTACGTACGAGTAGTAGTGCGTTTATAGAGCTGGGAATGGAAGCTGTTGAAGAGGAGCTATAGGGGGGTGTACGTAGTAAGGAGAACGTGGATGGAGGAGGCACTCTTGATCGCTCGATCGGTCGGTCGATTCAAACGGTACGTAGGCGTACTATGTAGTACAGTATATATGTACAAATGGATGACTATCACAGTGACTTTACTTAACAGCGTTGCCTGCTGGCGGCATGTTTTTTCCCTGCGATTAAGCGAAGCTACTGACTGGAACGATCGCACACATATACGATCGAGCTATGGCTAGCTAGGGATCGAGTATACGTATATGTTATAAGGCGCAATGCAGCTGAGCTAGGCTAGGTTGGACTGGCTGGCTGTCAGCTAAGTAAAAACTTAAGGCCATAAGTCTGTGTTGTGGCGCTACCGCGGTTTTTCCAAGGGGCCGGGCAATTAGAGCGCACTCGATCGTACATATTGCAAGGGGCTACACGTACACTTTTTCCCTGTGCTCGGCGACCGGTTTTCCACTTCGATCCCATTAACTAATTAGCTTTGCATTTTGGAAACAATGGGCGGCCTGCAAAAAGAGAATGTAAAGTATGATTAAAGTGGGGACGTGTATACAGTACATATCTAGCAGTATAGTACGTCCTAACGTGATTGTACTCTTTTGTTTTTGGTGTTAATTAGATGCGGCAGAAAATTGACGACGAATAATCAGTACGTATTACAACGTTGTGGCAAATTGGAGTTAGGGGCTCCTTCTATACGGTGGTAGTTTGTAATGTACGTAGATAGATTCTCCTGCACAATGAACACAACATGAACGACTGCTTCTTCAATATAGTACGTAGTCTAGCTATCTTATGTAATGAATTGCCTCTTCAAGTGTAGGTGGCAAACGGGACGGATGTAGAGGGAGAGACAACACTGAGTTTGAGTTTCGCCAGTCACGCACTCATCACTCAATTAATTAATTTGCTCGTAGCTATGCCACCGCTACGTGACCGCTCCCCTCTGGAGCCACGAGGCGAGCGCCATGCCGGCCGAGGCGGCTAGCAGCACTGTCAGTGGCGTCCTCGCCGCCGCCACCGTCCGTTCCGCGGCGTTGCACAGATCCTTGGTGGAACACCAACAGTAGGAGAGGCCGTTGTTGGCGTTGTAGCACCGGTCGGGGACGGCCAGGATGAAGCAGCCTCGCATCAGGACGGGGTTGTTCTGCATTGTTTAGCGGATGGTCATGCAGCGCCGAATCGATTAATTGCAACAATATCAGTTCGAGCTCTCAGTATAAGATCTAGTAAAGTGCTTCGATTCGGGTGCGAGCGATCTGCTAGATAATTTCCTGGTATGCCTCCGGCAGAGTGGGCAGCTCTCCGACAAAGTTGACGCCGTACTCCTTCTGCTTCCGCATGAGCATCTCCTCCGAGTCGATGTAGATCTTGACGCAGCCCGTGTTCAGCCCGCACTCCACGCTGTTCCCCTTCGTGGCCTCCTTGGTCGTGTAGCAGCGGAGGCCGCCGGCAGGAGACGCGAACAGGGAGAGAAGGAGCAGAGACAAGGAGGGGAGGAGCGACGCCAAACCGGGCGCCGACGTTCTCACTTCCATCGTGCTGTCAGAGGTCACCTGAAATTAAAGTAGATGCTTATATCGTTAACATTGCTTGCAAAGGACATACGCGCCAGCATTTCTAGCTTTTTTCACCTCTACTCCCTCCATCCCCCAAGGTCGCTAGCTATTCGTGCATCGTCTGAAACAATTGCTCGCCCGTCTAGCTCGGCTCGATCCTTCCCGGCCGGCCCAGCTCTCTCTCACTCGCCCGCTCGCTATCTCGCTCATGTCTGCCATAACACGGTTATACGGCTATCCTGCTTCTCAGTTATTGCTGCGGCTTCTTTTCGGCCTCGCTTCAGTCGGAAGAGGATCGAGCGAGCGGGCGGGCGCGCGGGCGGGCGCTGCTAGCAAGCTGTCTAGCTGCTGGCTGCCAGTAAGCCCACGTATATGAAGATCAGGCGCCCCGCAGTCGCCGCCGGACGGACGGACTTCTCTCCGGCCTTCGTGCACTCGCTCGCTGCGGCAGAACCTCCGCCGCCAGCTGCAGGCCGCTTCACTTCAGTCTCTCCTCGCCCTCTTTGCGCAACGCGAACCAACGCGTGGCGCCTGCAACGCCGACCGACCGACCGACCGACCGACCGAGAGAGAGAGAGAAAGAGAGGGAGGCCGAAGGGAGCACGACAGGGTAGGAGGTGAGGACGTGGAGAAGAAAGGAAGGAAGCTGGGACGTCAAAGAATGAGCAAAAGGCGATCGCGTTTCGCGAACATGCAAGTTGCCCCGCCGCCGATATCGACAAGAACCCTGCATGCTCTTCTTCGCGCGTTCGTTGCTTTCCCTGTGTGGCTGTAGCCGTACATAGTACGTTCGCCATCTCGATCTGGCGCGCGTCCTCCGTCCGTCCCTTAGCTCTCTCGGCCTCTGCGGTCGACCGGCCTGCTCCGAGTACATGCTATGTACTAGTAGATCGTCAATGCGTGAGACGAACGACATTCTCTGGAAAAGGCCTTTATCAAAGTACATATAGTATATATCAGACAGGCGTCTGATACTTTTTTTAACCGAGAAGTCATAGAACAAATCCAATCTTAACCTTCTAACTAACCAATAGAAAAGCTCTTTCCCTGGCTAAAAATCCCTGAAGGCGAGCTTGGCATGCTACTCGAGCAAAGCAGCGACTACGTAGCTCTGTCTTCCTCTCTCTCTCTTCACATCCCCTTCTTAAAAAGTTGGATCTCCGCCGGCGGTGAATTCCGATCGCGTGCACTTTTCCTCCTCTCTCTCCTTCTTTCGTTGTTAGAATTCCCTTTCTATCTCTCGATTCGCGAGGCAGTAAAATATCGGAGCCAGCGAGCGCTCGCTTCTTTTGGGAATTCGTTATCGAGTATCCTCTTGCTTCTCTCCCACTAGCTCTTTTCTAGTAGCCGGTCGTTGCCCTTTTTCTTTCGACCGAACCACCTTCCTACCTTAATTCTACCTCTCTTTTAGTACATGTGTACACGTGTATCATATTCGGGTGTCAGGTCAGGTGTGTCATGTACGTACTATAGCTGCGCGGTGTGTATGGGTCCCCATGCACCCGCCCGATCTCTGTTTGTCGTCGCTAACGCCGCTGTAAGTGGAACGCACGTAATGTTTGCTCCTCCGGCCGCGGGTGAAGCTTGAACAAGGAAGGAAGGAAGGAAGGAAGGAAGGAAGGGCGGAGGGATGGATCGGAGCATGCACCTAGCTCTACAGCTTCCACGCTGAAGTTGCGAAATTGGCAACCAATTGGCAGCATCGCAGCTAGGGCACAAATTGGTTGTCATGCAATTACCTGCTGGCAACTGTCCGTCCGTCCGTCCGTCCGTCCGTCCGTCCGAAAGTGCACTAGCCGCTCTCACGCGAGGCGTTATATATCTTTGCTCGTCCGTCCACGGTACGTAACGCAGCCGTAGCTTGCTAGTCGATTACGGGTTGGGTAATTGAGCCGTGAATTATTTATGTCCAGGGCAGGCCATGGGCAGGGCTGTGAGACGCCTCGCGAGGACAGCTACGCAGGCATAGAGAAGGAGAATGAATGGGTGGTTGGTTCGTTGTAGCAGCCATACATAAAAGCCTCTGAGTTGTTGGCCATGCTTAAAGGTTGAATTTCATGGCTCGCCCAGTACGTGTATGTGACAGTGTAGGCCTGCTGCGACAGGATTCAAACCTAATAAGCACGGTCAAAATGTCTGAGGCCATGCAATTCCGGCCTCCATATACCTGATGGCCGGAGCGGCGAAAAAGAACGAGGCGGTCGGATTTAAAGAGCAAAGTTCAAAGGCGAGTGAGCGGGGCCGCAGCGTAGGTAGGAATGAAAGAAAGAAAGAAAGGCGGCCGTTCGAAATAGGCCGCGAAAAAGGGGCCTTGCGTCTGCCTTGCGTCTGTCTGGTGCGAAATGGCAGATTACGCCGAACTTTCTCTTCGCAGCTGTATCGGTAAAAAGGGCGTGCCTGTTATATATACTAGTTGTAGGGCTGTCAATAACTACGTGGGTAGTACGTACACGCTGTGCAAAAATAAAAACACCCAAATATGGCCGAATTACTCCTCTGTAGCTCTCCCCCATCGGCTTTCTTCGTCTGCCTCTTTCGTTCCCTAAATTATGCAGCCACGCAAGAAGAAGTGGGATCGAATGCCATGAACTAAGGAAGGCGACCGCAGAATGCGTGGAATCAGCCTCAGTTCGGTCTGGCGGTCGGTCTGGCCATCCAATCATGAATTACGTCCATTCGACAGAACCGAATTAGCCTTCGAAGTTCGCCTTCATTAAAATTAAAAGTCAGTATCTCGATCCAACGGTTGACGTCAGCTCAGAGCTAGCGAAGCGAAACTTTTAATGGTGTTCTGTCGCTTGCGTGCCCTGGCCGCCGGCCCAACTGTGCTAGGCAACCATATTTTATCTGTTACAACTTCAATAAGCGGCTCCACCGCCATGCATACACTCGCTACTCTTTGCCGTTGGAGTATATGACGAGGCTAAAATATTAATGACGGGCCGGCTAGAGGGCTAGGAAAGAAAAACCGGGACGCCGCGCCGTGCCCGCCGGCTGGAGACCTAGCTGAAATGGCTAATTACGTACTACACGCAGTTTGCTTTCGCGGACCCGCAAAAAACAGTTAATGCCG
>JAAUYK010058935.1_pt1 | contig 12747 bp, 10 predicted proteins | sample 7278021 | NCBI WGS metagenome assembly JAAUYK01 (sample SAMN14350223, study PRJNA611818) | marine sediment metagenome | isolation source: surface marine sediment (1.8m) | place: French Polynesia: Moorea | collected 2018-08
AACGACGCGCTCGGATAATAGGATCGAATCCTCAAAGTTATATCCATTCCACGGCATGAAAGCGACTTGCATATTCTGACCCAAGGCCAGCTCACCTAAGTCGGTGGAAGCACCGTCAGCCAAAACATCACCGGCTGACACTTCATCACCCGGTTTTACAATGGGTTTTTGATTAATACAGGTATTCTGGTTGGAACGCGTGTACTTGGTAAAATTATAGATATCGACACCGGGCTCCCCGACCTCAGTCTCATTCTCGTTCACACGAATCACCACTCGACTGGCATCAACTGAATCGATTACACCACCTCGACGTGCTTTTACCGTGGTACCAGAATCAACCGCAACAGCGCGCTCCATACCCGTGCCCACCAGGGGCTTATCCGCTCTCAAACAGGGAACGGCCTGGCGCTGCATGTTCGATCCCATCAGGGCCCGGTTTGCATCATCATGTTCCAGGAAAGGAATCAGTGAGGCCGCCACGGAGACAATCTGTTTCGGGGAAACATCCATATAGTCAATCTTGTCAGGCGTGGATAAGGTAAATTCATTTTGGAAACGACAGGGAATGAGGTCGCCCTGGAGGGTTCCATCCTTATCGATATTCACGTTTGCCTGGGCGATCGAGTAGTTACTCTCTTCAATAGCGGACAGGTATACCACTTCATCTGTTACCTTTCCATTGGCAACCTTGCGATATGGCGTTTCCAGAAAACCGTAATGATTGGTACGTGCATAGACCGACAAGGAATTAATCAGACCGATGTTTGGACCTTCAGGAGTCTCGATCGGACATACGCGGCCATAGTGGGTGGGATGTACGTCACGCACCTCGAAGCCAGCCCGTTCTCGAGTCAAACCACCAGGCCCCAATGCAGATACACGACGCTTGTGTGTAATCTCAGATAAGGGGTTATTTTGGTCCATAAACTGCGACAACTGGCTGGAACCAAAGAATTCCTTTACAGCTGCAGCCACAGGTTTGGCATTGATAATGTCTTGTGGCATCAAGCCTTCTGATTCCACCAGGCTCAAACGGTCACGAACGGCGCGTTCCACCCGGACCAATCCGGTACGGAAGGCATTTTCAGCCATTTCACCTACACTACGGATTCGGCGATTGCCCAAATGATCGATATCATCCACAGTTCCGTTACCGTTACGAATATCAATCAGCACTTTCATAACATCGAGGATATCCTCGGTCGACAATGTGCCTTCACCAGTAACCTCGTCACGACCCAGGCGACGATTAAACTTCATACGACCCACTTCTGAAAGGTCGTAACGCTCAGCATTAAAGAATAAGTTCTGGAATAAATTTTCTGCTGATTCTTTCGTGGGTGGCTCACCTGGACGCATCATGCGATATATTTCCACCATGGCTTCGAGTTCATTGGTAGAAGGATCCAGTGCCAGAGAATTAGAAATATAGGCGCCACGATCAACATCATTGGTAAATATGGTCTTGATTTCCTTGATGTCCTTTTCACGCATCAATTCGATAAGTTCCAGAGTAATCTCGTCATTGGCATTGGCGATCACTTCTCCGGTCTCCTTATCGACAAGCGTTTCCGCCAGGATCTTTCCAGCCAGAAATTCTTCGGGTATGGCCAGTGATTTAACCTTTGAAGCTTTCAGTTTTTTCACGTGTAAAGCTGTAATACGCCGACCCTGGGGAACAATGACGTCACCCTTGACTTCAATATCGAAGGTAGCGGCTTCACCTTTCAAGCGATCGGCTTCGAGTACCATATCGATAGAATTCTTTTTGATTTTGAACGTATCGTGATCAAAGAAGATGTCTAGCATTTGTTCGGTGGTATAACCCAATGCACGCAGCAGGATCGTTGCGGGTAACTTACGGCGACGGTCTATGCGCACAAACAGCGCATCTTTGGGATCAAACTCAAAATCCAGCCAGGACCCGCGATAAGGAATTACGCGGGCAGAAAACAGTAATTTACCGGAAGAATGTGATTTACCCTTGTCATGGTCAAAGAATACCCCCGGGGAACGATGCAACTGGGAAACAATAACGCGTTCAGTACCATTGATTACGAAAGTTCCATTCTCAGTCATCAAGGGCATTTCACCCATATAGACTTCCTGTTCCTTGATATCCTTGACAGATCGATTCTTGGCCGAGGCTTCTTTATCATAGATCACGAGACGCACGAGAACGCGTAATGGCGCCGCATAGGTCAGGCCACGAATTTGGCATTCCTTTACATCGAAAACCGGCTCACTGATACGATAACTGACAAACTCCAGTTCTACCGAGCCAGAGAAGCTGACAATTGGAAAAATGGAGTCAAATGCACTGTGTAATCCCGTGCCCTTGTAATCACCATCATCAGACTTAAGAAAACGCTTGTAGGAATCAACCTGGATCGCCAACAGGTAAGGTTCATTAACAACAGCGGATCGTTTACCAAAATCCCTGCGAATACGTTGTTTCTCGGTGAATGAGTAAGCCATTTAATTTCCTCAATAAACATTTGACAATGTTTTAGGCTGCTGATGAGAATCAGCAAACCCGGTAAAACAGGGTGTAACGATTAATTTCGTTACAAACAGATGCGGGCCGATGACTATAAAGTCATCAGCCCATATCATATTTATTCGGGTGCAAGCACCCCTGCAGTGATCAAACTACTTGAGTTCGACTTCTGCACCAGCTTCTTGCAGCTGCTTTTGTATGTCTTCAGCTTCTGCCTTGGCAACACCTTCCTTAACAGTAGCCGGTGCACCTTCAACCATTTCTTTGGCTTCTTTAAGACCCAGACCAGTGATTCCACGGACTGCCTTGATCACGGCAACCTTGTTACCACCAAAACTGGTCATCACTACATCAAATTCGTCTTTTTCTTCAGCTGCACCACCGGCATCACCTGCGGCTGCCGCAGGGGCTGCCGCAACTGCCGCCGCTGCGGACACACCAAATTTTTCTTCCATGGCAGAAATGAGGTCAACAACCTCCATTACTGACATGTTCGAGATCGCTTCTAGAATATCGTCTTTAGAAACTGCCATTGTTTTTTCTCCTGAAACAGAAATTTAAAAAATAAAAATTAAGCTTGTTTTGAATCGCGTACGGCGGCCACAGTACGAACCAACTTGCCCGGAACCTCATTAATGGTACGGGTAAGTTTTTCGACAGGGGCTTTCATTACGGCCATCAACATGCTGAGGGCTTGTTCACGGGTTGGCAGTGATGCCAGGCGTTTGATTTCTGATGGATCTAATAACTCACCGCCGAAAGCAACAAGCTTCACCACCAGTTTGTCATTTTTACCGGCATAATCCTTGATAACGCGGGCAGCGCTACCGGGTTCTTCCAACGAAAATGCAAACACCAACTGACCGTTTAATGCATCACCCATACAATCGAAATCTGTGCCTTCAAAAGCACGTTTTGCCAAGGTGTTTTTAACCACCTTGAGAAAAACCTTCGATTCACGCGCGGCAACACGTAAGTCAGTCATTTCTGCAACCGTCAAACCTTGATACTCAGCAGCAATCACTGAATGTGCATTAGCCGCAACATCCGCGACCTCAGACACAACTGCCTGTTTTTGCTGTAGATTTAAAGGCATATCAAGTCTCCTGATTAATAAACCATGCTGAACTCAAAAAGCTCAGCCCTTATCCTTTTCGGATTCTGTGATAATCCAAGAATCCACTCCCTAACGATCTTCTTAACCAGGTATTCCTGTCTCGAGGACCGTCTACGCAGGATATTAAGAGCCATTAAAATCACTCACCTACGGTCTTTGACGAGTGGTTACCGATTAGCGGCAACCTTCTCAAAGATCTTTGCAGTCAATCAGTCTAGCTACCTAGTGATAAGGAAGACTGGTCTACCGCTACACCTGCACCCATCGTGGTGGATACAGAAATTTTTTGTAAATAAACACCCTTGGCAGAAGAAGGTTTGGCCTTTTTCAAATCCAACAAGAGATGCTCTAAATTTTCTCGCAACTGGGCCACATCAAAGCTTGATTTACCAATTGAGCAATGAACGATACCACCCTTGTCCGTTCTATAACGGACTTGTCCAGCCTTGGCATTTTTAACGGCCGCCTCCACATCAGGTGATACCGTACCTACCTTCGGATTGGGCATTAACCCACGAGGTCCCAGTAACTGGCCTAACTGACCGACAACACCCATCGCATCCGGACTCGCAATGACTACATCGTAATTCATATCACCGCCTTTCATGGCATCGGCCAGATCCTGCATACCCACTGTATCCGCTCCAGCAGCCTTGGCTTTGTCTGCGTTTTCACCCTGGGTAAACACGGCAACTCTTACTGATTTTCCGGTGCCATTAGGTAACACACTTGAACCACGAACATTCTGTTCTGACTTACGGGGATCCACGCCCAGATTAATCGCAGCATCCACGGACTCATCAAATTTGGCTGTACTCAACTCTTTCAGCAACTCAAGTGCTTCGTCGATAGCATATTGACGCGTTTTATCGACCTTTTTCTCAATGTGCTGCATACGCTTGGAAAGTTTTGTCATGTTAAACACCCTCCACATCGAGACCCATGCTACGGGCACTACCGGCAATAATTTTGACGGCCGCATCCATATCATTGGCATTTAAATCTTTCATCTTGGTTTCTGCAATTTCTTCCAGTTGAGCACGGGTGACTTTGCCGACCTTGTCGGTATTGGGAGTTCCGCTACCCTTTGCGACACCCGCTGCCTTTTTTAACAGGACTGAAGCGGGCGGAGTTTTTATTTCAAACGTAAAACTTTTATCATTGTAAACTGCAATCACCACCGGCAATGGCATTCCTTTTTCCATCTCCTGGGTCTGCGCATTAAAAGCTTTACAGAACTCCATGATGTTCAGACCATGCTGACCTAACGCCGGACCGACCGGTGGGCTCGGGTTCGCTTCATTTGCAGGAACCTGCAACTTGACATAATTTTCTATTTTCTTTGCCACAGCAAATATCTCCCGGGTACAAACGGACTACTTAATTCGCCCTCCCCATTGATGTAAAAATTTCCGTCAACGACATGTCAACGGAAAACAAATAAACTAACCTTTTTCGACCTGAGAAAATTCCAGCTCGACAGGTGTTGAACGACCAAATATTTGTACTGAAACCAGCAACTTACTCTTATCGTAATTGACTTCTTCGACGACGCCATTGAAATCATTGAAGGGCCCGTCAGTCACGCGCACCACTTCACCAACCTCAAACAATACTTTCGGCCTTGGACTGTCCACGCCTTCCTCAACACGATTCAAGATCGCATTAGCTTCCGCTTCCGTAATCGGCGCAGGTTTATCACTGGTACCACCAATAAATCCCAATACCTTTGGCACTTCTTTAACCAGATGCCAGGTATCGTCATTCATTTCCATTTCGACCAGCACATAACCGGGAAAGAACTTGCGCTCACTTTTACGCTTCTGCCCTTCCTTCATCTCTACCACTTCTTCAGTGGGTACCAGTATTTGACCGAATTTATCCTTGTAGCCGAGCATTTCGACCCGATTTTCCAGGGCCTTTTTGACCGAAGCCTCAAATCCCGAATAGGCATGAACCACATACCAACGCATAGCCATATTTAATACCCTATCCCAGCAGAGACCGCACACCCCAGCCTAGAAACATATCTATCAGCCAGAGCATAATAGCCACTATCAACACCATCACCAGTACCGCAATCGTGGTCTGCGTAGTTTCCTGCCTGGTCGGCCAGACAACTTTTCGCACCTCCACACGGGCATCTTTGGCAAAACCCAGTGATCTTTTTCCAATCATCGTGGTTGCTGCTATCAAAAATGCAACCACAGCCACAGCCAGCATACCCAACACCCTTAAAAGCTGTGACTCTTCATTAAAGTAATAAAAACCTATGATTCCTGCGATCAATACCAATAACGAAAGCAACAGCTTTGCGGTGTCTAATGCAGAACCTTCTTGTTCGGTCTTTGTGACCACTGATAAACCTCTGTGCTCGAAGCAAATTAATGGCAGGACAGGAGGGAATCGAACCCCCAACCTGCGGTTTTGGAGACCGCTGCTCTGCCAATTGAGCTACTGTCCTAATGGCGAAAAAAAACTTTCAGCCATAAACAAAGGGCGGGGATGGTAGCCCATCTCCCGCCCTGATGCAATGACTAATTATTATTCAATAATTTTAGAGACCACACCCGCGCCAACGGTACGTCCACCTTCACGAATCGCAAAGCGCAGACCATCGTCCATCGCGATCGGGGCAATCAGACTCACCACCATCTTGACGTTGTCACCTGGCATCACCATTTCCACGCCTTCCGGCAGGTCACAAGCGCCTGTTACGTCCGTAGTACGGAAGTAGAACTGTGGACGGTATCCATTAAAGAACGGCGTATGTCGACCACCTTCATCCTTCGACAGAATGTAGACTTCTGCTTCGAACTTGGTGTGTGGTGTAATCGATCCCGGCGCCGCCAGAACCTGACCACGCTCTACCTCTTCACGCTTGGTTCCCCGTAACAGAATACCCACGTTGTCACCCGCCTGGCCTTCGTCCAGTAATTTGCGGAACATTTCAACACCCGTACAGGTGGTCTTTTGGGTTTCCTTGATACCAACGATTTCGATTTCTTCTCCAACCTTGATCACACCACGCTCGATACGACCGGTTACCACGGTACCACGACCGGAAATAGAGAATACGTCTTCCACCGGCATGATGAAGTCACCGTCGATGGCACGCTCTGGCTCAGGTACATAACTGTCCAGGGCTTCCACCAGCTTGATGATCGATTGACGACCGATCTCGCTGTCATCACCTTCCAGTGCTTTCAGCGCTGAACCGATAATGATCGGGGTATCGTCACCCGGGAATTCATACTGGTCTAACAATTCACGTACTTCCATTTCAACCAGTTCCAGCAGCTCTTCGTCGTCTACCATGTCAGCCTTGTTCATGTAGACCACAATGTAAGGCACACCAACCTGGCGAGACAACAGGATATGCTCACGAGTCTGAGGCATGGGGCCGTCAGCCGCTGATACCACCAGGATCGCACCATCCATCTGCGCCGCTCCCGTAATCATGTTCTTAACATAATCCGCGTGGCCCGGGCAGTCTACGTGAGCGTAGTGACGACCTTCTGATTCATATTCTACGTGCGAGGTCGCTATGGTAATACCACGCTCCCTTTCTTCTGGCGCATTATCTATCTCATCAAATGCTTTCGCTTCACCACCACGCTCTTCGGCCATGACTTTGGTCAGCGCCGCGGTTAACGTCGTCTTACCATGATCCACGTGACCAATCGTTCCCACGTTCACATGGGGTTTCGTTCTCTCGAATTTTTCCTTTGACACGGCCTATATACCTCTACACAAACTATTCAATTAACTAAGTTTTCAAATAAGTTTCAAAAACCACCTTTTATGACAGCATCTGAAACCACTTTAGGAGCTTCGTCATATTTCTCGAACTCCATCGAGTAGGTTGCCCGACCTTGAGTGGCCGAACGCAGATCTGTGGCATAACCAAACATCTCTGCCAGCGGTACCGAAGCCCGCAAAATTTTCCCGGCTGGTGCATCGTCCATACCTGCCACGATGCCACGACGTCGATTCAGATCACCCATGACATCCCCCATGTAATCTTCCGGGGTAACCACCTCAACCTTCATCACCGGCTCCAGCAACACCGGTTTAGCATGCATGGCACCTTCCCTAATGGCCATCATGCCAGCCAACTTGAATGCCATTTCATTGGAATCGACATCATGATAAGAACCGTCATATAACGTTACCTTGACATCCACCATTGGAAAACCGGCCAACACACCATTTTCCAACTGTTCCTGCACACCCTTGTCCACGGCAGGAATAAAATCCCTGGGCACTACTCCACCGACAACGGCATTTTCAAATTCATATCCGCTACCCGATTCTTTCGGCTCCAACTTGAGCCAAACATGACCATACATTCCACGGCCACCGGACTGACGTACAAATTTTCCTTCCTGTTCTACCGAATGCTTAATCGTCTCGCGATAAGCCACTTGCGGTTTACCAATATTGGCATCCACATGAAACTCCCGTTGCATACGATCCACAATAATCTCGAGATGTAATTCGCCCATCCCCGAGATAATGGTTTGCCCGGATTCTTCATCCGTATGCACGCGAAATGAGGGGTCTTCCTGGGCCAGTTTACCCAGTGCAATACCCATCTTTTCTTGATCTGCCTTGGTTTTCGGCTCAACAGCGACCGAGATAACCGGCTCTGGAAACTCCATGCGTTCCAGCGTAATGGGAGCACTGTTATCGCACAGCGTGTCACCGGTCGTAACTTCTTTAAGCCCCACGGCCGCGGCGATATCACCCGCCCGAACTTCTTTAATCTCTTCGCGATGATTGGCATGCATCTGAAGGATGCGGCCAATACGGTCCTTTTTACCTTTTACCGAATTAAAGACCGTATCACCGGACCTTAATACACCCGAATAAACTCTAAAAAAGGTCAGATTCCCGACAAAGGGATCTGTCGCAATTTTAAAGGCCAACGCAGAAAACGGCTCTTTATCATCAGGATGCCTTTCTGCTTCTTTTTCATTGGGCAGTATGCCCTTGATCGCTGGCACATCCTCTGGCGATGGCATGTAATAGACCACCGCGTCCAGCACCGCCTGAACACCCTTATTTTTAAAGGCACTGCCACAAAAAGCAGGAACGATTTCACCTGCCAGTGTTCTTAACCTTACACCCAGCCGAATGTCGTCGCCCGATAGATCACCCTCTTCGAGGTATTGCTCCATCAACTCATCATTGGCCTCGGCTGCGGCCTCAACCAGATGCTCACGCCATTCTTCACACAATGGCAGCATGTCATCAGGAATGTTTTCTTCCACATAGGTCGTGCCCATGTTGTCTTCATTCCACATGATCGCCTTCATTTTGATCAGATCGACGACACCCTTGAAATTCTCCTCGGCACCAATATTCAGTTGCAAAGGCACCGGGTTACTGCCCAATCGATCTTTAATCTGCTCAACAACACGAAGAAAGTCGGCACCCGCACGATCCATTTTGTTCACAAAGGCCATGCGTGGCACATGATATTTATTCGCTTGGCGCCATACCGTTTCCGATTGCGGCTCTACTCCACCTACCGCACAAAAGACGGCACAGGCGCCATCCAGTACACGCAGGCTTCGCTCGACCTCGATGGTAAAGTCCACATGTCCAGGTGTATCAATTATATTGATACGATGTTGTTTAAACTGTTGGTCCATGCCAGTCCAGAAACAGGTCGTTGCCGCTGAGGTTATCGTAATACCTCGCTCCTGTTCCTGCTCCATCCAATCCATGGTGGCCGCACCGTCGTGTACCTCCCCTATCTTATGAGAGACACCGGTATAAAATAGGATGCGTTCAGTCGTGGTCGTCTTGCCCGCATCAATATGAGCCATGATACCGATATTACGGTATTGCCCAATCGGGGTCGTTCTTGCCACAACCATCGCCTCCGCAGTAACAATTTACCAGCGGAAGTGAGAAAACGCCTTGTTAGCCTCCGCCATTTTATGCGTGTCTTCGCGTTTCTTGACCGCAGAACCCTTGTTCTCTGAGGCATCAAGTAATTCGCCCGCTAATTTACTGGCCATTGTTTTTTCGCCCCTTTTCTTGGCTGCGTCGATCAACCAGCGCATGGCCAATGTATTACGTCTTGAAGGACGCACTTCTACGGGGACCTGGTAGGTTGCACCGCCAACACGACGGGATTTAACCTCAACCACAGGACGCACATTTTCCAGCGCTTTTTCCATCATCTCGACAGAGTCCTGGTTGGTTTTTTGCGCGACAGAATCTAACGCGTTATACATGATCTTTTCAGCGATGGATTTTTTTCCATTGCGCATAATCATGTTGATAAATTTGGACACCTGCTGATCTCCGAACTTGGGATCTGGCAGTATTTCTCGTTTAGGGACTTCTCTACGTCTTGGCATTATTTCTTTCCCGAATATTACTTAGGACGCTTAGCGCCGTATTTAGAACGACCTTGACGTCGATCAGAAACACCTTGAGTATCCAGGCTACCACGTACGGTATGGTATCGAACACCAGGTAAATCCTTTACACGTCCACCTCTTACCAGCACTACCGAGTGCTCCTGAAGATTATGGCCCTCACCACCAATATAGGAGGTCACCTCATAACCAGTGGTTAGACGAACACGTGCTACCTTTCTTAAGGCCGAATTTGGCTTTTTCGGTGTAGTGGTATATACACGGGTACAAACACCCCTCTTTTGCGGTGATGCTTCAAGTGCCGGCACGTTACTCTTATAAGTTTTAGACTTACGAGGTTTACGAACCAACTGGTTAATCGTTGCCATATCTTTCAGTTCTCCTGCTAAAGCAGACCAGAATTAATCAAATCTCAATCAGAAAAAAAACAGCAACTCGTCAAATCATCATCTCGATAATCTGATGGGTTACTGTTTTTATCAATTAGTATGAAGACAGGCACTGCAAGTGGCCTGTCTTCAGGGAGGCGGAATTTTAGGGCTGCAGAGGATTTCTGTCAACTGCTAAATGACGTTGCCCGGAGATTTCCGGGCATAAATCTTCTATTACTCGACAGTAGATTCCTTTGCTTCGGAACTATCAGCAGATGTCGCCTCTTCAGCAATGGCTGCCAGTGCCGCATCATCGGCATCCATAGCTTCAGGTATCACCGGCATACTGGGTTGCAGGCGTGCCGCACGACGCTCTTCGTGAAAAGCCTGGCCAGTACCTGCAGGAATCAAACGGCCCACAATGACATTTTCTTTAAGGCCACGCAGATCATCCTTAGCACCTTTTACAGCGGCCTCGGTAAGTACCCGAGTCGTCTCCTGGAAAGAAGCAGCCGAGATAAAGGATTCCGTTACCAGAGATGCCTTGGTGATACCCAGAAGGTCCTGGGAAAAGGTCGCTGGTTTTTTATTATGTGCGATGGCCTTGTCATTTTCATTCAAGACACGTGACTTATCGACCTGATCACCTTTCAGTAAACGGGTATCACCACCATCAATAATGGTGACTTTACGTAACATCTGACGGACGATGACTTCGATATGTTTGTCGTTAATGCCAACACCCTGGAGTCGATACACGTCCTGAACCTCATTCACCATGTAATTGGTTAATTCTGCCACACCCTTGATGCGGACAATATCGTGCGAATCGAGCTCACCATCCACAAGCACCTCGCCTTTTTCTACATGTTCACCTTCAAACACGTTGATATGGCGAAACTTGGGAATCAAGGTTTCGATGGACTCGTCTTTTTCATTGGTTATGACAAGACGCTTCTTACCCTTGGTTTCTTTACCGAAAGAAACGGTACCTGTCATTTCAGCGAGTACCGCTGGCTCCTTGGGTTTACGTGCTTCGAACAAATCAGCTACCCGTGGCAGACCACCGGTAATATCCCGGTTTTTCGAGGACTCCTGGGGAATCCTGGCCAGCACGTCACCGACCTCAATAGTGGCGCCATCCTCGACATTAACAAATGCGCCACCCGGTAACATATAATGCGCAGGGATATTGGTACCGGCATAGCATAAGGGTTCACCCTTGTCATCGATCAGCTCAATGGTCGGACGTAACTCCTTACCCTGGCTGGATCGGACCGCATCATCCATGACCTCTATTGAGGTCAATCCAGTCATTTCATCCGTTTTATGTTGAACCGTTACGGATTCAACAAAATCCGAAAACTTGATTTTACCGGATACCTCGGTGATAACTGGATGCATATGCGGATCCCAGGTAGCGATCGTCATCCCCGTTTCTACTGCTTTGCCGTCAGCAACACTGAACTCTGAACCGTAGGGCACTTTGTAGCGTTCCTTTTCCCGTCCATTAGCATCTGTCACGCCGATCTCTCCGGAACGGGATACAGATATCTGTTTTCCGGCTGAATTGGTAACCGTTTTTACATTATGGAATTTAACGGTTCCAGAATTTTTGGTTTCGATACTATTAACCGAGGCAGAACTGCTTGCTGCACCACCGATATGGAAGGTACGCATGGTCAACTGAGTACCCGGCTCACCGATGGATTGCGCAGCAATAACCCCGACCGATTCACCCTTATTAACCTTGTGACCACGAGCCAACTCACGTCCATAACAGGCCGCACAAATACCGTAGCGCTCTTCACAGGTAACCGCTGAACGAACCAACAGTTCATCGATACCCAGCTTATTGATGATATCGACTTCTTTTTCCTCTATCAGGGTACCTCGAGGCAGGACAACGTTACCGTCTGTATCTTCAATATCCTGTTGAGTAACACGACCCAAAATACGCTCGCCAAGCTCTACAGTGATATCACCACCCTCGATAACCGGACGAATCCACAGGCCATCTTCTGTACCACAGTCATCGGAAGAGACTACCAAATCCTGGGAAACATCCACCAGGCGACGCGTCAAGTAACCTGAGTTAGCTGTTTTCAACGCGGTATCGGCCAGACCTTTACGTGCACCATGCGTGGAAATAAAGTACTGCAATACATCGAGGCCTTCACGGAAATTCGCGGTAATCGCATTTTCGATGATCGAACCGTCTGGTTTGGCCATTAATCCACGCATACCTGCTAACTGACGTATCTGGGCCGCAGAACCACGCGCACCGGAGTCCGCCATGATAAAGATTGAATTAAAGGAGTCTTGTTCAACCTCATTGCCTTCGGCATCAGTTACGAT
>JAAUYK010009089.1_pt1 | contig 12746 bp, 11 predicted proteins | sample 7278021 | NCBI WGS metagenome assembly JAAUYK01 (sample SAMN14350223, study PRJNA611818) | marine sediment metagenome | isolation source: surface marine sediment (1.8m) | place: French Polynesia: Moorea | collected 2018-08
CTAGCTGAAGTCATCGATCACCACATGGTCTGAGCAACAGCTGAAAAACAACAACAAGGCAAGCAAAAAGCAAGAGCAAGGTGTCTGCAGCTGCAGTGCTGCTGCTGGTGAAACACGTTGATGTGGTTGGGGAAGTCGACGTTTTCCGTGTAGTCTTCCGAGATCTCGGTCAACATGGTCATCCCGGAGAAGATCCTGAAGAAGAAGCTGGCTAAGAGGGAGGAGAAGCGAAAGGAAATGAAGAAAAAGAAGAAGCAGGAGGAGAATGGTAAGCTAGCTATAGCAGGCAGGGCCCATTGAACGAACATATTAGAATTTTTCATTAACTTCTAGTAGCGTCACCGGATGTGTCCGGGAGTGAAAAGGCCGAGAGAAAGCGGAAGAAGGCGGAGGAGGATGCCAACGACGAAGTGGACGCTGAGCAGCCGAAGAAAGTTAAAAAGTCGAAAGAGGCGGAAGGCACGGAACAATGTAAGTAATCAAGCGATCTTTGTAAATGATGTTGCTTTCTAAAGAATGAGCTTCTCATAACGTAGTGCCCGGAACGTCTGTCGGCATGTCTAACATCCTCTCCGACAAGTCGTTCGCCTCGCTCTCCGACCACGTCTCCGAGGCCACCATGAAGGGAATCACCGACATGGGATTCACTCACATGACCGACATCCAAGCCAAGACTATCCCCCACCTTCTCGAGGGCAAGGACCTGATCGGCGCCGCCAAGACCGGCTCCGGCAAGACGCTCGCCTTCCTCGTTCCCGCCGTCGAGCTGATCTACAAGCTGAAGTTCATGCCGAGAAACGGCACCGGAGTGGTCATCATCTCGCCCACTCGCGAGCTCTCCATGCAGACGTTCGGCGTGCTGAGGGAGCTGCTGAAGCACCACTACCACACCTACGGCCTCATCATGGGCGGCGCCAACCGCTCGGCCGAGGCGCAGAAGCTGGAGAAGGGCATCAACATCCTGGTGGCCACTCCGGGTCGGCTCCTGGACCACCTGCAGAACACGAGCAACTTCATGGTGAAGAACCTGCAGTGCCTGGTCATCGACGAGGCGGACAGAATCCTGAGCATCGGATTCGAGGAGGAGATGAAGAAGATTATCAAGCTCCTGCCGAGTGCGTATTGCAGTAGTAGTTTTACTTTGCAATCATCTTATCACAGCGTGTACATATATTTTCAGAAAAGCGCCAGACGATGCTGTTCAGCGCGACCACGGACGCCAAGACGGAGAACCTGATTAAGTTGGCCCTGAAGAAGGAGCCCATCTACATCGGCCTGGAGGACAAGCAGAAGGACGGCGCGGCCACCGTAGCCGGCTTGGAGCAGGGCTACGTCATCTGCCCTTCGGACAAGCGCCTCCTGCTCCTCTTCACCTTCCTCAAGAAGAACCGCAAGAAGAAGGTCATCGTGTTCTTCTCCTCCTGCATGTCCGTCAAGTACCATTCAGAGCTCTTCAACTACATCGACCTGCCTGTGCAGAGCCTTCACGTAAGATGGCCAAATCATTCGTTTGGACTTAGGACTCTTCAGTAATATCCGTTAAAAACTTTTTCAGGGCAAGCAAAAGCAGACGAAGCGCACGCAGACGTTCTTCGAGTACTGCAACAAGGATAGCGGCATCCTCCTCTGCACCGACGTCGCTGCCAGGGGCCTCGACATTCCCGACGTGGACTGGATCGTGCAGTACGACCCGCCGGACGATCCCAAGGAGTACATCCACCGCGTCGGCCGAACGGCTCGAGGGGAGGGCGGCCGTGGACACGCGCTGCTCATACTTCGCCCGGAGGAGCTCGGATTTCTGCGCTACCTCAAGCAGGCCAACGTTCCCCTCAACGAATTCGACTTTAGCTGGAACAAGGTGTCCAACATCCAGCCACAGGTACGAATTTTATTTTGTCGTTTCAAAGGGCCTGGATCCAGTAAAGAACCCCCAATTCTTTCTTTCAGCTTGAGCAGCTCATAGCTAAGAACTACTACTTGAATGTGAGCGCCAAGGAGGGTTACAGGGCCTACGTCAGATCGTACGAGTCGCACTCCCTGAAGCACATCTTCGACGTTCAGACTCTGGACCTTAAAGCTGTCGGCAAATCGTTCGGCTTCTCCGTGCCGCCGCACATCGACATCGGCGTCGCCCCAAGTAAGAAGCTAAACAAGATGAGGAAGAAGGAAGACTTCAAGGATAAGAAGGCGAAGATCTATCGCCAGGGAATGCCGAAAGGAAAGAAGGGCCAGTTCTCGAGGTAACTTGGTCTAACGCACGCGTACGTAAATGTTCACTGTCGCGCTATATGTACTGCAGAAAATAGACCGCATTTCATTGTAATTAAATTAGCCTTATTGTCTTATACAAAGTCCGAGCTTGGCACTCATGGTTTCCATCGTCACAAGTCTTGACACAATTGCGTACACGTACAAGTCTCGGGCGGTAGTCTTCCTACCAGAAGGGACACCACCCAATGAAACTCTGGCACAAGTTTTCGTTATTCATTGCTTGCTCAATCAGCCGGTCGACCTGCTCGGCAATGGCCAGGGTCTCATCGTGGGAGAAGTCTCTCCCGGTCAGTTTGTGCCGCACCCTCTGGATGATGTCCAATGCCTTTCTATTCAAAGCCTCTGGCTGATGTCCGTCCAAGAAGTCGAGGTCGTCCGGTGCCGCCGGTCCCGCCACCGCCGCCGCCCCGTCGCGTACGGGGTCTGCGCCTCCGGCGGCCGGCGGAGCAGCGCCGTCGCCGGCGACCGACTCGGTGGCGGCGCTGTTGCCGGCCGTTGAGTGGCTCGAGTCTCCCTGCGCGCCCGAGGGCGGGGCCGCCGCGCCAGCGGCTCCTCCGGCAGCGCCCGCCGCGGGGGCTCCTCCGGCCGCGGCCGCTCCCGCCGGCTGTTGTTGCTGTGGCTGTTGCTGGTTCTTAGCCTTCTTCTTCTTTCCGCCTTCTGTTTCGATAAGTCGCCAGTTGAGGAGGGGATCGTAGACGAACGCCTCGAGCACGGCCATCAGGCTGTCCTTATTGTCTCTGAGCACCTTGAGCACGGACTCGCAGGTGCTCCTGTAGGTCCCCTCAATACCTGTGACTTCCATGGCGTTGATCAGCATCCTCGTCAGCCGGAAGGGAATCTTCTCCGGAAACTTGTCCCTCGTCATGGCGACCTCGAAGCAGTCGCCGAAGTCAATGTGCAGGATCTTGCCGCTCATTCTGTCCAGCAGGAGATTGGACGGGTGTCTGTCGCCGAGGCCGAGCACGTAGCCCACCATGGACATGACGGCGAGCGAGCGGGTGAAGTTGGTCCTCCTATCGAACCAGACCTCGGAGGAGGGCGCCTTCAGAAGCATTATTTTGGCCAAGTCGTCCCCGTAGGTGTTCTCCAGAGAGTGTTCGAACACCTCCACTTTGTTCATAAGTGGCAGGTTCTCAGAATTGGGCGTCATTCTCTGCATAATGCGATGCTCGATGTTGAGCAGGATCTTCTTCTTGTCCCTGTAGTCCTTGATCAGTCCGTGCAGGGTGTCGGAGTGCGGAACCCAGCCAATCAGCCCCGAATTGGTCGACAGAGGAATTACGGCGAAGCGCTGAATGGCCAAGTTCCGGCGGAACGTCTCCGGATCGTCGAGCAAGAGGGAGTTGACGAGGCTGAAGAACTGCATCACTCTCTCGTCCTGCCTCAGGTCCTCGTGACCCTTCAGGAGGAACATGTACTTCCGCCCGTTACTGCCGACGGTCGAGAGCTTCCTCGGGCGCTGTTTCGACGTAATCACCTGCAGCGAGGACTCAACCTGCGCGATCCGGATAATCTCTCTGTTCGGCATGTAGCTGCCAGGGACGGCAAGCTCGAGGTCGCGGCACGCAAGGAGCTTGGGAGACACATACTGAAGCTCGAGCTGAGTCAGTTTAGGAAGCTAAAAGTAATAAGCGCAATTTTGTTGTAGTAATCGGTTCTAAAGAGAAAGAGCATTATACATATAAAGATATAAAGTACCTGTCGTGAAATTCTCCTGAAAACGTGGTAGTACAGGTCCCATGCCTGGTTCAGGTCTCGAGTGTTCAGGGACACGCGATATTGCTGGCACCATCGCTTTGCCTCATTCAAGTCGTTGCCGTAGGCCTGAAACAGTTCATTCATTTTTATTCGGCCAACCAACACCTCGACTTTGTTTTAATTAGCTTACCTGAAAGAAGGAAGTCTCCTTCATGGTCTGTGGACCCCTCTCCAGAATCGCATGGAGTGGCTCCAGCACCGCCAGCATGCCTTGAATGTTCTTCTCCCCGAAGTACAGTCTGCTCGCTTCCTCGAGGCCCTCGTGCCACTGCTCGTGCCACAGGATGGCCACGCGGATCAGCTCGTCGGAAACCATCAGCGCCTGGTTGACGAGGTTGTCGCTGTGCTCGCGAATCTTGTGAAGGATCTTGTTGGCCGCGGAGCGGCGGGAGGAGTTGCTCGACTTGGCCGCCACGGTCAGGCTGTAGACCAGCGCCTGGGGGTGGAACTTGCCCAGGTCGGTGAGCACCTGGTGGATCAGGCGGGCGACCAGCGAGCGGGGGGTGTCGATGCGGGCGATGAGCTGGGGAATCACCTGAGGACAATTAAGGGAACGGAACGTCAGTCGTATACGAAGTTCGTCACTCGATCGGTCGCGCCTCACACTCACCTGCAACCAGTTGTCGATTTCAATCGTTCGGATCCCGTCGTGCAACGCTTCATACATCTCGTTGAAGTGGCCGTACTCGAATAGCAGCGTGAGGAGTCGAAGTGTGTCCTGCAGGGTGTTTCCCTTTGACAGGGTTATGGAGCGGACGAAGCCCTTGATGGCGGGGACGGCGTATGTAGAGATGGAGCCCTCGGACAGCTGCTGCCGCTTGGCCTCGGCCTGCCTCTTGCGGTGCAGCACCGTCTCGAAGTTCATGACGGCGAAGGCGTGCCACGCCTTGTACCAGGTCGGGTCGTTGTCTGTCGCCGCAGAGTAGTATTGCAGGATCGTGGCGATGGATTGGTCGGTCACGCCCTAAAGTTATTTAAAGGATGAGTTAGAACAATACCAAGATTGGGTTTAATTGGGGCCTCACCTGAATGTTCTCTTGCCAGTGGCCGAGCTTGTGGTAGCACCTGGCCAACAACTTGCCCATCTCCTCGAACTGCTGCGCCTTCGCCTTGTCCTCCTTGTTGCCCTGCGCCTCCCGAGCCAGCTGCAACGTTCGCGGGTGCAAGAACTTTCGGACAAAGAACTGCAGCTGGTCGAAGGCTGTAGTTTTCTGCTCGGCCGTCCACAAGTGCTTGCAGTAGGCGAACGTCGCCTGCGGGTGCTCCGTGGGCAGCGGGTGGTCCAGGTTCTTGCTCGGGTCGACGCCTAGGATCTCGACGAGGGTGCGGTGCGACAGATGCAGGCGGCCGGAATTCCGGCAGAGAGAGGCGTACTTCAGCCACGTTCTCTGGTCCGTCTGCGGCGAGATCACGACGGAGCGCACGTTCATGATGCGCTGCCAGTCCTCCACGACCCTCTGGCAGCTCTGCAGCCGCTTCCACCACATCTCCTTCACCACGGGCTGGCGCTCGGGCAGCAGCTTGAACTCGATGACCTCCTCCAGCTCGGCGAGCATCTGCACGGCCACCATGGTCGGGTAGGCCCGCTGGTAGCTCTCGAGGGACAGGGAGGTCACCTCGGTGTCTAGCAAGTCGCGCGTGAGGTCGATCAGCTCCTGCGCCTCCGTCCACTGCTGGCGGTGGACGCAGAGGACGGCGCGGTAGAAGGCGCCGTCCTGGCTCTCCCGGGGAAGCAGCTGGACGTACTTCGCCATGGCGATCCAATCCTGGCGTCCGAGAGCCGCCGCGGCCGCCATGCGGGACATCCTCATCTTTGTGGGGTCCTCGGCCACGGCCCACTGAGCCTCGGCGACGGTGTGAAGGTCGCTCCACTCGCCGAGGTTCTCCAGGCAGCGCATTCTGCCAAGGGCGATCTCGGGGTCGTCGGGAGAGTCCTTCGACTTGGCCTCGTAGATCTTGAGCGCCTTCTCCCAGTCGTGGAGCTTTTCGTACCACCTCTCGTGGACTTTTAGATCCTTGAGGTTCTTCCCTCCCCACTCCAAGAGTCCAGTGGCAGCCTCCTTCTGCCCGAGCTTGTTGTTGATGGAAATGAGCGACTCCAGGACTGGCACGGTGGGGTTCTTTAGGAACTCGGTCTCCTTGTAGTGCAGCGCTTTGGCGTAAGCGCGGCAAATGATGGCCTGATCGCCGAGCCTCACTGGGTCGATCGGAAGCGGGCCCTTGTCGCAGTGCTCCATGAACTCCGCCAGGTTCAGCACGGTCTGTGAAATCTCAGGCAGGTCTGGGACTGTGAGGGCCTGCTCCAGAGACCAGATCAGCTCGTCTTGCTGAGGCGCCTCGAGCTCAGTCCAGCAGGAGACGAACGAAGCGTTGAAGAGGTCTTTCGCCAGCTGGGAGTGGCGTTGGGCGACCTTCCAGCACGCTCTCAGCGCTGGCGACGGCGAGGCCTTGAGTAGCTCGGAGCAGAGACGGTTGTACCTGCACAATGAAACATTTACATGGGGAATAACAAGTAACTCATTTTGCATACCAGTCCAGCCAGTCATCCTTGGAAACTCTCCGGTTGACGGCCCACGCCGCCTGCAAGTTGGCCAAGTTTGCTGATGTGGGCAGTTTCTTGGCGGCATTCGAGCTGGCGGCCGATGCCTGAACTTGCGCGTCAGTGCCTCCCAAACCGTCTCCGTCTCCGAGCCTCCGGATCCGCCTGCTCGGGTAGCGCAGCAGCGTGTCGTCGAAGTCGGAGGGCAGGGCGCCGCTCTGCGTCACGCGCGCGTACAGGATGTCGTAGCGCTGGTGGCTGATCTTGTGTCTGATCAGCACCTTGCGCACGAGAGGCACGAACATGACGTACTTCTTGCCCAGCTGCGCGACGATGGCGGCCAGCGTGTCCATGGCGGTGTTCCGCAGCTCGGGCGACGAGTCGAGGCATCGCGTCAGCGGGTGAATGATGAGCGAGGCGTACTCGCTGAAGTCGATCGAGTCGGACAGGTAGTCGATGCACTCGAGCGCCGCCCGCCGAATATTGTGCGGACTCTCCTGAGAGTCGAACAGCGCCACGATCTTCGGCAGCAGCAGGTTGATGTAGTCGTTTAGTGTGGAGCCGAACTTCCTCAAGGCGGCCAGGAGGATCCCGGTGACGTAGCGGTTCTTGCTCGAGTCGTACGTCAGCACGCGAAGAATGTGCCGTACCAGCTGGGAAAGGTAAACCTTGAACTCTGAGCCGAGGGCCAGCGCGATGTACTCGACCAGGCTGATAATGGTCGGCTGCAGGGGCGAGTCGGCGGTCCAGAAGTCTCGGATCAGCTTGAAAATGTCGTCCAGGTAGTTTCTGATGTGCTGCTTCACGATGGAGATCAGGATTCCGAGCTGACGGAGCAGGTTGTCGTGGTGCTTGACGTCCATCGAGCGGATGGCCGTGATCATGCTCGGGATCACCTGGGGAATGTACGGCACCGACTTGATCCCCAGGGCGCGAAAGATGTAGGTCACTGCCTGAACCACCTCGGTGTGGTACATGGACAGAGTGGGGTCACGAATGATGCGCATCAGAGCGGAGATGGCCACCGACGGGTAGAAGTCCTCCAGGGAGCAGTTGGATCCCATGTTGACGAGCAGCTCGCTGGGGCTCATCTCGAAGCTCTGCTCCATTTCGTTGGTCGAGTCGTTGATGGGGATGAGGGCAGCAGACGTGACGCTGGAGGAGTCAATCTGACCAATGGCCATCTTGTGGCGGTACGGGTCGAGAGCGCCCAGAAGGCCGAGCAGCCTGAGCGTCTGCGCCCTGATCGAGCCCCGCTGTTCAGTGCGGAGGAAATTCAGGAGGGTCTCCAGGAAGTTGGGGTACCTGGAATAGGGCTCGTTGACGCAGCCCGTACTCTCCACGAGCTGCGCCAACGTCCACAGCGTCACCTCCCTCTTCTGCGAGCTGGAGGCGTCGTTCAGTTTCTCCAGCAGGATGGGCAACAGCTCGTCCACGTAGCCGACCATGGAGAGTCCGCCGACCTGGGCGAGGTCTCCGATCGTTCTCAGAACGCTGGTGACGACCATGGGGAGGAGGTCGGCCTCCTTCAACTTCGGTACGAGCACCTTGAGTATGGGATCCACGTAGGGACGAATGACGGTCGGAGCGTTGGCGACGAGATGTCCGATCATGCGCGCGCTCTGCTCTTTGTTCCTCCCCACCCCGCTGTACTCCATCTCCGTGAGCAGCTGGAACAGCGTCTTGCGCAGCGTCGGCATGATGTAGGCCGGGTTCAGCACGGAAAGACGGCCGATGATGCACGTGGTCTGCTCACGGATCTCGAAGACTTCATCGTTCATGGCGACGAACAAGGCATAGAGGTTCTCCGCCTGCGCCAGGTGGTAGTCGAAGCAGTCGTCGAGACAGTCCATCACCGTCGAGCGGACGTCGGAGTCCTGGTCGGTGATGCCCGTCATCAGCATCTTGGTCAGCACCTCGTTGATGGTGCCGACCACGGTATCGGATCGGCGGCCGGCCAGGCTGCGGAGGGTGCCCTTCAGGAGAAACGAGCAGGTTCTCACCGCCTCCAGCCGGATCGCCTTGTGTTCAGAGTTGAGGTAGTTGTCGGCGCAATGTCTGACGAACTGCAGAAGAGAGTGGCCCTCGAAGTCGAAGGTGCCCAGGGTGCGAAGGCCCAGCACGATAAAGGGGACGTCGGTCGCGGCATCGGGGGCTCCAATCTGGACCTGTTCAATGACATGAACGAAGTTGGTGATGTCGGAATTAGAATTTGCAAATAACACGAGATACCTGAGCTACTGGGGACAAAAGTCTCTTCGGCGTTCCAGGGTGCCTAAACGGTTGGCGCATCAAGATGACGGAGAGGATCTTCAGCAGCCCGTCTGCAATCTCCCTTTTGAATGCCGGGATGTAGAGGGCCAGCTCGTGGAGCGCCGTCGTCAAGGACGAGGAGAGCCCCACGCTGAGCATGGAGTCCAGCATGTCTGCAATCTCGTTCTTGATGCGGTGCCTCACTGCCCGGGCCAGCATGCTGATGCAGGCGAAGATGGCCGGGTCGAGGGCTGTGGCGCGCTTCTTGTGCGACGAGGCCGAAGACGACGCGGCGTCCTGCGACGGGAGGTTCAGCTTGATGTGCGTGAGGACGTTCTTCAGGTGCGACTCGATCTCCTCGCCGACGGCCACCGACAGCAGGCCAATGGCCAGGAACACGTTGTACTTGTGTTTCTCCTGCAGTTGCTTGTCCAGGTACTGCATCGACGGCGTCAGGAATTTCTCGATGAACCTCTTCCTCTTGAATGCAGCCAGGCGGGGCAGGAGGATCAGGATGGCGTTCCGGACTCCGGGGTACTTTACGCTGGGCGACTTCATGAGTCCCATGACCGTGTAGCAGATCTGCTCGTAGCAGTCCGAGAGCATCTTCTTGCAGAGCCCGCTTTCGACGACGGGCTCCTTGCCCACCATAACGGTCCCGAACCAGCTGAAGGGGATGTAGCTGGAGGAGGCGGTATTGACGTCCCTCTGGCTCGGCCCCTCGCCCTTCTGCGTGTTCTTGCCGAAGTTGGCACGGTAGTACTGCCGCATGGCGCCCAGACCCCTCAGCTTCTCCGCCGGGGCTGTACTCGACGTGCCCAGTCCGGTCTCGGCAGAGCCCAGTGGACCGGAGAATCCCATGCCGCTGTTGGCCTCCAGTCCCCCGCCGGCCTCGCACAGAATAGTGTCTTCAATGTCTCTGTTTCGCCTCTCCCATTCGGCATTAGAGGCCCTGAATAGCTCTGACATAGCGAGCAGACCTCCATGTTTGCGGTCCGCCGTCTTCTTGGGTTGACTCGCGTCCGCGAAATCCATGGACTTGACGGTCTCCTTGTAGATAGACGTGTACCAGGACTGATGCTGGCTCCGCGACTGTCTCGTCTTGGTCGTCTCCCTCTGGGCGACGAGTACCAGGGCGGCCCTCACCGCGTTCACGGCCGCCTCTCGCAATTGCTGGCTGGGATCGTTAACGGCCGCGAAGATGACGCCGAAGAAGTGGCTGACGTTCTGGAAAAAGAACGTTGGCATGGAGAAGGCGATCTCTCGCAGGACGAGCACGGCGGCGTAGCGCTTGGCGTCGTGTCGCGGCGCCTGCAGCATCTCGATCGAACGCTTCATCTCGTGGTCAATCAGGTCCAGCTTCAGGTTGGAGGTGTAGGCGCCGGACACCTGGGTAAGCCTGGCCATGGCCTTGGACGCGAGCTCGATCACGGCGGCGTCGGCGATCGTCGTCACGGCGCTGGAGGACGACGAGGCGTCCGAGCCCGAGCTCCCGCCCCCGGCCTGGCTCTGCCCCGCCAGGCAGTTATTGCGAAGGTAGTTGCCGAACCTGGAGATTCGGTCGCCGGTGTTGCAGGCGTCTGCGTTGATCAGGGCCACGATGGCCAGGATTCCGCCGAGCTTGGCCGAGGTGTCGGAGCTCTTGACCAGGTCGAGGACGCTCTTGGTGAAGATGTCGAGAAAGGCGTTGAGCTCCTCCGGGTCGAGCTCCCTCAGCTCGGTCGAGACGTGCGTGTAGAGCTCCCTGGCCGCCCTGTGGCGGTCCAGCTCGACCTTTGACCTCAGGTCGGCAACGATCTTGGCGGCAAAGGCCGCGTGATTGGACGCCGGGATGCTGCCGGAGCCGGTCCCGGAGCCGCCGCCGGAGATGGAGGCGGCCCCGGCGCCGCCGGCAGAGCTGGACCCGGCGTTCATGTTCGGCCTCAATTCAGTCTAGTTCTCGGAGGTCACGTGCATGACGGTTGGGGGATGGCTTCCTTCTTCCCTTCCTACAAAATGAAATGTGAAATCTCGGCAACTGGCAACAGTTTAGAACCGGAATTCAGCGACACTCCCCATCAGGGACGAGCTACTCCATTTTCCTTTTGCTACGCTAGCAACTAGCAAGCATAACGCTACTACTGCGTAGATTTGGAGTTGCTCTTTGGACTCGAAGCGAGCGGCAGCGACGGCGCCAAATATGAACTCGCATCAAACCCCTTCGTCACTCAAATCCACGAACTATGCATGTAAATTGCTATGGAGTATGTATTTCATGCGATCGCTATTACACACATATTAAGCGTTACAGCACTAAGTGACACGATAAAACTATTATTTTCACGGTATGTAAGCGCTAAAAATGTAAAAGTGTGCTACGCATTCGAGATCTGCACTTCGATTAGATGTCGGCATCCTTCAGACGACTGTATCTGGTTCCCGAGGCCCTCCTGTTCCTGGTGCCCCCGCCGCGCGTCCTCGCCAACCTGACAAACGGGGCTGGATTGCGTCGGATTACTATGGCCAAGGCGGCCACTATGGCAGCGGCGACGATCAACTTCCCGGCGACGGAGAAGGGATTCAGCGGCGATCGGGACTTCTTCGGGCCGTCGCTGCCAGCTCTCTTCCACGTGTAATCGTAGGTCGATTGGCCTTCGGCCTCCGCCTCCGCCTCGACCTGAGCAGACTCGGGGACGGCGCCGGACCGGTCCTCGGCCTCAGCTTCAGCTCGAGAGCGACTTTTCTCCGCCAACGCATCGGAGCGATCTTCTGCTTCAGCCTCGTGGTGGCTTCTCTCCGGAAGAGCTTCGGCGAATGCGTCCGACCTATCCTCCGCCTCGGCCTCGGCACGGCCCCACTCGGAGAAGGCCTCGGCGATCACATCGGATCTGTCCTCGGCTTCCACCTCGGGATGCAGCATTTCATCTTCGGCGAATACGTCCGACCTGTCTTCGGCTTCAGCTCGGCCTTCGGGAATGGCTTCAGCAAAGGTGTCGGATCGGTCTTCCGCTTCGGCCTCCGTCAGACTCCCGAGCCACGCGTCGTCCCCTTCAGCAGCAGAGAGCACCTGGTCCACCTCGTCCATACTGTCGACGGTATCACCGCCCTCGCTCTCCGCGTCGGCGGCGATTTTCCCGTTGCTCACTTCCTTGAGGAGTCCTCCGACCGCCTTCATCATTTGGTCGAGCTTGGCCGCGGAGATCTTCGGGTCCACCTTGACCCTATTTCTGAGCGCTCTGCCCGGCGGCGCATCGAACACCTTGCCCAGGTTGATCTCCTTGAGGATGCGCTGCTTGCGCTGCTTCCACGCATTCCCGAAGTGCGGCTGCGAGTTGAACACGTGGTCTTTGATGGCCTCTTCCAGTTCGAGGACGCCGATGGTTTTCTCCGCTTGGTCGAGCTCGGCCTCGATGGCGGCCAGTGCCTCGCTGATCTCTGATTGAACATTGCGCTCGGCGAGGACTTGGGTGTCCCAGAGGACGAGGAGGAGGACGGTCGCGAAAGGCAGGAGCCGGGTTCTCATGTTTCCGGTAGGCCACGTGGAATATATGCAAATCGCCGAAAAATATGCAGTAAAGTCCTTACGCGTCGTTATAGTGCCGGGCACAGTCAGCATGAACACAAGCTGGATGAGGTCAAAATTGTAAAATGTGACGCTGAAGAATGCAATGTGCAAAGTTGCAAACCTCAATTAATTAAACTTTGATCGCGAATTGATGTGGCCCCAACGTGGCTATGAGAGGGCAGAGCCGCAGAGGAATGCCTTTAACTGCTTAGGCTCTGTGCCTGTAACGCCGAAAAAGCTACCAGATAGAATCATAGAAGTAAAAGCATTAATGACAGTAATAATATACATAGTAGAAATACAATATTACTCTAGCTAGCTCAGCATCTCTCCTCTTTAAATGTGTTACCAAAGATATCTACTGACGGTCTAACAGGTAGA
>JAAUYK010053773.1_pt1 | contig 12746 bp, 4 predicted proteins | sample 7278021 | NCBI WGS metagenome assembly JAAUYK01 (sample SAMN14350223, study PRJNA611818) | marine sediment metagenome | isolation source: surface marine sediment (1.8m) | place: French Polynesia: Moorea | collected 2018-08
GCGGCCGGTCCGAGCGCCTTCGACGGAGGCTCAGGCGGCTTCTTCGCCTTCTTCGCCTTCTCCGCGTCCGTTTCCTCGCGTACGTCGATCCGAAGGGCGCCCGCGGCGCCCGGGGGCGAGCGCAGCCGGCGGTCCGAGCGATAGAGGTGGATCGGTCCGGAGCGGTAGATCAGCCCGGCCCTCGACGGACTGCCGGGGTCACCGGCCACGGCTTCGCCGGTGAGTTTCGACAAGGTCACCTGGACCGGCTGGTCCTTGGCGCCATCGGCGCCGGGCGTGACCAGGGGCGCCCCGTTGCGATGCAGGTCGACGGTCAGCCCGTCCGGCAGCGGCAACTGGGTATCCAGCCGCGCTTCCAGGTACACCACGGAACCGCCGTAGGCGGTCTCCGTCGGCGTGCCGTCGAGCGGCGGAACCTGGGTGAAATAAAGCCTGGCGAAGGCGTCCGCAAAGGTCAGCAGCCAGGAGCCGGATGCCCCGTTGACCGTGAAGACTTGAGCTCCCGGAATCACCTTGTCATCGAAGTCGGCCACCAGGAACAGGGCGGTATAGTCCTCGGGCTTGGTGAAGGCCTTGTCGACCTTTCGTGCCAAGGCCCAGCCGTCGGCGGCGGTGAAACCGGAGGCTCCCTCGTCCAGCAGGCGCACGGTGTAGGACATGCCGGGACTGACGCTCTCGACGATACGTGCATCGCCGTAGCCGGCCGGGAGCCCCTTGCCGTAGACAAAGACCGTTCGACGCCGCCCCGCGCCTTTGTCGCGGTTTCGTCCGAAGGGATAGTGGGCCTTGGTCGGCTGCCGGCGCCGGAACTGGTCGTCGAGCGCCAAAGCGAAGCGGATCTCGGGCTTGCGCCCCCAGGTCTCCTGACCACCGGCGCCGAGCGAACCGTCGGGACGTTCCTCGTTCCAATGGCCGGCCAGGCGGCCGGTCGAGCGCTCGGTCAGCAAGACGCGGAAGCGCTCGTCCGGGGCCGGCTCGAGCGATACGGCGGCTTCGGCCTTCGCCTCTCTCAAGGTGAAGCGCACCTTGTCCGTCAGCGTCGGCAGGTCGAGGAAGCGGGCCTTGAGCAAGGGCTCCAGCCCGGCGCTGTCGGGGCCCTCGGCCGGCAGGTTGAGCACCCGCTCGAAACGCACCTCCAGCTGGTTTCGCCCGCCGGCCGCCGCCGCCAGGGTGCGCGTCTCGACCGACGTGTAGCGCTTGAATCCCTTGTCGTCGATCAGCACGAGGTCGGCGGATTTGCCGTCTTCGGCGACCTCCGCGAGACCGCTGAACTTTCTGGCGCCGCCGTCTTCGACGTGCGCCACGTGCCACTTGCCCTTGAAGCGCCGGGCGGTCTCGGCCTCCGAGCGCGCGGTGTCGGCGCGCCACGAGGTGCGGGCGCGCTCGAGCGCGAAGTCTTCGAAGTAGCGTTCGTCCTGGAACAGGCCCTTGTGTTCGGCACGCCGGGAGAACTGTCGTGAACGCAGGTAGAGCACGTCGCTCCGCAAGCGTTGCTGGCTGATCCGTCCGGAGTCGTCGAATACCGGCGAGAGATCGATCTCGGGCTCGGTCTCGCCGTCCTCCCACGACATGAGCACCACGGCCCGGTCATCGGCCGGCGCCGAGAACTTGGCCTCGATCCGGAACGGCTGGTGATGGGTCAGCGAGTCGAGCGGCGCGCCCTCCAGGTCCACGACGCGCAACTTGACGCCGCCGCGGTAGCGTACCGGCACCCGCACCGGCCCGACGAGCTTTAGCTTTATCAGACCGGCGAAGGGGCTGCGCAGACGCAGGGTCACCTTCTTCTCGATCTTGAGGCGGCGGCTCTGTTCCGGGTTCAGGGTCTTGGCGAAGGCGCGGAGGCGGGCCATCACGAGGGCCATGTCGGCGACCACCTGGCGCCGTGATCTGGCACTCAGGTTCTCCGGCAGAACGAGCAGCGGTCGCCCGGTGTCCAGAGTCAGGTCGAAAGTCCGCTCGCCGTCGGTCGATGTCAGAACCGACCTGATATCGATGTCCAGGTATGCCGTCGCTCTGCCCGGATCCTCGCTGGCCGCACCGCCGCTGGCGCCGGCGCCGTCCATCCTGACGGCGACGCACTGCACCCCGTGGGTCAGGCTGATCGTATCGCAGTCGGTCGAGCGCTGGTCGCGAACCGCACCGGGCGCTGCTTCTTCGCCGTGGGTGAGCGAGGCCCGCACCGTGTCCTGGCTCTCACCGCCGGTTTCGTTCGAGCCGGCCCCGGCGTCGCCGCCCGCGGGGCGGTCGCCGGTCGCCCGCGTGGGGCCGTCCTCATCGGGGTCACCGCTGCCGCCGTTCGCACGATCCTTCGTGCCGCCGCCCGCACTGTCCTTGCCGCCGCCGGGGCCGCCCGTCATGCCGCTGCCGCTCCCGGCCGGTCGGCGCTCGACCACCAGCATGTCGGGCCCGGCGTCGGGACCCGGCGTCGCGGCGCCACCGGAGCCTCCGCCGCCGCCGAGACCGCCGATGATTCCGCCGGACGAGCGCGTCTTGATGGTCCCGCTCGAACGCGGCTCGGGCTTTTCCGCTTCCCGGTCCTTGTCGCGGCGCTTGCGCCGCACCGGCGCGTCTTCATCGCCGTCGTCATGCATGTCGGCGTAGGCCGGCCCGACCGGCGGCGCGTAGACCGGCACCAGGGCGAGGGGCGCGGTCAGGGCGGCCGCAAGGCAGAGACGCAGCCAGAAGGACCGGCGCGGCGCGGTGTGTCTATGCGGCCCGGTTGTCATCGCGCCTCGCGCATCCGGCCGAGTTCCGCAGCGGCGAAGCGGTACTCCAGCCTGTTGAGCGGGCAGATCGCCAAGGCCGACTCCAGCCTCTCGATCGCGGACTCCCGGTTCCCGGAAAGCAGATAGCCGTATCCGCCGTAGACGTGGGCCTGGCATTGCTCCGCCGGCTTCTTGGCGACCGCGAAGACCTCCTCGAGCGTTGCCGATTGCAGAACGTAGCGGTACAGCAGCCCCTCGGTCATCTCCTCCCGGCCGGCCAGCGTCCTCTCGACCAGCGCCCTGGCGGCGGCGATCTCCGCCTCGTCGCCGACGAGCGATGCGGCGACAAAGCGGAGCAGCACGGTGCGCCGGCGCTGGTACTTCACCGGCGCATCGCGGTAGATGGCGAGCGCCGAGCGGGTTTCGCCGGCCAGGAACAGGTTGGTCGCCTGCCACCAACGCCACCGCTCACCCTCGGCTTCCAGCCGTGCCAGCTCGGCGAAGGCTTCGCCCGCGGGCGCATAGTCTCCGCTCAGGTAGAGGCTGTTGGCCAGCTCGAACCAGAGATCGGCATCCTCGGGCACCGCCGCCACCGCGGCCTGCAGCACGGAGACAGCCTCGGCATGAAGGCCGCGCTCGCGGTACATCTCGCTGAGCTTGAACCAGAGATCGACGTTGCCGGCTTGACCCGACAGGACCGCTTCATAGCGCCTGCGCGCCTCGCCCAGCCGGCCCGCCGCGCGCAAGGCATCGGCCCAGGCGGTTTCGAGGTCCGGATTGCCCGGCTCCGCGGCGGCGGCGGACCGGGTCCGGGCAACCTCTTGGAGCGCGCCATTGAGGGCGCGACCATAGTCGCTGGCGTAGAGGCCTACGGTCAGCGGCCATTCCGTTTCGAAGATCTGCAGGACCACATCGAGCTCGAGGTTGCGCAGGTCACCGGGGGCGATCTCGGCCTGGTAGACGAACCCGCCATCGCCATCCTCGCCGCTGGCGACCAGTGGCGTTACCCGGCCCTCGCGCCGCGCGGAGACCGACTTGATCAGGGTCTTTCCCCGAGTCGCCAAGTATTGCTGGAAGCTGCGTTTGGGCGGCGAGATCATCGTGGCCAGCGACGACTGCGTGTGCGAGGCGAGGTCGAAGGACAGCGAGACGCGCAGCTTGTCGTCGATGATTTCCGGCCGCACGGCGACCACCGCCGCCAGGGCGCCCGGCGGATCGTCCGGGTTCGTGACCAGCACCGCGCGGCGCTCGGCGCCGTTCGGCAAGCGGTCCAGGTTGTCGATCCCGACGTTCTTGGCGACCGCGTGATAGGCGAGGAACAGTTCCCTCTTCTCGCTTGCCGTCGGATGGTGCCTGGTCACGGCGTCGGCCAGCGCGGGATGCGCCATCAGGTCGAGACGGCTGTTGTTCCAGTACCACGGGTTCTTGATCGTCTCCTCGCGGGCCCACGGTCTGGGGATCCATTTCTGGAACCGCAAGAAAACGTCATTCTTCTCGTAGGCCACGGCGGCCGTGGAGCCGCTGGCGATGCATTGGCTGGCGTAGAGGCTGTACAAGGTGCGGCCCGACTTCGCGTCGCTGCCGGGGCCGCGTCCGGAGAGGTTGAACTGGACGAAGAGATCGATGAAAGCGTCTTCGAGCGCGTTGTAGGCCCCGAAGCGGTCTCGCCGCGGCAGGTCGCGCAGCAAGGGACACAGCGCCGCCAGGTCCTCGGCGAACTGGGTGGTCATATACTCGACGACCCCCGGATCGAAGCTCAGCATCGAGCCCCGCAGATAGTCGATCACCGGCTTCGGGTCGCGCACCACCAACGTCAACATCGGCGCCGCGTCCGTCGCCAGGGTCAGTCCTGAGACCCGGCGGTGGTCATCTTCATTGCCGTGGGCCAGCAGGTAGGCGGCCGCCGGTATCATGGCGCCATGAGCAAAGGTCCGATCGGCGTTCCAGGGCGCCGCAACGACACCGCGCATGGCGACGAGCACTTCCTGGCTCGCGACTCCGAGAAGCGCACGCGCCGCGCGGGCGGCGAGGCTATCGTTCCCGGGGTTCCGCAAAGCCTCCAACAGCACGGGGATCCCGGTGTCGATGCCGAAGTACCGGAGATGGATCGCACTCCAAGTCGCCACGACGGGGCTGCCCCGGGTGAGCGATTCGATCAGGGCGCCACGATCAAGGATACCCAGGCGGTTCTCGATATGGGCGGCGACGGCCAAGCGCTTGTCGGCGTGCAGGTCGGCGGCCAGGACGCCCTCCACGAGATCGCGGGCGTCGCTCTCGGCGCCCAAGGCGGCGAGGATCCTGGCGGGCAAAATGAAATCCGAACGCAGCTTCTCGACCGCGTTCGCTGCCTTGCTGAAAGCCGCTTTCTCCTCTTCGTTGCGTTCGTCATAGGGCTTGGCGCTCGCCGTCGCGTACTCGCCGGTCAAGGTCACGAAGCGCGGCTGCATGCCGGCCAGGGCCTGGCGAGCGAGCTCCAGGGCACGTCGGCGCGCCGGCGCGTCCGTGCCGGGCCGCGAGACGGCAATGTAGTCGAAGGGAAAGGCGTCGCGGTAGCCGCCCAGCGCGCGGGCCATGTCTTGCGCCTGTTTCAGCGCGAGAGGCCTGGGCGTCGTCGGGTCGCCGTGCCGCAGGGGGCCGAAGGTCAGCACCTGGTGATCGGCGATTTGGCTCTCCAGCACCTTGGTCTCGCCCGGGCCCAGCGTCTCCTCGGTCGTCTGCCGAGGATCGAGATGCGGTAGGACGGTGTAGCGTCCCGGACGCAGGATCGCCGTCGGACGCGTCGGGTCGCTGATGAAGATCTCCTCGCCGTCCTCGTAAACGCTGTAGGCCGCCGCGAAACGTTCGCCGACCCGGTCGAAAGAATGCAATTCGATCGCCGCCAAGGCCTTCGCCTCGGCGCGGACCTGGTCAGCGAGCACAGATAGCGCCGCAACCGCCGCTTCCACAGGCGCGAGGTCGTCTGCCGCGCCGTTGACGGCACTCAGCACCTCTTCCCGGGCCTCGGCCAGTTGCCGCGCCCTCTGCTCGCCGTCGTAAACGAACCTCAGTCTGGCCGTAGACGCCTCCCGCCGTAGCGGGCGCTCGGCGACGGTCTCGCCGATCAGGATGTCGGCCCCGAGGTGCGTAGCGTCGCCCGCGCTGGCGTGTACGAAGAGCGCGCCCTTGGCGCCGGCGAGGAGGTTTCCCTCGAGCGCCGCGGTGGCGCCGCTCTGCATCGCCATGCCGTAGCCGCCGGCGGACAGCAGCAGGTTGCCGGTGACCTCGCTCGCCGGGCTCGCGTCCAGCAACACGGCGCTGCCGCCGGAGCCGAGGACGCGGTTGCCGGACAGGCGGATTCCGGGACCACCACCTTCCCGCGCCGCGCTCAACGACATCCCCGGGCCACGGATCTTGATAAGCCTGTTCCCGGAGATCTCGGCCATGGCCGCCAAGGACTCCGCCTGCACGACAATGCCCGCACCGGCTTCGACGACCAGGTTGTTTCGGATTTCCAGCCGACCGGAAGTCTGGATCGTGAATGCCGGCGCGTCGCCCTGCAGCCCACGGCCCTCATTGCCCTCGATCGTGACGGCGGTCCGGCCTTCTCCGGTGAAGACCGCACCCCCCACGTTGCGAAATTCCGATTCCTCAACCGCCAGGCGCTCGCCCTGCTGCATGTGGATTGCCGTCGCCGGCAGCGTGGTGAACTCGGAACGAGAAACGGCGATGCGCGCCCCGCCGGCGCCGAGCACCCCGATGTCGGCGAGGTTCTCGAAACGTGTCCCGGAGATCTCCGCGGCACCGCCGGCAACGACGACGCCGCGGCCCTTGCCGTCCGCGATATGGCTGTCGGCGACGGTCACCGAGGAGCCTTCCGAGACCCGAATGACCTGACCGCCGACCTTCTCGAAGCGCGTTCCCGTCGCGGTACCCCGGCTCTCCCCGACCAGCAGGATGCCGCCCTTTGCCGCGCCCGAGATCAGGCTGTCGCGGACCGCCACCGTCGAGCGGTTTGTCGCCGCGAGGCCAACGTCCTGGAGGCCGCGCAGCTCGCAGCGCACAAGCGCGACGCGCCCGCCGTCGACGTAGAAGGCAGGGCTGGCCGATTCCTTGACATGACAATCGGCGAAGCTTGCTTCCGCCTTGGCGACGTAGGCCGCCAACCCGTCTCCGGCCCGGGGCTCGAAGGTGACGTGGCTGAGCTCGAGCCTGCCGCCGTCGACCGCCTGGACGATCATCTGAGCATCGGCGCCGGTCAACACCGTCCCGCCACCAGGATCGCCCTTGATCACGAGGCTCTTGCCTTGGGCAAGGATGACGCCGGGGTAGGCGCCGGCTCCCAGCGTGATCGTCGCGCCGTCGGCGGCCTGCGAGGTCACGCGCGTCAGATCTGAGCCGGGCGGGAGAGAGCTCTGCGCGAGCCTCAGCGTCGCCGTCGCTTCCGGCGCGGGCGGCTTCTGCGTCACCGCCTCGCCCGCCGCTTCCGCTGTCGGCGAGGCCGCCGGCGTCAGCAACGCCAGAATGGCGAGGCACCCTATGGGGAAAAGCCGCATCACTCGCCCCCGTTGCTTGCTCGCGCATGGACATTCTTTATGGGGCGAACCCTCCGCCTCTGCGAAGTGCGGTCTTGGACCGCGCCTGCTGCTGTCGCCCCTTGCGTGTCTCTAGCGTCGACAGCCACGATATCCACTTTGCGGGTGGGCGGCAACGAGGTCACTGGGGCCCCATTTGACTATCACTTCGCCCCGCTGCACTATTTCAGCCATCTTTTGATGCATAGGGTCCGGCCCGGCGGGCCGGAGCCAGGGTGTCCGTCAAGGCTTTTTCGGGAGCACCCTATGACGTTTGAAGCATTCTCGCTGTCCGGCGACCGGCCGGCCCGCGCCGCCAAGAGGCTCACCTCGATCGGCCGCTCCTGCGGACGGCTGGCGGTCATCGCCGCCCTCCTGTTCGGCGGCGCCGTTGCCTGCTCCGGCGTGGATCTCTGGGATGGTTCGGGATCGCAGTCGAGCGGCGACCAGCCGATCGAGAAGGCCAAGCCCTTGTCGGCGTCGGAGCTGGCCGAGATCGCCGACCTCCTGAAGCAGGCCGAACGCCTGGCGGCGGCCGGGCGGGTCATGGAGCCGGCCGGCGATTCGGCTTTGGACAAGTACCGGGCGGTTCTCGCGATCGATCCGGTCAATCCGGTCGCGCGCTCGGAGGTCGCGGCGCTCGCCGCGGGTTACCGCGAAGAGTCCATCGCCGCCAGCGAAGCGGGCCGCTACCAGGACGCCCTCGCCTACGCGCGGCAGGCAGAAGCGATCGAACCGGAGAACTCCGACAACCTGGACCTGATCGCGATCGCCCACGCCGGCCTCGGCCAGTGGGAGGAGGCGATCGCCGCCAATCGGCGGTCGATCGAACTGGGGTCGCAGACCGGCGCGGAGAAGCGGCTGGCCGGCAACTACTTCTCGCTCGAACGTTATGGACTGGCCGCCGCCATTCTGGAGAAGGTGGTGCAGGCCCAGCCCGACGATATACAGGCGTACCGGCTGCTTGGTTTGTCACGTCAGCGAATGGGCCAGCTGCCGCGAGCCGAGCAGGCCTTCTTCCGCGCCTACGAGTTGGCCGGAGAGGAGGAGAAGCCGGATCATGCCCTGGACCTCGGACGGGTCTATCTGGCCATGGGCAACTACTCACTGGCGGCGACCTTCCTCGAGGAGGCGGCCGACACGCACTTCGGGGACCGGCAGGTCTACGAGGACCTGGCGATCGTCCATCGCAAGCTCGGCAACGACGGCCGATGGCTCGAGGTCATCTCGATGCGTGCCATGCTCAAGGTCATGGGCGACGACGTGTCGTTCCGGCCGGTCGCGGCGGTCCGCGCAGACGGCATTCGCGAGCTGGTCCAGCAGCATTTTGCCTCTGCCGTGCTGTCCTACCTGCTCGAAGCGGGGGAACGGGGCGATGCCGAATCGGCCTATCTAATGGCGCGGGTCTATCACCGGGGCTACGGCGAAGTGGCCAAGGATCTCAATCAGGCGCGATTCTGGTACATGGAGTCCGGCCGCCGGGGCCATGCCGGCGGTCAGACGGGCGTCGGCCACATGTACTACAACGGCCTCGGCGGGTTGCCGCGGGATCCGGCCCGCGCCGCCGAGTGGTTCAAGCGCGCCGCGGACCAGAACCAGCCGGGCGCCATGGCGCGGCTCGGTTTGATGTATGAGCGCGGCACCGGCGTGCCGAGAAACACCAAGACGGCGTCATACTACCTCGTCCTGGCGGCCGATGCCGGCGATCCGATGGCCCGCCAGCGGCTCACCGAGCTGGGCGTGTGGCCCCTTCAATCGGGCGTGTCGAAAGCCTCGGTGCCGACCATCACCGGCGGGATCGGCGAGCTGCCACCGCTCACCGTTATGACCGGAAACGGTCCCATCGTTGTGACCGACCGTGCGACCGGCGCTGCCGAAAAGGACAGGACCGCCGGCGCAGAGGGCGGCAGGCCCGCCGGGAAGAAGAGAAACTGCAGCGGTCTCATGGCGCTCGAATGCGCCTTCGAGTGAGCCGGCGCACCCGAAGATGTGCTTGGTCGCCGGACCGGCGGCAGTTGACCGCGTGGTGGGCCCGGCAGGATTCGAACCTGCGACAACGCCGTTATGAGCGGCGGGTTCTAACCGCTGAACTACGGGCCCGGGGCTGAGATATCAGATCCGGCCCCGGGGGGCAAAGGGGCGGCGGTCTCCGGAACTCAGCCTCGCCGTCCCAGGCTCAGCACAGCCCCGTCGGCCATCCGCACCTGGCGCTTCGCCGCGTCGATGGTCATGAGGTCCTCGCCCAGAATCACCGGGCCGGGGAAGTCGGCCGCGACCTCCTCGAGCAGGGCCCGGCGGTCGCAGCTCGGCGGCACGAAGTGGGTCAGGACGAGACAGCCGGCCTCGGCCTCGGCGGCGATCTTGCCGACCTCGCCGGAGAGCGTGTGGTAGCCGGCGACCTGGGCGACGGTCTCGGCGCTGCGGACTCCGGGGATGACTGGCAGCTCGCGATGGACGAAGACCTCGTGGACCAGCACCTCGGCGCCGCGCGCCGCTTCGATCAGGGCCGGCGAGCGGCGAGTATCGCCGCTCAGCGCGATGCGCGGGCCGGCGCCCGGCCCGTCCGGCCCCGCGCCCTGGAACAGGAAGCCGAAGGCGTGGCGGACCGGCGCGTGGTCAACCGCCACCACGTCGACCCGGAGATCCCTCAGCGCTAGATGGTCGCCGTCCGCGATCTCCCGCACCTCGACCTCGAGCGCCAGGGTCGAGGGCCGCCGCTCGTGGGCGATGCGCTGCTCCAGCTCCGGCCGCCAGAGCGCCATCAGGCCGTCGACGTAAGAGCGTGTGCCCGGCGGGCCGTAGATCACCTGGGGGCGGTCGCGGCCCTGATGCCAGCTCGACACGACCAGCTGGAACAGGTCGACGATGTGATCCGAATGGAGATGGGTCAGGAGAATTTCGTCGATCCGCGGCCCGGAGGAGCCGGCGGCGAGCAGGCGCTGGGTCACGCCCGAGCCGCAGTCGATCAGGATCGTCGTGTCGCCGTGGCGGACGATCTGGGCCGGACCGAAACGGTCCACGTGGGGTACGGGACAGCCGGTCCCGAGCAGCGTCACCTCCATGGTGCAAGTCTAGAACGGAACGAGCCAGCCTGCGAAGCACCATAAGAGCACGTGATCGAACATGACGTGCTTTTATCCGAATAACGCAGATAAATACCAATGAAAATAGTTGTTTATCGGCCAATTTGGTGAGGAAGAAATCTGCCGGGTACCGGTGCATGTTCCAACCGATTTCAGGTCGGATGGACGTCCTGGCCGGCACTGTGACCCGGCCTGATGGCCCCCGGCGCGATCCCGCCGACGGCCAAAGCGGGCTCGACGATGCGCCGTACGCGTTCGCCCCAGGCTTCCAACGCGGCCCGCTTCTCCTCGGCCAGGCGCGCCTGGCGATAGATGCCGCGCAGGCCGGCGCCGGCGAAGCCGCGCACGTTGAGGATCTGGTCCAGCACTTCCGCCGACGCCCCCTCGCCCGCCATGCCGACCGCCGCCGTGCGACGCAGATCCTGGAGCCGCCAGTCCTCGACACCCGACAAACGGCGAGCCCGTTCGGCGGCCTTGGAATAGCCGCTTACGTGCCGCCCCGGCTGGTCGCGCGACGGGAAGACGAAGAGGCTGTCCGAACGCGGCATCGAGGTCAGGATCTCGATCGCGAAGGTCGAGAGCGGCAGCTCGTGGGGCCGCGCCGCGTTCTTGCCGAGAGGCGGCGGGCGCCAGACCTGGTCGGCCAGCGCGATATCGGAGAGCCGCAGGGCGGCGAGGTCGCTGCGCTTCTGCCCGGTCAGCAGCAGCAGCTTGAACAGCGGGCCGAAGGGCAGGCCCATGCGCGTCCAGGCCGGCCAGAGCGCGGCGACCTCGTCGTCGTCCAGCACCCGCTCGCGATTCTCCTCGCGGGCCGGCGGCCGGATGCCGGCGACCGGCGTGGCCGGCAGCAGGTCGACCTCGACGCCCCAGGCGAACATCTTGCGGATCAGCGCGAGGCGGCGGTTCGCCGCGTAGGGATGGCCGCGCGCCATGACCTGCTCGAGCAGCGCGATCACGTCGCGCCGGGCGATGCCCGCCGCCGGCCGCCGGCCCCAGGCCGGCAGCAGGTCGCGCTCGATCATGCCGGCCTCGGCGGTCCACGAGCGCTTCTTGCGCTTGGCGTAGCGTTCCAGGTAGGCCCGGGCGAAGGCCTCGAAGCTGAGCGGACCGCCGGACACCTCGGCGCGCTGCGCCGCCGGATCGCGCCCCTTGCCCAGGTCGCGCAGGGCCGCGATGGCGGCGTCCCGCGCGTGGTCGAGCGAAAGGGCGGGATAAGCGCCCAGGGCCATGCGCCGTTTGCGGCCCTCGAAGCGGTACATCAGCTGCCAGGTCTTGCTGCCGCCCTCGTTGACCCTCAGGCCGAAGCCGGACAGCGCCTCGTCCCAGAGCTCCAGCCGCCCACGCCCCAAGGGCTTGGCCTCGGCCACGACGGCATCGGTCAAGAGAATCCTAGCCACGGTCCCGCGTCCCCCAAAGACTTCCCCGCGAATCGCCCTCGTTCGCAGACTACCACATAAGAATCATCGTCCAGGCGTTTTAGCCAGAAAAGACTGTGCCCTTGCTGTGTCACCGCGACACGGCATGGTGGCCGACGCAGTGCGCTTCTTTCTTGCAGAGTCTCGGGCCATTAAAGCGCCCGAGCGTCGAGTCGGCGGAGTCTTTATTGAGTCACATTCCCTCAGGAACGAGCGCCTTAAACGGAGGGCCGGCGCATGCTCGCGGCGATCTCTTTGGGGGTCACGCGGTCGGGCGGGAGAGCCGCGTTCACCTCGCCGACCGTGACCCAGCCCCGCTCCCGGCCGCGCTTCAGCAGCGCGTCCAACTCGGGACCGGAGAAAGCGGCCGGGTCAGGTGTCCAGGAAGGACCGCAGTTTCCGCGAGCGGCTCGGGTGCTTGAGCTTGCGGAGCGCCTTGGCCTCGATCTGGCGGATACGTTCGCGGGTGACCGAGAACTGCTGGCCGACCTCTTCCAGGGTATGGTCCGTGTTCATGCCGATGCCGAAGCGCATCCTGAGCACGCGCTCCTCGCGCGGAGTCAGGCTGGCCAGCACCCGGGTCGTGGTCTCGCGCAGGTTCGACTGGATCGCCGCGTCGAGCGGCAGGACGGCGTTCTTGTCCTCGATGAAGTCGCCCAGGTGGCTGTCCTCCTCGTCGCCGATCGGCGTCTCGAGGGAGATCGGCTCCTTAGCGATCTTCAAGACCTTGCGCACCTTCTCGAGCGGCATGACCAGGCGCTCGGCGAGCTCTTCCGGCGCCGGCTCGCGGCCGATCTCGTGCAGCATCTGGCGGCTGGTGCGCACCAGCTTGTTGATCGTCTCGATCATGTGCACCGGGATGCGGATGGTGCGTGCCTGGTCGGCGATCGAGCGGGTGATCGCCTGGCGGATCCACCAGGTGGCGTAGGTCGAGAACTTGTAGCCGCGGCGGTACTCGAACTTGTCGACCGCCTTCATCAGGCCGATGTTGCC